>Ga0187879_10000600_pt1 | contig 24041 bp, 16 predicted proteins | sample June2016WEW_19_1_FD_132423 | JGI IMG/M metagenome (GOLD analysis project Ga0187879, IMG submission 132423) | Peatland microbial communities from SPRUCE experiment site at the Marcell Experimental Forest, Minnesota, USA - June2016WEW_19_10 | ecosystem: Environmental > Terrestrial > Soil >... | reverse complement strand
CGCCGCCGCCGCCTGGCCCGGCGGACAATCGCTGCCGTGCCGATCACCGCGACCGTCGCGCCGGCCGCGGTGATCGTCGCGTCCTTCTTGTCCAGCCGGCGCCCCGCCACCGCGTGATGGCCGGACCGCTCAGCCAGCAGGGCCTGCAGAGCCTCGGCGTTGCGGACGGCCGGCCGCCACCCGGCCGCCCGCAGCGCCGCGCAGTCGACCACCCACGGGTACACGACGAAATGAAGGTCGGTGACGGGTGCCGGTGTTATCCCGGCCCGATGCAGGCGCTGCGCGGTGCGTAGCGTCAGGCCCGCAGGAAGCTCGAGCCTGTGCAGCCCGGAGAGCTCTTCGACCTCCGCTTGCTCCAGCCAGCCATCGCAGCCCACCGCGAACTGGCCGGTCACCTCGCCGGCCGCGGCAAGCTCGAGCGCGGACACCAGGTCAGTCACGTGGCAGAACTGCCATCGCGCCGCGCAGCCTTTCACGGCCAGCAGCCGCGGCGCTTCGAAATGCCTGGTCACGAGGGTGTCGATGCCCTCACCTACCAGCGCGGCAGGCCGCACGACGGTGATCGCCATCCCGGGGTTGGTCCGCGGCGAGCGCTGCGCGAGATGCTCGATCTCCAGCAGGTCCCCGACCACGCTCCCGTCAGCCTCAGCGCGCAGCGGCGCGGCCTCATCGAGCGGCACCGGATTATCCGGCCGGGCGCCATAGACCATCGCGCTCGTCAGCAGCACCACACGGCCGACACGCCCGGCCGCGGCCGCAGTCAGCACGGTCTGCGCGCCGCGGACATTGAAGGCGCGCCGCGACCGGTGATCGGCGCCGGGCGTAAGGTCGATGTCCGTGTGCACGAGGACGTCGACCCCGGACAACCGCCCGGCCAGGGCCGGGTCGCGCACGTCAACCACTCGCCACGTGACCCCCGTCGCGTCGCCCCGGTGATCGTCGATCGCGACTACCCGGCCGATCCGCGTCGAGGCGGCCAGCCGCATCGTGAGCGCGTGGCCCACGCCTTGTGCCGCTCCGGTGACCGCGACCACCGGTCGCCGGCGCCGGGCGGCTCCAGGCCGCCCGTCCGGACTTTGCCCTTGGCGAACCTGGGCATCTCGGTTGCTCACCGCGCAGCACTCCCGGGATAACGTGGCGGACGTGACTCTTCCATCCTGCCTGAGTGGGAGCAAAGATGACTGATCCTCCCTTCGGCTTCGGTTTGCCCGGTGACCCGGACAAGGATCGTGACGATTCGCCGGCGTCCGGCGGCGGGGGCGCCGGCGGGCCCGCCGGGCCCGCTGGTGCCATGGGCCCGCTGGGGCCCCTTGGTGACCCGCAGCAGTTCGCCGACGCCCTCCGGCAGTTCGCCGACCTGATGTCCTGGCAGGGCGGCCCGGTCAACTGGGACCTCGCCAAGAACGTGGCCAGGCAGACGGTGGCCGCCAAGGGAGACCCGAGCGTGCTGCAGGTGGAGCGCGGCAAGGTGATCGAGGCCATCAGGCTTGCCGACCTGTGGCTTGAGGACGCCACCACGTTCCCGACCGGCATCCGCTCGGTGCAGGCATGGAGCAGGTCGGAATGGGTGGAGGCGACCCTGCCGGTCTGGTCCAAGCTCTGCGACCCGATCGCGGCCCGAGCGGTCGACGCCATGGGCGGCATGCTGGCCGAGGATCCCGAGGAACTCGGCGGTGAACTGCCGCCCGAGATGCGCTCCGCCATGGCGGCGCTGACCGGCGGCGGCCTCGGGGCGCTGAGCGGGCTCGGCGAGATGATGCGCAGGATCGGCGGGATGATGGTCGGCGGCCAGACCGGGTCCGCTGTGGGCGCACTCGCCCAGGAGGTCGTCAGCTCGACCGACGTCGGTCTGCCGCTGGCGCCCGATGGCACCGCCGCCTTGCTGCCTGCCGGGGTGGCCGCGTTCGGCGCCGGGCTGTCGATAAGCGAAGACGAGGTCAGGCTTTTCCTGGCGCTGCGGGAAGCCGCCCACCACCGTCTGTTTGCGCATGTGCCCTGGCTGAAGGCCCGGCTGCTCGGAGCCGTCGAGGACTACGCGCGCGGCATCACGGTAGACGCCTCCGCGCTCCGTGAGGCGATGCCGCAGATCGACCCTGCCAACCCCGAGGCCCTCAACGAGGCGCTCGCCGGGGCCGCCCTGTTCCAGCCGGAGGACACCGACGCGCAGAAGGCCGCGTTGAGCAGGCTTGAGACCATGCTGGCGCTGGTGGAAGGCTGGGTCGCGACCGTGGTGGCGTCCGCAGCCACCGACCGGCTGCCGCAGTCCAGCGCCCTCGCGGAGGCGATCAGGCGCCGCCGTGCCACCGGCGGGCCCGCGGAGCGGACCTTTGCGACCCTGGTCGGCCTTGAGCTCCGGCCGCGCAGGCTCAGGGAGGCGGCGGCTATCTGGCGCGGCCTGACCGACGCCCGCGGCATATCCGGCCGGGAAGCCATCTGGGCCCACCCCGACCTGCTGCCGACGCCCGAGGACCTCGACGATCCCGAAGGTTTCGTGCGCGGCCGCCCCGAACTGGACATCTCTGATCTGGAATCCGATAGCAAGGACGACGACGGCACTCAGGACGATGCCGCTGGCGGCGATCCTGGCCCCGAGGATTCCGGCGACGATCCCGGTCCCCGAGTTTGATGCGCCAGGCAATTGGATGTGCCAGGTATTTTGCTGTGCCAGGTAATCTGCTGTGCCAGGTAATCTGCCGTCCACAGCCGGTGGACGGGATCACGCCAGCGTGACTGCGGGCCATCGCGGCCGGGCTGCGGGAATTCACAGGTGCCCGCGTCCATCGTCAACAGGGACACTCCACGCTCTCCCCACGTTCTGCACAGCGCCGTCCACAGCAAGGTGTTGACCGCCCGCGCGAGCGGGCCTAGCTTCTCCTGACAGGAGTTCCCGGGCCGCACGCCTCCGTCGCTTCTGGGGAAGGGCGCGAACGGCCGGGCAGGAGACAGTGCCTGCGCTTGGCACGGCTCCCGAGCCCGGGGACTCCGACAAGTCCCCGGTGCGTCCGGTCAGGACGGCTTTCGCGGAGCGAAACTGCCGGGACGAAACTGTCGGGACGCCCTGTCATGCTGTCCCGCGTGAGACCAGCGCTCAAGCCCGGGCTTCTGCCGGTATGGCGGGACCGCGACACACTGCAGATCGGAATAGACCCGCGCCGGGCAGTGGCGCTGACCGGCATGGCCGGCGTGTCCAGCGTGATCAGCCTTCTCGACGGGAGCCGGGACCGTGGTCAGGTACTCCAGGCCGCCCGCGATCGCGGCATTCCAGCCGAGACGGCGGATCGGGTGCTTGCCTTGCTCGCGGCGGGCGGCGCGCTTGACGACTTCCCGGCCGGGACACTACGCGTGCTGCCGCAGCCGCTGCGGGCCAGGCTAGCCGCCGAGTTAGCATCCGTGTCGCTGGCCCGCCGGGATGGCGACGGCGGTGCCCGCACGCTTGCCCGCCGAAGCGCCGCCAACATCGCGATCCGCGGGACCGGGCGGATCGCCGCGGTGGTCGCCAGCATCCTGGCGACAGCTGGTGTCGGGACGGTGTCAGACGGAACGGGCTCGGCCGGCCGGGTGCTGCCTGATCTGGCGGTGCTGATCGGCTATCCAGATCCCGAGCTGTCAGCCGCGCTGATGAGCGACCAGACGCCCCATCTGGCCGCATCAGGCAGCGAGGCGATCGGTATCGTCGGTCCGCTCGTGCAGCCCGGGCACACCGCCTGCCTGCGCTGTCTTGATCTTGCCCGAACCGACCGCGATCCGGCGTGGCCGCTCATCCTGGCCCAGCTCGCCGGCCGCCAGCCGGTACCGGTCGCCTGCGACGCCGCGCTGGCCGCGGCCGTTGCTGCTCAGGCCGCCTTCCAGGCGCTCGCATTTATTGACGGGGCCGCGGTTCCCGATGCCGTGCGCAACGGCACGCTGGAGCTGGTTCTCCCTTCCTGGCAGTGGCGCCGGAGGACATGGCCGCCGCATCCCGGCTGCTCCTGCGGCAGCTACCGCCGGTAGCGCAACTGCCCGACTCGCCGGCCGCCGCCAGCCAATTCCGCTGGCTTGCGGCGCCAGGCTCGCTGCTGCTGCCACAGCTCAGCCGGCTGTTCAAGCACCCGCATTTATCGGCGTTCCCTGCGCTGTGGCAGCAGCAACACGCCGGAGCGCGTTCTCCCTGCTGGCCGGGGCACCGGCGGACGTGACCGCTCCAGCAGCGCCGTGCCTGTAACAGTCACCCGCCTCGGTAACCGAGAATGGGATCATGAGTGACCTGCCCCGCCGTGCTGTTACGCGCTCAGCCAAGCTAGCGACCCTGCCGGTCGGGCTGGCTGGGCGAACCGCCCTCGGGCTCGGCAAGCGGCTCGGCGGCAGGCCTGCTGAGGCCGTGGCCCGCGAGATTCAGCAGCGCACGGCGGAGCAGATCTTCAGGGTCCTTGGCGAGCTGAAAGGAGGCGCGCTGAAGCTGGGCCAGGCGCTGTCGATCTTCGAGGCAGCCTTGCCGCCGGACCTGGCGGGCCCGTACCGGGCGACCCTTACCATGCTCCAGGAAGCCGCTCCGCCGCTGCCCGCAAGCAGCGTCCACAAGGTACTCGCCGTTGACCTTGGAAAGGACTGGCGGGCCAACTTCCTTGACTTCGATGACAATCCGGCAGCCGCGGCCTCGATCGGCCAGGTACACCGGGCTGTCTGGCAGGACGGCCGCAAGGTGGCGGTAAAGATCCAGTACCCCGGCGCCGGGCAGGCGCTGATCAACGATTTCACCCAGCTGAGCCGGGTAGGCAGGCTCTTCGGCGTGCTCATGCCCGGACTTGAGGTCAGGCCATTGCTAGACGAACTGCGCAGCAGAGTCGTCGAGGAACTGGACTACCGGCTCGAGGCCGCCTCACAAGAGGCATTTGCCACCATCTATGCGGATGACCCGGACATATTCGTCCCGCACGTGGTGGCAGCCTCTGACCATGTCCTGGTCAGCGAATGGATGGACGGCACGCCGCTGTCCCGGATCATCGCCGAGGGGACGCAGGAACAGCGGAACCGCGCTGGGCTCCTGATCGTCCGGTTCCTGTTCTCCGGTCCGGCGCGGGCCGGGCTCCTGCACGCGGACCCGCATCCGGGCAACTTCAGAGTGCTGGCCGACGGCCGCCTCGGCGTTCTCGACTTCGGCGCCGTGGATCGGCTACCCGACGGGTTTCCCCCGTTCTTCGGCAGGCTGCTCCGCCTGACCCATGAAGACCGGAGCATTGAGAAGGTGGAGCAGCTGCTGCGAGAGCACGGCTTCCTCAAGCAGGGAGTCAGCGTCGACCGCAGCGCGCTTCGCGGCTACCTGGCGCCGCTGGCCGAGCCCTCCAAGGTGGAATCATTTAAATTCAGCAGGGAGTGGATGCGGGGAGAGGCAGCCAGGGTCACCGATCTGCGCCCGGCTGCCGTTGGCAGGCAACTCAACCTGCCGCCTTCCTATCTGCTGATTCACCGCGTCTCGACCGCTGGCATCGGGGTGCTCTGTCAGCTTGAGTGCGAGGGGCCGTTCCGTGCCGAGGTGCTCCGATGGATGCCCGGCTATCTCGACTCCGAGGAACCCGGCGCGGGCCCGGTGGACGTATTGCCCGGGGACCTGAGCGAGGATCTGCTGGAGGAAGACGCGGACCAGGACGGCCGGGTCGCCTCGGAGACTGCCGGATCGTAATCATCCGCGGCGGCAGCGGCGCCGCCGACGGCTGCTGGCCTGCGGGCGCGGACCGCGTGCAGCCCTGTTATCTTGCCGTGTCCTGATCACGAGGTCCGAGCGGCAGCGGCGCTCTCACGATCACCGGTCCCGGCAGCGGCTACCCGGGGCCCGGGAGGACTTATCCTCCCGGGCCCGCGGGCCGCCAGCGGCAGCCTACTGAGGCAGCAGCGCTGCACTCAGGTGTCCCACTCAGCTGCCAGCGCCGCACGCAGCTGGACAGCTGCCTGCCTCGCGTGGGCCAGCCGGCGCCGGGCTCGTTCGGCACGGCGGGTCGCCCTGCCAAGCGCGCGCACCCGCAGCACCTGGCGCTGCTCCGTGGCCGAAGCCAGCATCGTCTGATGATGCTCCCGGGCCGCCTCATTGGTCAGGTACATGATTCACCGCCCTTCTCGTTCATCGCATTTCGGTTTGAGTGAACAGGTCACGCCGCGACTTCCGTCTTGCGAGGCCGTCCTCGTGGCCTCTTGCGCGGCACGACCTCGCCGCGAAGGAACAGCTCACCGCCCCAGACTCCCCACGGCTCCCGACGCTCCAGGGCGCCGGCCAGGCACGTGCGCCGGGCCGGGCAGCCCTGGCACAGTTCCTTGGCGGACTCCACGTCCTGGGGAGACTCGGCGAAGAAAAGCTCCGGGTCGTCGCTGCAGGGCAGCCCGAGGCCGTTCGGTAGTCCGGCTGTGGCCACCGGGCCCGCCAGGACCGCAGGTCCAGTCCTGGCCTGCGCTTCTGCTGGTGCGGACTCTGCCTCGAACCCCGCCGGACCTCTTAATGCGGCGGTGGTGCCGGGCCAATACATCGGTGATCCCCTTTCATCTGCTGGTCGTACGGTCTCGCACGCCTCTGACAAAACGGTGGCCTTGCATGACGAAGGCCGCGGACCCGGTTTCCGGGTCCGCGGCCTTCGGGGGATCAGGCCGGTCTTTGCTAGACCGGTTCCCTCGCCGGATGCGTGCCCAGAGCGCCGCCGCTGGCCGCGGCGATGCGGGTCGTCTGTGGGTCGTACTGCCTGATGGAGTTCTGCTTGCTGGCGTTCCGCTGCCCGAGCACCATGCCCTGGCCAGCCGCGAAGCGGCGCTTGCCAAGAACATGGGCCGCCCACCGGGCACCCGGACGCGCACCGACGGCGCCTGTGCTACCAGGCACGAAGGTCCGGGCGCCGGACAGCGGGAAAACGCCCGCGCCGAAACCGAGCCGCGTGTCGGCGGCAGCCGTGACATTTGAGATCATGTTCAGCATCCTGGGCACCTCCCCCTCTGCAGCGTCAATAGACCTTTGGTCATGTGAGCAGCCTACGTAGCTGCTCCGGTGCCGGGCAACCTATTTTCTTGACGGTTCTCTGCGCTTATTCAGCGCAGGCCTTCCGGCCACCTCTGCCGCACGTAGCGACCCCTGCCGCGCGACAGACCCTGCCGAACCGACCAACCCGGCCGAACCGGCGGACCCGGCCGAACCGGCCGACCCTGCCGAACCGGCGGACCCTGCCGAACCGGCGGACCCTGCCGAACCGGCGGACCCTGCCGAACCGGCGGATCCTGCCGCCAGCCTCATCGCCTCGCTCATACCGCCCGTCTCAGCCAGTTGCGCGCGACGGTGCCTGCGCGCACAAAGCCAGCACCGCCGCACCGTATCTGTCGAGCTTGATCCGCCCGATACCGGGGATCGCGGCAAGCTCGCGCGTGCTGCGAGGCCGCCGCTCGGCGATCAGTTCCAGGGTCGAGTCCCTGAAGATCACGTACGCGGGAACGCTCTGTTCCGTGGCGAGCCCGTGTCGCCATTCCCGTAGCCGTAGCAGCAGCGCATCATCGTTGCCACGGGGCGGATGCTTGCGGACCTCCCGCAGGAACCGGGACGGCGTCCTGGTCTGGCGGCCGCCCGGCGAGCGGGCCAGCGCCCAGGACAGCTGCAGCCTCTTCCGCGCCCTGGTCACGCCTACATAGAGCAGCCGCCGCTCCTCCTCGATAGCGTCTGCGGTCTGCGCATGGATAATCGGCATGGTGCCATCGGTCAGCCCAGGCAGAAACACCGCGTCCCACTCCAGGCCCTTGGCCGCGTGCAGGGAGGCGATGGTCACCCCGTCCATCGCCGGGGCATGGCCCAGGACGCTGCGGTGGGCCAGCTCCGCCGACAGGTCTGCGAGTGTCGCCTGCGGCGCCGCGGTGAAGAAGTCGTCTGCGAGCTGAGCGAGCGAGGCCAGTGACTCCCAGCGTTCCCGCGCCCGGCCCCGACCGCCCGGCGCCTGGCTGGTCAGCCCAATCCCGGACAGGACCGCGCGGACCTGGGCCGGCGGGCCGTCCGCTGCCGACGCCGAGCGGGCCGCCACCCGCAAGAGCGCTACCGCCTGGCGCACCTCGTCGCGGTCGAAGAACCGCTCAGTCCCCTTGACGAGAAATGGCACCCCCGCCTCGCCGAGTGCCTGCTCGAAGGCGACGGTCTGGGCATTGGTCCGCACCAGCACGGCGATCTCGCGGGGCGCCATCCCGGCCTGGATCATGGCCGCGGCCCTGGCGGCGACAGTGGCGGCCTCCTGCTGCTCATCGCCGCACTCGGTGAACTCGGGCATCAGGTCCGGCGGCCGCTGCGCGACCAGGTCGCCACCGCCGCGCCCCAGCTGGTTGGCCAAGGCCACCACCTGCGGTGTCGACCGGTAGTTGCGCACCAGCCTGATCACTGTCGCGTCGGGGAACTCGGCGGCGAAGCCGGTCAGGTAGGCAGGCGTCGCGCCGGCGAAGGAGTAAATAGTCTGGCGCGGATCGCCGACCACGCATAGCTCATCGCGGTCGCCGAGCCATCCGTCGAGCAGCAGCTTCTGCAGCGGGTTGACGTCCTGGTACTCATCGACGACGAAGTAGGCGTACCTGTCCCTGACTGTCGTCGCAGCGGCCGGGTACTCGGCGAGGATCGCCGCGGTGAGCTCAAGGACTGACTCGAAGTCCACCAGGTGCCGCTCCCTGCGCAGATCCTCGTAGACGGCATAGAGCCTGGCCGTCGAGTCCGGGCCCAGCGGGCTCGTTCTTCCGGCTTTGGCACTTTCCTGCGGGTAATCGGCCGGCCTTACCTGCGTGACCTTGGCCCACTCGATCTCGGCGGCGGCATCGCGGAGCTCGGGCAGGCTCACCGACAGCCGTAGCCGCCGGGCCGCCTCCGCCACCACGCCGACCTTGGACGCGAGCACCTGCGGCGGCCGGCCTCCCACCGTCGCCGGCCAGAAGTGGGTGAGCTGCCGAAGCGCGGCCGCATGGAAGGTTCGTGCCTGCACCTGCTCCATCCCGCCGCCGCCGACCGCGGTACTGCCCAGTTGCCGCAACCTGCCGCGCAGTTCCCCGGCCGCGCGGGTGGTGAACGTCACCGCCAGCACGCGCGCCGGATCCACGGCGCCGGTCGCCACCGCGTAGGCGATCCGGTGCGCCACTGCCCGCGTCTTGCCTGTCCCGGCCCCCGCCAGCACGCAGACCGGTCCCCGGGCGGCCAGCGCCACCTCCCGCTGCTCGGGATCGAGCCCGGCCAGCACCGCGTCAGCGCTGGCCCGCGCATGTTGATCAGGGACGTCCACCGGCGCACCTCCTGTTCCGCCGCCATCCTCCCCCATGGCACCGACGCGCGGCGCCAGCACGCGGCACCGGGGCCAGACGCGCACGGCAACCGGGCCAGACGCGCGGCGCCGACCGGCGGCACTGGCCATCGGGAAGCTGGCGGCCCCGTTGCGCGTTACTACTCATCGGCAATAATGCTGCGAAGGGAGTTGACGGCAGATGGCGGAGCCGCTGATCATGTACACCACGCGGTGGTGCGCGTTCTGCAGGCGGCTGAAGAGCCAGCTGGCCCGGGAAGGAATCGAGGTCACTGAGGTCGACATCGAGGCTGACCCCGCTGCTGCCGAGTACGTTATGACCGTCAACGGCGGATTCCAGACCGTTCCTACCGTCCTATTCCCTGACGGCAGCGCGCTGACCAATCCGTCGGCTGCCACGGTAAGGGAACACCTGAGGGAGCTAGCCGCCCACTGATGTCTCGCGATGACAGCCAAACGGCAACCAAGACGGCGCCATCCGCGCAACAGGCGTCCGGCGAGGCCGACGTGCCCGGTGTCCCGGCGTCGCCGGAGGACGCAGTGTTGCGCCGGACCGCGGACGGATGGCGGGTGGGCGCTGAGGACCTACCTGACCTGACCTGCGCTATGGTGCTGGCCGACCTGCTCGCCGCCGAGTTTGTCGGTGACGAGGCCGCCGCGCCAGAGCAGGACGGGAAGGACGCGGACGGTGAGCTCCAGGGCGGAAATCGTGACGGCGAGTCGGCCGCGGATGAGGCGCGGCGGCTCAGGGCCACCGTCGGCCAGCTGCAGCACGCCCTGACCGCTCGGATTCGCGTCGAGCAGGCCATCGGCGTGCTGGCCGAACGCCACCGGATCCGGCCCAGGCAGGCCTTCGAGCAGATGAGGTCCGCTGCCCGCAGCCGCGGCCGGCGGGTCAGCGACATCGCAGCCGACGTAGTGGCCAGCGCGTCAAACCCGTTGCTCCAGCTGCCCGAAGAGCTAGCCAGGCAGCGCTCGGGACAGCGGCACGGCGGCAGGCAGCGCCGGATCACCGGCCCCGGGGCAGAGCAGGACCCGCAATCCGCCCGAGGCACCGGACCTGCCGGTCTCAGAGGCCGCCCGGCTACAGCTGATTTACAGATAGCTACTATGGGTAACAATCCGTCGTGCGTGCGGAGCGGCGCGGTGATCTAGGCAGCCAGGGGGCTTCCGGCTCCCTGCTGATCATCGGCGGCGCCGAAGACCGGTGCTGCGGCGCGGGGCTGCTGGAGCGGTTCGTCGAGCTCAGCGGCGGCGACGAGGCGCGGATCGTCCTCGTCACGGCCGCCACCGGGATACCCGAGCAGGTGCATGCCGACTACGAGCGGGTGTTCCGCAAGCTCGGCGTGGACCGGGCCAAGGAGCTGCGGCTGCGCGGCCGCGCGGACGCGGACAGCGACAGCGCTGCGCTGATGCTCACCGACGCGACCGGGGTGTTCGTCTGCGGGGGCGACCAATCACGGCTCCGGACCCTGGTCGGCTCCAGGACCAACGACATCATGCTCGAGCGGCTCGGCACCGGCCTGGTCGTCGCAGGAACCAGCGCCGGCGCCACCGCCATGGGCGCCGCGATGATCCTGGGCGGCGAAGGCCCGGAGGTATCGGCCGCCGCGGTGCGGACCGGTCCCGGCCTCGGGCTCGCGCCAAAGGTGCTCATCGACATGCACTTCGGCGAGCGCGGCCGGCTGCCCAGGCTGCTCAGCGCCGTCGCGACCGACCCGGACCAACTGGGCGTCGGGATCGACGAGAACACCGCGATCCTGGTCGAGGGAAACAGCTTCCAGGTGCTCGGCAGCGGGGTGGCCACCGTCGCCGACGCGGAACATGCCACCGTTGTCCACCCCGCGGGCGACTGCGATCCCATCACGCTGTTCGACGTGCGCCTGCACCTGCTGCCCGCCGGATGCGTCTTCGACATCGCCGGGCGCACGCCGGCCATCGGGCCCGCGCACGACCGGTACTGAGCGGTTACGCGAGCAACGACCAGCAGTCCAAGGAGCAGATGTGCGGCTGATAGACGTGCGCCACCTCAGCGGCCCGAACGTCTACACCACTAAGCCGGTCAGCGTGGCGCGGCTCGAGCTCGACGAGCTGACCTGCCGGGAGACGACCGGCTATCCGGGCTTCGCCGCCCGGCTCACCGCGGCACTGCCGGGGCTTGGCTGCCACCATTGCGCGGCGGGCCGGCCCGGCGGGTTCACCGAAGCCATGGACCGGGGCACCTACTTCGGCCATGTCACCGAGCACGTTGCGCTCGAACTGTCCCGGCTGGCCGGCCGGGACGTGCAGCTGGGGCGCACCATGTGGGCGGGCGCCGAGGGCCGCTACGACGTCATGATGGAGTGCCCGCAGGACGAGCCCGCGGATTCGGGCGTGGCCGCATTGTTGCTGCAGACCGCTATCCGCGCGGTCCATGAAATTCTTGAGAAACGGGAGCCTGCGGTCGATGCCGACCTCGCGGGCATTTCCCGGCTGGCGGAGCGAGAGCGCCTCGGCGTGAGCACCGCGGCCATCGCAGCCGCCGCCCGCGGCCGCGGGATCCCGGTTCGCCGCATCGGCAACCTGAGCATGCTGCGCCTGGGCTACGGGTGCTATCGCCGCCTGGTCTGCGCGGCGCTGACCGAGCAGACCTCTGCCGTCGGCGTGGACATAGCCTCCGACAAGGTGCTGACCAAGCAGTTGCTGGCCAGCGCCGGGATCCCGGTCCCCGACGGAGTGGTCGCTTCCAGCCCGGCGGACGCTGCCGACGCCGTTGAGTTCCTCGGCGGCCGCGTCGTTATCAAGCCGCGCAGCGGCAACCACGGCGGCGGCGTGACGGTCAGCGTGACCACCGCGCGGCAGGCTGCCGACGCGTACGCGCAGGCGAGCTCCGCAGGGGCGGGGGTCATCGTGGAAACATACATCCCGGGCAATGATTACCGGGTCCTGGTGGTCGACGGCCGGGTCGTCGCCGCCGCGGAGCTGCGGCCAGCCGCAGTGACCGGCGATGGCACGCAGCACATCGGCCAGCTTGTCGCGCTGGCCAATGCCGACCCGCGGCGCGGCCACGGCCATGCGCGCGAGCTCACCAGGATCACCCTGGACGCCGCGGCCATCAGCCACCTGGCCGGACAGGGGCTGGACGAAGGATCGGTGCCGGCCAGCGGCGAGGTTGTCACGCTGCGCAAGAACGCCAACCTGTCCACCGGCGGAACCAGCCGGGACGTTACCGATCTGGTCCACCACGAGGTCGCCGAGATGTGCTGCCGGGCGGCGGCCGCGGCCGGGCTCGACATCTGCGGCATCGACGTGCGGCTGGCCGACATCTCGGCGCCCATCCACGATCCTGACGGCCAGCACGGCCAGCACGAGCACGGCCGGTCAGGACCGGGCGCGGTGATCGAGCTCAACGCCTGCCCGGGGCTGCGGATGCACCTGTCGCCGACCGAGGGCACGGCCAGGGACGTGGCGGGCGCGGTGATCGACCGTCTGTATCCGCCGGGCGCTCAGTCCAGGGTTCCCGTCGTCGCCGTCACCGGCACCAACGGGAAGACCACCACGGTCCGCATGATCGGCCACATCCTGCGCCAGGCTGGCCTGCGGGTGGGCATGTCCACGACCGACGGGGTGTACTCGGGCGGGCGGCCGGTCTACCAGGCGGACGCGTCCGGGCCGCGGTCGGCCGAGATGGTGCTCGACGACACCAGCATCGAGGCCGCGGTCCTCGAGACGGCTCGCGGCGGCATCATCCGGGGCGGCCTCGGCTATGACAAGGCCGATGTAGCTGTGATTACTAACATCACCGCGGACCATCTTGGCTCCGACGGGATCGACGATCTTGACGAACTCGCCGGCGTCAAGGCCCTGGTTGCCGAGGAGATCCGCGATGGCGGGACGGTGGTACTCAACGCCGACGATCCGGCCACGGCGGCGCTGGCCGAGCGTCCCGCGGTGCGGCGGCGCGCACCCGATATCAGGTACTTCAGCCTGGCGCCAGGCAACCAGTTGGCCGAGCGGCACCGCCTCCGCGGCGGTGTCAGCTACGAGGTAACCGACGGCCAGCTGACCGAGATCGAGGGCACCAAGCGCCGGGTCCTGCTCGGCGTCGCCGAACTGCCCGGCGCCTTCGGCGGGCGGGCGCCGCATGTGGTGGCGAACGCCCTGGCGGCGGTGGCGGCCTGCCGGGCTCTCGGAATCAGCGCTAAGGACATCAGGCACGCCCTCGCCGCCTTCTCCCCTGGCGAGGTCAATCCGGGCCGGGCCAACCTGTACCTCGCCGCCGGCAGCCCGGTGATCGTGGACTACGGGCACAACGCGGCGGCGCTTGACGCAACGGGACGGATGGTCAGCAATGTGTGGGGCGGCCAGCCGGCCGCAGCGCTCACGCTGCCCGGCGATCGCCGCGATGACCTGGTCGCTGCCACCGCGGCGGCAGTAGCAGCCTGGTTCGGCGACGTGGTGGTCTACGAGGATCATGACAAACGCGGCCGTAAGCCTGGCGAGATGACGGACCTGATCACGGCCGCGCTGCGCCGGGCCCGGCCCGATATTCACTGCGTTGCCGCTGACGGGCCTGAAGCCGCATTGCGCGCGGCGGTGCGAATGGCCTGCGGGCACCCGGTCCTGTTCCTGCACGAGACATTCGGGATGGCCCGCAAGGCACTCGCCGCCGTCGGCGCGGAGCCATGGCCCGCCGGGCTGCTGACCGTTGGCGACCCCGCCGAGACCGGCACGCCAGGCGCCGCCGACCTGGCCAGCCCGGCGGACCTGGCCGACGCCGCCGACCTCACGGCAACCGCGCCGCTATGGCAGCCGGGCTGGCTCAGCCAATGGAACCGCGGCCGCTGACCAGCGCCCTGGCGATCACCGTCCGCAGAATGTCGTTGGTTCCCTCGCCGATCACCATCAGGGGCGCATCGCGGTAGAGGCGCTCGACGGTGAACTCGCGCGAGTAGCCATAGCCGCCGTGCACCTGCATGGCCGTCACCGCGCACTCCAGTGCCGCCTCCGAGGCATAGACCTTGGCCATGCCCGACTCCAGGTCCGTGCGCTCCCCCGCGTCTGCTCTGGCGGCGGCCCAGTACACAAGCAGCCGTGCGGCCTGCACCTTCATCGCCATGTCCGCCAGCTTGAGCTGGACCGCCTGGAATCCTGAGATCTTCTGGCCGAACGCCTCCCGCTCCCCCGCATAACGCAGCGCCTGATCGTAGGCCTCCTGCGCCACGCCAACGCCGCGGGCGGCCACGTTGATCCGGCCGGTCTCGAGCGCGGCAAGCACCTGCTGCAGGCCCCGGCCCGCGGTGCCGCCGAGCAGGTTCGCCGCTGGCACCCGGGCCTCGTCAAGCACGAGCTCGCAGGTCTCCGGCCCTTGATAGCCGAGTTTCGGCAGGTCACGTACCACTTCGAAACCTGGCGTGCCCGCATCGACCAGCAGCACCGACATGCCCGCGTGCGCTGGCTCCGCGGCCGGGTCGGTCTTCACCAGGACCGGCAGCGGGTCGGCATGACGAGCGTTGGTGATCCACGTCTTCCGCCCGTTCACCACGTAGCTATCGCCGTCCTTGCGCGCGGTGGTCTGGATGCCCTGCAAGTCGCTGCCGGCGCCGGGCTCGGTAAGCGCGATCCCGGTCCGCCGTTCCCCGGTCGCGAGCGCCGGAAGATGGGCGCGTTTCTGCTGCTGCGTCCCGTATCTGGCGATCATCCAGCAGGACAGGGTGTGGCTGCCGAGGATGCCCGCCACGCCCATCCAGCCGCGGGAGATCTCCTCGAAGACCAGCGCGAGCGAGACCATGTCGGCCGCCAGGCCGCCATACTCCTCGGGCACCGTCAGCCCGAACAGCCCCATCTGCCGCATCGTTGTGACGAGTTCTTCGGGGTACCTGCCCGCCGCCTCCCACTCCCTGGCCACCGGCCTGATCTGCTCATCCACGAAGGCCCGCAGGGTGTCCCGCAGCAGCCGCTGTTCGGCAGAGAGCTCGAAGTCCATCTGGCCTCCCGGGTCCGGTCCGCTTACCACAGGCCGCCGGAAATGCGCTCACCGTGGTCAGCGGGTGCTCGCGAGACCGGCGGCAGGATCAGGTATACCGGCAGGCACGTTGCGGCGCATCGGGGCGGCCCGGGAATGCGCCGGCGAGCGCGGCCCTGGGCGGCTCGCCGAAGCCTGCCGGTCAGGTCGCACTCCGGCAGGCGGCCACCACGGGTCGCCGAATCGCTCGTGTCGCCTGCGCCTGGCGTCCGAGCCGGTCCGGCCAGGACGGACCGGTCAGAGACCAGGCTGCTGGCCGGCGGCGAGTACTACGCCGCGGTGTGCCCACGGCCGGGTGAAGCCGACAGCGCCGCGTCCCGCATAAGGCGCGATGCGGATCGGGAAGCCGGTGGCATACGCCTCGATCATCATCCCGCCGCCGATGACCAGGGCGACATGACCGGGCGAGGTGACGGTGCCATCCGAGCCTGCGAAGAAGGCAAGATCCCCGGGCTGGACCTGATTGGCCGGGACCTGCGGCCCCCACAGCCATTGCTGCTGTGACGTCCGCGGGATGCTGATGCCGGCGGCCCGGTAGGCCTCCATGACCAGGCCCGAGCAGTCGAACGCGTCCGGGCCTGTGCCGCCCCACTGATACGGCTTGCCGAGCTGCGCCTCGGCGAACGCGATGGCCGTGCTGACCGCGTTGTTAGGCGCCGAGCCGACCCCCGGCAGGCAGCTTGGGGCGCTGTCCGCGGTGACCTGGCTGACTGAGTAACCTCCGCTGGCGTACAGCCTGGCCCACTGCAGTACCGCCTGAACGTACGCCTCGAGGTGGTTGTAGGCGAAAATCGCGCCCGAGACGTTGTCGACGACCCCATGTTCGAGCAGGTACTTCGCCGCGCCCGCGATCGCGTCAGCCGGGTCATAGACGCTCGCGATCCCATCTCCGTCCGCATCGGTAGCGACCCCGCTGACCTGCTCACTGGCCGGGTGGACCGGCGCGCCGCCCCAGGTGTTGCCTGCGGCGCCGCCGATGCCGATCTGCATGGGGCCTGCCGCGCCGAATGCGTTGGAGCCGCTCCGCACGCCGGGCAGAGTGGTCCTGCCGTCGTCACTCTCCACCTTGCCGATGCCGGCCAGGACGACCCAGGGGACTCCGTACTTCTTTCCTGTCGCCTGGAACAGGGCGAGATAGTTGGCGGGAATCGAGCCATGCGCCGCCGTGCTCGCGGCCGGCTGTCCCGCCGATCCGGCCTGAGCGGCCGCGCAGGCGCTGTTCGATTCGGCGAACAGGCTGCTGCCGCCGAACACGAGCATCGGAGCGGTAATAAGCCCGAGTACCACCAGGACGGCCGCAGCCGCGATGGCGAGCCCAATCGCGCGGGCAGGGCCGCCCTGGCCCGGCTGCCACGTCATGGGTTCCCGGCAGCAGCGAGCTCGATATCGCTCACCTGCCAGCTGCTTCCGCCGCCGGTCACGGTCACCGCATAGGGCTCGCTGGCCCTGCTCCCGCCCTGGGTATCGGTAATCTGCTGACCGATCGTCACCACGAAGGTCAGGCTTGACGCGCCGAAGGCTCGCAGCGAGCTTATGCTCGCAGAGCCCGTGGCAACCTGCTTCTCGCTGGTCCGCAGGCTCGCGACGCCCAGCGCCGCGTAGCCACGGGCGAGCACGTCGGACAGTGCCGGCGTGATCAGATTCCGCATCTTGCCGACGTACGCCGCCGCGTTCTCGCTGTAGGAGTACGTTCCGTAGTCGTCACCGAACGCCGTGGCCGCGCCCGCTGCTGCGGCAAGCCCCGACGCGGTGAACGGCAGCCACTGGTAGATGTCAGGCGCAGCCGATCCGGTCGGGGCGCTGGTCGCCGTCGGCACCGGGGTCGCGGTCACCGGAGCGATGGCCGATGGCGAGCTGGCCGGCCGTCCGGCACTGGATGAAGGGGAACGTGACGGATTAGCCGAGCCGCGGCGGAACGCGCCGAAAGCTGACGGTACGAAGAGGTAGGCACCGAGACCGGCCAGTACAAGTACTACCAGGACAAAAGCCGCCTTCCGCTGACCTGATGCCGGTTCCATCTCGCTGGACTACTTCCGTCGGCGCAACGGCCGCAGCCAGAACGGCCGCGGCGATTCAGGCTGGTCCTCCCGTGGGCGCCCGGCAAGCGGCGCTGCCGGAGCCTCCGAGTAGGGATCTTGCCCGGACGCGGCCTGCTGGCCGGCTCGCCCGGACGTGGCGCGCTGATCCGAAGGCCCGGAAGTAGCGTGCCTGCCGGCCGCTCCCGGACCGGGGTGCTGGCTGGCCCGCCCGCCCTGGCGGGCAGCCGGTGCGGCTGCAGGCTGACGGGCGCTGGACGTGCCGGCCGACCACGGAGACGCCGCGCGCCCGGGCCGGGCCGCCGCCGGGGCAGCCGGGCCGGCAGGTGGCGGACCAGCCGGCCGAACCGGCCCGGCGGCCGGCGCAGCCGCGGGCCGGACAGGCGGGGCCACCGGCCGGACGGGTTGCGAGGCAGCCGACCGAACCGGCGGAGCGGCAGGCGGCGGACCAGCCGGCCGAGCGGGCCCGGCGGCCGGCGCAGCCGCGGGCCGGACAGGCGGGGCGACCGGCCGGACGGGTTGCGAGGCGGCCGACCGAACCGGCGGAGCGGCAGGCGGCGGACCAGCCGGCCGAACCGGCGGAACAGCCGACGGCGGTGCGGCGGGGCGGGCCGACTGTGTGCCGCCCAGTGACTGCCGTCCCGATACGCCCGGCCACGGTGACGCCGGCCCGGCATTTCTCGGCTGATGGCCGTTGGAATGAGCTGCCGCAGGCGGCCGCGGCCCGGGAGAGGACTGCCCAGGGGATTGCTGCGCCGAAGGCGACAGCGCCGGGCGCGGCACCGCCGCAGGCGGCTGCGCGGCGCCGGTCATAGCGGCCGGCCGGCCGGCACTCCCGGCGACCACGGCCCGGTCCGCGCCGCCATTGGCCGCGCCTGGCGCACCACCTGGTGCTGCCGCCTGCCTGGACCGCAGGTTCAGCGGCGGCGCTGTCCGGCCGGTACCGTCATCGCCCGACGCGGCCAGGCTCCGGGCCCGGACGGTCGTTCCGCCGCGACCACGTGCCCGGGTGCCGTCAGGAGACGCGGTCCCGGCTACGCCGCTTCCCTCTTCGGTCAGGCGGCTATCGACGAGATCAGTATCAACGGCGCCGTCAGCGGATGCCGATCCGGCCGCGCCGACCGCCGTGAGGCTTGCTGCCTGAGCCGGGTTCCGCCGTGCCGATCTGGCTGCCCGATAGGCGGCAAATGTTGGAACCGCCACGGCCGCGGCAGCCAGCGTGTTGCCGCGCGCCGCCGTGCCGGCCCGGCTGAGGCTGATCTCGGCACGCTCACTGGAACCGATCATTCCGTACCCGACAGCCGAGAAGAGATGCTGGAACGGCCTGCGATAGATGAACACCGCGACCGTGACGAGCGCAATCATGAGGATCTTGAAACCCCATGGCAGTACCGCGTCACTCGTTCCCATGATCAGCGAGTACGCGTACAGCAGCACGCTCAGCACCAGGGCGACCGCCGCCTGCTTCAGCAGTACTCCGACCAGCATCTCGAACCAGCGCAGGGCAACGATCCGGCCGAATCCCGGGTGCGTGCCGATCAGCAGGAAAAGCGGGCCGACGACGAGCAGCAGAAGGAAACTAAGCTTCAGCAAGATCAGCGTGACCGCGATCAGCAGCACCAGGATGCCAGCTACCGCCGCAGCAAATAGGGCGGCGAACGCGATCTCCAGCCGCGTGGTCCATTGCTTGCCCTGGAAAAGCGGGTAGATGCCGGGATCATTTTGCTGGATGGTGCTGGCTATCCCGGCATAGGTCGCCTGCTTGGCCTGGATCAGCGCGGGGGTCGGTTTCTCGTTGATCGCTACGGCCTGTGCCCACAGCAACTGCCTGGCGTAGGTGTTCACCGGCGTCTGTCGGCCGCCTTGCGAGGTGGTGAAGTTAGTGGTGCCGAACTCACCGTCAAGCCAGGGCTTGCAGACGAGCACCGTCCACAGCTCGTTGGCGTTCTGGTCGACAACTCCGTTTCCCGAGGCGTAGTTGTAGGTGACCGGCCGGACCTGCGGGTCATTGCGCTGTACCGGCAGGCAGCTGCTCTGGCCGGGGCTTGGCAGTCTGGAGAACGCGACGTTGAGCGTCTGAGTGATGCCATCCGATACCGACGTGCCGATGCCGGTGAAATCGGCGGGTCTGCCAATGAGCCATATTGCGGCCGCGCAGGCCACGACCATCCAGATGGTTCCCTCAATCGTGCGTGTGCCGCGTTTGCGAATCAGTCCCTGCCAGGCCAGCCAGATTGCCCCGATGATGACCACGATGGCCAGGTACGGGAAGTAGATCGCGTTGCCAAGACTGGTGATCAGCTTGTCAACGACGCTCGTGAGCCAGCTGAGAATGCCCTGGCTGGCAGCGGACTGATAGACGCTGATAATGACTCTGTCGATCGATTTCGCAACGTCAAACACCATGCTCGCGACGTTGTTGCCGATCAGCGAGGTCATATCGGAGCATTGCAGGTTGGTCGCTGCCCAGAAGTCTCCCGACGTCCCGTAGTTGTCATAGAGCGTGCCATTTTGCGGCCCGGGCGCCGCAACGGGCTTGACCAGCGAGTCGATGCCGGAATCTGCGAGCTCGGGGCTGGGCAGCGAAGGCTTGCAGATGTTGTTGAGGTCACCAGTTAGACCGGACTGGCCCGCCTGGCAGAGTCCGAAGAGGCTCCCGATGTCGCCGATCCCCGGCACTGAGCAAATGCCACCCGCCGCGGCCGGCGACCGAGCTGCCAAGGTGACCGCGGCTACCGGCTGTCGCACGGCGTCCTGCCGCGCCGCCGGGCGGGCGGCAAGCGGGACGCCGAGCAGGATCGCGAGCGCGGCAAGCACCAGCGCGATCCGGCACGGAAAGCGGGGTCTGAGCATCGGGGGGGCTCCTGGGGGGGTGTCTCGTCGTTCAGTGCACTGCTAGCCTGCCGGCTGGTATGGACCGGGCGAGGCGGCCGTCCGGCCACCGGGCAGCAGCCCGGCAAGCTGCGTGCCGACCACAGGCGGGGCACCCACGGGGACCGGCACGGCGCCCTCGTCCGGCCTGGCGCGCGTCGGATTGGTGTCCAGCGACTGGCGCAGCTCATCGGAGATCAGGTCGATCCCGACCCGGCCGGCCCGCCCGTCCAGATCACGGAAGATGCACTCGCCATTGCCGAGCCCCCGAAGCGCGGCCTTGTGCTCATCCGACGGTTCGATACCGAGCAGGGCCATCACGTTCGCGACCTCGGCCCGCTCCGAGGACCTGAACGCGAAGACCCCGGAGATGCAGTTCGTGACCTGCTCGTTAAGCAGGTCACCCGCGTTCTGCGAGACCAGGATCAGGGCAGTGTTGCGGGACCTGCCCATCCGGGACACCTCGGGAATCAGCTTCGCCCCCTGAGGCGTCGAGGTGATGGCCCACGCCTCATCGAGGAAAATCGCCTTCGGCAGCCTGCGGTCCATTCCGTTCAGCAGCCTGCGGGCGAACTGCGACACCAGGTAGAGCAAGGCCACCGAGAGCCGCTGCTCGTAGGAGTAGTCGTCGCGTTTCGTCCCGACATCCGGCAGGGTGAGCCCGGCCAGCGTGAACACCGTCGTCCACCCTGCGGCGTCGATGCCCTGGCCGCCTGACGGCGCGAAACACAGTTTCGCCAGCCGCATCTCCGACATTGACCGCAGCACCGCGCCGAGGTTCATCGAGGCCGGGTCAGCCGAGCGCTCCAAATGCGCGACCACTTTGCCCAGGCTGGGCTGGCCGCCGCCGGCGACGGCGCCGACCGCCTGGATCATCGCGCTCTCCCGTTCCTCGCTCATCCTGGGCAGCAGCAGCCGCAGCGTCTCAGTCGCCATGGTGCGCCGCTCGGCAAGCTCGTCGCCGAACGAGAACGGGTCGAGCAAGCCGGGGGCGGCGCTGCCGAGCGGCAGCACCCTGGCCTGGCGGCCCCGTGCCTGCAGCAGCGACACCAGCGACTCCGCGTCGCCCTTCGGGTCGATGACGGCGACCGTCACGCCGCGCAGTGCGAGCTGCAGGATGAGCAGCAGCGCCAGGGTCGTTTTGCCGCCACCAGGCTCGCCGGTGATCGCGACGGCGGTCGGGCGGTTGCGGGCGGCGGCGACCAGCGGGTCGAAATGAACCACTGACCTAGCCCGCCCCAGTGTCTCGCCGATGTAGGGGCCGATCCAGCCAGCCCCGGCGACATCCCGGTCGCCGAGATCGACGGTTACCGTCGGCATCCCGCCAGCGATCGTGTACAGGGGCTGGCGCTGCAGGTAGGAGGTGAGCCGGACCCTGTCGCCTGGCAGCGACTCGCGGAGCAGCGAGAACTGGTCGCCGGTGGAGTTGACAACATCGATCCCGGCGTCCCGGTAGTGCTCGACGACGGCCTCTGCCCGCCGGACGCACAGTTCCCTGGACGGTGCCGTCACCATCAGCCGGTGCCAGCCGTACACGAACGGCAACCGCTCCTTGGTAATGCCGTGCTCAAGCAGCCTGGCCGCCTCGATCTGCTCGGCCAGCGCGATCGGCAGCTCAGCGCCGGCCTCCCTGATGTGCGCGTCCATGTCCCTGGCATGCGCGAGCCTCCGGCTCACGTCCTTGCTCGCCCGGGCCGGGGGAATCAGCTTCATCCGCAGGCTTGCCTCAACGGGGAACGGCAGCGCGTCCGCGTAGTGCAGCCAAGGCTCGCTATCGGGGAAGTACATGACATCGGGGAACCGGGCGAAGGAGAGGAACGCCGCGTACGATTCTCCCGCGGGATGCTCCAATCTGAGCAAGGTGCGCGCGTTATGCACCTGCCCTTCGACAAGTGCCTCGATCTCGCCCGCGCCCCACTTGCGCCGCTTGACTGCCGAAGCAGGCGGGTCACCGAGCGATCCGGCTAGCGCGTGCCTGAACAGCCAGCTGAGGTCATCCGAGCTGGCGTGCCGAGCAGCCAGCGAACTGGAAGCAAGCGCCCGGCCAAGCCGCTCGGCCTGCTCGGTCCACTTCGCGATCTCGCCGGCGTTTATCGCCTCGTCCTGCAGGCCCATTGCCTGCTCGCTGGTCCGGTAGGCGTTGATGAACTGCGAGAAGATGCCACCCGATAGCTGCGCACGCATGCCGCGCTGGCCCAGCCGGACGCCGAGATAGACCTCTTTAGTCCAGAAGTCCTTCGCCCAGACCTGCCGGTACATCCCGTCTAGGTAATCCAGCCAGCCAGGACCACCGTCAGAGGTGGAATCCAGCTCGGTCGCCCACTGCGCCGCGGGATATGACCGGTGCGCGATCCTGAGGTGCACCTCGGCATCGGTCATCCGGATCGCGGCCAGCGCGACCGTTATGTTGATCGCGAGCGCCTCCCGCTCCTGCGGGGTCGTGAACTCGTAAGACACGGTCGGGAGGCGATAATAGGCCCAGGCGTGGGTCTCGCTGAGCAGGATCCGGTCATCGAAATAACGGACTGACAGGCGGCTTCGTCCTGCGCTGCGCCCGCTCATCGCAGACCGCCGGACCGGCCTCGTATCGCCACGGCGCACCCGGCCTGGCAGGTCATAGCCCCGCCCTCGGTAGCCCCGCCGTCGGTAGCCCCGTCCTCGGTAGCGCCGTCCTTGCTAGCTCTGTCCTCGGTAGCTCCGGCGCGGCTGCCAGGCTGGCGACCAGCACTCCGGCCAGAGCGGTGTATGCGCGCTCCGCGCGCTCAGCCGATGCGCTGGCGAGCCCGGCATCCTGCCGATGCTCCGGACCGGAGGGATCGTTACCCACGGGACGCCGCATCGCCAGGTGCTTGAGCTGATCATCCCAGGGCACCCGGATGATCGCCCGGCACCGGCCCACGGCCACTGCCTCGGCCTGCTCAACGTGGGTCATGGTGTGCTTGCTGACGCCGTTGAGCACGGTAATCGCGCCTTCGGCCAGCCTGGCGTGCCCATGAGCTTCCAGCCACTCCATCGTCATGGCGATCGCGCTGGCGGCCTCAGCGCTGGCAGGCGCGACGAGCAGGAGCTGATCCGCGACCGAGAGCACCCGCGGCACCGCCGATGCGGCCGGATCAGCCAGCGTTAGCGCATACCGGGCAGCAAGGAGTTCAAAGATCTGGGCGGCGTCAGCGACCGCGCCTGGCGCAGCCGAATCTGCATCAGGCGCGGTCATATCCTCGGCCTGGCTCGTGATTATCTCGAGCCGCGACGGCGCCGACGCTCGCGCAGCACTAGCGTGGCCGCTCCGGGCAGACTCCCCCACCAGGGCCGGCATCACCCGGGCCCGCTCCGACAGCGAATTCTTGCCGGGGTTCAGATCCAGCACAGCGACCGGTTCGTCGCGCAGGCTGGCCAGCAACTCCCCGGTTCTTAGCGTCGTTATGCTCTGGCCCGCGCCCACGGTGCAGCCCAGGACGACAATCCGGCGATTGCCCGCGACCGGCAGCCGGGCTCGCGCGCGGTCACGCTGCTGCTGGTCAGGCTGGCCCGGACGATGACCGCCCGGCACCACGACCACGCGGTCACGCCAGCCTTCGGCGCGGCGCTCGGCCGGGCTACCAAGCGCGCGCTCGACCATCCGCAACGGGCGCTCAGCGGACCGGTCCTCGTTCACGGTCACGATCGGCCTGGTCCGCGGCGGAACCGGGGGATGCGACTGAGCAGTTCCCTGCGGCCGGACCGGGCCCTGCTGCGGGCCCGCAGTCTGCGACAGCGCGATGGCTCCCGGCCGGGCCAGGCGCTCCGGGACAGCGGTGGACTCTGGCGGCCCCGCAGTCTGCGGGACAGCGGTGGACTCTGGCGGCCCCGCAGTCTGCGGGACAGCGG
>Ga0187879_10000598_pt1 | contig 24129 bp, 21 predicted proteins | sample June2016WEW_19_1_FD_132423 | JGI IMG/M metagenome (GOLD analysis project Ga0187879, IMG submission 132423) | Peatland microbial communities from SPRUCE experiment site at the Marcell Experimental Forest, Minnesota, USA - June2016WEW_19_10 | ecosystem: Environmental > Terrestrial > Soil >... | reverse complement strand
GGCCTGGAGCAGGCGGCGGGAAATGGCCAGTCCAAGGCCCATGCCCTCGGCCGATTCGCTGCCCGGCAGACGGAAGAAATCATCGAAGATTTCCAGGTGAAACTCCGGCCGAATTCCCGGGCCCGTATCGGCAACGGTGATTTTGACGGCGTTCGGCACATTTGTCGATTGCCGCCGACGGTCTCCACCGGCTGCTGACTTACTCACGCCGCGACGCTCCCACATATGCGGTTCGGCGTGCAGCCAGACGGTTCCACCCTGAGGAGTGTACTTGTAGGCGTTCTCCAGAAGATTGGAAATCACGCGCTGGATCTTGGGAGCATCGAATGGAAATGCCGCCAGTTTGTCATTGGCCAGGAGATACAAAGCCAGACCGCGCTCCTGAAACCGTCCTGACCAGAGCCGGCAAACTTCCGAGAGGCACGCGTTCATGTCGCCTTCCACGTACTGCATGCGCAGTTCGCCGGTTTCGAGCACGCTGAAGGTCAGGAAGTCCTGAATGAATTGCTGCAAGCGCTGCCCGCTCAAAAACATGTCGCCCATCACTTCGCGCTGGCGGTCATTGAGCGGTCCGAGTTTCTGGCTCTGCAGCAGCTCGATGTAGCCGTTGAGGATTGCCAAGGGCGTCTTGAGGTCGTGGGCCGCAGAGGCCAGAGCGTCCGCCGTCTTGCGGAAGCGATCGCGCAATTGTTCGAGCTCGCCTGCCGCGTCGTCCGCAGCGCTGGCTGCGGAAGCAGGAGCCGTGGCGGTTGACGGCAGGCTACCTTTTGAACCACTGCCAGTCGCAGCACCGGCTGGGCTTTTGTCGGGTATCAAAGCCATGGATAACCACGCAATCAGTTTTGGGGGAGGGGACTTGCTACCTCAGAATTCAGGGGGATGTTGTGATCCTATGTCAGGTCTACCAGACTGTCAATTGGAAACGGCCCCAAACACGGCACCCAAGCGAAAAACGTTGCAGCTTTTTGACATGACCAATAGTCATTAACGAATCCCGGACCGTGCAGCTGCTTCGGCAATGTCCGTGTCGGTAGCGCGGTTCGGGGTGATTCCAGGCAGACCTGGCTTCTCTCCGAGGTTTGGCCCCTAAGATGCGGCCCTGGGAGTGTTTATCCCTCCTTATGGCGGACGAGACAAGTGCCTAATAGATTATCGAAGAAGAATGAACGCAAGTGGCCACGATTGCACCTCCCCATTCCGGTTTTTGTCCGCACGTCCGACGGAAGCGGCAAGGATACCCTGGAGTTTGCTACGGCCGTTAACGTCTCTCCTGGCGGTGCTTTGGTGGTAGTTCGCCGTTCTTTGCCCGAATCCGCGCTGGTTTCACTGGAGATTCCTAGCGCTCCAATCGGACCTGTCAAGGGTTTGAAGACCTCTTTGCGGATTATGCAAGCCAAGGCGGTGTGGGTTGCGCACCTCGATGACCACCATCTTCTAGGTCTCAAGTTCGCCCGTCGCCTCAGCACCGACGCGGCGGCTGTTTCCGGAAAACACTTGAGAAAAGCTGGTTCTGCAGTGTGAACTGTTTTTCCTATCTCGAGTCTCTCTAGGAATGGCCCTTTAGTGCCATGCCGGAGGTTCTGCCGCGCGCGATATCATCACTCTAAGCCGTTCATAAGTTGAGCGTTTAACGAAAAGCTCCCAGCTCGCTCGGCTCTCTTCCTCAGTTTGGTGCTTGGGGTGCACTTTTAGTGCATGCGGGTGAACAATCACCGCAACGGGACATCTGGTCTTATGACAACACTTTCGGTAAGTTCGCTGGCACAATCGCTCGGCGAGGTTCCCCCTGACGACATCATTTTTGGCCACTCTGAAGTCATGCAGGCGGTTCGTTCGCGACTCGGCAAAGTTGCCGCCGCCAACGTTCCTGTCCTTATCACCGGCGAAAGCGGCACCGGAAAAGACATCATTGCCCGCCTCATTCACGGGCTGTCTCCGTGGAAGCTGGGGCCATATGTAAAGGTGAACTGCCCGGCAATTCCGGGGACGCTGCTGGAAAGCGAACTGTTCGGCTACGAACGAGGAGCCTTCACGGGCGCGGTTGGGTCGAAACCAGGACGGGTCGAACTGGCCCACCGCGGCACCTTGTTTCTGGATGAAATTTCCGAACTTGATCCATCCTTGCAATCGAAACTCTTGCAGCTTTTGCAGGATGGGCAGTTCTGCCGCATCGGCGCCCAGGAAGACAAGAAGGTAGAAGTGCGAGTGGTGTGCGCGACCAACCGCCATTTGGAAGCGGAGATCGAATCGGGGGCTTTCCGCCAGGATCTTTACTACCGGATAAACGTGGTCAACCTGCGCATGCCGGCGCTAAGGGAACGCCGTGGCGATATTGAAGATCTGTGCAGCTACTTCCTCGAATACTACAACCGCAAGTTCAACTGCCGGGCGCGGCCTCTGTCGAATGAAGTACTGGCGGTGCTGCAGAAATATCACTGGCCGGGAAATATTCGCGAACTGGAAAACCTGATCAAGCGCTACGTGATCCTGGGCCATGAGGAAGTGATCACCAACGACCTGGTGGCGCGCGAGCCGGATTTTTTCAATCCCGAGTTCTCGCTGGACGGACCGATTTCTCTGAAGCAGCTTACGCGCCAGTGCGTGCACGAACTGGAGCGTAAGGTCATCCTGAAGGTGCTGCAACAGCACCACTGGAATCGTAAACAGGCAGCCCGCACGCTGGGCATCAGCTATCGCGCCCTGCTGTACAAGATCCGCGATGCCGGCTTGCCCTCGAACCGTGCGCTGCGCCTGCGCCAGGCGGAGAAGAACAAACCCACAGAAGGCAAACCCGCCGACGGCGAAAGGCCAACCAGCGGAGCGGCTGCCGACTGAGACAGCACTACGGCATCGGGTGATCGGGCCATCGGGTCATTTAAAGTCAAAGGCCTTTGAACTTCGATCACCCGATGACCCGATAGATTCACGCCCAGTACGTCCGGCCCAGCGTCCGGTACTGGATCGCCTCAGCAATGTGTTTAGGTTCAAGCAGCGGAATCCGGTCCAGGTCAGCAATCGTGCGCGCGACTTTCAGGATGCGGTCATGGGCGCGGGCGCTGAGCCCCTGCTGAGCCATGGCGCGTTCCAGCAGGCGCTCGCAATCGGCGGAGAGTTCGCAGAATTTACGAATGAACTGCGTCGGCATTTGGGCGTTGCAGTAAAGTTTCTCGCGTCCGGAAGAAAAGCGCGCCAACTGCACATCCCGCGCACGAACCACGCGCGCAAGAATGCTCCCCGAGCTTTCCGACTCCTTCGTGCTGCGCATTTCCTTGTAGTTCACCGCCGGGACGTCAATGTGAATGTCGATGCGGTCGAGCAATGGCCCCGAAATCTTAGAAATGTAGCGTTGGATCATGGGCGGAGTGCAGTGGCATTCGCGGCTGCGGTCGTTGTGAAATCCGCAAGGACAGGGGTTCATAGCGGCGGCCAGCATGAAGCGCGCGGGGAAAGTCAGCGACATGGCGGCCCGCGCGATGCAAACGGTACCGTCTTCGAACGATTGTCAGTGTTGCAATCAAGCCTGGCGACATTCCGCATCACCAATGTACGAATTTCATACCCACTTACGAAGACTTCAACGCCTAAACCCCTGAGCAGTGAGCGCTTATCGTCTCTCTGCAGAAAAGGCATCTCGACGAACGTTGAAAACAGGTCGGCTAGGTCGCCAGCGGATACTGAAGGTCCGCCAACTGTCGACGTCGCCACCATGCCCTGATACGCCTTCAATTCCGCATCTACTCTGGCCAGTTCTTCGTCCCGCCGCCTGCGGTCAACGGTCCCGTCAAAGAATGCTTCAAGTATCCGGCCACGCTTCGCGGTGAAGATTTCGATCTGGCGCTGGATGGCTGTCGCGTCAGAGACGCCAATTGGCATTTCTTGGGACTGTTGCTCAAGGTACGCTTCCGCGATTCCGTCCAGAAAGCCATCGTCCTGAAGGCGCACCGAAAGCAGTTCTTCGATTTTCGGCTCGATGACCGCTGCCCGGATGTAGGGCGTTGGACAGACGCTCGCCGGGTTGAGCTTCCTGGCCCTGGTGCCGTTCAGCTTGCAGTAGTAATGGCTGTCTTTCTGGTTTGTGTGGCTGTACATGGGCGAATCACACACTCCGCAATAAAGAAACCCGTTGAACAGATACTTCGGCGCGTTCTTGGTTCTAACGGCCTGCTCTCGCGTAGCCCTGGAGTTTAGGATCTGCTGCACCGCCTGAAACTCTTCTTGGCTCACCAGCCCGTCCATGACCTTGCGCCTGATCACCTCTTCCGGGGCTCTAGCAATCTTCCGCCGGTGGCCTTGGCGTCCATTGTTTCCCGGCGTGTACCCCGCGGTGCTCGGGTCCCGGCGCTGGTCATACTGCCTGATGCCCATGTAGATCGGATTCTGCAGGATGAAACGAAGGTTCGTTCTGGGAATGTTGAGCCTGCGCGCGATCTCGGCGAGGGGCAGTGAAGTCCTACGCACTAGGTCAAAGGCTGTGCGGACCTTCTCAGCTTCGTCGGTGTAAGACCACCCGCGGGCGTCGGAGTGGTCCACACCGAAGGGCAGAGTAGACCGGCCTCCGGTATTCCGGCCGGCCAGTCGCATGGCTTCCTTCGCGTCATTCATGCGCGCGAGAATTTCGCGGCGCTCGATCCGGGCCATGCCGGCGCGAATCAGCCCCATGAAACCGCCCATCGAAGAAGAAAAATCAATAGGACCATCCGGCAGGTACAGCACTGTGCGGGTGTCCACAAAAGCCTGTAGCAGCTCGTAGTCTTTGAAGTTTTCAGGGCGCATCAGCCGGGAAAATTCTTTCGCAATCACGCCGTGGATGTCCGGGCTTTCGATGAGACGCAAAAGCTCCTGCATCTCAGGCGCGCGAAGCACCGCAGTACCGCTGACATCAGACATCTCAATCGTCCTGACGATCTCTAGGCCATAGGTCGCCGCCGTGCGCTGAGTGACGGCACGTTGCGCCGCCAGCCCGGCCTTATCGTCTGCCGCCTGGCCTTCAGTTGACACGCGAAGGAGTTGAATAACTCTTTTGCTCATCGTCCAGTCCGCAATAGACACGCATGAGTTTTATAGCCGTTGCATTGTCGCAGGATTCCAGTGCCGCCCTGATGCGACCAAGGGTTTGCGCTCTGCGCCGCGCAATTTCAAGTGCGGAGCCCACCGCCTCCGCCATGTCCGGCTTGTGGGTCATTTAATGCTACTCCCAGAATCCCCTCTTGCTCTCACTCTTCATAAACTTCTGCTAGTCTTCGCCGGCTTCCCTGAGAACTCATCATGCTGCAATCACAAAATCGGCCTGCGACTTGATATGTAACACCTCGAGTTGGGGAAACTTTCTTTTCGTTGGGGACCGTTCGCTGCATTGCCGAGAACTCGATCCGCTTGCCGACCATCTGCAACTCAAATTGTTCCCCGTACTCGGCGTTTCGCTCCCCAAATGCTCCTCACGCATATTTCGCTTCGTCGATTCAGCAAGTTGTCGTCTCTGGCGGTGTGGCACACCGCTGATCGTCAAGTTTCTGGGTTTAATCCCCCATCCTTCCCCTGTCCCGTGTCCCAAAACCCCTAGTACCTATGGCTATGGGACACTTCAAAACCCCCAGTCGAGATCACATTGCCACCCGTCGCGCAGTTGTCCTTTCTCGCGCAGCCAGACCGCGCCGCCCTCCTTTGTGATCATGCCAATAACCTCCGAGCCCATCGCGGCGCATAGTAGTCGTCTGCTTCGGGGCGGTATCTTCCGCGTTGCTTGCTGCGTCAGCATTACATCGAATGTCACGCCTGGCGAACTACCACTCATACCTGGTCACCTTGTTGATATGTCTATAAATTCAGCACTAAAATGGCGCTTCCTCCTCGCTTACGTTTTGTTTGCGCTTCTTACGGTCCGGCGGGTGCCATTCAACCCGTTCCAACTTGAGGCCGTCATCGGCCGTGTCGAGAATCCGGAAGTGAAACTTGTCAGGAGGCATCGCCGCCTTGAGCTCGCAGCAGAACTCCCGGGTCCAGTCTGTTTCATCCACCACGCGAATGCCACACATGAACTCGGCATACCCAGCGATCGCGCTGGCACCCCGAGCTCGTTCGGTGAGTGTTGCGTCTTCGCGCTTGTTATCGTGGTGGACGAGCAGGATTGAGCAGCCGCACTGGTCCTGAATCGAGTTGAGCACGTCAATCACCCGCTGCATCTCGGTGTTGTCGTTCTCGTCGGCTCTATGCAGCACGCGCATCACGTCGAGGATTAAGAACTCAGATTGCTGGCGCTTCAGGCTCGAGACCAGCTCGCTCACATCGTCCGGATAGTCGAGCATGATCTTCGGCTTCAGGCCCTTGGCGTTGATCCACAGCCAGCCGTCGAGTTCCTGGTCCGTGAGGCGCCGCTCGCGCTGCAATTTGGTCTCGCGCCATTGCGTCAGCCCGCCATTGTCCTCCCGGCTCACGAGGGCGGTGCGCACGGGCTTCGGCACAAAGAAGTCCAAGCACTTCTGCCCGCTAGCCAGCGCGAGCGCCAGGTCCAGGGTCACAAAGGACTTCCCAGCCTTCGGCCTGGAAATGAAAATTCCGTTGGCCGCGCGCTGGATGACACCCTCGACCAACCAGTCGATGTGGTCAGCCGCCTTCTCGTGGAACTCGCTCACCGTCATGAACAGTGAGGTCGCCGACTCCTCTGGCTTCCATGGCGGCGTGCGTTTCACGATCGCGACAATATCCTCGATGGTGTGCCCGGCTGCTAGAAAATCCGAGACATCTTTGACCTCGGGCATCGAAATAATCTTCACTCCGTTCGCGTAGTGATAGACCGACTCAGCAACGCGCTTGGCGTGCTTTACTCCAGCTTCGTCGTTATCCTGAAAAATCGTGACTCGCTTGCCGCAGAAATAGGGCGCAAAATCGTCGTGCCACTTACCAGCCCCGCGAGGCGACGTGGTGACGGCAACGCGGGCCGGCGGTTTGCCCTTCTTCTCGTAGTAAGCCTTGATCTCCGCGCGCAAGTTGTCCGCGTCCTTCTCTCCTTCAGTGATTGAGACTTCATTTGCCCCGATAACTTCGTTCAAGTGATAAAGGACCATCTTCAGGTCGGAGGTCTTGTAGTCCCAACCCCCGCTCTCGTTGCGCTTGCGTTGCGTGAACTTCTTGCCCGGATAGCGGACCACCTGGAAGTAGTCGCGACCGTTCGCATCCACATACTGGTAGATTGCCTCTGGCTGCTGGGCGAGGCTGAGTTGCGGGTGCCCAACGATCTCCGCGATCCGGGCCATGGCGGTCTCGGTGTCGCATGAAGAAAACTTGCGCTCGAACTCCAAGACGCCGCCCTCGCCACATCCGGCGTGGCATTTCCAACATCCCTTCTCCGTGTTCACCGAGAGTGACGGATTTTTGTCGGGATGAAACGGGCACCGCGCCGTGTACCCAATCGCACCCTTGCGGAATCCATTCTCGGAGAGCCGAATCTCAAAGTACTTGCGAAAATTGGGTTCTTGCAGATCGTTCAGCCTCATCGTGATTCCTTCCGTTTGGGCGGATTCTCGTAGCGTTGAATGCGCTTCTGGAACTTTTCGGGCGAGCTGAAAATTTGCTCCCACTCCACGTAGCCGTTCTCATTCATGAATTCGTCCTCCAATAAGCCGTCCATGGCCTTGCGGAACACCCTCTTGGCCTCCAGTTCCAGCTTTTCCGGAGCCGTGCCCTGGTCGCTAAGCAAATTGATGGTCTCTTTCCAACGCGTCTGGGCCATTTTTTTCCTCTTTTCGGTGAGTGTGTACATCTTTGTCTTACCGCCGTGTTCGCAGAAGTAGGCGAAGGCACGGGCGATGATGTCTGAAAGCGTGTTCTGTGTACCATTGCCATTACCATTCGTCGGGTTAAACAAAACCGGCTCAAGCTCAGTCCCCGGAGGGGACGTAGTTTCTTCTGGTTCCTGCTCCGGTTCCTGTTCCTGCTCCTGATTAGGCATACCCTTCCCGAAGACCTCACGGGAAGCTTCCCGAAACCCTTTCGGAAGACCTTCGTTAAATGCTTTGATATGTTGAAAAAGGTCAGCCTTGAGTTGGCACTCCGGAAGAAGTTCTAGGACTCCTGGCCATGCTCGAATTACGTTGGGTGACTCCGGTCGGTTGTAACGAAGAAACTTTGGCAGGCAGAGAAAAGCTGCTCTTTCGTCATGTCTGACCATATCCTTTGCTAAGATCCCCAAGAAGGCTTCCTGAAAACTCGCCGCATCCATACCAAGTTCGGCGGCAAGCCCGGGCACCGAGGCACGCATGGCACCTAACATGGTCATGTGGGGATGGGTCAAGAGGAACAAAAAGATCAACTTTCCGCGCTCACACAGAGCAGCGAACTTCTCGTCGTTCCAAATGCGAACGTCAATTTTTCTGTAACGGGCCATCAGTACTCCTTCAGCTCTGGTACGCGATGGAACAAGCTCTCAACGAACTTGAAGTCGGAACGGTCGCCGGCACCAGCCAATTGCAACAATTCAGATTTGATTTTCTCGCCGCAGATTTCTCGTCGTGTGCGCCGGGGTCGAGGGAAGATTGTTCTTGAGATTTCGTCCCGTTTGTTGGGTCGATGCCCCTCTATTGCAAGCCGTGTGTGGCAAATCGTTTTCTCGTAATCTTTCATTCATCTAGTCCCTTACATTTCCTCAATCGAACTTCAGCTTCGGTTTCCGGCCGGTCTTGCGAAAGATCGTCGAAGTGGCCGTCAGGTGCGTTCGCGCGGCCGAGTCTCTGAAGAGCGGGAACAAGCTGCTGGAGTCCTTCGGAGATGGTCCGAAGGTAGCCGGCATCACGGCCGCTGAGTCTTGCCGTGCTCGCCTGCCTCAGTAGCAGAGCACCTTGCGCAACGAGGACGGCCGCACCGATGATTCGATTCCGAGGGATTTGAGGATTGTTTGTGGTCGTGGTAGAATCTTGTTCGTTCAAGTTAGTTTCCCTTCTTGGCGCCTGCCCGGGCGCCTTGATTGTTTATGCATTCACTCCAGCAGTAGCAACACTCAAACTGAGCTCCGGCGCGGGTAGGGCCGAAGCCGTCGGTTGCCGTTTTCCCATCATTCAGTCACTGGCCGCCTTGCCCGCGACCTTTTTTGTTCCCGCTTCCCGACAACAGGGTTTTTCTTCGGTTCGTTCATCGGATTGCCTCCCGGATTGTTGCGCATGACTCACTAATTGTTGCGACTCGGGTCTCGCCGATTCCGCACGGTTGGCAACCCACTCGAGCCGATCCATTTCCTCACGGCGCAGAGTGATCAACCCAAGCAGCCAGGTATCCAGCCGAACTTGGTCGATTCCTGCCTCGCGCGCCAATTTCCGTCGCCGGATCTGTAGTTGGGCAACACGTGCGCGTAGCCTTTGCTGCCGGTTCAAAATGTTGTTGCCTCTCACCCTTAGTCCCCGCGTGCGGGGTTGTGGGGTAGCAACGCATTAAAAACAAAGGGAAAATAAATCTCCGGTGGAGGTCTTGCGGGGTAAGAGGTGCGGGGTACGTGCGGGGTATCGCCGGGCGTTCACTCAGGGGTTCGTTTTGCGCGGTCCCTGTCGCGTCTCTGCTTCGCTGTCTTCAGGGGTTCGTTTTGCGCGATCCCTGTCGCGTCTCTGCTTCTCTGTCTCTTGTTCAAACCTCGCCGTTGCGGCGTGTATATGTTCGTCAATGGTCTTTCGGGTCCGGCCGAGTTTCTTGGCGATTGCACTCACACTGAGCCCATATTCAAGCCGCAGGGAGAGACATTCCCGCTGCCGATCCGTCAGATTTACCTGATCTAATCGCTGGGAAAGGTCAAGTTTCTTCGCGAGTTTCTCGGGCATCGAGCCAGCGCCATGATGTGGCTGTTTGGGGATTCGATCGGTAGCCGTGATCGAAGCCTGAGTTTCCTTCGGGCGTCGTTGAGCCCTTGGCTGTGGGGATTCGATCGGTAGCCGTGATCGAAGCCTGAGTTTCCTTCGGACGTCGTCGAGCACTTCTTCGCGCTGCAGGCTCAATTTCCTTTGCACCAGGTCGCATAACAAGAGCAGCACGTTCTGTGTGGCTTCCCATTCATCAATAATGTTGAGAATGCGTGCGGCCTGCAGTTCCCCTGCGTACAACCAGCTCGGTGCCAACCAAATTGTTGCGTCTGCAGATACACCCAACGCCTCAATCACCCACCGGATCGAGGCGTTCTCGATCGGCTTCCAAATAATGTCAGCCGCTTTCGGAACCCATTCGCGGTCGGGCGAGGGAATGCTGTAACTGTGCCACACCTTTTCGAGCTCGCTGATCAGTGTGCGTTGCCTGGCCAGCAACTCCGCAGTCCAGAGTCTCATGTGCTCATCAAGGGTTCGAAACTTCTCCTCGTCGGCGGCGCTGGAAATAGCTCGAAATGCGGAGCCACTGGTCTTGTCTAAAGCCTGAGCATAGCGGAGCATGAGCGCAGCCTGCAGATCATCGAGATACCCGGTCAATTCCTCCTGATCCTCAACGCTGATCCCACGCACTAAGTTTCGCTTCTCAGCCGGTCCTGCCGTGGACCAGTAGTTCTGTGGTGCCCAATAAGCATCCCGGAGCAGATCCGCGTAAGGGCCCGGCAGGTCATTCCACGGATGCCCACAATGACTGCAGCGCAAATTCGGAAGCCGGAACTGCTGGATTTCAAGGCTATTCGTCCACTGCTCGACCGGCAGTTGGCACACTGTTCCACAGTTCGAACACTTTGCTTCTTGAGTTACTTGCTTGATTGCAGAAGCGATTGTCGGCACGATCCACCCTTCCGTGACTCGGAGGGCGGGGCTGGAAGGAGCCCCGCCTCACCGCTGGTGATCGGCCAGCAGTTTCCGAATAACAACATTGTAATCGTCGGAACGCAAATGAATCGTCACGCGCGAATGCAGTGGACTTGCGCCTCCAGATTATCCGGAGCCTGTTGCGCTGCAAAAGAGCTTGGTCCTGATGGACAGTGACACTTCGCACAAGGCGCCAGCCTCGGCGTGCCGATGGCGAACGCTGTCCGCTACGATCCTGCGAAGTACCGTCTGGCGCGGGGATCCCGGTCGCGTGGTCGGTGTCCACTAAGTGGACACGGGCACCTCCAGGGTATTGATTCCAAGGCAGTTATTTTACATGGGAGCCATTCATGAGAGGAGTCCCAATGAAATTCTTTCTTCATTCTATGGGCCTGGGTGGTGTTTTTAGTCTGGGGGCAGAGCATGCGAGCGCCAATTAAGGAGCAGCAAAGCAAATGGGAATCCAGTCATCCCGGTCGCCTAGGAGGTGCCTAGGCGGCGTGTCCACTAAGTGGACGTTCTTGGGTTCATCCCTGCGCAACAACATCCGGGATCCGGTTGCCAAACGACAGCAGTGGATAGTTGCGGAACACGACGAGCGCGCAATTTAGGCCGCGGAAGACGTGGATCTCGCCCTGGGGCGGAGGCACGCCATTCAGATCGACACGCTGCCGATCCATCGCGATTACCTTGATGCCCACAGGCAGCGTGAACATGGTGATAGCACCACGGGCAAATCAGCAAGCCGCAATTCTGGCAGCGGATCCGCCGCTTCACTTCATCGCCGCAATCTTCGCAAGCTTTCATCAGGAATCGAATTCTCCTCTATCCAGCCGCTTGTGCAGCACGTAGATAAACGGCTGCCCCGTATTGCTGGCTATCCAAGTCACCTGCGGTTTGCACCAGCAATTCCAATCACTATGGACTGGCCAAACGGATAGAACTGTCCCGTCCGGGATTGCCTGTAGGTCTTTGAGGAGCTTTTCTCGAGCCGCTGATGTCCGACGGGTCTTACCTGTCGCTGCCAGCGAAGTTCTGTTCATGCCCACGGCTCCTTTGAGTCAAATGGGCATCAGGTGACCGAAAAAAGAAATGCCGCCTACATCAGGCGGCTTCGTCGTGGAGAACTTTGCATTTCTGCCGCATCGGGCCGAAGCCCTTACCACCGTGCTCTCCAAGTCGGTTGGTCGCGCTTTCGCGCTGTCCTGATGCTGTAGACAGATTACCCGCAGCGGCTTCCGGCGTCAATCCAAGACGCCACCGTGGCCTACCGAACCAAGCGCGGCCACTGCTTCGTTCGGATGGATTTCTGGGTGAAGTTGACCGCGCGTGACAACTCAGCAGTTGTTTTCTTAGGCGAAAGTTCAGTTACAAGCTACGGAATGCTCTGCGGCGGCAACCGAACCACTCCTTAAGGCCCCCGTAGCACCCCTAGTAACTCCCCTTTTTGGCGATTCATAGTGCAACCTGACAACTCCCCGTGTTAGACCTCTAAATACGGGAGCGGAATGCTTCCGCCGGCGGAGGCCGAGCTCGTGAAAAACGCATCGTCCATCGTTGTAACCCCCTCAAACGAAACGGATCGCAACACTTGGGACAGGTTGCCCTCGGAGTCCTCTAAGGCCTTCGATGCCTTCGTTCAGTACCGGCAAATGGGCATGGAGAGGAGTGTACAGAAAGTAGTACAAAAGTTGACAAAAAGCCGCCAACTTCTGCATCGCTGGGCCCAGGTACATAACTGGAAGCGTCGAGCTGAAGATTTTGATAGCTACCAAGACGAAATAGCGCAGCGCGAGACGATCCGGCAGCGCATCGAGTTCAACAAGGCAACGCTCGCGATCGCCCAGAAGATGCAAGCGAAGGCGCTCCAGGGTTTTAATGCCCTCGAGACGGTGAAGATGGTCCAGATCCCGCGGAAGGAAATAGTTGACGGCGTGGAAAAAATCACTGGCTACGACACGGTTCAGGAGTTGGCGGTCAAGCCGGGCGAATTGATCAAAATACTGGAAGTCGCTTGCACGCTACAGAAGGAAGTGCTGGGCAAATCAACCGACGATCACGTGGCCAAGATCGAAGTCATCTTCGAGGCGCCGGAGTACGATTGCCCGCAGCCTGGGGATAACTACGTGTTTCCGGAGGACAAAACGCCGGGGAAGAAACCGCAATGAGCGCTCCCAACCGATCACGCCAAGACCATCATCAATGACGTGGGCGTTCTTTCGTTCTTTCTCTTGCCAAGAAGTTTGGACCGCTGTTGTCGATGCCGCCTGTTCGGCTGGAAGGCGCCGCGTCCACTTAATGGACGCCGCTCAATCGGCTCAACGCCGGAATCATTCGTGCTCATCTGAGGCTCTGTTGACTCGCCCGGCTACGGCTGCCAGGCGGTCTGCCTGCGTTGTACTCCGTAACACGTTGACTCAATGCGAACCAACCAGGCATGTGCGTGGCCGTCACGATCCAAGAGCTTTTTCGGGAGGCTGAATCTGGCGAAGACCATCCGTTGACGCCGCAGTGGGGCAGGCTCGGCGATCTCGTGCCAGCGGTTCCACGTCGTTGGCCTGCGCGGCGATTTGGCGCCTCCGCTGTCCAGCATCTCGACGGCCTGCCGCTAGTGTGGAGTTAACCAGTACGTAACATTTTCGCTCTCAAAACGCGCCTCATTCCGGGAGTCGGCGCGGAAAGGCTTGCGGGAAGCGGAGATTCGACAAATCCGATGGATTGTCGCGCGCCGCACGTTCTAAGCAGCCTAGAACTGAGGCGTCGTACCATTGCAGGTAAGAAGTCTGGCAGCAAAAACGTGACCTATGAACCTGCAAGAGTTGCGGCAATTCCACACATCACGTTGTGAAAAATCGGTCGTCGTCACGATCGAAAAAAGCACAACACCGATGCTTTGGCTCGACACCTCGGTTCTGGTCGATTTCGCAAAGCTAGAGAAAGGCGAAAATATCGAGCCGGTGCGGGCCAAGCGGCTTACAAGGCTCAGATCCGTCGTCCGTCAGGCCGTGCGCGACGAGAGGCTCGTCTGCCCCGAATGGGACCAGGACAACGAATACGAAGCCAAGCGACTTGAAGCGGACATCCGCCGCATCGTGAGCGATCTCTCGTGTGGCGCGCATTGCATACCGTACGCAGGCGTCAAGGATCAGCAGATTTTGATAGGCATGAGGGCCTACATCGCTGCGGTGGACGCAATGCACATCCCGGCGAATATCCACTTCTACAAAAATCCCCTGGAGGCCATTCGCGAGGCAAAGCGAAACCGCTACATCGTCGAATGCGAGATGCCCAAACCGGCTGAATGGATCGACAAAGCAGCGCGGGACAAGCTGGAGACGCAGGAATCAATTGAGGAGCTGCGGCAAGGCTATACGGCTAAGGATCAGACCTTTGAGCAGCAGTTGAATCTCGAACGTATAGGCGAGTCCGATGTGATGATCAAGATGGTGGGCGAATACATGGGGCTCGTGCGCCTTGGTCAGTTCGATTTCTGGAAATACATGGGCGTCGTAGGTTTTGTGGAGCGTATGGATGCGTGGCAGAAGATGGGAGGACCTAGCTCTGGTCTCCCTTTGGAGATTCCTGCCCTTTATTCCTTTATGAGGTCGCCATATTATTGGGAGCTTCCGATCCAGGACATATCGTGCCGCCTTTCGGCTGATCTTCTCGTGAAGGATTTCCGAATCAAAAGCGGCGATGGCCAGGACATTCAACATCTCGCCACTGCGATTCCTGTTGCACATTTCGTCGTCGCGGACAAAGCTATGGTCGATCGTTGCGAGCGACTTGGTATTGGGAAGAAGTGGAACGCCAAACTGTTTTCGAACCGAATGCTCGATGACTTATCCGATGAAGTTGCTTGCCTTTCCTAAACTCTGGGAGGTGAGTGCCGCACCCCAGTTATTTCGGTCAATGTTCGAAGACAAACCCGCGTTATACTTCCCGCTTGAAGTGGCCCACCTGGCCCCTATATGAACATTTGCGATGTAGACAATCCAGTTGGCAAACTCGACGTAATCCTGCGCGAGGGCTTAGGCTCCTTATACCGGGAGTTGAAATCTGCTCCTTGGTACAAACGCGAGCACGAGATCGTCAGTCTGTTTGCGTTTGGGCACCTTGTTCGTCTCTTGATTGATCAGTCCATTGACGTTGGTCAGCTCGACATCGAGGGTCGCGTTCCCCAAGAGTGGCCCCATCGGCGAGCGCGTCGGACGGGAAAAGATCGCGCCCAGCGAGACCTCGTGATCTGGAATCGCCGCGGAGATGGTTTCTGGAGAGTCGCCGGTCAGCCTGATCGACCTTTCGCGGTGATGGAGTGGAAGCTCAGCGTTTCCGGCAAGACGCGGCCCGCGACGTTGGCGGATTACCAAGACGACATCGACTGGCTTCAGCACAACACCAGTCTGATGCGTGTTGGCTATGCAGTGCTCGTCGAGTGGCCTGAAGGCAAACTGAGACTTCGCTGCGCAAAGGTCCTGGGTGGCGCGGTGAATCGGAAATTTGTCTGTCTGCCAGATGCCGATGCCTAACGCTCAGAGTGGGCCATCCGCCTTTTTCTCCTGGTCTCAAACAGAAACAGTAATGGCAGCGCAGAAAGCGTCATACAGCAGAATCTTCGTTTCCAGCTTCGCAAGGTGCGCAACCTCATGCAACGCCGTCTCTTGTCCCGCATCGTCTGTGACAAATATGTCAACGTATGGCAAGTACACGCTCATATACAAGTCGTTACTACCTGCGATCACCTTTTCTCCAGTGTCAGGGTCTCGAACCGCGTTGTTATACCACGGTACGGCGAACACTGCATAGATCAAGGAGAGGAACGGAGGACATGAAGCCGCGAACTCCTTGACCGTTGCTTCGGTGGAGTCCATCGTTGTGACAAGATCGTAGTAAAACTGCGCCTTGAACCACATCGCGCTGTTACCCACGTTATCTAGTCGAGAAATGGCTTCCCGAAAGGTAGTTGGCGGCACTTCGCCATGTGCCTCGAATATGGGTCGGAGAGTCGGGCGGAGCGAGACAAACCGCTGCTTGTCTGACTGCCTTCGCTCCCGTTGGAATTCGCGCTGCTCCTTTGACACCGGATCGTCAGCGAAGAACTCTGAGTTGCGAAGTGCCCTGGCACAATCCGGCCACCTAACATCGATAGTTTTCCAGTTGAAATCCGTAGGATCGTTGAAATGAGCCAAGATTAATTGCTCCGTCAAAAGGTTGCTGGGAAGGAAACATTCGCTCGGCCCGCTCTGTATTCTGCGGCAGCTATCGAAAAGCGCATCGCGCTCGCCGGGGTCAGGATGGGCAAACAACTCTTCAACGCTGAGTCCTGAGAAACGAAACCACATAGACTTCATCTCAGCCAATACCGACTCGGAGCGTGGGTCACGAAGAAGCCGATTGTGAGCACTGGTGTCGAAAGTTACTATCGGAATATCGCCAATCATACAGATAGACCTCTCGCGTTATTTTGTGCCTAAATCCACATCCATCGCAAATCCTTAGAAACCAGCCCTTGACCGTTCAACATACAAGCGATTCGTCGGTTTATAATCCCGGCCTGAGTGGGGCGAGGGAACGTATGATGAATGACAAGCAGAAAGCTGCGAAACAAGTTCTCCAAAACGAACTGCGAACACGGCGAGGTATCACGAAACCACTACCCGACAAAGGTGAGAGCAAGGAAGGATATTCCTTTACAGAAGTGGAGCGCGTCACTGTGTGTATCGGACCGAGGGGCGGATACATACTGCCAGCGGTCCGTTCGTATGGGAAGGCCCTAGATGATGTTGCAGATTCCTTCATGCGGCTTGATGCGCTATTCTGTTTACGGTTCATTTCCCACATGCTGCAGCGGCAGTTTCGGGTCCCAGGCAGTCAGAGTCTGCACTAGATCGCGGAGGCTCGATGTCCTACGATCTATTCGTCAGCTACTCGCGGCGCGACAACGAACAAGGACGGGTTACGGAACTCGTCAAGCGCATCAAGGCGGACTTTGGCGCCTTTGCCGGAAGACCGCTGCAATCATTCTTTGATGTAACTGGCATCCATGGCATGGAGGACTGGCGGCACCGCATCCTGCAAGGGTTGCGCGAATCGCGTCTGCTTCTCGCCTGCCTTTCCCCCTCCTACCTCGAAAGCGAGTACTGCGAGTGGGAATTTAACGAGTACCTCAAACACGAAATCGGGCAGGAGTACTTCGGGGATGGCATTGCGCCGATTTACTTCGTTGAGGTACCGGGCTGGAGCGACAAGGACTTCGAGCAACGCTGCGCCACCTGGGTGACCGAACTGCGTCGCCGGCAGAATTTCGATTTCCGGCCGTGGTTTTACGCCGGCGAGGAAGCCCTGCACGATGCCACCGTGCAGGAGAGAATGCGCCAGCTCAATTTGGGGCTCAAGGAACGGATCAGTCGCGGCGAACGCGCCGAGCACAGCCTCGGCAACGTGGACGCACATAATCCCCACTTCATCGGCCGCACGGTGGAATTGCGCCGACTGCGCGAGACCGTGGCCCTCGGCAAAGTAGGCGTGCTCACTGCTATCCATGGTATGGGCGGCGTGGGCAAGACCGCCCTCGCCATTGAATACGCCCACGCCTTCGCCCACGAATACGGCGGCGGGCGATGGCAGGTTCGGTGTGAGGGCAAAGAGGACCTCTGCGCTACCCTCGCCGAACTGGCCGCACCGCTGCGCATCGAGTTCAATGAAACCGAGAAAAAGGACACCGATAGGCAGTTCCAACGCGTGCTGGCCGAACTGCACCGTCTGGCCGAGACCCATGAACCGCACCGCTGCCTGCTGCTGCTGGACAACGTGGACAAAGCCCGACTTCTCGAACCCGTTCAGGCCAAGCGCCTGCCCGCTGAGGACTGGCTGCAGGTGTTGGCTACGACGCAACTGGGCGAGACCGACCTCTATGGCGCGCATAAAGACCGCGCTTTCCTGCCCGTGGACGAACTGCCCGAGTCGGACGCCCTTGAACTGATCGAAAGCTACCAACTCGAGGGGCGCTTCGGCAGCGACGTTGAACGCGAGGCGGCGCTGGAGATAGTGCGCCTACTGGGAGCCTTCACGCTCGCGGTGGAGGCGGCTGCAGTCTACCTGGGACAGTTTGCTGGCGATGTGAGCTGTGCTGGCTTTTTGGAGCGGCTCAAGAAAGAAGGACTGGGGGCGGTGGATACTGCCGCGTTACAGACAAGCGAAGGCTTGTTGCATGGGGAAAAGCGCCTGGCCGCCACGCTCGGGCCGACCCTCGAACGTCTGGCCGAGCCCGAGAAACTCGCCCTGAGCTATGCCGCGCTGCTCCCTGCTGACCACATCGCCCTCGCGTGGATTCGTGCGCTGGTGGCGGAGAGGTCCCCCGAAATAGGAAAGGATGCCGATCCCGGTTACCCCGACCCGTGGAGGAATCTCCTGCGCCGATTGCTGAGCTTACGCCTACTCCAAGTAACGAAAATCGCAGATCACGAATTGAATCGAAGCCCCAGACTAGTCAGAATGCACCGGTTGCTCCAGGAGTTACTCCAGCGGGAGAAATGCCCTTGGCCGGTCTTGGTTCTTAACGTAAGCCGTCAACTTGCTGTGCGCGCCTCAGAGAGCGACGCTGCCGCTTTGACAGGGTTTCCACAGTGGGAGCTTGAATGTCTGCGTCACTCGGCGGAGCACTGGTTATCGCGTGGATTTCCCGCAGCACAAATGACTGCCATAAAGTGCTCCTCTGCCCTCTCTCAAGCCGGTTGCTATGTGCCCGCCCTGAGTTTGGGAATCGCAACGCTGAGAGCAGTCCACACCGGATCGGGTGGTCCTCCTGTTTCCGAAGTCTCTTGTCGCAATATAGTGGCATCCGTGTGTTTGAGCCTTGGCGACTACGCCGCAGCTGAAGAACACCTCACCGTTGCACGCGCACTGGCAAGAACTGCACCCGACGAAGCCAGGTTAGATGTAATAACCAATCTTGGTTGCCTCTACCGCGAGACGTGCCGCCCCAAAGAGGCTCTGCCTCTGGCCGAAGAAGCGCTACGTCTGTCCGAAATCATCAGTGGTCCAGTTGGACTTGCAACAGCGCTTCGCTGCGTAAATCTTGGCTTGGTTTATCAAGACCTCTGTCGGCTCGCCGATGCTGTCTCATTGTTCCGCCGAGCGGTGCACATCGACCAAACGCTGCTGGGGAAGGAGCACATTACGTCGTGCCAGGATGTCTCCACGCTGGCTGAGGCACTCAGAAACGCAGGCGAGGAGGCGGAGGCGGAGGCGCTACTCCAGAGAGCGCTGACTGTTGCAGCGAATTGGGATACGAGGATTCATCCCGCACGCGCATCGTTGCTCACTAATCTCGCGAGAATTCTAGAAGACAGGGGCGAGGTGGCGAACGCGCGCAGAATGATCGAGGAGGCTCTTGACATCAACACGGTTTGCCATGGCGAGGGGAGTCCTCGCCTTGCTCCGTGTATCAATAACCTCGGGGTGAATTCTCTGATGGCACTTCAGTACGCTCAGGCTATTCTCGAGTTTAAGAAGGCAATGGCCCTTGAACAGTCTCCGATTGCAGTCAATGGGTATCGACTAGCTCACCGGCAACTCAACCTTGCTATTGCTCATTTGCTGAACGGTCAGCGTGAGCAGTCGCGACACAATCTTGAGCTGGCATGGGTCCCCGCGAGAACCGAACTGGATGTGCTGACGGGCCGAGTTTTGCTCGTCCGATTGGCTCTAGCCTTTGTTGCTGATGAGCCGAGTGAACTTTACTTGGGACAGTTGATCACCTTGATGACGAACCACTGCCTTTATGCCCCATGTTTCAACATTAGGTGGGCCTTGGCGGGTCCCATTCGGAACGCACTGAAACGTGCATCTATTGAAGCGCAGGAAATATGGACCGCGATGTGTGAACAGCTGGAGCACGGACTGGGCAAGCAGAGCGTTGGCGTGCCAGCGCTCTGCAAGCATTATGCTCCTCGCTCAATTGATGCTACCTGGTCCCACGCTTCTACCTAGCGTCCAAACTTCCTTAAGTTCGGCGTCGGATCCGCTAGCATGGCGGCATCACTGTTGCCGCTGGAGCGAAATGACAGGGCTTCTGCTGGTTTGATGTCCTTTGGTTTGATGCCCTTTGATATAAGAATTGCGACGGCGGCATCTTGCTCTTGCTGGCGGAGGTATCTCCCAATCTCCTCTATCCCGACCTCTCTTTTTTGAGGGGTCCGACGAAACCAACGAAACCAATGCATGAACATAGACTTCTCCTCAACTCGACTGGCCTCATGCGGTCAGGGTCTGGGGCAGGCGAGGAAAAATCAACCAGCTACATCGTATATCACATTGCACGGCAAGTTCAATGCAGTGCATGCCCGCTAGTGGCCTGTCGCAGTGAATTCGTTAGCGGGCCCTCGCAAAAGGCCGAAAGTGGCCATGCGCAACGCGTGCTTTTCGTGTGGCGATTGCAGTAACGCTTTCAACGCGACAGGCCATTAGCGACCACTCAACATGGCGGCATCGCTGTTGCCACTGGAGCGAAATGACCGGGCTTCTGCTGGTTTGGTGTCCTCGAAAAGAATTTTCTCAGGTTTGACTTCCTTGAAATTGGCGAGAATCTTCTCGAGTTCGAAGGCCTCTGGCTTGAGAGCCGCTAGCTTGAGAGCCGCTAGCTCCGTGAATTCCACACGGAGATCTTCAATCTCCTTTTGGAGCGCTTCGTTCTCTTTCTTGAGGGGCTTGCCCTTGAGGGATTCAATTTCCTTCCGAAGCTCTCCAATCTGCTTTCGGAGCGCTTCGTTCTCCTTCTTGAGGGGCCGGATGAAACCAATAGGCATGAACATAGAACTTCTCCTCGACTCGACTGGCTGGCCTTATGGGGCTAGGGTCTGGGCAGGCGAGGGAAATCAACCACCAGCATCATATATCACAGTGCACGGCATGGTTCAATGCCAGTGCATGCCAGTGCATGCCACCGAAAATTCCCCGAGCCGGCCGAGTACCGGGACGTTTCTGCTGTGCCGGGAAAGTTCATCAGTTGCCGCTCGGCGGCGTCTGCAACGCGACTGCAAACACTATCGAATTCCTGCGCCTCGATCCGTGCTGGCAGCGGCCGCCAACCGTAACGGTCTCCGAGCAGAACGATGAAGTTCGGCTTGATGCCGGTCTGCTGGCAGCGCTCAATCTCGCGCAGGCAGATCTCCATGGTCTGCTGGTCGAGTGCCGCCTCGTCGCGCACACCCCAGCGCAGGTCAATGGCCTGGAAGCGTGCGCCGTTCTCTTCACAGAGCTTGGCGCAGCGTGGGAAACGTCGCGCTCGGCCTTCATGCCGGAGAATGTCGAGCTGACGAAGAGGCGAATGGTGCGGCGAAGTGTGGGCATGGCGGGTTCGGCTATGGATACCTGGTTGTGCTCATCACTCTGAAGAGGTTGTATCGGAATGTCATGCCAGTTTCTCGTTTCTAGCTCATTTCCTATCACTAAGGAAACTTCCACCACAGAATCGCCAGCGCACAGTAGGGGACCAGGGCGGAATGGCGGGCTGCCCATCCCGGTATGCCGGTGCGATCCACCAGGCTCAGAAGCGGCCCGACCAGGAACATCAACCCGGCGGTAATGGTGGGAACTAAAACGCTCGACTTCAGCATCGCAGCAAGAGCTATAACAGTAATTCCGGCTAGCCAGGTCCACATGTGGTCTCTCAGCTTCTGGGGTACTTGGCTAACAGCACCAGTAGGGACAAATCGCACGGGTTTGGGACGAACTGTCTGGAGCAGGCTTGCGAAGGCTAGCCGAGGAACTAGGCTGGCATAAGCAATGGAGCCAACCAAGGCGAACCGGCCCGTGCGCCGGGCATCGGCGGGGAACTGGCAAAGCAGAGGCACCACCGGGGTGAGTGGTCCGATCAGGTAAAACGCCAGAAGCCAGCCCAACGGTTGGGCCTGAGCAAACCGGGCTTGCATCCACGCAAGAGCCAATGCGCCAGAGGTGTTGATGGCGACCGCCAAAGGCAGATAACAAGTAGAGAAGGTCATCAAAAAGTCGAGCTTCTCGACCAAAGAAACATGAGGGGATCCAAGAAACACCGGCCCGCAAGAACGAAAGCACTCCACGGTCCCGGCGACGATGCGGCGGTACTTGGAGGCCAGGCCCGCATATGTTGAAGGAAAACGCTCAAAGGCGGCAGGCTCGCTGACGTACTGGCCGGGCAAACCCGCTGCCGCGGCCCGCATGGCAAACCCCAAGTCTTCGCAGGCAATTTCGGGGAATCCTCCAACGGCCTCCCAGGCGCTGCGGCGAAGCATCATGCCGTGACCGAAACAGGCTGCGAAGCCGAAGCGGTTTCGCAGCGGCAGCGTAAAGCGGTAGAACACGTCGATTGCCGGGCCGAGTGCCTGCTCCAACCAAGTTTGCGCAGGCAGGCGTGCGGTGTGGCGGCATTGCACAAAGGCTAGCGATTGCGATTCGAGTTCACTCAAGACGCGGGTTACGAAATCCCGCGGCAGCACCTCGTCAGCATCGCAAAGAACAACGAACTCCTCGCTTGTCGCGGTGGTCATGGCATGGTTCAGGTTACCGGCCTTGAATCCTCTCCGGTCTGCGCGGCGGACAACAGTGACTTCCGGAGCTTCGGTTTTGACCCACGTGTCGATAGCGTCTCGGGACGACTGCAAGTGGCTATCATCACAAACGATGACTCGCAGGTTGGGATGGTCTTGCCGAAGCGCGGACAGGCAAGCATCGGAATCGAAGTCGTCGCACGTGGTATAAAGCACTGCGACCGCGCTAGAACTTCTTTGGAGCGGCCGTTCCGTAGGCTTGGCAAGGAGTGCGCTAATACCCTGATTGACGAAGTTGTGGATGGTCCAGAGCCAGGTGGCTGACCACGGAAGATACAGGAAAGCTAACACCGCCGCCACCGGGACGGGAACTGCCGCCGGGATTACGCTGCGAAAATGGGCTAGGCTCCAGAGAGTAACGGCGACCCAAACTGCCAGTGTCGACACTACCAAGGCTGGGGAGCGTCGCTCCCGGGCGTGGCTCATCGGGTTACGGTCCAGTGTACGTTCAAGACGGCAGGCTTCGGTTCCCGCTTCGCCGTAAACAGCCCCGTACTTTGTTCGGGCAGAGTCCAGCCGTAATTCGTGGTTTTCCAAGGGGTATCGAACGCACCCATGAAGGAGAACGCAACGCGAGCAGGAACGTCTTTATTGTCGCGCGCGGTCTCAACTGCGTAGTGGTAAAACCGCGCCTGTGCATCCGGCGTTAAACCGGGAGCGCCGGCGGAAGGAAAGGAAACCATTTTAAGCAGGATTTCGCGATCCGGAAAAGCGGACGTCAGTTGTGCGGTTTTCCTCGCTGCCGCGACTGTCTCCGCCCACGCTGCTTCAGGCGTTTCCCCCTCGTGCCACTGCGGATGAACGTCAGGGAACAAAAAATCGCCGAGTGCAACCAATTGCTGGTTGGACTCGTATTCTCCAAGAATTTCGGAGACAGCCACGGGGCGTCCGGTTGCCTCCTGGAAACGCGCTACCGTCTTCTGGAGTTCCCCGAACGTATATCGCTTGGTTAGGCCGCGGTGGCCGATACAGTATGCGTCAGCATATTCACTAATACCGAGAGCGGCAGCGATTTCGTCAGCGTTGCGTAGGTCCCACACTCCGACGATAACCATCTGGAATCCGGTCTCGTGGGCTATCCTGGCGATGTTCTTCAACGCGCCACGGGATGACATCGTGACCAAACCCTTAAAGCCCTTGCTCTGCAACGCCTGCAGATCTTCGCGCATGCTCATTTCGGACGGAAACTGATCGTGATAAGGATCGTATTCCGTGGGGTCGTAGATCACCCACCGTTCCCATGGGATGGCTCCCATGAAGGCGTCCCATCGTCTGTCGTGTGGAATCGCCTTAGTATCGCAGGAATTTGATATAGAGCAGAGGGAGTGTGCGGAGCGACGGTACCAGCCGTAACCTGCAAAACCGCCGATGGCAACGAGCACGGAAAGCAGGGCCACCGCCCATCGAGGCAAACGGCTTCGCGGCAGGGACAATTGCGTCGAAGAAAAGGAATGCGGCTCCGGTGGCGGTGGTACTAGCTCGGGATCCTTCCTCGGCTTCAGCAGCGCGACCACAGCCTGCTTCAGTTCTTTGAGATGAGCCTCCAGGGGTGGCGTGATCGCATCGAGCCAGTGCGTCCCTGAGAGCAGATACTCCAGTCCGCCTGAAAGTTCCGACTGGTCAATTCGCATGGGGAGAATGGCTATGCCCCTGCTAAGCGCACGCTCCACTTCCTTCTCGACATGAACGGAGCTATTGGAATGAGCCGACAATACCAGTACCAGAATGCGGCTCCCGGCGATCGCGTCCATGATTTGCTGTGGATAGTCGGCGCCGCCCGGCACGTCTCT
>Ga0187879_10000597_pt1 | contig 24133 bp, 15 predicted proteins | sample June2016WEW_19_1_FD_132423 | JGI IMG/M metagenome (GOLD analysis project Ga0187879, IMG submission 132423) | Peatland microbial communities from SPRUCE experiment site at the Marcell Experimental Forest, Minnesota, USA - June2016WEW_19_10 | ecosystem: Environmental > Terrestrial > Soil >... | reverse complement strand
GACCACCCGCGTCGTCAGCCCGACCATCAGCGTGCGCAAGCGGCTGCACGAGATCTGGCTGTCCCGCGAGCTGCTGATCTACCTCGTCCGCACGGAAATCAAGGTCAAGTACAAGAATTCGGTCCTGGGTCTGGTGTGGTCGATGATCGCCCCGGCGATGACGCTGGTCATCTACTACGTGGTCTTCAAGATCGTGCTCGGCAACAAGATGCCGAACTTCGTGATCTTCCTCTTCGCCGGCCTGCTGCTCTGGAACCTCTTCTCCCTCGGCGTGCTGACCGGCACGGGCGTCGTGGTGAACAACTCTGGCATCATCAAGAAGGTCTCGTTCCCGCGCGAGATCCTCGCGCTGGCGGCCGTCGGTTCGGCCTGCGTCTTCTTCTTCTTCCAGGCCATCGTCATGGTCATCTTCATGATCGCCCTGCACGCTGCGCCCGACCTGGAATACCTGCCGGTGCTGCTCCTCGCCCTGGTCACGGGCGTCGTCCTGGCGTCGGCCCTCGCGGTGCTCCTGTCTGCGATCAACGTGTACCTGCGCGACACGCAGCATCTGATCGAGGTGATCCTCACCGCCTGGTTCTGGGCGTGCCCCATCGTGTACGCCTACCAGGCGTCGATCGGCAACAAGCTCGGGCCCAAGAGCCTGACCTGGGTCTACTTCTTGAACCCGATGGTGCCGCTCATCCTGTCCTTCCAGCGCTGCATCTACGCCCACCCCACGACGTACGCCGTGGTGAACGGCGTCCAGGAGACGTTCTACGTCCTGCCGACCAAGGGGATGGGGTGGTATGTCGGGCTCGACCTGGCGGTGCTGTTCCTCTCGCTGTGCCTCTTCCTGGTCGCCCTCGCCGTCTTCGGACGGCTCGAGGGCAACTTCGCCGAGGAGCTCTGAGCGGTGGGCGACTTCGCCGTCGACGTGCGCGACGTCTCCAAGCGGTTCCAGCTGGCCCATGGCAAGCACAATTCGCTCAAGGAGCGCATCATCCACGGTGGGCGGCGCCAGCAGACAGACGACTTCTGGGCCCTGAACGGCGTGTCCCTGACCGTCAAGGAGGGTGAGACCGTCGGCATCCTCGGGCGCAACGGCTCGGGCAAGTCGACCCTGCTCAAGTGCATCTGCGGTGTGCTCCAGCCGACGTCGGGCGAGGTGGCGGTGCGAGGCAAGCTGGCTGGCCTCCTGGAACTCGGCGCCGGTTTCCAGCAGGACCTGACCGGCCGGGAGAACATCTACCTGAACGGCTCGTTGCTCGGCATGTCCAAGCGCGAAGTCGACAAGGTCTTCGACGCCATCGTGGATTTCTCCGAGCTCGAGGAGTTCATCGACGGTGCCGTCAAGTTCTACTCGTCGGGGATGTACGTGCGGCTGGGCTTTGCGGTGGCCGTGAACGTGGACCCCGACCTCTTGGTGGTGGACGAGGTGCTCGCCGTCGGCGACGAGCGCTTCCAGCGCAAGTGCATGGAGCGGATCAAGCAGTTCCAGGAGGAGGGGCGGACCATCCTGTTGGTGACGCACTCGCCCGACAGCGTGCGCAGTATCTGCGACCGGGGGATCGTGCTCAGCCACGGCAGGTTGGTGGCCGAGGCCGAGCCCGGCGAGGCCGCCCGCATCTTCCGGGAGGGCCTGATGGCTGAGGGCGCGGGCATCTCCATCGCCGACCCGACGCTCGTCGCCGTGCCGGCGATGCCGACGGCCGACGGCACGGGCTCGTTGCCCGACGCCGAGCGGCCGGTCCGGTTCCGCTCCGTGCACCGCATCTACTCGGGTGACAACAGCGTGCCGTACATGCGCACGGGCGACGACCTCACGATCCGTGTGGAGTTCGAGGCGTTGTACCCGACCGAGGACGTGGTGTTCTCGCTCGAGATCCGCGACAGCGGGAACAACGCGGTGATTCGCACCGACACCTCGATCATCGGCGTGGAGATCGACGCCCCCCGTGGCACGAGCGTCATGCACTTCGGGGTCGTCGGGGTACCGCTGCTCGACGGAGTGTTCTCCTTCGCCCTCGGGATCCAGAGCAGGGGTGGCGTCCTCTACGACTGGCTGGAGCAGGCGGGGACCTTCGAGGTCATGAACCCCGGCAAGACGACAGGCCTCCTCCGGCTCGACGTGCATGCGGCGTTGATCTCGACCGAGAGCGACGTCGGCTCCTCCGCCGCGCTGGCGCAGCCCCTCTGAGCACGACTCGGACCATGAGCGACACAGAGGCGACGCTGCCGGCAGATCCCCAGGCCTACGTGGAGCAGGTCATGGCGGAAATCGCAGAGGAGGTGCGCCTGCGCCGCGCCTCGGGCGACCTACCGCCCAAGCTCGAGCGCGAGCTCGACGAGCTCTTCCTGGCCCACTCCCCGGTGGCCGGCCGGGGTGGCGACCTCGGCGAGGCGCTACGGATGGTCGACGCCGCAACGTTCATCGATCCGGTCGTGCCGGTCGATTCGGAGCGCGCCGCCGGTGCCGTCGTCAAGAAGGGCATGCGCACGCTCCTCCTCTGGTACGTCGGGTGGCTCACCCACCAGATGAGCCAGTCGGCCTCCGCGGTGAGCCGTGCCCTGCACATCGTCGACGACCGCCTGCAGCAGCTGGAGCGCCAGGTGGAGGTCCAGCGTGTCCCGGGTGCGACGGTGGTCGAATTCCCGCAGTTGGACGGTCCGGACGCCTGGTGGGTCGAGCCGGCGGTCGCCGCAGTGGCCAAGGCCCCCGGACGCGTCCTGCACGCGGCGTGCGGCGACGGGTGGCTGGTGCGGCGCATCGCAGCGGCCGGCGGCGATGCCTACGGCGTCGATCCCCGCTCCCACGTCGTGGACGGGGCCGATCTCGGCATCCTCGATCTGCGCGGCGAAGGTCTGGCCGAGCACCTGCGCGCCGTGGCCGCGGCCGGCCTGGGCGGCATCGTGCTGAGCGGCATCGTGGACGGCATGCCCGGCGGCGAGCGCACCCAGTTGCTCACCGCCATCGCAACCCGGCTGGCGCCGGGCGGGACGCTCGTCGTGCACTCCGTGAGCCGTGACACCTGGGACTCCGCCGGCGCCCCGCCCGAGGCCGACCTGTCGCCGGGGCGGCCTCTGCGGCCCGAGACGTGGTGCCACCTCCTGGAGGAAGGCGGCTACGAGGCCACCACCCAGCTGGGGCCGGGTGGTGAGGACTTCCTCGTCACCGCAGTCCGCTCCAGCGTCACTGCGCCGTACCCGCCGCCGGAGCGGTGAGCGCCGCCGCCGGGAGGCCGGTGGCCGTCCACCAGTTCATCCCTGCCCTCAACCCGCACGACGCGACGGGGACGCACACCCTCAAGCTGCGTGACGCCCTGCGCGCCGCCGGGTGGCGGTCGGAGATCTTCGCCGAGGCGGTCCACGACGACCTGGCCTCCGAGGCCTGCAAGCTCTGGATGTACCCGGAGCACGCGGCCGAGGGTGACGTCGCCATCTACCAGTTCACGACGTCGTCGGCCGTGGCGGGCTACCTGGCCGAGCACGGGCTGCCGCTGATCCTGGACTTTCACGACTTCACCGGACCCGAGCTGTTCGCCGGCTGGGAGCCACGCAGCGTGCAGCGGGCCGCCAGGGCGGCCGAGGAGCTGGCGCTGCTGGCGCCCCAAGCGGTGCTCGGGATGGCCAAGAGCTCGGTCAGCGAGCGTGAGCTCCGCCGGGCCGGTTGCCGGCGCACGGTGGTGGTGCCCGTGCTGGCCGACTACGGGCGCGTCGCGGCATCGCCCGACCCGCGAGTCGCCGCCGAGCTCGCTGCGCTCGGGTCGGGCGGTGGCGCCGACATCCTCTTCGTGGGTCGGATCGTGCCGTCGAAGGCCCAGCACGAGCTCGTCAAGGCGCTCTGGGCCTATCGCCGGCTCTACGACGCGCAGGCCCGGCTGCACCTCGTCGGTGGCACGTCGAGCTTCGAGTACACCAAGGCGCTGCAGGGGTTCGTGCACGACCTCGGGCTCTCGGCTGCCGTCCGCATGACCGGTGAGGTGTCGGACGCGTCCCTCGCCGCCCACTTCGGTGCCGCCGACGTCTATCTCTCGCTCTCGGCCCACGAGGGGTTCGGGGTCCCGCTGGTGGAAGCCATGGTGGCCGGCGTGCCCGTGGTCACCCGGGGTGCGGGCGCCGTCGCCGAGACGGTGGCCGGTGCCGCTCTGGTGCTGGCCGCGGCCGACCCCGCGTACATCGCGGCCGCCCTGCACCGGGCCTGCAGCGACGACCGCCTGCGCGCCACGTTGACCGCCGCGGGCCGTCAGCGGGCGGTCGAGCTGTCGGGGGACGCGGCAGCCGCCCGGGTCATCGACGCGGTCAGCAGAGTGGTGGCCCGGTGAGCCCCAAGGTGGCGTTCGTCACGCCTCGCTACGGCACCCAGGTGATGGGCGGCGCGGAGACGGGAGCGCGGCGGCTGGCCGAGGAGCTCCGGGCCCACACCGGCTGGGAGTCCGAGGTGCACACGACCTGCGCCCTCGACCCTCACACCTGGGCCGACGAGCTGGACCCGGGGACCACGGAGGTCAACGGGGTGCCCGTGCACCGGCACCGCGGCACGCACGGCCGGCTGCCCGACTTCTACGGACTCGACGGTCTCGTGCGGCTGGCGCCCCGCATGGCGACGCTGGAGCAGGGGAGGCGCTGGGTCGACTACAACGGACCGGTCTCAGCGGACCTCGTCGACGCCGTCAGCGCGTCGGACGCGGACGTGATCGCCTTCTACCCCTACCTCTACCACCCCACCGTGGCGGCCATCGGCAAGGTCCGGGCGCCGGCGGTGCTGCACCCGGCCGCGCACGACGAGCCCGCCCTGTACATGCCCGTGTTCCGGGGCACGTTCGGGGACGCGGACGCCTTCTGCTTCCACACGGCGTCGGAGCGCCGGCTCGTTGAGCGGATGTACCCGGTCGCCGAACGGCCCCAGATCGTGCTCGGTCTGGGAGTGGGGGAGTCCGAGGGCGCCGGCCGCCGCGGGGGCGAGCTGACGGGCCTGGGGGACCGGCCCTACATCGTGAGCGTGGGCCGGGTCGACGAGCACAAGGGCTCCAAGATGCTGGCCTCGTTCTTCGCGGCCTACAAGGAGCGCCATCCAGGGCCCCTGGCCCTGGCCCTGGTCGGGCCGGTCTCGGTGGAGCTGCCGCCCCATCCCGACATCGTGGTGACGGGCCCCGTGGACGAGCCGGACAAGTGCGACATCGTGCACGACGCCCTGGTGGCGGTCTCGCCCTCTGCGCTCGAGTCGTTTTCCCTCGTGGTGCTCGAGGCCTGGGTCGACCGGGTCCCGGTGCTGGTCAACGGCGCCTGCGGGCCGACCCGCGAGCACGCCGAGAGCTCCGGGGGCGGACTGTGGTTCACCTCCTACCCCGAGTTCGAGGCCGTGCTCGAGCGCCTCGTGACCGACGGCGAGCTGCGCGCGGTGCTGGGCGCACGTGGGCGGGACTACGTGGACAGGCTCTTCCAGTGGCCCGTGCTCATCGCGCGCTACGACGAGTTCCTGACCTCGGTGGTCGAACGCGGGCGGGGGACACCCGGACTCTTCTGAGCGCAGCCCCGGGGGCCCGCGCTCAACCGTCCTGGCGCTGTCCCACCACCGTGTACATGCGCTGCTCAATAGCGTCGCTCGCCATGTCGTGGGCGAGGTAGTGGCGCTGGCTGTGCATGGTCGTCTCGGTCCGTCCGAAGCCCAGCCGGGAGAGCATGGAGACCACCGCGCCCGGATAGATCGACCACCAGTTGGTGACGTGGTGCTCCGCCGACGGTGAGAAGCGCATGACGTTGGACTCGGGATCGTCCACGTCGTCCTGCAGCGGTTCGGTGACGATCATGGTCCCGGTCGTTCGCTGGGCGGCCTGCGACAGCGCCCCCCATGGCTCACGCAGGTGCAGCAGGATCGCCCCGACCAGCGTGATGTCGAACGTCCCGAGGTCGGCCGGCATGTCGTAGATGCTGCCCTGGACGAATTTGGCCGACGACCCGAGTGTGCGGTGCAGGTACCACCACGCGTCGTGGTTCCGGTCGATCGTCTCCTGCATGACGCGCAGCTTCTCGCCGGGCTCGTCGTGCCCCCTGATGGGCAGCACATCGATCGACACGTCGAATCCGGCCTCGAAGGAGACCACCTCGGCCCCCATGCGCTCCAGGTAGAAGGTCAGGTACCCGGTGGCCGGGCCCAACTCGAGCACGCGCTTGCCGGCGACGTCGACGCCACCGAGGTAGGCGCTCTCGTGGCCCCGCAGGTCCCAGGCGCCGGGCAGGACGCGCCCGTCGGGCAGCTCGAAGGCGTGGTACCAGACGAAGTCGTCAAGGTCGGCGCCCTCGCGCCGCTTCGACTGGGCGGCCTGGAAGGCGGGGTCGAGCTGGCCCAGATACCCCTTGGGCGGGTACGTGGGGAGGAGCGGCCGGCGTGGCGCCGGGACCTCGGCCGGGCCGGGGGTCGCCGAGCCGCCGGCCGTTCTCTCGGTGTCACGTCGCTTGAACATGGGCCGTCACTCTAGGCCAGGGACCCTGTAGTCCCTCCCGGACCAGCTGAGCGAGTCGGCTGGGTCAGAACCCGTCCATAAATCCGCAGAACGGCGCGTTCCCGTCGTTGAAGATGCCACCGTGGGACGCGACCATGTGGTAGCCGTACGGCACCGCCGGTGCTGCGCAGGGAACTTCACTATTGATACCGGGCGGGGCAGGGTGATGGGCGCTACGAAGAGTTGGCGGGCACCGGCGCATACGTAGAGGGTGCACCCAGCGGACTCCTTGCCATGATGAGTGGTTGAGCCACCGGTTCCCGCTGGCGTCGAGAAGACCGATCCACCACCGGACCGATAACCGGTCCATCGAAGTGAGGATCCAGCGCTGTGCCGTTTGGGCCCAGAGGGCTTCGCTGCAATTGGCTTCAACCGGCAGCTCTTCCGAACGGCCATAACCTACGATGTCGCCGCATGTCCGAGGAGTTGGAGGTTCTGACGGGGCGCGCCCGGACGGCCGCGGGGATCGTCGTTGCCCTCATCGTGGCGGCCGGAATCTTCCTCCGCTTCTACACGCACTCGGCCATGTGGTTGGACGAGGCGCTGACGGTCGACCGATCGAGTCTGCCCGTGCGCGACATTGCCACGTCGCTCAAGCAGGATGGCGCGCCGCCGCTCTACTACTACCTGCTCCACTACTGGATGGAACTGTTCGGGCAGTCGGATCTCGCCACCCGTTCGCTGTCGGGTGTGATCGGGGTGGCCACCCTCCCCGTGGCCTGGATGGCGGCCGACCGGTTCGCAGGCCGCGTTGCCGCATGGGTCACTTTGGTGCTCCTGGCGAGCGCACCCTACGCCGTGTACTACTCCACCGAGGCGCGCATGTACGCCCTTGAGATCCTGCTCACGGGGATTGGCTACCTGGCCCTGAGCCGGGCGTTGGCGGCGCCTCGTGCGGGCAACCTCGTCGCAACCGCTGTCGTGACGGCAGCGTTGCTGTACACGCAGTACTGGTCTCTGTACCTGGTGGCCGCGGTCGGGATCTGGCTGCTCGGCTCGGCGTGGTTGAACCGACGCGCCGAAAAGCGTTCCGAAACGCGGTCGGCAAGTCGCCACCCGTTGCCAGCCGTCTTCGCGGTTGCAGCGGGGTGCCTGCTCTTCGTGCCATGGCTACCCACGTTCCTGTACCAGTCGCAGCACACTGGTACGCCGTGGGCCAAGCCGCCGAACTTTGGCGCGATCGTCTCCGCGATAACAGGGTTCGCCGACAACCAGGGCTCGCTGGCGGTGGGGACCAACCAGGGCCGACTGCTCGCCCTGATCTACCTGGTGATGCTCCCCCTCGCCATCTTCGGCATCGGGAAGAGCGGCCACCTCATAGACCTCGACCTTCGCACCCGGCCGCGGGCTCGAGGAATGGCGTTCGCTGTGATCGGGACCCTGTTGGCCGCCATTGCCGGAGGGATTCTCAGCGGGAGCGCTTTCTCGTCACGCTACGCCTCCGTGGTCTTCTTCCCCCTCCTGTTGTTGGTCGGCCTTGGTGTCACGACGCTGGTCAACTTGCCGTTGCGCATGGTCGTCGTGGGAATGGCCGTCGTTGCCGGGCTGTTTGCCTCGTTCCAGAACATTGACACGCTCCGAACTCAAGGGTCCCAGGTGGCCGCAGTGATCAACGCGCACGCCCGCGCAGGCGATGTGATCGCCTTCTGCCCCGACCAACTGGGGCCGGCGGTGTACCGGCTCACGGGCAGCCCGTCGCGCTACCGCATGATCACGTTCCCCCGCGGCACCAGTCCCAAGTTCGTCGACTGGGTCGATTACGAGAAGACGGTCCAGGACGAAGACCCGGCCACCTTTGCCGCCAAGTTGGCGGCCGATGCCGGCTCGACACACCGAATTTGGCTGGTGTGGGAGGGGGGCTATCAAACCTACAACGCCGAATGCGAGACGCTCGTGAATGCTTTGCTGGGCGACGCTCAATTCAGCGGATACCAATGGGTGTCCTCCAACGGCTACGAGTACTACGAACCAATGCACCTCATGGAGTACGCGCCGGTGCCCAAATGAGGGGCGGTGTCGCCGGAGCGCAGTGACCTGGAGGAGTGGTCCATCCATCCGAGACATTTGTCCCCGGGCGTTACGGTAAGATTTCGCGTGTCATGACGGAGCACTCCCTCCTGATCCATTGGCAGGAATGGTGACCGGATCCCATGATTCTGCGGACCCGGGTGTGCGCCTCCATGCGCGAGCCGACCATCTGGGGAAGCGTTGGCGCGGGCCATCGATGTCTCGCCTGCTCCGCCTGGTTCCTGCCCTTGTCCTCGTGAGCGCACTGGCGTATGGGGTGTCGGGCGTGACGGACGTGCCACAGGTCGGCGCGAGCAATCCGTCGTGGGCAAGCACTCCGCTGTGGACGCAGATGCTCGACGACAGTGGTGCGCCGGTCGAGCAGTCGTCTCCGAATGTCGCGACCCTCGACGGTCACGGTCCCTCGGTGGTCGTCGGAGACACGCGCGGCTCGGTCTACGCCTTTCATCTCAGCGACGGTTCCACGGTGAGCGGTTGGCCGGTGACCCTGGGGGTGCCGATCGACTCGACTCCTTCGGTGGCCCAGATCGACGGCAGTCCGTACGACTCGGTCTTCGTCGGCTCCGGCACGTCCGGCAATCCGACCGAGGGCGGCTATCAGGCCATCGGGCCTGGCGGGAACCTCGAGTGGTACACCCCGGTCACCGATCCGGGCACCGATAACGAACCGGCCTATGCGGTCGAGGCCTCCATGAGCGTCGGGTCGCTGCAGGGTGGCGGCACCGACGTGGAGGCCGGCTCTCTCGACCAGGAGGAGTACGCCCTCGACGCCTCGGACGGGGCCACCCTCCCCGGCTGGCCGTTCTTCTCCGACAGCGTCTTCTCGACCGCGGCACTGGCGGACCTCTACGGCACCGGACAAACGGAGGTCGTCGAAGGAAGCACGCAGACCGCGGGATTCGCCCTCGGGAAGCACTACACGCAGGGAGGTCACCTACGCATTCTGAACGGGCGCGGCGGGCTCATCTGCAGCTACGACACGGACCAGGACGTGGTGTCATCGCCGGCGGTGGGTGATTTCCTCCCCGGGGGGGCGACCGGCGCGGTCTTCGGCACCGGCACCTTCTTCTCCGGGGCATCGGACACCGACACCGTGCTGGCCGTGAACAACCAATGCAATCTGGAGTGGTCGACGACGCTGGACGCCGCCACCTCGAGCAGTCCCGCCCTCGCCGACGTGCAGGGCAATGGCACCGAGGACGTGGTCGAGGAGACCGACAACGGGACCACCGGGTCGGTGTGGGTGCTGAACGGCTCCAACGGACAGCCCCTGTGGCACCAACCGATCGTCGGGAGAGGCCTGGGGAGCGTCACCACCGCTGATCTCTTCGGCACCGGACACCAGGACCTGTTGGTACCCACCACCGCCGGCGTGGAGATCTTCGACGGAGTCTCCGGTGCGCTGGTAGCCGAGCTGAACACCGACGGGTCCGACGTCAACGGCGTGCTCGGGTTCATCAATTCCCCCCTCGTGACCGATGACGCCGACGGGAACGTCGGCATCACGGTCGCCGGGTACACCTACAACACCCAGCAGGGCGTCGTCGAGCACTTCGAGATCCCCGACTCCGATGGGGCGCAGGCCGTCGGGGCGGGCTCGTGGCCGGAATTCCATCACGACCCCCAGCTCACGGGCTTCACCGGTCAGGGCGGCTCCACGACCCCGTGCGACGTGCCGGCGGCGGCGTCCAACGGGTACGACATGGTGGCCAGGGACGGCGGCATCTTCAACTTCGGCAATTCCCCCTTCTGCGGATCGACGGGGAGCCTGGCCCTCAACGCACCGATCGTCGGCATGGCCGAGGCGTCGAACACGGGTGGGTACTGGCTGGCGGCCTCCGACGGTGGCGTCTTCGCCTTCAACGGGGCCGCCTTCTACGGCTCAATGGGCGGTCTCCATCTCAACAAACCGATCGTGGGCATCGCGGCGACCCCCGATGGCAAGGGCTACTGGCTCGTCGCGTCCGACGGGGGGGTCTTCACCTTCGGGGACGCGTCGTACTGGGGCTCGACGGGCAACCTGGTCCTGAACAGCCCGGTTGTCGGCATGGCCCCCGCCCCGGACGGTCTCGGGTATCGGCTGGTGGCCTCCGACGGAGGGGTCTTCACGTTCGGCGACGCGCAGTTCTTCGGATCCGCCGGTTCGCTGAGGCTGAAGGCACCGATCGTCGGCATGGCCGACGATCTCCAGACGGACGGCTATTGGCTGGTTGCCTCCGACGGAGGCGTGTTCAGCTTCAACGCGCCGTTCTACGGTTCGATGGGCGGCCAATTCCTGGCCGCTCCGATCGTAGGCATCGGTCCTGCGAACAACGGGCAGGGCTACCAGCTCGTTGCCTCCGACGGCGGCCTGTTCTCGTACGGCATTGCAACGTTCCGTGGATCGATGGGCGGCCAGCACTTGAACCAACCCATCGTGGGCATCGCAGGATACTGAGGGCTCCGAACAGCGGGATCGGATCAGTTCGCGATCTTCTGCAATTCGAGCGAGGTGACGTCCAGGGTGCTGTTGGGACTCACGGCCACGCTCACAGAGAAGACGGACGCGGCGGAGGTCGAGAACTCGAGCGTCGTCTGACGAGTGGACGTGGTCGGGGTCAGCACGAGCGTCGAGACGTGCTCCTGGGCGAGGTCGAGTGGCGCGGGCGCAACGACCAGCTGGGTCATCGACGTCGGGTGCGCCAGGCTGAACCAGTTCGAGACGACGATGCGACGGTTGGGGGTCGTCAGGAAGGACATCCGCGACGGGCGACCCGATGCGCTGTCCACGCTCTCGACCAGGGTCACCTCGTAGGTTCCCGTCCCCAGGTTCGCCAGAGCGAGTGGAGCCGTGCGGACGCGCGAAACCCCCGCCTCCCAGGGACCGCCGAGGGACTGGCCTGACCACGTCAATGGCGCTGCCGGCGCCGGCCCGGACGGCACGACGAGTGCGACGACCACGATCACGATGAGCGCGGCCGCCCCCGCGACGAGGCTGCGTGCCGCCTCGATCGGGCGCGGATTGACGAGCCGTACCAGGAGCCACACGAGTGCTGCGACGAGCACCAGCTCGAACAGAAGCTCCTCCGCCACGACGTGGCTGAACGTCGGCACGACCGAAGGCAGGTACGTGTTGATCCAATCCCACCACCCGGGGTACAGGGTCGGGTCCCAGGGGGCGAACGGGGGGAACGTGGCATTGAAGTAGTTGTGGTCCCCGATGAGGATCGGAACGCCCTGGACGATCCAGAGGACCGCCACGACGATGGCGGCGGCAGCGAGCCGCTGGCGATAGGCCTCGAGCCGTTTCAGGAAGAACGGAGACCACGCGAGCAGCATGGGCATGATGGTCCATTGGAACCGCCCGGCCAACGCCGTGCCCCCGAAGGCGGTGACGATGGGCTGTGTTCCGTTGATCACCAGGATGGCGACTGCGCCGAGGAGCAGCACGACGTTGGTCACCTGCGTCCTCCGGCGCGAGTACCACAGGCCGAGCAGTCCGAACAGAATGGTGGGGCACTGGACCAGGAACCCCTGGTCGCGATCGAAGACGAGACCGAGGGTGTCCTTGAACCCCCGGGTGCCGAGGTTCGGGCTTGGTTGGGGGAGACCCAGCAGATGGCCGAAGTAGTACTGGTTGTAGACGATGAGGAGGGCGAACGAGACGATGACCACGCCGATCACGACGAGCGCCGGAACCAGCTCGATGCGCCGCAGGTAGAGCAGGACGAGCAGCCCGACGATCGCCACGACGTCGACCGAGAAGTTCTTGATCTGGAACCAGGGTGGAACGGCGAGGGCAACGGTGATGACGGCGACCGAGGACCAACGGCAGATTCCAGTGCGTTCCACCAGGGCCATTTCGAGGAGGCCGCAGGCCAGGAAGATGCCACTGATCAGGTCGGGGTAGACCTGCGTCGCTGCGAGCCACAGCGCCGGGCACGCCAGCGCCAGCGCGAAGACGACCTGGCCGTTGCGACCCAACTCGGCGAGCCGGGAGGCCCGCTGATGGATGTAGACGAACCCGATGGCATTGACGGTGAAGAACCCCACCAGGGCCAACGGGACGTTACCCACTGCGATGAAGGGCGCGAGGAGAGCGGGGAGACCGATGCCCTGGGCGAAGATGACCCCGTGCGGTCCGGAAAAAGCATGCACCCCCATCGTCGTGAGCGTCGCGCCCGCGGGCCAGGCGTAGATGTAGTGCGACATGAGGTCGGCACGGTATTGGGGAAGCACGTGGACGCTCAGGTGGCTCAGGGTCTCGGCCGCGATGACGTAATGGGGCGAGTCTCCGGAGATCACGGTGCCCTGGGAGCGAAGCAAGAACCACGTGAAGATCTCGCCGATGACGATTGCGACGACGGCAAGGGCCAGGGTCAGCCAACGAGCCGGATGGAACTGGGTGGCGAACTCGGTGGTGGCAGTGTCGGGGCTCTTACGCTGCGCCGTAGAGTTCAGCGGCCGACCTCTTTGTGGCGCCGCGGCACCAGCATGAGGTGTCGTCATACGTGCGACATGATAATGAGCAACAGCCGCACGTTTCGCCATGTACTCGGGCTACGTTGGGGTTGACCTCACCATGTCCTCTTGGTCCCATTGAGTCCACGGGACCGACCCCTTCAGCCTTCGGGAGATCCCTCCCATGGGAGCGCCTGCCTTGAGAATGTGCATGCGTCAAGGCGCATACTGAGGGGGTCTGAGAGCTGCGTGCTCAGCTCCCAGCCATGCCCACGACCGGCTTGTTCAGCGGCTTCCCGCCCATCGACCCGAAGAACGGGTCGTTGTAGGTGAAGATGCCGCCGTCGGTCGCCACGAACCGGTAGCCCGAGCCGTCCTTGTTCGCCTCCATGCCGACGATGGGGGCGTTGAGGTGCAGGTTGCCCGTGGAGCCGTAGAAGGGGGCGTCGAAGGAGAAGATGCCACCGTCGGCGGCCACCTCCCAGTACCCGCCCGTCTGCGAGTCGGCGGCCATGCCGACGACGGGGGAGTTGAGGGGCTTGCCCCCCATGGAGCCGAGGAACGAGGCGTCGCCGTAGTTGAAGATGCCGCCGTCCGACGCCACCAGCCAGTACCCGTTGCCGCTCGGGGTCGCGGCCATCCCGACGATGGGCCGGTTCAGATGGATGCCCCCGGTGCTGCCGTAGAAGCGGGCGTCACCGAAGTTGAAGATGCCGCCGTCGGACGCCACGAGCCAGTACCCCTGGCCGTCCGGCGTCGCCGCCATCCCGACGATGGGCGCGTTGAGCGGCTTGCCGCCCATGGAGCCGAAGAAGCCCGCGTCGCCGAAGCTGAAGATGCCGCCGTCGGACGCCACCTCCCAGTACCCGCCGCCGTCGGCGGTCAGGGCCGAGGCCACCACCGGCTTGTTGAGATGGATGCTCCCGGTCGACCCGCAGAACGGGATGTTGCCGTAGTCGAACACGCCCCCGTCGGACGCGGAGAGCAGGTAGCCGTCCGGGCCTCCGACCGGCGCGTTGCACGGAACCTCGATGGTCGGCGCCGGCGTGCCCGCGTCCCCGGTGAGCTGCGGGTCGTGGTGGAACTGGGGCCACGCGCCGGTCTCGTTCACGCTCGAGCCCGTGCCGCTCGTGTTGTCGATCTCCCAGTGCACGATCGTTCCCTGGTCGCCGGCGTAGGTGTAGCCCGCAGCCGTGATGCCGATGTGGCCGTCAGGGTCGTCGGTCACCAGGGGGGAGCTCTGGAACCCGATGGGCCCCGAATCGAGCGTCGCCACCTCGGCGCCTGAACGACCGTCGAAGATGTCGATCCCGTTGATGGTGGGGACGATGACGTCCTGGTAGCCGCCGCCGGTGAGGTCCGCCGTCACCGGTGATCCGTCGACGGCGCCCGAGGTGGGCGCCGACCACTCGACGTTGCCGTTGGTGCCGTTGAGGACGTAGATCGTCCCGGCCGACGTCCCCTCGACGACCTGGAGTTGGCCGTTGCCCAGCACGTCGGCCAGGGCCGGCGAGTCAGTGGTCAGCCCGTCGAGCGTGTCGCTCCAGGCGAGGCCGCAGCCCGTGTTGAGGGCGAAGAGCTTGTCGGTGTCCGATGCCCCAGGGTAGAAGCTGCCGTCGCCGATGGCGATGCCGACGCCGCCACCGGAGAGGAACTGGCCCACGGCAGCCGAGGAGGCGCCGATGTCCTGGTTCGTGTTGTACTCGCAGATGAGCCCGCCGGCAGGATTGCCGGTCCCCGCGTTGCCGGCGCCCGACATGATCTTGATGTGGCCGCCGTTGGCGTAGGTCTGCCCGTAGGCCACACCGGCGGTCGACTCCCCACCGCTGATGATCTCGTTGTTGCCGTCGGCGTACAGGTCGGCCACCGCCGCCGTCGAGAACACCGAGTCCGAGAACCACGGGAAGCCCTCGAGCATGGCACCGTTCCCCGCCCCGAGCGCGTAGGTGTTCTGCCCCAGTGAGCCCGCCTCGACCCCGTACCCGCCCGCGTAGTTGCCCACCGTCAGCGACGCCGTCACGGCGTTATGGGGCGTGGGGTCATATCCGGGGTTGGTCTCCTGGACGAACCACTGGTCGCCCCCGTTCGGGGCGATGGCCTGGTAGCCACCCGAATACGGGTCGGACACGTTGCCGGTGCCGACGTAGACCGTGTCGAGCCCGTTGGCGTCGATCGGCGCCACCGAGGGGGAAGAGTCGACCGGCGCTCCGGCGTTGTAGGGCCAGCCGGGGACGGCCGAGCCGTCGGAGAGGTGGTAGGCGTACACGCCTCCGGCCCGGTCCCCTACCACCACTGAGGGCTGCCCGTCGAGGTTGGCCACGTTGGGCGAGGAGTCCACGATGGGATTGCCGCCGTCGTTGAGGGTCCGCGTCCAGACCTGGGCCACCGTGAACCCGGCCGCATGCGCCACCTCGGTGGCCTGGGCACCCGGAGCGTCCCCGAGAGCGAGGGTGGCGGTAAGCGCCAGCGCCCCGGCCGCCGCCGCCATGGATGTGGCCAGGTACAGCCTCGGCGCACGACTTCTCACGTCATTCCTCTCGTGTTGTGGGCGGCTGAAGCCGATTGTCCGTCTGCACGCCACCGAACGGCGGTCCCCGGGGTCGGGGCACGCAGGTCGGTGGAAACGTCGGCCTATGGTCAGTAAATCGGCATCCGGCCGGTCAACCTTGAACGGTCGACGGCCGGGCCATGGTGGCAGGTATCCGGCCGCAGCCGTGGTTGCGGATCGGGTAGACGTAAGGCTGAACCCGCCCCGGTTCGCCTGCATCGGGGGTGCTGCGCACCCGCGCGTCGCCCTCGGCAGTTCGCCGAATCAGCGCCTTCGGGCGACCACGGTGTAGAAGGTGACCTCATCGGCCAGCTCCGGGTTGGTCTCCGGTACGTAGTATTGCCGGTGATAGCTGACCGTCGAATTGGGGAAGCCGAGCACTGCGAGCATGTCGGTGATGACTCCAGGCGGCAACAACCACCAGCCGTTGGGATTCGTGCTTTTGGAGGGGTTCCAGACCAGGACTGGCCTGTCGATGTCCTCGGGCGGAACGAGGAGCGGCTCGACAACCACGATGGTGTCGTCGGTCACGGCGGCCGCCTGCTGCATTGCCATGAACGGGTCCCTCAAGTGGAGCAGGATCGAACCGAAGACCGACACGTCATAGCGGCCCAGGTCCGGCGGCAGATCGTACACGGGCGCGTAGACGGCCCTGGCCGAGTGACCGTAGGCGTTTCGTACGAACCACCATGAGTTCACAACCTGTCCAGCGCGTGCAACCTGTTCCCGACGCGTCTGTTCCAGATCGAACGTCGCCAAAGGGATCAGGTCGGTTGACAGGTCCCAACCAATGTCGATGATGACGACTTCTGCACCCTGTTGGGTCATCCAATGCGTGAGCCAGCCACTTGCCGGGCCGTACTCGAGCACACTGCGCCCGGCCAGGTCGATTCCCCCGAGGTATTGGCTTTCGTTGCCGATGAGGTCCCACGGACCTTTCACGAAGCTGCCGTCGGGGAGCAGCACAGAATGGTAGAAGTAACAGTCCTCGAGTCGAACGTCAGCCCAGTGTGCGGCGAGCTCACGTTGGAAATCTGGATCGAGTTGTCCGAGGTAGCCGGGCGGCGGGTCCGCGGGCCACATCACGAGCGGCTCCCGGCCGGGAATGTGGTGGTCTGGGATCGGAAGGGGTTCGGGTCGGGGTGCCGATTGGCGCCGTGGCGGGACGACGGGCGCTGACATGGAGGGTCCGCCCAGTCGTTGAGCCAACGGGCGCAGCACGCGCGCGATCGATGGCGGCAGATGGCGGCCGATCGCCCGAAGTCGATCCACCGTCGGCTGCCGAGATGGTTGTTGCGGCCCCTTCGTCAAGAATCTTCCTTTCCAATCCGCGTGCAGCCCGGTGGGGTGCCATCGAGCGGGATGATCCTAGACGAGTGATTCCAAGGGCTCGGGGGTCGTCCCGGGTCCACAACTCACGCAAAAATGCGTCGATGTCGTCGTCGGAGTGGATCACGGTCTTGGCAGAGGTGGTCCAAGCCCGCGCGGCCATGGACGGGGAGTCGTTGACCAGAGTGAACTCGTCGTGCCGGCTCGATGGCCCAGCCGACCACGTTGCGAGTGAACAGGTCCAGGCGACGAACCAGTAGCCCTGGTCGACTGCATCGCCGCCACGGGCTGGCTCAGATGGATGCTTCCGGTCAAGCCGGAGAACGGTGCGCCGAACGAGAAGACGCCACCGTCGGAACCCACCATCAGCCGGTGGCCGCCCCGGGACATAACCGGATGGGAGGCGAGCTCCGGTCCGCACAGGGCATCGCCGGTAGCATCGACCGCCGTGCCCGCAGCTCTTCCCCCAACCGGCGATGACAATCACGCGGACGGCGAGCACAACGGCGGTTCGCCGGGGGTCGAGGACCAGGCCCGGGCCGCGCGTGCGCTGCGTGAGGCGTTCGCGCGGCTGGCACCGCAGGGGAGTGATGCGTGGAACTTCCTGGCGGCCTTCACGCATCTCGGCGATCGGTACGGCCCGTACCACCCCGGCGCCTCCGCCCTGTCGGATGCGCTGGACGTCGAGAGCCGTTCCGGTGCGCGGCGCCAGGGCCGCCTCGATCGGCTCCGTGCCGGCCGTGATCGTCAGGCGCGGGCCCCCGAGGGCAACCGGACCGAGCTCGAGGAGGCGATGGGCCACGTGGTCGAGGCGTTCCGCTTCCTCTCGGCCCGTGTCGCCACGCTCGAGGCGAGGATCGCCGCCCAGGATCGCCCGGTGGAGGGCGCCGCCTGGCTGGTTCCCGCGCGCGAGCTCGGCGACTGGGTCGACCCGGTCGCCGCGCACGTGCTGGCCCGCACGCCGGGGGGGGAGGTCGTGCACGCCGACTGCGGTGAGGGCGCCCTCCTCCGGGCGTGTGACGCCGGCGGCGCAACGGCACATGGGGTCGAGCCCCGGGGCGCCCTCGCCCTCCGTGCCCTCGAGCGCGGCTGCTCGGTGACGATCGCGGAGGCGTCCGAATACCTGTCGGGTCGTGACGCGGACTCCCTCGGGGGCATCGTGCTGAGCGGGGTGGTCGATCGCCTTTCGCTCCACGCGCTCCTTTCGCTGCTCGCGCAGAGCCGTCGCACCCTGGCGCACGACGCGCCTCTCGTCGTGGTGTCGGAGCCCGGCGCCGCCGCCGGCGCGCGGGAGCCGGCCGCCCTCGACCTGGTCGACGGGCGCCCCCTCCATGCCGCGACGTGGGAGCTGCTGCTCGACCGCGCCGGCTTCGTCGAGGTGGCGCCGCTCCCCGCGGGGGGCGGGCAGGACGGGCGGTTCGCGCTGGTGGCCGCCACCCCGTCGTGAGCGGCATCCACCACTTCGTCCCCGTCCTGCACCGGGGTGACGCGGTGGGGCGCCACACCCTCCGCCTCCGGGACGCCACCCGTGCCCGCGGCATCCGCTCCGACATCTACGTCGACACCGTCGAGGCGGAGACGGCGGGCGAGACCATTCCCGTGCTCGACTACCCCGGGGCGGCCGAGAGCGGCGACGTCGTCGTCTACCAGTTCGCCACCGCTTCGGCCATGGCACCGTGGCTCGCCGGCCGGTCCGAGACCCTGGTCGTCAACTACCACAACATCACGCCGCCCGACCTCATGGCGCCCTGGGACAACCACCTCGCCCTCGGCCAGCTGCGCGCCCAGGGCGACCTGCGGCTGCTGGCGCCCCGCTCGACGCTCGCGGTCGCCGACTCCGCCTACAACGAGGCGCACCTCGCCGGATCGGGGTTCGCCGCCACGGCCGTGATCCCACCGTCGGCCGCCCTCGACGCCGCCGCCACGGCGGCGGCGCGCTCCGCCCGGGGACGGGCGCCGCGCCCCGCGGGGAGTGGCGCACGCTGGCTGGCGGTCGGGAGGGTGTCACCCAACAAGGCGCTGGAGAGCACCGTCGCCGCCCTGGCCGTGGCACGGGCCCACGGCGACCCGGGCGCCACGCTGCAGATCATCGGGAAGCCCGCCACGGAGTCGTACGTGGCCGCGCTGCAGCGCTACGTGGCCGAGCTGGGGCTGGCCGGCGCGGTCACCTTTGCCGGCCACGCGAGCGACGCAACCGTCGCGGCTGCGTACGGCAGCGCGGATGTGCTCGTGGTGACCTCCGAGCACGAGGGCTTCTGCGTCCCGGTGGTCGAGGCGATGTCCGCCGGTCTGCCCGTGGTCGCCTTCGACCAGGGCGCAGTTCCCGAGGTGCTCGGCGCCGCCGGGGTCCTCGTCGCCGACAAGGACCCGTACGCCCTCGCGTCCTCCATCAGGGACCTGCTGGCCGACGCCCCGCGCCGAGCGGCCCTCGGCGAGGCGGGACGCCGCCGTCTGGCCGAGCTCGACCTCGACACGGCCGCCGATCGGTTCGTCAGCCTGCTGGTCCCCCTGGCGCCGGGGGCGGCCGAATCGGCATGAGCGGCGTCCACCAGTTCGTCCCCATGCTGCACCGCTCCGACGCGGTCGGGCGGCACACGCTGGCGCTCCGCGCCGCCCTGGCCGCACGCGGCATCGCGTCCCGGGTGTACGTCGACCTGGTCGATCCCGACACGGCGAACGAGACGCGGCCGTTCGCGAGCTACGCGGACGAGGCCGTGCCGGGCGACGTGCTCGTCTACCAGTTCGCCACCGCGTCGGCCATCGCGCCCTGGCTGGCCGGACGCCCCGAGACCCTCGTCGTGAACTACCACAACGTGACGCCGCCGGAGTTCTACGCACCGTGGGACAACGCCATGGCGCGGCATCAGCTGCGGGCCCAGACCGAGCTCCGCGCACTGGCACCCCGCGCCGCGCTCGGCCTGGCGGTGTCGGCCTTCAACGAGGCCGAGCTGCGCCAGGCCGGCTTCGACCGCACCGCGGTCGTGCCGCCGGCGGCCATCGTCGACACCGGTATCGTCGACACGGGTGCCGCCGCCCACGGCACCGATGGGCCGCCTTCGGGATCCGGCGCCCGCTGGCTCAGCGTGGGGCGCCTTGCCCCCAACAAGGGCATCGAGTACGCGGTGATGGCGCTTCTGGTCACCCGTGCGCGCCGCGACCCTGCGGCCACCCTCGAGGTCGTCGGGCGGCCCGTGGTGCCCTCCTACACGGCGGCCCTGCATCGCTTCGTCGACGAGATGGGCCTGCACGACGCCGTACGGTTCCGCGGCGCGCTGAGCGATGCCGATCTCGTGGCGGCCATGGCCCGCGCCGACGTGCTCGTGGTCACCTCGCAGCACGAGGGCTTCGGGGTCCCGGTGATCGAGGCCATGACGATGGGCCTGCCCGTGGTCGCCCACCGAGGGGGCGCGCTGCCCGAGGTGGTGGGCGACGGTGGCCTGCTCGTGGACGCCACCGACCCGTGGATGGTCGCCGGCGCCGTCGACCGAGCGCTCGGGGACGAAGGCTCGCGGGCGTCGCTGGCGGCGGCCGCATCCCGCCGGATCGCCGACCTCGACCTGGCCTCGGCCGGCGAGCGGGCCGTCGACCTCGTGGCGGCGCTGCGCGCCGGCGCCTGAGGCGCTCAGGCGCCGACGGCCTGCTGCACGAGGGAGACGAAGTGCCGCGTGGAGGCGCCCAGGTCGAAGCCGCCCGCCCGCTCCCTCCCCGCCGCCGCCAGGATCTCGCGCAGCGTCTCGTCCCCGAGCACGCGGCCGACGGCCGCCGCGAACGGCACGGCGGACTTGTCGGGGAGCACCAGCCCGGCGCCACCCACCGTCTCGGGCACGGCGGTGACGCCGTAGGCGACGATGGGGACGCCGTGCCCCATGGCCTCGGCCAGCGGGACGCAGAAGCCCTCGTGGTCCGAGGCCATGACGAAGACGTCGGCGGCCCGGAAGTACGCCTCGAGCTCGGCGCCGCTGACCGAGCCCGCCAGGTTCACGGCCTCGCTGAGCCCGAGCTCCGCGATGAACGCGCGCAGGGCCGGCTCGTAGGTCGAGCCGAGCGGGGAGCCGACCAGGTGCAGCCTTGCCGCCGGGTCGTCGACGCGGCGCAGGACGTCGAGCATCTTGACCAGGTCGTGCGGGGCCTTGTGGGGCGAGATCTTCCCGACGTAGAGCAGATCGGCCCCGCCGTCGCGCTCCTTGCGGTGGGCCAGCGCGGCGGCCAGCTCGGGGTCGGGCTCGTCGCTCTTCGAGTGCATGTCGATCAGCAGCGGCACCACGGCGGTGCCGCGGTAGCCGAGCGCGTGCAGCTCCGACTCGTTGAACGCCGAGTCGGCGACGGCGAAGCGGCTCTGGGGGGCCAGGCGTCCCAGCTGCGTGCGTCCCAGCGCGGCCTCGTAGGCCACCGCGGGCTCCCAGTCGCGCAGCAGCTCGGCGGGCGTGATGTTGTGGTAGTTGACGAGCTTGGGCTCCGAGCGCGCCGCCAGGATGTCGTACACCGGGCTCCCGATGGACGCCTGGTAGAGGAGCCACCGGTCGCGCCCGGCACGCCCGAGCTCAATCACGGGCCGCCCCTCGTGCTCCACGTCGGGGGTGTGGCTCCCGTAGAAGACGTCCGAGTCGATGCCCGCGGCGCGCAATCCGTCGCGCAGGTTCAACGTGTGCACCCCTATGGCGTCACGACTGGCGAGCGACGGTATGACCTGGTCGACCCGCACGGCCGTGCAGTGTACCGGCGCACCCCGCACCCCGATTGCCGACCCCATGCACCAATTCTCCCTGGTCGCGCCGGTAACATTTTCGGATCGTGTCGGACCGAGCCCATGGAGCGCGTCACGGCGGCCCCCTGCGACGGCGCAGTTCGGCGACGCTGGCGGCGGTCGTCCTGTCGCTGGCCTTCGTGGTGCCCGCCGCCCTGTTCGGCCCGGCATCCCCGGCGGCGGCCGACCTCAGCGCGCCCGACCGGCCATCCGTGCCGGCGCTGGTCCAGTCTTCGCAGGCGCACGCCTTGCCCGGTGACGGGTCCAGCGTCCGGATCGACATGACCGAGAACGACGGCCTCGACGTCATCGTGCAGGCCTCGGGCGGCAGCGTGTCGGCGCCGGGAGTATCGAGCGCGCCGGCCGTGCGGTTCCACCAGACCGCCGGCACCTGGGAGGTCGACACCGGCCCCGGCTGTAGCGGCCCGTGGACCCAGGTGTCGGCGAACCAGACCACCCCCACCGCATCGCCGGTCGGCGGCGGTCTCCTGACGCTGTGCGTCGCGGGTGGGAGCCCGACGGTCCACGGCACTCTGACTGCGGTCTACAACTCGATGGGTCAGGCGAGGTCAGTCAACGCGTTGCCTCTCGAGCAGTACGTCGCCGACACGGTGCCCGGGGAATCGCCGTCGACGTGGGCCAGCCTGGGCGGCTCCGGCCCCCAGGGCATGAATTGGGGCTTCCAGGAGCTCGAGGCCCAGGCGGTGGCCGTCCGCTCTTACGTGCTGGCCGATCCGGGCGGCTATGGCGGCTACGCCGATACCTGCGACCTCTCCTGTCAGACGTACCGCGGCACCGAGTACGAGACGGCGACGAGCGTGGCGGCAGCCAACGACACCGCGGGCCAGGTGATGGTCATGCCAGGAGGCCAGATCGCCACCACCGAATACTCAGCGTCGACGGGCGGCTACACCGCGAGTGCCGCGAGTGGCCAATCGCCGTTCACTGCTGTGCCCGACAACGGCGACGCGGTGTGCGTTCCCAACGTCGCCTGCAACCCCAACCACCAGTGGACGACCTCGGTCACCTTCGCGACCATCCAGAACACGTGGCCGCAGATCGGGACGTTCACCGGTTTTGGTGGCGCGACCGTGGATCCCGGCATGCCCTTCGACGCGTCGTACGGGCGGGTGGACACCATCACCCTCGACGGAACCGGGCCCGGCTCCCCCATGACCATCCCCGGCACTGAGTTTTCTGGCAAACTCGGATTCCTTTCGGATCTTTTCAGCGCTTCGCAAAGCGGCAGCACCGTGAACATCGCCGGCCAGGGGTGGGGCCACGGCATCGGGATGGGGCAGTGGGGCGCGCTGGGCTACGCCATCGGTCAGGACCACGGCGACGGGAACTGGACCTATCAGCAGATCGTCGCTCACTACTACGCCCCAGCACAGTTGACGAGCCTTCCGGGCGGGACGGCGACCGTCGGTGCGAGCAGCGGCGTCGGGGGCTATTGGATCAACGCCACCGACGGCGGCGTGTTCAGCTTCGGCAGCGCGCAGTTCCACGGCAGCACCGGAGGCATGAAGCTGAACAAGCCGGTGGTGGGGATGGCAGCCACCCACGACGCCGGCGGCTACTGGGAGGTCGCGACCGACGGCGGGGTGTTCAGTTTCGGTGACGCCCAGTTCCACGGCAGCACCGGCAGCATGGTGCTGAACAAGCCGGTTGTCGGCATGGCGGTGACCCCCGACGGCGGCGGGTACTGGCTCGTGGCGTCCGACGGCGGGATCTTCGCCTACGGCGACGCCGGGTTCTTCGGGAGCACGGGCAGCCTCCGGCTCAACATGCCGGTCATCGGGATGGTGCCCACCCACGACGGTCTGGGCTACTGGCTCATCGCGTCCGATGGCGGCGTATTCGCCTACGGTGACGCCGGCTTCTTCGGATCGCTCGGCGGTGCGCCTCCTTCGACTGCGTTGGTCGGCGTCGCCCCGACGCCCGACGGCGGCGGGTACTGGGTGCTCGGTGCCAACGGCACCGCGTACGACTTCGGCGACGCTCCGCAGGTCGGCGTTGCCGCGGGCTCACCCGCGCTGGCGACCATGACGAGCCCGATGACGGGGCTGATCCCCGACTTCAGCGGGCGGGGATTCATCGCCGTCGATGGCAGCGGGCAGGCCTTCGCGTACGGGGACGCGCCGTACTTCGGCGACGTCACCACTGCGGTGAGCGGCTACTCAGGCCACGTGGTCGGCATCGCCGCCACCCCGGGCTGACGCGGCGGCGACCTCGGAGAGCCGTGGGAACCGGCGCAGTCGGCCGAGCGGGCCGAGCCGGCCGGCGTCGACACCGTGGTCGGCCGCGTTGAGCAGCCGGAGGTCCCCCCGGCTGTTGCCGTAGGCCCATAGGACCGGCTGCTCGCGGCCGCCGTTCGACGGCAGCCCCTGGGAGCGGAGGTAGACGACCAGGCGGGCGTACTTCTCCGCCCCCCGGCAGTTCTTGCCCTCGTAGCCCCCGGTGAGGAGCCCGCCACCCCCGACGGCGAGCCGGGTGGCGACGACGCCGTCGACGCCCAATTCCTTCCCGGCGGGCATCACGTAGCACTCGGGCGAGGCGGAG
>Ga0187879_10000592_pt1 | contig 24215 bp, 26 predicted proteins | sample June2016WEW_19_1_FD_132423 | JGI IMG/M metagenome (GOLD analysis project Ga0187879, IMG submission 132423) | Peatland microbial communities from SPRUCE experiment site at the Marcell Experimental Forest, Minnesota, USA - June2016WEW_19_10 | ecosystem: Environmental > Terrestrial > Soil >... | reverse complement strand
GTCCCACCTTCTGCCCTGGCGCTGGCTGGGAGGCCCCGGCCTGACCGAAATTGGCAGCACAGTTGTTCTCGGCTGCCGCAATCTGGGTTTCGCCGGCCGGTGTGGGCTGGGCGGTCCATGCCGGTCATCGGTGGTGGTCGTGCGCCCCGTCGCAACTCATCGAGCCCATGTCATGTATTGGTCGCAGGGAGCCAAGCGTTACATGCGTGCGGTGACGCCGGCCTGCGGGTCACCGCACCCGGGAATCGAAAACTCGCCGGACCGAGGTAGGGTGCCCCAGTTCGCCCGCTGGGTGACGCAGCCCGAGACTTCGACAACGCCGCTGATAGCGGGCTAGGCGAGTTCGGCGCGATCATCCTTCGACAATGGGCTTGTCGAACAACAGGATCTCCTCTTCGTCGGGAGGTTGAAAGATCGTTGCCCACTCTTCAAAGTGAGCTCGCGTTATAGGCGAGGCCGTCCACTCGCCCGACGCACTGCGACGTTCAGCTCGTTCAAACAGCTCCTCAAGGGGCGCATAGAGGTAGTGCAGCTCGACTCCCGCCCCTAACGATCGCGCCCCGAGTCGCTTCTCATCACGCTCAACGCGCGCCCAGTGGCCCCACTCGAGAATCACGCTCTGACCTTGGGCGAGGAGATCCAGGGTAAGGACCCACAGCTGGCGTTCGAGACGGACGCGGAACTCGTCATCCCACACGTCAGTGCCTAGTGTCGTCACCCACCCGTCCTTGTCCAGCCTGATGGCAGGGATCTTGGGTGCGAGCTGACGGGCGAGCGTCGACTTGCCCGAGGCTGGAAGCCCGCAGATCAGTACGAGCCGCGCCGACGACTTCGCCATGCACGGTTTCTAACATGAGGCGCCTCTTGTTCCAAGATGACGGCTTGCATGGCCGCGTCACCTACTGCCGAGTCGGCGGCGTTCGCGATCGCGGTCGAACGGCACAGGGTGCACACGCGGCCAGCGCTCAACAACCGTCTTCGACTAACCCAACATGAGGGCTGGGAACGGGTCGGCGTGCTCCGTCACCTCACCGCGACGCATCACCTACACCTGCCACTTGTTGCGATCTCCGACTGACATCTCGCCGTCGTGGACGTACGGCACCCCGTACGATCCCGGAGCAGCACTGGCCACCCGCTCATAGAAGTCGACGACGTCGGCGCCGTGGTTGTGGCTGCCGGCAAGCCAAAGATGCATCAGGTAGTTGGCCCGGTTCAGCTCGACCACTTCGTTGCTCGACCGCGTCTGACGCGGTGAAGATGGTCGCCCAGCCTCGCCACTCGATCACGCAGCCATCATGACAGCCAGGGTGGCTCGGCTCAGCTTCGATTGAACCGCAGATCGAGCTGAGACCCGGGACCCACACTGCCCCTCATCGCCGGCTCAGTGACACAAAACGCTGCTGATCGTGCCATCTAGGGCCATCGGGTATTGGCTCATTCGCGTACGAGCGAGAGTGCCAGACTGGGAACGACGATTAGGGTCACCGCGATCGCCGGGTCGGTGAGGCACCCACGCCGGTTACCCCACTTGCCGAAGGCGAGTGCACACCTTCTGCTTAGTCGAGACCTGTCGGCCAACCTGCGGCATCGAACACTGCGACCGGGTCAAGGTAGTCCCGCCACAGCGTCACTTTGCCGTCCTTGATCGTGACGATGGAGACGAATCGATTGTCGTACGGACTACCTGTCTGCACTGATTCTCCGTGCACCTCATACTCAAGGACCATGACCGACGCTGCGGGATCTCGATACACACGGAGATTGTCGGCGCTCTGCACGTTCATGAAGCTGTCGTAGTCGCTGTATAGGTCGATGATGTTCCGCCGACCCTGAACACGCCTGGGATATCCCGGCACGGAAACGACGTACTCGAAAACGACATCCTCAGCAAGCAGGTCGAAGAAGTCCTCACCCTTGGCGAGACCCCTGAGCCCCTCTTGAATGACGTGGAAGAAGGGTCCGTCAGCGCCAAAGTTTGAGCTGTCCTCCGTGTACTTGGTCACTTTCCCTCCCGGTGGGTACAGATGGTGGCACAAGCGTGATCGTAGAATTCGACCGGTGCGGATTGACCGTCCAACGCCGGGAGCGGGGCGGTGCTGACGGGTTCGAACATAGTCTCATCAGCTCCACTTCGTTTCTCGACCTGTGCCCTGATCAGCCCGGTTACTGCCGCCCGAGTACTCGGCGGTTCCTCTCTGAGTCAACTCGGGCGCTGGGTCACTTCTGGCGTTTCCGCGAGAGACGTCCGCCGCCCTCGCCGAGTCGTCGGCCGAGTGTCCTCTTGACTCTTCCGTCGCGTCAGCTGGTTGACTGACCCTCATGTACGGAATCGGCACGGTTGCCCGCCTGGCGCAGGTGTCGGTACGCACCTTGCGGCACTATGACGACCTCGGTCTGCTCAAGCCGGCCCAGGTGGATCCGATCACCGGCTATCGGTACTACACGCCCGACCAGGTGCTGCGGCTGCACCGCATCCTCGTCTTGCGCGACCTGGGCGTGCCCTTGTCGGAGGTCGTTCAGCTGCTCGACGACGACGTCACCGTGGAGCAGCTACGGGGACTCCTGCATCTGCGACAGGCCGAAGCCCGTGCCCGGCTCGCCGCACAGACCGAACAGCTCGTCCGGGTCGAGATCCGGCTCGCACAACTGGAGGAGAAGTCCATGGCCGCCTATGAAGTGATCGTCAAACGGCTGGAGCCGATGCGGGTCGTCGCCTTGAGCGAGCTTCTCGCTGGAGTCGACGAGATCGGCGAGGCGTGTGGACGCATGTACCCGCAACTGCACGCCGCCCTGGGGCGGCACGGCGTGTCCTTCGGCGGTCTGTCCCTAGCCCTTTACGAAGACGTCGATCACGAAGACCGACCCCTTCGACTCACTACTGCGCTCCCGCTCCCGAGCGGAGTGACAATCGACGATGACGAGCTCAACACGATCGAGCTGCCCGCCGTCGAGCGGGCGGCCACGACCGTCGTGCGCGGCGCCCCCGAGGAAAAGTTCCACGACGCCTTCCGCGCCCTCCACGAGTGGATCGAGCGGAGCGGCGAACAGGCGACTCCCTTCGATCGAGAGCTTTACATCGACTGCGACGGCCCCAGGGACACCTGGGTGACCGAGCTGCAGACGGTCCTGCAACCGAGAACCTGACATTCCCCGAGGGCCAAGCGATTCTCATCCGGCTCGCTCGCCCGTGTGCCTACGGAGCCAGGCGCTCGACCGCACCGATCGGCGTCGGTGAGTTGCGGTCTTGACAGATAGATCACATTTCGATTAATTATTGTCGTGGACGTTACTGATGTCGAGGGGCTGTTCGAGGCGCTGGCTGATCCGACGAGACGCCAGGTCGTGCAGCTGCTCAGCCATGGACCTCGACGGGCAGGAGAGATCGCCGACGCCGCCGGGATGTCCGGACCGGCGATGAGTCGCCATCTGCGCGTTCTTCTCGAGGCCGGGATCGTCGCCGACGAGCGACCGGCGAGCGACGCCCGTATCCGCGTGTTCCACCTGAGACCCAACTCGATCGTCGCCGTCCAGGCCTGGCTCGACCAACTTCAGGCGCACTGGGCCGAACAGCTGCAGGCGTTCAAACGCCATGTGGAAAGGGGCTCTTGATGACGAGTACGACCGTGTCAGTCTCGGTGGCGGTCGACCCCACGACGGCATTCAGAGCCTTCACCGAGGAGCTCGACTCGTGGTGGGTGCGTGGGCCGATCAACTACTTCGACTCCGCCCGCGCCATTCGAATGCAGTGCGAGCCGGGCCTCGGCGGGAGGTTGGTGGAGGTCTACGACGACGCCACCGGCGCAGGCCTCGAGCTTGGCCGCATCACGGTGTGGGAGCCGGGTGCCCGCCTGGCGTGGAAGAGCGCCGTAGACGATGTCGAGATCGCCATCAGTTTCGAAGCGACCGAGGCCGGTACGGACGTGACCGTGGAGGCGACGGTACCCGCGGGCAGGGCCGATCGGGGAGGGTCGGCGTGGGTTCGCGTCGTCCCGCAGTGGTTCCCATCGTGGTGCGCCCGACGTGACTCAGCGGGCCGCACGCAGCCTGAGCTCGCTCGGCTGGCGTTGGGCGTGTACTACGCCGAACCGACCGCGGCCGCTCGGTGGCTGGCAGCTGCGTTCGGTTTGGAATCCCCCGATCCGCTGCCCGACGCCTCCGAGCCCTTGGCGGAGGAAGACGACGGCCATGGGTGGATCGAATTCCGGGTTGGTAACTGCTCGCTCATGGTGTTCCGGCGAGACGGTCGGGCCGGCGGTAACGCCTCGCCCTCTCATGAGCCGTGGGTGTTCGTCGACGACCTCGAGGCGCACTTCGCCCGCGCGGCGGCGGAAGGGGCGACGATCGTCAGCGGGATCCGCCACACGGGCTACCGCGCCTACGTCGCTGAGGACCTCGAGGGTCACCGGTGGACCTTTGCCCAGGCACGGCCTGGGCAAACCTGAGCTCGCTCCCCTGCCTCCCCAACCCAAGACACCGCACCTTGGTCGACGTCTGCGGGTTCTTCGGCCTCTGCAACGTCGCGACCATCCATGATCAGATGCTCGGGCGCCGGGAACTCAGGCGTGCGATGGGCTCGCGCCCTCGCCCTCCCTCTCGAAGGCGACGTCATCGATGAAGCACCAGTACCAGTCCTCGCCCGGCTCGAACGACTGGATCAGGGGATGGCTGACGTCGCGAAAGTGAGCCGTGGCGTGCCGACCCGGCGAGCTGTCGCAGCAGCCGATGTGCCCGCACGACGTGCAGCGGCGCAGGTGCACCCACCGTCCGCCGGCAGCGAGGCATTCCACGCAGCCGTTGCCGCTCGCCTCGGTCGTCTTGATGGCGTCGAGATGAGTGCAAGTCTCCATCACGTCGTCCTCCCTCTCGTTGCCGGCCGCGACCCGCTTCTCCCGGTCGCCAGCTGCACGTGCAGCCACACGGCGCATGGTATAGAGAGCCAGTGGCTCGCATCCCGCCCGAGGACGCCGACGTCGTGGACGAGGGCCACGGGGGCGCCGTCGCGGGCTGGCGCCACAGGCGACCGACTCAGCTCCCGCCTGCCTCCGGCCAGAGGTCCTCGAGCTCGCGACCGCGGGTCTCCGGAAGCAGCAGCAAGAGGAACGTGCCCGCCAGAGCGGGCAGAAACGTGGCGGTGGCGGCGATGCCGAATCGGTTGCCCACGTCGGCGATCGCTCCGAAGGCGAGCAACCCCGCGCTCGCCCCGAGCACGCCGACCGCCACCTGCCAGCCGGCCACCGAAGCCCGCACGGACGTCGGGAAGAGCTCGTTCACGAAGGCTCCGGCCGCCGGAGCGATCGTCGCTGCCGCCAGGACGCCGAACACGTAGCCGACCAGCACGCCGGCGGTCGACCCGGAGTAGGTGAGGATGCCGAGCGACGCCATCGCCGCCATGGCGAGAGCGGTCGTCGGTCGTCGACCGAGGTGGTCGGCCAGGTAACGACCGAGCAGTAACCCACCGAGGCCGGTCACACCTGCGGCTGCCACCATGGCGGACGTGATCACCCCGCGCACGTGGACGACGTTCTCGGCGTACAGGTAGACGAAGCTGTTGGCAGGTCCGGTGATGACGGACAGCGCAAAGGTCATCACGGAGACGATCAGGAGCCGCTTGCGGAACTGAGGGGCTACAGCAGACAGGACCGGCAGCTGGTGCTCGCCGGCGATGGCTTGACGGGCGAAGCGGTCGGGCTCTTCCACCCGCCGGCCTACGAGAGGCAGGAGCACGAGCGGCACCACCGAAAGGCCGACGATGCCGCGAAAGGTGAGCTGCGTTCCCAGCAATCCGTGGATGAAAGCCACGAGGCCGGTGCCGATCCCGTACCCGGCAGCGATGAGGGCGATGGCTTTGGCCCTGTCGCTGGAGCCCGTTTCTTCTGCTGCAGATACTCCGGCGAGAGCGTTCGTGGCACTGAGCATCGGCCGCCCAAGAGCAAAGACGATGACGAACCACCAGTAGCCGGGGCTGGCGGCCGACACCACGGTGATGGCCAGTCCGAGCGCACACGACATGAGGAGCGTCTTGCGCCGGCCGAGCCGATCGGCCAGACCCGCCAGGGGGAGGCCGCCGAGCGATGCCAGACGGATGATGGCCAGCCCAAGGCCGAGCTTGGTGCCGGAAAGGCCGGCTTGGTCGGCGATCGTGGCGCCTGAGCTCACGTGACCGAACGCCTTCGCGACGTCCCCGAGGGCTGCGACGACGCCGAACTGCCCGAAGCCAGCCGACATCGCCAGGAGGGCCAACGCCACGACCTGCGGGTCGCGCCAGCCGCGCAGCCGGAGCCGCGACGGGTCGACTGCGCCCGCCTCCGACCGGCCGGCCGAGCCCGTCCGGTCGGCCGCGCCAGGCTGGTCGGCCGCGCCGGGCTGATCGTCCATCAACACGAGCTTTCCACCCCGGCGCCGTCGGCGGGGATCTGGCGCCCGGCGGCGCCATCGGGGCCAGAGGCGTCAGACCCGCGGCGGGTCCGGCACCTTCTGCGCCAGCACGATGATCTCCACGTCGGCCTCGAGACTCGTGACCGTCAAGCCAGCTGCCGGCAGGAGCCGTTCCACCTCCTGCGGGGTGTAGACGCGGGCGCGGACAGGGTTGGTCGCGGCTTCGCCGGACTCGGCATAGGTCACGAACGAGCTCAAGTAGACGTCCGACAGCAGGTTCGGGAACGTCAGGTAGGCCGTTGCGCCCGGCCGCAGGATCCGGTGGATCTCCCGCAACATGAGGAAGGCGTCCTCTCGCTCGAGGTGCTGCAGAACGAGGACGGAGTACACGAGATCGACGCTGCCGTCGGCGATGTCGGGTATGCGGGTGTCGGCGCAGCGTGCGAACCGGACGTTCGGCAGCTCGGCGAGACGCTCGGCCGCCATCGCGAGCATCTCGTCGGAGACATCGACCGCCCAGAGGAGCTTGCATAGCGGAGCCATGTGCTTGGCGACTCGTCCGATGCCGCATCCGATGTCGACGACGACGGCCTCATCGGAGGGGAGGTAGGGGGCGAGCAACTCTGCCTGCTCCCGCCCGGTGCGATCGAAGACGTCGGCGTCGTCGCCGTTGAAGATCGACTTCATCGCTCCCGAGATATCTGGCGGTCGCCAGAACGTGCCGTAGCGGCCAGTCGACTCGCTCACCGCCGGGGTCGGATCTCGCCTCGACCAGCGGGTGACGCGGTCACCTGCACTCATGATCTCTCCACATCCGAGATGCTCCTCCGCCTCGCCGGCCCGGGCGCCGGCGTCTTGCGGGACGGTTTCAGGATAGGCGGTCAGGACGAGCACGACGTGGCTCGCCCGGCACGCTCAGGGTGGCCGCATGGCGCCGGTCTCGAGAAATCCCAAAAGCTCCGTCGGATCCGGGGTGACCGGAGCGACGATAGGGGTGTGAACGAGCAATCGGCCGCCGCCAGCGGCCCGGGTCGTCATGCCGGCGCCGGCCCCGGCAGCGGGCCGAGCGCAGGTGCAGGCCGGTCTGGCGAGAATGCAGCTGAGGCTGCCGCCTTCCTGGCCTTCTACGACGATGCGCTCCCGCAGGTCTACGGCTACTTGTCGGCCCGCTGCGGCGGCGTCGCCGTGGCCGAGGATCTGACGGCGGAGACGTTTCTCGCGGCCGTCGACGCCGCCCGGCGCCCGCAGCCGACGCCGATGACGCTGCCCTGGGTGATCGGCGTGGCCCGCCACAAGCTCATCGATCACTGGCGCCGGGAGGCTCGCGAAGAACGCCGCTTCCGGCTCCTCACGGGGGCAGACACGCCCGTCGAGGACCCCTGGGAGGCCGAGCTCGACGCCGCCACCGCCCGGGCAGTGCTGCACGCCCTGCCCGCCCAGTACCGCGCCGCCCTGACACTGCGCTACTTGGACGACCTCGCCGTCGCCGATGTGGCCGCCCTCCTCGGCCGGACGCTGCACGCCACCGAGGCGCTGCTCGTGCGCGCCCGTCTCGCCTTCCGTCAGGCCTACGAAGACCAAGGGGCGTCCGATGGCTGACCCGTTCGAGTCGATGCATTCCGAGCTCGTGCCGGTTCAACCGGACGATGGCTTCGCCGCTCAGCTCCGCTGGCGCCTTCAGAGAGCCCTTCAACTACCGAAAGGAGTCACCGTGTCGAACCTGACCATCGATGAAGCAACCGAGGGCGCCGCCTCCTCGCAAGGGCCGGTCTCGGATGCGGCCCCCCAACGTGCGCCCGCCATCCTCACGCCCTACCTGGCCGTGGCCGGCGCCGAGCGGGCACTTCGCTGGTACGCGGAGGCGTTCGGGGCCCGCACCCGGGGAGAGACGATCGTCATGCCGGGCGGACGAATCGGGCATGCCGAGCTCGACATCGGCGGCGCCACGATCATGCTGTCCGACGAGTACCCCGAGATCGGCGTGACAGCGCCGGGGGCGGGAGCCTCGGTGACGCTCGTGTTGACCGTCGGCGAGGTTGACGCTGTCATCGCTCGGGCGGTCGAAGCGGGCGCCGAGCTCGCCCGGGCGGCGGCCGACTACGAGTACGGGCGCGTCGGCGTGATCCGCGATCCGTTCGGTCACCGTTGGATGATCTCGTCCCCACCGCCGGCTGCCCGCCCGACCGCTTCGACCACCCCCGGAGTGTCCGCCGCCGGCCGCGCCACCGATGCGACCGCTTCAGAGGGCCTCCGCCATGGCGACATCGGCTACGTGTCGCTCTTTGTTCCCGACGTCGAGCGGGCCGCTCGCTTCTTCTCCTCAGTGCTCGGCTGGCAGTACGAACCGGGCAGCGGGCCACAGGGACGCCAGGTGCAGGGTCTCAACATCCACCACGGCCTCTGGGGCGGGCAGGAGCGGAGCACACTGTTCCTGTGCTTCGCCGTCGACGACGTCGAGGCGGCCGTGCGGCGGGTGCGGGACGCCGGTGGAACGGCCGGCGACCCGGTGCAAGAGCCATACGGGATGGCTTCGGCGTGCGTTGACGACGACGGTGTGGCCTTCGCCGTCTTCGAGCTGCCGGCGGGCCCGCCTCAGGCGCCCCCGCCCCACGACGCTACCGAGGGCGACCTCGCCTACGTGACGATGGAAACCCGCTCATCGGCGGCAGCACGAGCCTTCTACGGCGACGTGCTCGGCTGGCGCTTCACGCCCGGGCGGGTCGAGGACGGTTGGCAGGTCGACGACGTCGCGCCCATGGTGGGGGTCGCCTCCGGGCACGAGGTGCCGACGAGTGTCCCGATGTATCGGGTGAGCGACATCGTCGCCGCCGTGGGCCGCGTGCGGGCGGCTGGCGGCTCCGCCACAGAGCCCGACAGCCAGCCCTATGGGAGCACGGCGCTCTGCACGGACGACCAGGGAACACGCTTCTACCTCGGTCAGCTCTCATAGAAGCTCGCGCCTGGAATCCCATCCCGGCGCCGCGTTACGTCGCCTCCGGGCTGCACCGTCCCTCGCGGCGCAGCCCGATCGTCGTCCGCCGACCGATCCGCCGTCGGAGACCTGGCGCTCCTGTTCCCGAGCGGTAGCTCGTATCCTGTGGCAATGCGCCCTCTCGGGATTCTCATCGGCATCATCGCCATTCTCGCCATCGCTGCTGGAGCCGCCTACATGGCGATCCCGGCGCATTCGCTTCCACACTTCGTGCCCGGCTACTTGAAAGGTGACACGCACGCCCATACGGACCGAGGCATCGCCGGCGTCGCCCTCGGAGCCATCCTTCTCGTCATCTCCGTCGCCATGACCCGGTCGGGACGCCGCCACCGGAGGCGGCGGTACTAGACCGGGCGACGAGTCTCGACCTGTGCGTGCGGGCGGACAGGCGGACAGGCGGGCACATGACGGCGACGCCCGCAACCTGACAGCACCGAAGTCAGCCGTCGGACCCCCTCTCTCGGCGCCGGAGCCACCCGCGCAGGGCGAGGCCAGTGACGCTCGTCGCCACGACCTACATTGACCCCGTGGCAAAACGGCAGGTGGTTATCGAGATCGTCGTGGCCGCCGGCGCCATCGCCGCCTTCGGAGTCGGCTTGCACTTCGGCAGCACCGCCGAGACTCATGCCGTCCCAACCGGCACCCAGACGGCGGCGGACGTCGCTCAATCCAACCATCTCCACCGGCTCATCGCCTACATCGCCGCGGGCGCATGGCTCCTGCTCGCGAGCTACAGCGTCCGCCAGCTGGCCAACCATCTCGGGCGGGCGATCGCCCTCGCCGACAAGGCGACGGCCGCCTCGGTGCGCCTCATCCTCACGATCGTCGGCCTCCTCTTCGTGGTCCTCATGGCGCTCGCCATCTTGCGCATCGGGGTGTCGCAGCTGCTGCTCGGCGGGGCCATCACCGGTGTCGTGCTCGGTATCGCCGCTCAGCAGAGTCTCGGCAACGTCTTTGCCGGCATCGTCCTGCTCGTGGCCCGGCCGTTCCGGGCAGGCGACCTCGTGCGAGTCAGGACGGGCTCGCTCGGCGGGCCACTCGAGGGCCACGTCGTGTCGATGGGGCTCATCTACGTCGTGTTCACAACCGAGGAAGGAACGACGCTCGTGCCCAACCTGACGCTGCTGGCATCTGGGATCGTGCGCTCCCCGCGGCCGCTTCCGGCGCAGGCACCCCTCGTCGTGGTCGGTGCCCCACTCGAGGCGGTGCATACCGAGGGTGTCCTCGTGGCGACGGCGCCGTCAACTGCCGGCACTGCCGTCACATCGAACGCCCCCCCGCCAGGCCAGACGGGGACCGAGGATGCAGCCACCCGGTCGGCTGCTGGCGAGACCCCTGCCGGCCAGACCCCCGCCGGCCAGACCCCCGCCAGCCAGACCCCCGCCGGCCAGACCTGAGGGTGGAGCAGGCGAGTGTGAAGAGTCACACGATCGTCACCTCGGCGATAGCCTCGTGACGCACGCAGATGCGGGTTCACACTTGCGTCGGTCGTAGCCACGAAGGGGTTGTCATGAGGTCAAGCGATGGGTGAGGCCCTCTGGTGGTTCCTCATCGCCGCCATCTTCGTCATCGCCGAGTTCGGGCACCGCGCCTTCTACGCCCTCTTCATCGGCCTCGGAGCCATCGTGGCCGCCGTCCTCGCGCTCGCCGGCCTGGGCGTCCTCGTGCAGATCCCCGCCTTCGTAGGGGCGGCCGTGCTCGGGCTGTTCTTCCTGCGGCCGTCTCTCGTCAAGGCGATGTCTTCCGGCCAGTACCGCCTCGTCTCCGGCATGAAGGGTCGCGTCGGCCACGAGGCGGTCGTGGCGGAGGCAACCGGCGACTCGTCCCACCCGGGGCGGATCAAGATCGACGGCGAACTCTGGAAGGCTGTCTCCCAAGACGGCAAGCCGATTCCCGCCGGAACCGTCGTCATGATCCTCGATCTCGAGAACACCACCTTCATCGTGCAGGACCTGCCAACCATCGGTCTGGCTCCACTCGAGCTACCCGAAGACACCTAAGGAGAATGCAATGATCCTTGCCACCTCGGGCACCGAGATCGTTTTGGCCGTCGTCCTCGTCGTCGTCGCCATCATCGTGCTCTCGACCTTCTACCGGTCCATCAAATTGATCCAGCAGGGCACGGTCGGCGTGCAGAAACGCCTCGGTCAGTTCCACAGCGTCCGCAACCCCGGCGTCGCCCTCCTCGTGCCCTTCATCGACCAGGTGCAGACCGTCGACGTCCGCGAGGTGCCACGCACGGGAGACCAGCAGGACGTCATCACGAAGGACAACGTGAGCGTGCTGGTCTCGGCCACGATCTTCAGCCAGGTGGTCGATCCGAAGGCCGCCCTCTTCTCGGTCAGCAACTACGAAGTGGCGATCTTCCAGCTGGCTCGCACGGCGTTGCGTGCGGTCTTCGGCGGGCTGACGCTCGACGAGGCCCTCACGGAGCGGGAGCGGATCAACGCCGAGCTGCAGGGTCACATGGAGCCGGTCACTGACAAATGGGGCGTCCGGATCAACCGCATCGAGATCGTCGACATCGTCCCGCCCACCAACGTCTTGCAGGCGATGAGCCTCCAGAAGGAAGCAGAGCAGCAAAAGCGTGCGCTCATCTTGAAGGCCGAAGGCGAGCGACAGGCCGCCATCAACGAAGCCGAAGGCAAGAAGCAGGCAGCCATCCTCGCCTCCGAAGGTCAAAAGCAGGCGCAGGTGCGCCAGGCCGAAGGTGAGAGAGAGGCGCTCCGCCTGCGGGCGGAGGGTCGCAAAGCCGCCCTCATCCAGGAAGCCGAGGGGCGGGCGGAGGCCGTTCGGCAGGTGTACACGGCCATCCTCGAGTCGCATCCCACACCCGAGCTGCTCGCCGTCCTGCAGCTCGACACGCTCTCGCGCTTGGTGGAGAGCGACAACTCCAAGATCGTCGTGCCCTACGAGTCGGCCGGGCTCATGGGAGCATCCCAGATGTTGAAGAGCGTGCTCGATGCGGCCGGGTCCGGCGCCGCCGGTTCGGGCGGATCCGGCGGGTCGGGCGGATCCGGGGCGGCAGGCGCTCTCGGCAGCGGAGGCAACTCTCGCAGGTGATCCGTCGCTCCCCTCGGACCGACCTCATCGGTGACGCCCTCCGAGTGGTCCCTCAGGCAGCGATCAGCAAGATGCCCGCCGCCACCAGGGCGGCCGCCGCCACGCGGCGACCGCCGAAATCCTCTCGAAAGAAGAGGGCGCCGATGAGGGCAGCGGCGATGACGCTCGTCTCGCGCAGCGCCGCCACTTCGGCGAGGGGTGCCTTCGTCTGTGCCCACAGTACGAGCGAGTAGGCGATCACCGAGATGACTCCGGCGAGGAGGCCCCGGCAGACGATGGGCACGTCTCTCCAGGGCACCGGCCGCCGGCGCAGCAGGTAGACGACGGGGAACACCGGGCCTTGTAGCAGGAACAGCAGCGCGGCGTAGGCGTACGGGTCGCCGGACCGGCGGACGCCCAGGCCGTCGACGAGCGTGTAGGCGGCGATCGTGAGGCCGGTCGCCACGGCGGCGCCAATGGCCGGCAGCTCCGCCCGAGTGAGCTTCCCGGACGACAACGCCAAACTCATGAGGCCGGCAGCCAAGATCGCGATGCCCGACCACGCCAGCACGCTGAGATGCTCGTCGGCGAGCCACCACGCCCCGACCGCCACCACCAACGGAGACGTCCCTCGGGCGATCGGGTAGGTCTGGTTGAACGCCCCGAGCCGGTACGAGTTGATCAAGCCGACCTCGTACAGGACGTGGATGACGGCCGATCCACAGGCGAAAGCAATGGCAGCTCGGGCCGGCAGCCCTGTGACGACAAGGGCGAGGCCGCCAGCTACCGTCGACGCCATTCCGATGAGGGCGAAGGCGAAGAAGCGGTTCTCGATCGACTTCGTCATGGCGTTCCAGCTGGCGTGCAGCACGCCGGCGCCGAGAACGACGAAAAGGACGACAAGTGTCAAGTGGGTGTGCAGCTCGGCTCCTCCCCCCTGGAGCCATTCTTGCTGTTGGCGACGGCGGAGCGAGCACCTCGCCGAGCCCTCCCGCCAGTAACGTCGTCTGAGTGCAGGTCAGCGACGACAGCACGGCGGGCGTCGTGCTCGCCGGTGGGCGGTCCTCCCGCATGGGCACACCCAAGGCGGCGCTGGAGTGGCACGGTTCCACGCTGCTGTACCGCACGACGGCCGTGCTGGCCCGCACACTGACCGGCCCCGTCGTCGTGGTCGCCGCCCCCGAGCAGGAGCTGCCCGAGCTGCCACGCGGAGTGCACGTGGTCGAGGACCCCGTCGAGGGCCTCGGCCCGATGCAGGGCATCGCCGCCGGGCTGAGGGCGGTCGCCGACCGCGCCCCGACGGCCTTCGTCTGCTCCACGGACATGCCGTTCCTACACCCCGCCTTCCTCCGCCAGGTGCTGCGCGGGTTCGACGCGGGGGAGATCGACCTCGTGTTGCCGGTGGCGCGTGGCTTCCGCCAGCCGCTCGCCGCCGGCTACCGGTGCGCCTTGGCCGCCCTCATGGAGGGCCTCGCGGCGGACGGCACCCTCCGTCTCGGGACGCTGTACACGCGCTGCCGCGTAGAGGAGCTGGGCGATGCCCAGCTGCTCGCCGACCCCGATCTGGCGCGACTCGACCCCGAGCTGGACTCTGTCCTCAATGTCAACGCCCCGGACGACTACGTGGCGGCGCGGCGACGACCCTGCCCGGAAATCGTCGTGGAGTGCCTCGGGGCGCTCGCCGCAGGCGGCCGCCGCCCGCGCCAGGTGCGGGCAGCCACCCTCGGTGGTGCCGCCGCCGCCGTCGGGCTCGCACTAGACCCCTACGTCATGGCAGCGCTCAACGGCCGCGAGATCACCCGCGATCCACAGCTTCCGCTGGTGGCCGGCGATACCGTCGCCTTCCTGGCGGTGGAGACTTCCGGGGCGGACGACTGCGCGGAGACCGGGCGGCGGATCCGCTGACGCCGGGCACACCGCTCCCGCCTACCATCGGTGCATGTGCCGAAGCATCGTCAGCCTTCGTGATGTGCCCGATCTGACGCCGGGCGAAGTGGAGGCCGCCGCCCGTCAGTTCGTCCGCAAGATCTCCGGGACGAAGGCGAAAGCCCCCTCCCGGGCCAACCAGGAGGCCTTTGACCGCGCCATCGCCGACATCGCCGGCGCCACCTCCCGACTGCTCGACAGCTGGGTCGTGCAGGGAAGGGCGACGTCCGGGCACGGGGCGGCCGGCGGCGCCTGACGCCGGCTCAGCCCCAGCGCGTCATCTCCAAGGTGGTCGGCCCGACGTGTGAGGCCAACCACTCGTTCATCGGCTCGCAAGAGCGGAGAAAGTCGCGCACGTCCGTCTTGGCCTTCGCCGTGCCGAGGCGTTGGTCCGGAGGCCACTGCCGCCAAGCGACCAGGCCCTTGTTGCGCAGCAGCTCGATGCGGACGTGATCCTTCGGATACCCCTTCGGAGCGGTCTTCAGGGCGTCGTGGCCGCTGACCTCGACGCCCTTTCGGGCGAGACGGGCGATGAGGTCCTCCAGCGCGCCTCCGGAGGCGTCGTCGGCCACGGCCGCCCGGTAGCGCTCGAGTTGGTCGGGCGCCATCATGTACATGCCGCTGCCGGCGCCGAGCCCTCGAGCCGAGAATTGGATGTAGCCGCCAGCCGCCAGCGTGGCCGCGATCGCCGTCTTGTAGGGCGACTTGTCCCGGCTGAATCGAACGTCCCGAAACGGCCGGAAGATCCTTCCGTCTTCGAACTCGGCGGCAAGGTCGCCGAGGAGAGCAACCATCGGGGCGTGAACGGCCTCGTCGTAGACCGCCTTGTTCGCCTGCCAGTAGGCCTTCGAATTGTCGGCCTCGAGGCCCTCGTAAAAGTCGATCGCCTCGGCCGGCCAACCGGTGAACGTCATCGCCGAAGTGTAAGCGCCCGCCCGCGGCCGCCGACAAGCAGGCGATGGCTCGCCGAACGCGGGACGGACCGGCCGCAAGGCCGGTCCGGTGCCCATTTCGATGATCCGGTATGGACTCCGCCATCCGTGATTGTGGGACGCGACAGCTCTGTCACCTCCGACGTAGCGTCACGGCCGAGTGCTTCCGGCGTGCCGACCACCCTTTTGTCGCGGGCATACTCCGCTGGGGCTGAGCGGGTTCAGGAGACCCGAACGTCGCTCCGACCATCTTGGCGGTCAGGCACCAGAAACACGGCAGCCCGGGCCGTTCAGCCCGGGCACCCTCAGTCCGGTGGTCCGGACTCCTCGGAACTGTCCAACGTTCGCACGCCGACTCCTTCCGTCTACCGGGACATCACGGGAACTCCATCCCGCAACTACATGGTCCACCCATGTCCCTCCGGCGTCAAGGGCACGTCTCAGATTTTGAACGCGCAGCCGTCCCAACAGGCAAACAGACGGGGACGTCGGCGCCCACGTACCTCGATCAACAGCTCGGCCGGCTCGGCCCGGTGCACCGCCGGGCCCGCCTCGGCGCCATCGGCCGGCGAACGGGCAGCAGAGCCGCCATCGGCCGGCGAAGGGGCAGCAGAGCCGGCGGCGGCCGGCGCGGCCGCAGACGCCAGCGCACGGGCGGTGACGGGACCGGGTCGCCGGTAGCGCACGCCGAGCAGCGGATCGCCGACGGCTTCATACAGACTCGCATCCGCCGGTGCAGTCGTCGTGGCCGACAGTACCGTCAGCGCCCCGCCACAACACCGCCGCTGCAGCGGCCGCACGTAGGCGATTCCGCCGCGGGAGGCGATGTAGGCACGGGCTTCCGGCGTGGCGATCACTCGCATGGCTGCAAGTTTAGATACTCGCCGCCACCGCCTCGAGCTTGTCGAGGAGGAGCGGGACGAAGGCCTCCGACTCGGGTTTCATGAGCACGGAGCGAAGGAGGCGGACGCCACCGGCGGCCGCCCGGCCGTCCCCTGCGGCCGCCAAGCGAGGATGGCGCAGGAGCATCTCGCGCACCGGTACCCGCAGGACGCTGAGGAAGACGGGATCGGCCGCCGACATGGATGCGGACAGCATCTGTTCGGAGGAGGCGTCCACGTCCGCCAAGCTGGTAGCCCGCCGGGAGAAGTAGGTCACGATGTCGAGGGCGGGCGGTTGGTAGAGGCACAGCAGCTCCGACGAGTCGAGGCGGGAGGCGAACGACCTCGCCGCTCGCCGAGTCGCCGCCAGCACCTTGCCGAGGCCGTCGGCCGACAGCGGGAACAACCGCAAGGTGAGCCAGAGGGCGGCCGCTGCCGCCCCCGCCCGCGAGCACTCGAGGCTGATCTCCCCGAGGTGGGCGGCTCCTCCCCCGGTGAAGTAGGTATAGGGCGATTCGTGGGAGAAGTGACGGGCGACCGCAGGGTCGGCGAAGAGGACCGCCCCGCACCCATACGGCTGCAGGCCATGCTTGTGCGGATCGACGACGAACGAATCGCAGGCGGCGATGGCGTCCCACGGGGCCGGATCCAGCCCGAGAGGGGCGGAAAGGGCGCCATCTCGCGCCACGATGGCGTAGAAACCCCCATAGGCGCCGTCGACGTGCACCCTCAACCCATAGCGCTCTTTGAGCGTCAAGGCCTCGTCCACGCGGTCGACGGCGCCGAGCCCGGTCGAACCGGTCGTGACGACGACCGTGCCGATCACACCCCCCCGCGCCAGGTCCTCCACCTGATCGAGATCGATGCGGCCGGCCGTGTCCGAGCCGACCGGATGGGCGTCCATGCCGAGGAGATGGCACATGCGCCCGTGGGTGTAGTGGGCCTGGTCGCTGAAAGCGACGCCACGGCCCGGGTGGATGGAGCGAGCGACGAAGAGGGCCTCGAGGTTGGCGATCGTGCCGCTCGAGGTGAGGTGGCCGAGATGGGTCCGGAACCCGATCATGTCGGCCAGCTGGCCAACCGCCTCCACCTCCATCTCGGCCGTCGCCGGCCCACCGTCAAGGGCATGGTTGTTCGGGTTGACGAGCATGGCAGCCAGGTAAGCGGCGATGGCGGCGGGATGGGGAGGTTTCAGCATCTGGCCGGCGTAACGGGGATGGAAGAACGGGTAGTTGTCCTCGAGGCGCTCGAAGAGCTCGCCGAAGGCCGCCCCGAGGGCGCTCTCGTCGACCTCCAGAGCCGCCGCTGGCTCGTAGGGCCCGTAACCCGCCTCCCATCGGCGCCCGTGGTCGAGGGCGGCGCCGATCCAGTGCTGCAAGTCCATGGCCATCTCTACAGCGTGCCCGATCTCGCGGCGCCGCGAACCTCAGGTGAGCCGCGCCACCGCCAGGGCCGCCGCCAGCAAGACGACCGTCCACGACAGCAGGCGTAATGCCCGCTCTGCCGGTTGGATGAGCATCGTGCGGTCGATTTCTCGAGTGCTCCCGTCCGACAACACGACGCTCCCCTGTACGTCGACGACGCGCCGGCGGACGAATCGAGCGGGCGTGCTGAGCGCCCGCTGCGCCCTCGAGAGCCCGAAGGCTCCCGCCCCGCCGAGCACAGCCGCCACGGACAGCCGGTCGGTCTGTGCCACGTACGCAGTCAGCACGGGAAACGTCCCCCAGGCGAGGGCGAAACCGCTGTCGGTGTGCACGAGTCCGCCGAACCATTCGGCGTTGTAGGCCACCACGAGGAAGGGACCGACGACGAGGAAGGGCAGGAGGGGCCAACCGATTCGCGAGAGACCGACGACACCGAGGGCGACGGCGCCGGCGAGGGCCACGAAGGAGACGGACACGAGGACACCAGAGTGGATGCGCGTTCCCAGCGGCCGCCCGTGCAGCTCATCGAGGGCATGGGCGGCGAGCCCGACGGCGAGGAAGAAGGCCAGCAGCGTGGCGAGGAGGCGGCTCAGCTGCACATGGGGCGCCAGCGAGGCACCGATCACGACGTAGGCGAGATGCCAGGCGGTGTACGGCGGGTGCAACAGCGTCCACCAGTCCCGCCAGCCGCCCGCGCGCGTGGCGGCGTAATAGGCGGGGCGCAGCTCCGGGCTCGCCGGCTCGCGGGGGCTGGAAGCCGGAGCAGGCGGAGCCTCAGCAGCCGCGCCTGCCTTCGGGCGTCGCGCAACGGGCCGCAGGCGTCGCTCTGCTCTCACGCCGAGCGCCGTCCCCACATGACGAGCCCGCCGCCCAGGCTCATCGGCCGCGTACCAACCTCGTCGATGCCGGCGTCCCGCCAAGCCTGCTCCGTCCAGGCGACCGGGTAGCGCTCATAGTGCTTCGAGATGCTCGGCCCGAGGAAGCGCCCCACCTTCCACCACTCCTCACCACCTGTGACATATCCGGCTACCGGCAGCACGACGCGGGTGTAGCAGATCCACAGGCCGTGCCAGAGCGGATTCGGTGGCACGAGGAACTCGAGGCTGGCAATGGCTCCTCCCGGCTTCACGACCCGCGACAGCTCCGCCAAGGTGGCGGCAGGGTCCTCCACGTAACGCAGCAGGTACGTGAAGGTCAACGCGTCGAAGGATGCGTCCGGGAAGGGAAGCTGCTCGCCTCGGCCGAGGACGAGCTGGATGCGCTTGCCCTCCCCGGCGGCGGCGACGTTCTCGGCCCCCTGCCACAGCATGGCGCGCGTGAGATCCAGGCCGACGACGCGGGCGCCGGAGCGACGGGCGAGCTGCAAGGCCACCCCGGCCGTCCCGGAGGCGACGTCGAGGATGCGTCCGGGCGAGCCCGCCACGACGTGATCGACCATCTCCCGCCGCCAGCGGCGGTTCTGACCCATCGACAACAGCTCGGCGAGACGGTCGTACCGCCCCGGCAGCCCGGAGAAGAGCGATTTCGCAAAGCGGTTCTGCCGGGACTTCTCCGTGACCGGCATCACGATGCCAGCTCGGCCGGCGCCGCCAGGGCCGAGCGGAGAAAGTCGACTTCCAGCAGGAGGAGGTTCTCCGCCACGACCTCCTGCGGCGTCATGTGGGTGACCCCCGACAGGGGCAGCACGCAGTGTGGGCGACCGGCAGCGAGCAAGGCTGACGAGAGCTGCAAGGTGTTGGCGGCGGCCACGTTGTCGTCGGAGAGGCCGTGGATGAGCAGGAGCGGACGCTGCAGGCGGGCGGCGTCGGCCAGGAGCGACGTGCGGTCGTAGTTCTCCGGCGAGACGTCGGGGTGGCCGAGGTAGCGCTCGGTGTAATGCGTGTCGTACAGACGCCATTCGGTCGGGGGGGCGCCGGCGACAGCGGCATGGAACACATCCGGACGCCGCAACACGGCGAGGGCGGCGAGGTAGCCCCCGAAGGACCAGCCGCGGATGGCCACCCGCGTCACGTCGAGGTCGTCGCCGAACTCCTCGGCGACTGAGTGCAGCGCCGTCACTTGGTCCTCCAGCACCCGCTTGGCGAGATCGCCGCGGACGGATCGGTCCCAGGCGGGCCCGCGTCCGGGCGTCCCTCGACCGTCGGCGATGACGACGCAGTAGCCCTGATTGGCGAACCACTGCGCCGTGAGGAACACCCCCGAGGAAGCCAGCACCATCTGGGCATGCGGACCCCCGTAGGGGTCGAGGAGGACGGGAAGTCTCCTCGAGCCCGGCTCGTGCCCTTCCGGGAAGAGCACGGCCGTCCGGATCTGCAGCTCGCCGGCGCGCCGCAGGTGCGGTCGCGCCGTGATGACCGGCGTCTCTGCGACCGAGGCGATCTCTGCGACCTGGCGACCTTCTCGGCGCACGCTGACGGTGAGCCCTGCCCGATCCAATCGGCGCTCTGCCAGCACGATTGTGCCGCCACCGCACCAGCCGGTCGTCACCGCCGGGCCGTCATCGCCGGCAACCCGCTCGAGACCGTGGGCGGCCGACCAGGTCCAGACGCCCACCTCCGTCGGCTCCGTCGAGGCCGCCATGAGCACAGCGTCACCGTCCACGCCGAGGACGCTGCGGACTTGCAGGTCGGCCGGCGTGACGAAGTCGTCGCCGACGAGGAGGCGCTTGGCGTCCCCCACGTCGGCGGTCCACACGAGGCTTCCGTCACCGAGGCGAGCCGGCACGCCCGCGACGATGTCCAGCCAGGCGTCGTCGTGGTCTTCGCGCACGACGGAGGGCTCCCCCGTCGCCGGGTCGACGGCGAGCACCTGCATGCGACGCTGGTCCCTGCTCTGCACGACGACGAGCAAGCCGTGCTCGGACCACGACACCTTCGTGACGTACTCGAACCCTCGGTGGTCCCAGTCGACCTGCAGGCGTTTGCCACCGGGTTCCACCGCCACGAGGTGAAGGGTGACGTCGGCGTTCTGCGTGCCGGCGGCCGGGTAGGCCATCTCCATGGCCGGGCGCGATGGGTCCGCCGGGTCGGCGATGTAACGGCGAGCGACCCCGCTCGTGTCCACCCTGGCGGCGAGCAGGTACTTGCCGTCGGGCGACCACCAGTACCCGTCCAGACGGTCCATCTCCTCGGCGGCGATGAACTCGGCGAGGCCGTACGTGACCTGGCCGGCAACGCCGCTCGCCTCCTCCGGCTCGGCGACGGCACGGTCCCCGTCGCCGCTCGAACTGATGACCCGTAGCGCCCCGCCGGCGACATAGGCGACGTGCTCGCCCGACGGCGACAGGCGTGGGTCCACAGCAGGCGTCGCCGCCGCCAACTCTGCTACCTCACCGGAGTCAACCTCGGCGACATAGAGCCGCCCCGACAAGTCGAAGACGACCCTGTTCAGCGACTCGTCCGAATGGAAGCGGACGATTCCGCCAGACTGCTCCCTGGCGCGTTCCCGGCGCGCTCGCTCCTCCGCCGGCAGCTCCTCGAGGCGACCGACGAGGAAGGGCTCGGGATCGACGACCAACCGCTCCGATCCGGCCGCTACGTCGAGCTCGTACAGACACGTCAAGGGATCCGACCCGCTCTTCGAGCGCAGGAAGAGTATCCGTCGGCCATCCGGGGCGATGGCGATGCCCCGCGGAGTGCCGAGGCTGAACCGTCGCGTGCGGGCGTACTGGCGGGGAAAGCTGATCTGGCTCACCGGCCCCATCCTTGCCGATAGGGCGTCGCCCCTCGCGCTGCTCGCTGCGGGCACCGAGGAGCGCCCGCTTCGGCGCCTGCGCACGAGGCGAGCTTCCTATCGCCCGACGGCATATGCCTGCATAGCCCGCGGATCGGCCGCCGCTCGCAGGAGCCCGTCGGGTGACCGGCTGACGGCCGTCGTGCGACCGAGCAGCCAAGGCCCCGCGTCTACGACGTCATGGCCGCGCCGACGCAGGGCGGCGATGCAAGCCGGTGCCAGCCGGCTCTCGACGACGAGCTGGTTCGGGTGAGCCTCTCGCGGGTAGAAGGACGACGGCACATGGTTCGAGTGCCAGGAAGGGGCGTCGATCGACGCCTGCAGGTCCATGCCGAAGACGGCATGGTTGAGGAACGCCAACAGCGGCCACTGGTCCTGCTGATCGCCCCCCGGTGTCCCGAAGGCGAGGTAGGGCCGGCCGTCGCGCAATGCCAGCCCTGGGCTGAGCGTCGTGCGCGGCCGCTTTCCCGGCGCCAGGCTCGCCGGCAGACCCGGCTCCAGCCAGAACATCTGTCCCCGCGTCCCCAAGCAGAAACCCAACCCGGGCACCGCCGGAGAGCTCTGCAGCCACCCACCGCTCGGCGTCGCCGAGACGAGGTTCCCGAACCGGTCGGCCACGTCGAGGTGGCAGGTGTCGCCCCGCATCTGCCCGGAGGCGCCCGCTGGTGAGTCGAGCGTCGGACCGAAGCCGAAGAGCGCGCCGCCGGTGTGCGCCCTTGCCGGGTCACCCTCGTCCACCTCGGCGAAGCGCGCCGGCAGGCGGCCGGCCCGGCCACCTGGCGATCCCGGTCGCAGCTGCCGGCTCGCGGTCTCGCCCACGAGCCGGCACCGCTCCGCCGCGTAAGCGGGCGAGAGCAGATCCGCCATCGGGACCTCGACCAGGCGGGGATCGCCGTAGAAGGCCTCTCGGTCGGCAAAGGCCAACTTCGAGCATTCCGTCACCACGTGCACGAGCTCGGGGCTGCCTGCGCCCATGGACTCGAGGTCGAACCCCGCCAGCAGCGACAGCTGCTGGAGGAAGACGGGGCCCTGACCCCAGGCGGCGGTCTTGCAGATCTCGAAGTCCCCGAAGGCAAAGCGCACCGGCTCTTCGAGCGAGGCCCGCCATTTCGCGAGGTCCTCGCCTGCAAGCAAGCCAGAACGGGCAGAGAACGTCTCGATCGTCTCGGCCACGAAACCCTCGTAGAAGGCCGCACGAGCACCTTCGATCTGGGCCTCCCGCCCGGGGCCGGCTGCCTCGCCCTCGGATACGAGGCGCCGGAGCGTCGACGCCAGGGGCGCGTTGGCAAATCGGCTGCCCGCTGGCGGAACTCCGCCGGCCAGCCAGATCTCCGCCGAGCTCGGCCAGTCCCGCCTCATGTGGCCTTGGACGGCCGCCACGGCGGCTTCGAGCGAGGCAAGCACAGGAAACCCCGCCTCCGCGTAGGCGATCGCCGGCTCGAGCACCTCCCGCAACGTCATCGTCCCGAAGCGCTCCAGCACCAGCATGAAGGCGCCGAAGGCGCCCGGGACACAGGCGCCGAGCAGCCCGGAGCCGGGCACGAGATCGAGACCGAGCTGGGCGAATCGCTCCGGCGTGGCGGCACCCGGCGCCGGCCCTTGGCCGTCGACGACGTGCACCGCGTCCTCGCTGGCACAGTAGAGGAGCATGGGTGCCTCGCCACCGAGGCCGTTCTGATGCGGCTCGACGACCTCGAGCACGAAACCTGCGGCGGCGGCGGCGTCGAAGGCGTTGCCTCCCCGCTCGAGCATCGCCATGCCGGACTGTGCGGCCAGCCAATGCGAAGCCGCCACCATGCCGAATGGGCCGCCGAGCTCCGGCCGGGTGGTGAACCCTCCGGGGCCGCTCACCGCGGCCGGACTTCGTAGCCGCACACGTGGGCACCGTCGAGCAGATGGGCGACGCGCTCGACGTGGCCGCCCGGAAGAGCATCCCGAATGAAGGCGAGCTCGCTGGCGCACGCCTGCCGGTAGCCGGTGGCCACCGACAGGATGGCGCAATTGTGCTCCGTGATCCTCCAGCCCCCGTCCTCGAGGCGGTGGACATCGGCGAGGTAGCCGTCCTCGTCGAGGATGTGAGTGAGCTCGGCCACCTGCTCGTCGAGGCTCAGGCCGGAGAGCCTGGACTGAGCGTCGTGCAACCGCCGGCGCCGGCGTTGCTCGAAGAGGCGGTCGACCTCCTTGCTGTCCGGGCCACCCACATAGCCGAGGAGCTCGGTCGCGAGGTCGGCGTAGCGCTTCGGGAAGAGGGCTTCGGCCGAGGTCGAGAGCTCGTAGCGATGCGCCGGGCGGCCTCGCCCATCCGGGTCGGAGCTGTGGGTGACGAGGCCGTCCTCCTCGAGGCGGCCGAGCTGCTGACGGACGGCCGCCACCGTGATGCCGAGCTCTTTGGCCAGCTCGCCGGCGCGCATGACACCCTGCCGCTTCAGCGTGACGAGGACGGCGCGGCGCGTCGAGGCCATGGAATCGAGCGGCGCCCCGATGGCGGGCCGGCTGCCCGAAGGCTGGCCGCTGGGAAGCTGTCCGCTCGGCATGGCGGCGGCCGCGGCCGCGGCCGGCTTGGCCACGCTCCTCACGGCAGGACCAGATGAACGTCCCCGAACTCGTGCCACAGGTAGCCCTCCTCGAGCGCAACCGTATAGGAGCGCTCGAGGAGTTCTCGCCCGGCGAGGGCTTCGAGCATGGCGAGGTGGGAGGCCTCCGGCTCGTGCCAGCCCGTCAGGAGGCCGTCCACGGACCGGACGGGGCGGTCCGGGGCGACGATGACGTCGGTCCATCCGCTCCTGGGATGGATGTTGCCCATGGTGTCGACGACGGATTCGAGGGCTCGCACGACCGTCGTGCCGACGGCGATCACCCGACCGCCGTCCCGGCGGGCGGCGTTGACTCGTCGCGCCGTGGCATCCGG
>Ga0187879_10000591_pt1 | contig 24256 bp, 24 predicted proteins | sample June2016WEW_19_1_FD_132423 | JGI IMG/M metagenome (GOLD analysis project Ga0187879, IMG submission 132423) | Peatland microbial communities from SPRUCE experiment site at the Marcell Experimental Forest, Minnesota, USA - June2016WEW_19_10 | ecosystem: Environmental > Terrestrial > Soil >... | reverse complement strand
CGCAGTATGGTACAGTTCTCTGACCGTCGGTTCGAAGACAGTCTCTCAATCTGGACGGAACGACGCTGATGAGTAAAAGGCGTGAGATTCGCTGCTACGACTACGTGAACCATCCCTACGAGCGAGTCCGCGATGCACTGAGGCAGGACGCCCTCACCGTGTTCCAATCGGCTACTAAGGCTGCCGCTTATCGGGCGCAATCGATCGCTGCTGAACTGCACGTCGACGTTGCTGGTATTGGGGTCAAATCCGATATCAAGATTTCCGTCAAGAACGTCGAGGAGAAGGTCCTTGATGTCATGTCGACCCCCACCACTCTGTTGCTGCTCGAATGGGAGGCGGCGACCATGCCACGCTTGTTCCCGCTCATGAAGGCCGAGCTTTCTATCTACCCGCTGACCGGTACCGAAACGCAGCTGGATTTCTTGGGTCTTTACGAACCACCATTCGGCGCCCTGGGGAAGGCTATGAACGCGATCGTCGGTCACCGCATCGCGGAGGTGTCGGTTCATCGCTTCATTAGCGACGTCGCAGGATACCTCCGACAGGCCCTTGCATAGTCGAAAACGAAGTCAACCCTAGAGCCCAGACGACAGTTCTCGACCAGCGGCCCAGGTCAAATAAGTTCAGATTGGCGAGCTATCATGGGCGTCGAATGCTTCCGACTCTTTCTCTTCATGAAAGCCAGGATGGCTTTGGAGCAGCCGGGCGCAACGGTTCCAGCGAAGGATCGCATCATCGTTGCCCACCGGACGAATCATTTCCGCTTCCGCGAAGCAGCGCATCGCTTCCCCGAAGAGCGGGGCGAGGGTGTGGGGAGAGCGGCCGACACCCATTTGTGCCTTGGCTCGGCGTTCATGTAGGAGCCCCGTGTAATACAGGCGTTCGTAGCGCTCGACGAGCCTCTGGAAAAGTTCTTCCACTTCCCTGTAGCGATCCGATGCGTCTCCGCAGAACTGGTCGGTGATCGCAAGGCCCAGCAGGCGGAGCGCCAGTTGGTGTTCGGGCTCGGCTGCCAGAATGTCGCGGCAAATCGATTCGGCCTCTTCCGGTTCATTGAGGGAGCGGTAGAGCTCGACTTTCGAGATCGCTTCCGGAATACCTGCCTTCGAGATAGTCTTCAGCTTGAACTCCATGGAACCTCCTTTTAGCGTCAGCCCGATTCTTTTTTCGTTCCGCGAATTTTCCGAACCAGCATGAGTACGGGATCATAAAATTCGTCGACCACACGCTCCTTCAACGGAATGATCGCATTGTCCGTGATGTGGATCTCCTCGGGGCACACTTCCGTGCAGCACTTGGTGATATTGCAAAGGCCGAGGCCGAGCTCATCCTTGAGCATGCGCGTGCGAGACTTCGAGTCGAGAGGATGCATTTCGAGCCCGGCAACCCGCACGAAAAACCGCGGCCCACCGAACAGCTCCATCTCTCCGTGCTCACGCAGAACATGGCACACATTCTGACACAAGAAGCATTCAATGCACTTGCGAAACTCCTGCACCCGATCCACGTCTTCCTGGTACATTTTCCAATCAGTGCCGGGACGGGGCTCGAACGGCGGAATCTTCTTGTTCACCCGGTAATTCCAGGAAACATCGGTGACCAAATCTTTGATCACGGGGAATGCCTTCATTGGGTAGACCGTGATGGGCTTATCCAAGGGAAGCGCGTCCATACGGGTTTTGCAGGTGAGCCGCGGCCGACCATTGACCTCCGCCGAGCAGGAGCCGCACTTGCCGGCTTTACAATTCCAGCGCACCGCCAGATCGGGTGCCTGGTGAGCCTGGATATGGTGGAGCGCGTCCAGCACAACCATCCCCGGGGCAATGGGGACACGGTAGGTGGCAGCCTGCCCACCTTCGCGGTCTCCCCGGAACACCTCAAAGATAGCTTCTGCCATCGCGCCTCCGCTATTTTTCTTCTATTTCTCTTCTATTTCTCTTCTATTTTTCTTGCGCAACCAATTGCTTCAGTTCCTCGGGCAATTCCGGAACCGGCGATTGGCGAAGCGTCATTGCGCCGCCCTCGCGGACGATTACATTGTTCTTCGTTCCCCAGGCCGCGTCGAGGCCAGGATGATCGATCCGGCTGTGAGCTCCGCGGCTCTCCCGGCGCGCAATTGCGCTGCGCGTGACGGCCTCGGAAACCGTCAGCATCGCCTTTAGGTCCTGGGCGAGGTGCCAGCCGGGATTGAACAATCGTGAGCCTTCGACGCTCGACCTCGCGGCGAGCACTTGCAATCTCTCCAGCTCCTCCAATGCACGAATCAGGTCTTCTTCATTCCGAAAGATGCCGACCAGATTCTGCATGGTTTGCTGCAAATCTCGATGAATCGCGTAAGGATTCGTACCATCCTTGCGCTCGAAGGGAGCCAGCATGTCGCGGGCAGCTTCTTCGATCTGTCCGGAGTCGATGGACGCAGTTGGCACTTTTTTTGCGTGCTCGGCGGCGGCATACCCCGCACGGCGGCCGAAGACGAGCAGGTCGGAAAGAGAATTGCCGCCCAACCGGTTGGCGCCGTGCAGTCCGGCCGCGGCCTCTCCCGCAGCAAAGAGTCCGGCTACGGACGATTTCGCGGTTTCGGCATCGACGCGAATACCTCCCATCATGTAATGGCAGGTGGGTCCGACTTCCATCGGCCCCTTGGTGATATCTATGTCGGCAAGCTCCTTGAATTGGTGGTACATGCTCGGCAGTTTCTTCTTCACATAATCGGCGGGCTTGTGCGAGATGTCGAGATAAGCGCCGCCATGTTCTGTGCCGCGGCCTTCGCGCACTTCGGTATAGATCGCGCGCGCCACCACATCGCGGGTAGAAAGCTCCATCTTTTTCGGATCGTACTTCTCCATGAAGCGCTGTCCTAATTTGTTGCGGAGAACGCCTCCTTCGCCGCGGATCGCTTCGGTGACGAGAATCCCTTGCACTCCCGGAGGCCACACCATGCCAGTCGGATGGAATTGCACAAACTCCATATCCATCAACTCAGCCCCTGCGTCGTAGGCGAGCGCCATTCCGTCGCCGGTGTATTCCCACGAATTGGAAGTAATCTTCCACGCCTTCCCAATACCGCCGGTAGCCAGGACAATCGACTTGGCTCGAAATACCACGAATCGGCCCTGTTCACGCCAGTAACCGAATGCTCCGGCGACGCGATCCCCATCCTTTAGTAGGCGGGTGATCGTGCATTCCATGTAGACGTCAATCCCTAATTGCACGCCCCGGTCTTGCAACGTGCGGATCATTTCCAGGCCCGTACGGTCGCCCACGTGGCAGAGCCGGCGGAAGGTGTGACCGCCGAAGGCACGCTGCAGGATTTGTCCGTCTTCGGTGCGATCAAAAAGCGCTCCCCATTGTTCCAGCTCGCGCACGCGCTCGGGCGCTTCCTGGGCGTGAATTTGCGCCATGCGCCAGTTGTTGAGCAGCTTGCCACCGCGCATGGTGTCACGAAAATGAGTGCGCCAGTCGTCTGCGCTGTCGACATTGGCCATCGCCGCCGCGATTCCACCCTCCGCCATCACGGTGTGCGCTTTGCCGAGGAGCGATTTGCAAACCACTCCCACTTTCACGCCCTGTGCCAGGGCTCCGATGGCCGCTCGCAGGCCGGCGCCGCCGGCGCCGATGATCAATACATCGTGGTCGTGAGTTTCATATTCTGTCGTCACAAGAGTCTCAAATCGGTTATTGTGCCGCTCGCAACCAGCCGGACATAGAGGTCCGTAAGACCAACCGTAATCAGACTGATCCAGGCATAAAGCATGTGGCGCTCATTCAACACGCTCAACCAGCGCCACGCGCCATGGCGCGGGCCTCCGAAGGCTGCACAGGAAAAGCAGTCGAGTTTCCCTCCCGCGATGTGGCGGAGCGAGTGGCAGGACAAGGCATAAGTCGTCAGCAGGATTACGTTGAACAGCAGAACCAGGGTACCTATACCGACTCCGATCCGTCCCTCAAAAAAGAAAGCACGGAATGCGTCGCGCCAAAGAAAAATCAGGAAGATGAAGCCAACATACAAGAAGTAGCGATGGAGATTTTGCAGAATAAAAGGGAACGCAGTCTCGCCTCGATAGCGGTGGTTGCCGCGCTCGCTGACGGCGCAGGCGGGTGGATCCATAAAAAAAGCCCGATAATAAGCCTTGCGATAGTAATAGCACGTGACGCGGAATCCCAAAGGCCAAACCAGGATCAAGAGCGCCGGCGAAAACGGCCACCATCGATGATGCGGGTCAATGAGAGGCGAATAAAACGGAGAGAGGTACGGCCCCCATTCGTAGTAGGTCCCTTCAAAGGCCCTCAGGGTGGCATAAATTCCGAACGCACCGAGCAGAGCAATGACGGGCAACAACTCAAGCCACCACGCATCCCGACGCATTGTGTCGCCGAGATGGCGTTCTCCACTTGTGGTTGAACCTGCCGGCATTGTCGCACCGCCTAGTGGTACATAGAGTAAACAGAAAAATGGCTTTCAAGTCAAAAACGTCCGATCAGCAGACCGGACTGGGCGTAAGACAGCAAAATTTGAAGCGAAATTCGAGCAGCGGCAGAGGGGAATCACGCTCGACGAGACCACACGCGGAAGATGAATGGCGGCTCTGGCACGGTCGCGTCTAATCACTCTCCGATTGTCAGCAATCCGGAAGTCGTAAACGTGATCAGGTCTCCGGGACTCAACAAGCTACTGCAAAGGATGCACCATAGTATTGAAGAGATACGGATCCTGAAAGTCGGTCTGATCACCCGGCTTCTTGTCGTGAACAGGCTGCAGTCTTGCCGAGAGAGGCTTGTTCCATTTGGTTGCGAGCGAAGCTACATCGCTGAAAATGCGTTCCATTTGCTCGAGGCTAATGTCGCCTGGGAGCGGGATCGTATCCAGACCGGTGCCGCACACCGCCGAGTATGCAAGCAATGAGTCGATATTGTAAGTGGACTCTGCCCAGCGTTGTGCCAAAACCCGGTCCTCCATCACAGGCACCATCAGCCCGGAGTAGCCGACCTGAGCCACGGGCACGGCCTTCACGGCAGTCGTGATAATGCGGGCAGCAGTGAGCGTCCCGCTGGAGCCGAACCTCACGCCCGTGAATGCTTCGATGGCGGCTCCTATCGATACGTCCCCCAAAGGTGCGGGAGTAGGGTCGACTCCCATGTAGGTCCAGCCCGTTTCCGCGGCGATCTTCTTGCCCACTGCGTCGGCCACGGATGCATGTTTTGTGAGAGCCGCAGTCAGGTCGGCTGTAGCGGTTTCGGCATTTCCCTTATCCTTAGTGAAAACGTCGCGAACAACATTGGCGCCCTCGAAACCAACGGCGAATTGCCCACCGGCGCCGGTGTGATAAGAACCGGGAAAGAATGGTGAAAACGGTTTCAGCATGGCGGTGGCGGTGAAGTTGAAAGTTCCCCGGCTGCGCGAACTGTGCTCGCTGACATACTTCACGAGTTCAGCGGTACGGCGAATTGTTTTCCAATGAATTCCGGTTTCATCAGCGATGATGGCGCTGCCCTCGATGTCTGGCAGAGTCGAGAGCGCGCGCTCCAGGAGATGCATGGTCGCGGGATCATCACTATCGTGCAGCATTGCCGGCCCAACGTTCGGCAGGAAGTTTTCCTTTACGGAGAGTTGGTCAAGCCGGGCAAGAAACGCGAGTGCCTGATCCTCGGGAATACCGGCTACGAGTTCTGCCAGCGGTTGAGTTGTCAGACGCACAGTCTCCACTTCGTAACCAGAGGATTCGAATTCGGCCTTTACTCTCCGCAAGACGAAGAGAGCATCGGCAATCTGCTTTTGGTAGGTTTCTCTGTCCAGCCGAACGAATCCGGTAATTGCCCTGACCTTCGGATTGGACGAAGCAGTCGGAGCCGAACCGGTCTGAGCCGCCAGTTGCATCGAAAGCACCAGACAAACGGCAAAGGCAATTCGTTTCATTTAAGTTCTCCGGAAGGGAAATGGGGAAAGCAGTATAGCCTATTTAAAATGCAGGCCGAACACGAAGTGAGCGTCATTGCCGAGGAAGTGGTGGCAGTAGTGCCGGAAGTGGTGAGCTTCGAGGACAACGGGAAGGATGCTCGCGGAGTGGACTACAGCCGGCTGACAGCTCTGTCCCCCCTCCGCGACGACCGGTAGCTGTCCGGGAAGTGGCAGCGGACCTCAAGTATTGCGTGAATGCATCAAGAATCTGCGAATCCGGGCGTTATTTCTTGTAATCCAAATTTCTTGTAATCCAACTGCTTAGATGTGGCATCCCATGCATATCGTTCCGCAAAACGGTAACATCGGCTGCACGAGATAAGAGGTTACCCGCCATGACGGACAAGGCAAGTTCCAAGGCAATCGAAGACGTGCCGAAAGCTGTTTCGAGGCGCAACTTCATTAAAGGGGTCATCACCAGCGGCGTAGCAGTCTCATCGGCGGGTTATCTGTTTCGCGCCTCCACTCTTCTGCACGGCCAGCAGTCGACTGCCGGCGTGGGCGAGCGGCTGATTACACTCAACGTGAACGGTCAGCAGCGACGCGTCGATGTCATGAAGCAAGAGACGCTGTCGTCAACGCTGCGTTACAAGCTGGGCCTGACCGGCACGAAGCTCGGATGTGACCGCGCTGAGTGCGGAGCTTGCACCGTTCTTGTCGACGATATTCCACTTTATTCATGTTCCGTGCTCACGCACACAGTGCGTGGCCGGAAAGTTGTCACTATCGAAGGCCTGGCAAGTGCCGACGGAACCCTGCATCCGGTACAGCAGGGGGTCATCGACGAACAGGGATTTCAGTGCGCGTTCTGTATGTCCGGTTTCATTATGACCACGGTGGGATACCTGAAAACGAACCCTAATCCCACTCGCCAGGAGTTGGCGAACGGCATTTCGGGATGCCTGTGCCGCTGCCAGGACTACGACAAGATTTTGACCGCGTTGATGCGCGGCGCCGAGAATATGCGGAGGTCTAAGCTTGGATAACAAAAAGGTTGCTGAGAGCAAAACTACCGGGCGCCAATACGGAGCTGGTTACAAGCTGATCGGGAAGAACTATACGACTCCGGATTTGTACGCGAAGGTTACCGGTCAGGCAAAATACGCCGAGGACTTTCGTGCGGAAGGCATGCTGTTCTGTAAGCTGCTGCTGAGCCCGATGCCACATGCGCGGGTAAAGCGTATCCACGCGGGTGAAGCGCTCGCGATGCCTGGCGTCAAAGCCATTCTCACCGCCGACGATCTTCCCGCCCCGGCCGATACGCTTACCGACAATGGCACCGTGATCAAGGCCAGCAAGTGGGGAGAACGTGGTCTCACCATGGAACCGGTTTATCAGGGCGAACCGATTCTTGCCGTTGCCGCAGTCGACGAACTCACCGCCGCGGAAGCGATCGAGAAGATTGAAATTGATTTTGAGCCGCTTCCCTTCGTCGTCGATCCGCTCGATACCCTGCGGCCGGGTGGTCCCAATCCGCGAACGGATGGCAATGTGTGGACCCGGCCCGCGTCGCCGCAAGGTCCGGGCACGCCCATGGTTACGGAACTCAAGTGGACCAAGGCTGACTTTGCCGAGGAAAAGCATGGCCGTCTTCCGATGGGCAAGACGTCCGACGAATGGTCGTACGGCGATCTCGATTCCGGCTTCAAGAATGCGGCGCTCGTTCTTGATGAGACGTTCGTCACGCCCGACACCAGCCATCAGACGCTGGAGACTCGCAGCGCGTTGGCGTACTGGCAGAACGGCAAGGTCTACATTTACACGGGCACGCAAAGCACCGCGCAAACGCTGCCCGCGATCGCGCGCTGGTTGAACATCGATGCGGACAAAATTGTTTTCATCAGCGAATACACCGGAGGCGGTTTTGGCAGCAAGATCACCGGCGGGGTAACCATGATCATCCCTGCGCTCCTGGCCAAGAAAACGAATGCTCCGGTGATGATGCGCATCAGCCGCGAGGAGGAGACCTTCATCGGACGCGCACGGCCCAGCTTTCAAGGAAGGATGAAAGTCGGCTTCTCGAAAGAAGGAAGGATCACGGCTCTCGACATGTTCGTTGTTTGCGACAACGGTCCCTATGACGCAGTGGGAGATGCGCCATCGTCGGGACGCATCGTCTCTTTGTTGTACCAGCCGCAAGCCATGCGCTGGCGCGGCGTGACGGTGCTGACGAACACGCCGCCGCGCAGCGCGCAGAGTTCACCGGGCGGGCTGCAGGGGATCGTGATCATCGAGCCGATCATCGCAAAAGCTGGGCGCAGGCTCGGAGTTGACCAGGTGGCGATCCGCCGCATCAACTGCCCGGAGGGCAAGGCACAGTTCGGACCAGCAGTGCAGGGAAAACGGCAGTATGCCACCAGCGCATTCCTCAAGGAGGCACTCGACCGGGGCGCCGAGCAATTCAAATGGAGCGAGCGTGTGGCACGCACTCCAAAGAAGATGGGCACGAAAGTTCGCGGCGTCGGCGTGTCGCTGAGTTGTTATGTTGGCGGCACCATCGGATTTGACGGGCTGCTCGTGATCAAGCCGGATGGCCGGATCACCTTCCAGTCGGGCGTCGGCAATTTGGGCACGGAGTCGGTGATTGATGTTCACCGCGCGGGCGCGGAAGTTCTAGGCGTGCCCTGGGAGAAATGCGACGTCGTGTGGGGTAACACGGCAAAGAACCTTCCTTTCACCTGCGTCTCTGGCGGCAGCCAGACCACTCACGCCATGACGCGAGCCGCGTATGCGACCGCGATGGAGGCGAAGAAGAAGCTGCAGGAAATCGCGGCCAAGAAACTCGGAGGCAAAGCGGAACAATACGAGGTTGCCCACGAACGTGTGTTCCGGAAAGGCGGCGGCGCCGGCATGACTTTGGCGCAGGCCGCGAAACATGCGATCGAGCTGGGCGGCGTCTACGATGGCCACGAGGCGCCCGCCGATGTCCACAAATTGACGAAGGCGTCGGTGGCGGCGTTGGCGGGCCAGGGCCTGGTGGCGGCAGCCAAAGACAACTATCCGCGCGACGGCGTGACGTTTTCCTATGTCGCCAGCTTCGCCGAGGTTGAAGTCGATGTCGAAACCGGCAAGTACTACATCGTGGATTTCCTCGCCTCCGGCGACGTCGGGACCGTGATTCATCCCCGCGCACTGGGCGGCCAAATGCTCGGCCGTTCGACGCTCGGCATCGGTCACGCGCTCGGTCAGAAGTGGGTATTCGACCCGCACTACGGCGAGATGCTTTCGAAACGATTTCATCACAGCAAACCGCCGACGATTCTCGATGTGCCGGTCGACATGCAATGGACAGCGTTAGATATTCCCGACCCGGAGACGCCGGTGGGCGCTCGCGGCATTGGCGAGCCGCCGGTGGGAGGCGGGTGTGCCTCCATCTTGAACGCGCTCTCGGATGCCCTGGGGGACGAGATTTTCCAGCGCGCCCCGGTAAACGCCGACACGATTCTGACGTCGCTCGAAGCGGGCCGGCCGATGCAACATCCCCTGATGGCGCACATTTGATACCCATTGGATCGCTGGAATTTGAAGGAGAGTTATGGCTGTCATACGAGACGTAATGGCCGCTTTCGAGCTGTATCAGCCGACTTCCGTGGCCGATGCGCAGAAGCTTCTGGCACAGCACGGAAGCGATGCTTTGGTGCTGGCCGGAGGTCTGGACAGCATGGACTGGCTGAAAGATCGAATCCGGAAGCCCAGGGCGGTGGTCGACCTGAGCGGAATCGACGAACTGCGAGGAGTTCGCGCGACCGGCAGTAATGGTAACGACGGTATCGAAATCGGCGCCATGACCACGCTCACTGAAGTAGTGAATCATCCCATCATCAAGCAAAAATATGATCTGCTGGCGCAGGCCGCGGAATTAGTCGCGTCACCGCAAATCCGCAATCAGGGCACCATCGGTGGCAATGTAACGCAGGACACGCGCTGCTGGTATTACCGCGGCGGTTGGCCGTGCTACCGCGCTGGCGGCAACATTTGCTATGCCGACACGCCGGAAGGCCGCAACCGCGAGCATGCGATCCTGCACGCCGACCGTTGTGTAGCGGTGAATCCCTCCGATTCAGCTCCCGCCCTGATTGCGCTGGACGCCAAGTTCGTCGTGCGCACAGCCAGAGGTGATCGCGTGGTGGATGCAGAAGATTACTTCATTGGTCCAGACATCGACATTACCCGGCTGCACATCCTGCAGCCCGGCGACCTGCTGACGTCGATTCGTATTCCGTCCACCTGGTCGGGCGCACAATTTTATTTTGAGAAGGTGCGCGACCGCAACGTTTGGGACTTCCCGCTCATGAACGTAGCCTCAGCCATGGTGACATCGGGGGATAGGTTCGACCGCATCCGCATCGCCGTGAACGGCGCTGCCGCACGTCCGTTAAGGTTGAAGGCAGTCGAAGATGCAGTTCGCGGCAAGCCGCGCAACGCGGCAACGGGTGAGATGGCGGGAAAACTGGCGGTGCAAGGAGCGATACCGTTGCAGTTCAATGCCTACAAGATCCCGCTGATGAGAAATCTGGTGAAGCGTGCCATCGTTGGAATTGGAATAGGAGTGGAGGAGGCAACATGGACTTCTTAGAGTGGGCCACGAGTCCGTGGGGACAGAGGGTGGCGATTCATATTGCCTGGTTCCTGATCTGGGTTGCGCTGATCGCAGGGTTGATGTTCCTGATCGTCCATGCCACTTGGTTGAGGTATTTCGCCAGGGAAAAAGAATTTGTGAGCGATGCTGCACCAGAAGTCGTTGCGAAAATCCCCAAGCGCGTTCCGCGGCATTCGCTGGTGGCGCGGCTGTTTCACTGGACCATGGCAGCCTCCATGTTGACACTGTTGTTTACCGCATTTCTCCCGAAAGTGGGCTTCCAGTTTCCCTGGGTGACTTATCATTGGATCGCCGGCGCCGTGTTAACGGTTGCCATCATGTTTCACATCGTTCATGCTTCCTTCTGGCTGGACTTTTGGTCGATCTGGCCTGACCAAATCGATCTGGCAGATGCCCGGAGAAGAGTTCGCCGGTTTTTCGGAATGTCTGCGCCACCGCCTAGAAAGTTTGCCAAATATCCCTTGGAGAACAAGCTCTTCCATGGCGTGATCATCTTGTGCGGCCTGTCGGTGATTCTTACGGGCGGGTTCATGATGTTTCGCGTTCGAACCATATTCTTCCCTCGCAATCCGTACCTGTTCAGCGACAGAACCTGGGGCATGATGTATGTGCTGCACGGGCTGGCGGGCGTGGGGCTGATTGCGCTGGTAATGATGCACGTCTATTTCGGGCTCCGTCCGGAGAAGCTCCCGATCACGAAATCGATGATCTTTGGCTGGATGAACCGTGACTTTTATCTGAAAGAACACGATCCCAAGCGATGGGTGGTCGAGGACTAACCGATGCTGGCTGAGATCTCGAATCGGTGTGAAGCTGTGGAAGAGTGCTACGAGTTTATGCTGGCCTACGCAGCGCAGGGGTTGCCCAGTGACTACGGCAGCAAATCGGGTGGACAAGTCCGTGAATACCTGCAGCGCGCCGTGAAAGCCTTGACGGGGCTGGTGGAAACTTGTGCGATGGCAGTAGAAGAGGAAGGCCTTGCGCCCGCCGACAAATACTTGGCCTTCTTTGCGGTGCTCGATCGCGACGTTCGCGATTCTCTTGCCGCCATTGAACTGGTTCTGGCCCAACCCGCCATCAGTTCCCAGTTGATGGACAATCTGAACTCTTCCATCCATCTCCGCGCGCTGCTCACCGACTTGTTTCTAGTGGACGAGATCGTGAGAAAGCAACACCAACTGGCGGAGCAGGCGATCCCGAGCAAGGGGCAATGAGGCAATCGACATCGACACTTAGCAAACTGTCGACAATGATAGCCACCGCGCTTCACTCTCTTAGGAATGCCAGGGTGGGTCAGCTTACATGCGATGCTGGGAACATGCTTCCCAGTTCGCTACACCTTCGCTTTAACACGCGGTAGTACACAAACTGCTTGACGTCGCTGTATTTGCGTATAGACTGGCACGATTCCGGGATCGAAGATCGAAATCCCGGCATGCAAGAACTGGGGGATCTATGCTATCGAGTCGGTTAGGAATCTTGGGAGTGCTTGCCATGTGCATACTGCCTGCCGTGGGGCAGGCACCGAGCGAACCTATCACGCCCCTAACAACAACAGTAGCATCCCCGCGTCAGCACAGACCGATGAAGTTTCACGGATGGCGTGACGACGGTACGGTGGAGAGCGAAAACTGGAGCGGCTACGCCGTGACCGGCTCTGATTTCACGCAGGCGAACGGATCGTGGACAGTCCCCACCGTAGACTGCACCGTAACCCCGAACACTTACTCCGCGTTTTGGGTGGGTATCGACGGATACTCCTCCGACACCGTGGAACAGACTGGAACGGAAGCCGATTGTGACGGCACCAGCCCCGTGTATTATGCTTGGTACGAATTTTACCCGGCAGGCTCCGTGATAATTGGCAGCGTCCCGGTATCGCCCGGCAATCAGATGTCGGCGCAAGCAAGTTACAGCGGCTCGGAGTTCACCACCACGATCACGAACGTAACCACGGGAAAGTCCTTCAGCAAGACCGCGACGGTCTCCGGGGCGGAACGGTCGTCGGGTGAATGGATTGCCGAAGCGCCGTGCTGTACGGGCCAGGGCGGCATCCTGCCGCTTTCCGATTTCGGCACAGGCTCTTTTGGCGAGGACTACACGGAGGTGACCGATACCAATTACGCAACCGACTCATCGACATCCGGTCCGATCAGCGCTTTCGGTAGCAACGTGCAGGAGATCACGATGGTCAGCAGTGGAGGCGCGGATGAAGCAGTCCCGTCGGCCCTCGCATCGGACGGCACAAGCTTCTGTGTGACTTGGGAGTCTGAGGCTCCCGGTAGTGCAAGTAGTTGTGGTGGTACCGGTCCGGCCGTTACTCTGTCGCCAACCTCGCTGAAATGGGGCGCGATCGAGGTGGGCGACACAAGCGCGGCGAAAAAGGTCACGCTCACCAACAGCGGAAATGCGACGCTGAACATCGCGACCATTGCCACCAGCGGCGACTTCGCGCTAGCGACCGTCAAAGCGACTAAGAAGGTAACCCCTTGCGTTAACGGTGGCACGGTGGCTGCTGGCGCCAGTTGCGAGATCAAGGTGACCTTCACTCCGACCGAAACCGGAACGCGCACCGGGGACGTTACGTTCACCGACAACGCTGCAAACAGTCCGCAAACCGTGCCTCTGACGGGAAAGGGGAAAGACTAACTGAGAGCACACACCCAAACGCGCTACCTTGCGGGCTGCGAGAGGAGCCCCCCTTTTTCTCTGGAGCCGCTGTCCTGCTCCATCGGCAAGTCGAGAAGATAGATCGTGAGCAACTCCTTAAAGGACTAACCCTGTCGGAGGGCGCGAGAACAGGGAAACTCGAACCGAAAAAGCCTGCGAAGGCAATCTCATGCTCGGACACTCCGGTGAACCACGCCCTTGGCGTGTGCCGCGTGCAATGCATCCGCGATCTCGATGCCAAGTGACAGCACGGTCCCCGTGTCCAGCGGCTTTCCGGCGATCAGGTGACGAAGGGTCTGCCCTTCCAACAGTTCCATGGAAATGAATGTCTGGCCATCGGCTTCGTCGATCTCATAGATAGTGCAGATGTTCGGGTGATTATGTCTACGGGAGATAAAAATCTGGCGGAGAGGGAGGGATTCGAACCCTCGATACAGGTGTTAGCCCGTATAACGGTTTAGCAAACCGCCGCCTTCAGCCTCTCGGCCACCTCTCCGGCGTTACGAAAATATAGTTTAACACTTGTGGGTTTCGGTTTTGATGCCAGTTGCCCTTTTGGCTGCGTCTGCATGAGTGCAGGAATTTCGTTTCCCGTCATTCTGGAGCTGCGATGCTTGCGCTATCGTGAAGGCTCCTCACATTCTCTTGGGATATCCTCTTTCACATTGGCTAGCACTCAAGCCGAGCTTTCCTTGTCATCATCGAAGTCATCATCGAACCGGAAACTGATCCTGGCTGGCCAGATTGCCTTTCTTCCCACCGGCATTCTCACCACTTTGCTGGGCCCGATGCTGCCCATCCTGATTGCTCGCTGGGCGATGAATGACACTCAGGCCGGCAATCTTTTTCTGGTGCAGTTTCTGGGCATGCTGGTGGGCGTACAGCTCTCGGGAATTCTGCTGGCGCGTCGGGGATATCGTCCGGCATTTCTGTCGGGGCTGCTGTTGATGGCCTGCGGAGTAGCCACCCTCTTTCTGGGATCGCTCTGGTTGGGGCTGGCCTCGGTGGCAGCGTGCGGTCTCGGGTTGGGGCTGATTATCCCGACTGACAATTTGCTGATAGCAGAAATCAGCACTGGATCCGGGCTGACTTCGCGCGATACCTCGAGAGCAAGCGCGGAAGCAAGTTCGAGAGCCAGCGCGGTGAGCCTGCTGAATTTTTTCTGGGGCGTGGGCGCGGCGTTGTGCTCGGTGATGGTGGCGTGGACGGCAGCTCACAAGTTACTCCCATTCTTTCTCGGATCGGTGGCGCTGTTCCTGGTATTGCTGGCTTTGGCTATGCGCAATCTGCCATTTCCTCCGGCGGAAACGTCCGCGGAATCGTCGGCTTCATCTTCCTGGCGCGAACTGGCGAAGAGTCCGGCGATTTGGCTTTTCGCGGCCGTGTTTTTTCTGTATCCGGGAGCGGAAACGGCGGTGGGCGGATGGATCGGCTCCTATGTTTCGCGCCTCGGATCGCGCGGCGAGGCGATCGCATCTATGATGCCTGCATTTTTCTGGACGGCGCTGACCGTGGGCCGGGCGCTAGGCACCGCCTTTCTGCATCACGTTTCGGAGCGCCACGTCTTGCGCGCGGGCTCTGCGGCGGGAGCGGCAGGCATCGCACTCATGCTCTGGGCTCCGTCGCTGGCGGGCGTGATTGGCGGCGCGCTGATTACTGGACTTAGTTTCGCAACGTTGTATCCGATCACGGTGGCCCGGCTTTCGCAGCGCTTCGGCGTAGCTGCTCGCAGCATTGGCGCGGTTATGTTTTCTTTGGCGGCGGTGGGACCGGCGGTGATTCCCTGGATGGTGGGAGCGATCTCTCATACTACGGGGAGCCTGCGCGCTGGGATGCTGCTGCCGCTGGGAGCTACGGTGATCCTGTTTATCATCCATCTTTTTGAGTGGTGAGCGGTCGAGTTAATTTCTCCTCTATTCACTCCGAAGCCACCCCACCCCCCTCCCCCCCTGGTTCCTGGAATCATGGTGTTAGCGGGAATTTTTGGACTTGGTCTTTGAATCTAAATGACTTATATCAAAGTATTCTGGAATAAGGACTTAGCGGCGATTTCCCCGCTTTCTTGAGGATTTCGGAATCAGCTTGACGCAGTTTGTCGCCTCAATTTGCGGTTGTCAAAGAGCGCTTACAAGTACCTTGGGTCGGCTACTAGGGCCGCCCTGGACGACAGGCGCACTTATCCATTGCCCTCATCAAGAAGAATTGTTGCACTTGTCGGGCTGGAAGTCTGTGATGGCTCTCACAGGTTGAGTGTGATGAAAAAAGTCGGTTGATGGAGAGCCGTGGTCTCCGTGGCTAGACGCGAGAGTGTGATGGCGTTCACATCTCAGCAATGCACCCTGAGGACTGGGGCAGTGCCAGCGCCCATTCATTCGCAAAGAGCGCGAATGAGTGGGGCACCCGGCCTACCTTCGGGACCTGAAATGGAGAAGGCCAGCCGTTGCTGCGAGTGCCGGTGCCACAAGCCGCAGACCCGTAATATCATGAGCAAATGGTAAAGCTAACGGGAACTCGACACGGCGACGCCGCGAATGATCTTTTCGCGTTTTACCAGGACAGGGTTCACGAACTGGAGGAGTCCGGTCAATACTTCATGGCGGCGGTCGCTTTGGGGTTGGCGGTTGAGGCTGCGATTTTGACTTATCTACTGGTTGAGTTCGGCGAGGAGAATGGTGGTGAACTCAAAATACCCGACTCGGTGAATATGTCTGACTTGACTGAGGCAGCTAACAAGGTTGATGTTCTGAATGCTCCCATCGATGTTCCATCTCACATTCGCGAGGATGGGGAATTACCAGAACACATCGCGAAGGAAGTGGTTGACAAGATTAGGAAATTCCGGAACCTGATCCATCCAGCTCGCGCTCTCAAGGAATCGTTTGATCCTCGGACTTTCTCCGGTGAACAATTACAGGAGTTTAAAAAAATGCACGAGTCAGTTCTGCACAGCCTGATGTATTACCTCTAGGGAGCGCTTATGAAAATCCTGCTGTACGAAGGAAAGTCCACTTCAGACGTACTCGGAGCGTATGAGTGCGAATTCGCACTTGTACCCGGCATGACGGTTGCCGGGTGCCCCACTCATTCGCGTCCTTTGCGAAGGAGTGGGTCGCTGCGAGTTAGGAGGAGGCTCGCAGCGTTTCCATCGCCAAACGTCGCGACCGGGCGACTTTTGATCTCCATCGGCCACTCCTGAAATTTAACGCGCACCAGGCCAGCTTCTCCGAAAAGATAGGAACGAAAGCTGCTCCACTTCCACTGCTCCGGTCTTCCCACCAGTCCTCGCTTCACCGGGTTGCGGTGCATGTAGCGCAGCTTCTCTATGTGCTTATCTTCCGTCCACAGGTTGAAATCGTAGAGACGTTTCTGCCAAACCGGAGCGGGTTCTGGACGCGGGAACCCACTCATCGCAAAGGACGCGATGAGTGGGGCACCCTCGGTTCCACCCTCAACTCCAACTTCGGTTCTTAGCTTTTTCGTGAACCTTTCTTTCAGGACTTTCATTACTACCGAGGGATCGCCCTGTTCCGGCTCGGTCATGAGCAGATGAAAGTGCTCCGGCATGACTACGTATCCGTGAATCACGAAGCGATATTTCTGGCGCGCTTCTTCCAGGATCCGCAGGAAAAGATCGCGGCGTTCGGGAGTGCCCAGTTGCGACTGGCGGTGGTAGCAACTGCAAGTGATGAAATGCAGATCATGGTTGCCATAATAGCGATGCAGAGCCTTGGTCATCCCGGTAGAGTACGCGCGGGGTCTCAGTTTGACTGTGATCCGGCTCTCAGTCGGATTGTGACGAAACCCACTCATTCGCACAAAACGCGAATGAGTGGGGCACCCGGCTGGATGCGAAAGATGGTCTGCTTGACAGTCTATCCATATTTCTGCAAATATCGAACTATGAAAGCAGGCCAGTCCAGGAAGTCTGCCGAGCAGGTGGCCAAGTACGCAGACATGTTCTCCGCCATGGGAACAGAGCCGCGACTACGCATCATGCAGTTGTTGCTGTCCGCTCACCCGGAAGGTCTTGTAGCCGGCGAGATTCAGGAAGAGCTGGATATTCCAAATTCCACGCTGTCGCATCATCTCGACAAGCTCAAAGCGGAAGACCTCGTCCATGTTCAGAGAGAAAGCACATTTCTCCGCTATACCGCAAACACTGACGCACTTCAGGAACTGCTTCAGTTTCTGTATGCCGAGTGCTGCACTCGTAACCAAGCTGTGAAACCCGAGGAGATCGTTCAAATCTGTCGGTAGGGGAATGCCATGACTGGTACGGATATTAAAGAAGTCGTCAAAAAGAAATATGGCCAAGCGGCTTTGCGAGTGACGAGTGGCGGCAGTTCGTGTTGTGGGGCGACTGCCGGCAGCGGGTGCAGCGATCCGATCACGTCCAATCTTTACGACTCATCGCAAGCACAGCAGATTCCTGAAGAAGCTCTGCTGGCCTCGTTAGGCTGCGGGAATCCAACCGCTCTGGCCAAGCTGAATCCGGGCGAAGTTGTCTTAGACCTCGGTTCTGGAGGAGGTATAGATGTGTTGCTCTCGGCGAAGCGGGTCGCTCCGAATGGGAAGGCCTACGGCCTTGACATGACGGATGAGATGCTCGCGCTGGCTAACGAGAACAAGCGCAGAGCCGGAGTCGAAAACGTCGAGTTCTTGAAGGGCGAAATTGAACACATCCCACTGCCCGACGATTCGGTGGATGTCATCATTTCCAATTGCGTGATCAACCTTTCAGCCGACAAAGACCGGGTGCTTAGGGAAGCCTTGCGAGTCTTAAAACCAGGCGGACGCTTTGCCGTGTCCGATGTTGTGACTCGCGGTGAGATGCCGCCTGAGATTCGCCGGAGTGTCCTTCTCTGGGTTGGCTGCGTTGCGGGCGCTCTCGAAGAAAATGAATATCGCACCAAACTTGCGTCTGCCGGGTTCGAGAACATTGAGATTGAGCCAACCAGAATATACCGCATAGAGGACGCTCGCGAGTTTCTTTCCGGCCAAAACATCGATGTGGATGCGCTTGCGCCGCAAGTGGACGGCAAGTTCATGAGCGCCTTCGTGCGTGCCGTGAAGCCCCAGCGGAATGGACCTTGCTGCGAACCAACCTGCTGCAAGTGAGGGGGGACGAAATGCACTACAACGTTTTGTTCCTATGCACGGGGAATTCGGCTCGCTCCATCATGGCCGAGGCGATCATGAACTACAAAGGCCGACCGACCTTTACCGCCTACAGTGCTGGCAGCCATCCTTCGGGAGCAGTTCGACCGGAAGCCATCGCGCAACTGGAAAGCGCTCATCTGCCAGCGGACGGTCTGCGGAGTAAGAGTTGGGAGGAGTTCGCGAAGCCCGGCGCACCTCACCTTGATTTCGTCTTTACCGTCTGTGACAACGCTGGGAAAGAAATCTGCCCGATCTGGCCCGGTCAGCCTCTGACGGCTCATTGGGGAGTTCCCGACCCGGCTGCGGTGAGCGGGACGGCGAATGACGTTGAACGTGCGTACCGTGACGCCTTCATGACCCTAGAACGCCGAATCGGTCTCTTTCTCAGTTTGCCTCTCGCGAGCATCGACAAGCTGGCAATCGAAAAGGAGATCGGAAACATCGGTCGCCAATGAAATTCAACCTGCGTGCTCGATTGACGGCTGAGTTTTTAGGCAGCCTGTTCCTCGTTGCCGCTGTGATCGGCTCCGGCATCATGGGCGAACGGCTGGCGGGTGGAAACGCCGCCATTGCTCTGCTTGCGAACTCGATTGCGACGGGGGCGGCGTTGGTCGCTCTCATTTTGGCGTTTGGGCCGATTTCAGGCGCACACTTGAATCCTGCCGTTACCCTCGCCGACGCAATGGAGCGCGGTATTCCCTGGCCCGAAGCAGTGCCTTACATGCTGGTACAGTGCGTGGGAGGAGTTGCCGGAGCGATCCTCTCGCATCTGATGTTTGGGCTGCACTGGTATTCCATCTCCTCCCATTCCCGACATGGGTCGAGGCTGGTTCTAAGCGAGTTCGTGGCAACGTTCGGATTATTGTCCGTGATCTGGGGATGTTCGCGACTACGTTCGGGAGCTGTACCCTTCGCGGTTGCAGGCTACATCACCGCTGCGTACTGGTTTACTGCATCCACGTCCTTCGCCAATCCGGCAGTGACCATTGCGAGGTCACTGTCCGACACGTTTGCGGGAATTCGACCGGCGGACGTTCCGTTGTTTCTCGTGGCACAGATCGCGGGAGCCTTATGTGCCACGGGTCTGTTTCGTTGGCTCGGTCCCAACCTATCAGCATATGCAGGCCAAGTAGTCGTGCCTCATTCCGCTTCTGGCGTCACGGAGGGGTCAGTTAAGTATTGAAACATCCTCAGAGCCGCGATGCCTTCGCGCGCTTGCCTTCGGCAATTCGAAGTGGGGCTGTGGACGCCAGTTCTACTCGGTTCCTTCCTTTGTGCTTGGCGTTCCCCTGAGCGTCCTAATCGTTGTATAATGCCGCAAACTTCAGTGCATTTGCCTCGTTTCATTCCAGGTGCGAGGCGCGGGGTTCATCCAATTTCGTAATAACTAAGGGAGAGCAACATGTCCCATCACCTCGACTCACCAATCGCTCGGCAAGATATACGCCTCGACATCACGGACCTCTACGTATTCCGCGGCGAAACGGGCACCGTGTTCGTGATCAACGTCTGCCACTCAATTTTCGGCCCGATTCCTGTGCCTGGCTACCATCCGGAAGGTATGTACGAATTCAAGATCGATCTCAATGGCGATGCCGTTGAAGATGTAACCTATCGCATTACATTTGACGAGCGTGACAGTCAGGAGAAGCAGCGCTACGTCGTGCGGTGCATCAGGGGTGCGCAAGCTGTGGATCCGGATGCGGCTGGCACTGTCGTCGCGCAGGGAACAACTGGCGAGACCAGTACCACGGCTGGAGGTCTGCGCGTCTGGGCCGGTAAGGCTGGTGACCCGTTTTGGATTGAGCCCGATGTGCTGCACGCGGTCGGCCACGCGTTTCAGGACGGCACGGTCGTGAACCTCTCCGGATGGGATCCAAGTCGCGCGAAGAACCTGTTTGCGGGTCACACGGTGTATTCGATCGTGCTGGAAGTGCCCGACGCCGAGCTGCTGGCCGGCGCAGGCGACAGGCGGCGGATCGGAGTGTGGGCTGTGGCAACGCTCGCCACCGACGCTGGGGGATGGCGTTCGATCAACCGTGTGGGTCTTCCGATGATCCACCCGCTGTTCACCCAGTTCAACGAAGATCTCGGCAACCGTCTCAATGCGGGGCGCCCGGCCGATGACTTCGCAACTTACGGAGAGGCCGTGACCAAGGCAATCGCCGGCGTCGTGTCCGCAAATGGAACCGCACAGGATCCCCAAGCATATGGGGAGAAGGTCGCGCACCGGTTCTTCCCTAACATCCTCCCGTACCAGGTCGGCACGCCGGCCGTGTTCGGCTTCGCCGAGTGGAACGGACGGTCCTTAACAGACAACGCGCCAGATGTCATGTTCTCTATAGCGGCGAACGCTCCGGTTCGCCTCGGCATCGGCAGGGATTCGGTCACGTCGAAGCCGTCGCCAACCTTTCCGTACGTTCCTGCCGTACAAGCAGAAGAACGACTTGCAGCGTAAGACTGGCGGCGCTAGACGAAAAATGAAACTCGAGTTTTCCCGCGGCCCGTCAGAGGCGCGATGCCTTCGCACGCTTGTCCGCTGCGATTCGTAGCGGCGCTGTGGAAGCCAGTTCCACCCGGTTTCTTCCTTTATGCTTGGCGCGATAGAGAGCTTGATCGGCGGCCTGGATCACCTGCTCGGGTTGGCGGTAGCGGGTGCTGGGCTCGGCGACTCCGATGCTCACGGTTACGGACAGATGATCGGGCTGCTCGTTCGCGCGGGGCTGCGCTCCGCTGGACAGCCGAGGGCGGCTGTCGCTACGTAAACCTGTGGCGGCGGGCTTCTTTTTTGTGGACTTTCTGCGATCGGACTCGCACGCGCGATGATCGTTGGGACGGTCTCCGCTTTTTTCATTACTACTCTCGGCTCTTCTATCGGAACCGCGCACGTGGAACGTGGATTTTTCGATGACCTGGCGCAGCGCGTCGAGATGCTCGAAGGCTTCTTTGGCGGAGGCGTTGCGGAAGACTATGGCGAACTCTTCGCCTCCGCAGCGGAAGGCCTGGCCGTTGCCTCCTACTTCGGATAGCCGCTTGGCCACCATGCACAGGACCTGATCGCCTGTGTCGTGTCCGTAGGTGTCGTTGAACCTTTTGAAATGGTCGATGTCGACTATGGCGATGGCGTATTGGTGGTCGAGAGAAAGCAGGGATTCGTTGAAGGCACGGCGTCCGCGAATGCCGGTTAGTTCGTCGTGATAGGCGAGCACGTAGGAGGTTTCGATCAGCGACGCGGCCAGGATCAGAGCGGCGGTGGCTACGTAGGCGTCCGACATTTTGCCTAGCGGGGCGAATTGGAGCCACAGGAAAACGGCGGTCACGGACCAGGCAAATCCGGGCTCGATCGGCTTGCGGGTTTGAAAGAAACGGCGGACGAAGACGGCTATGGCGGCTACGAAACTTAGCAGAATCCAGAGCGGGATTGCGGCGGCGGGGTGATGGGGATTGGCGAGTCCATATGCCGAACTATTTTCCGGGCGGCACAGGACTGCAAAGACAACCGATTCCAGGAATAGCAATCCACAGCGGGGCGCGATTCCGGCAATGACCAGGCCACGTTCGCGCATCTGGGCGAACGCAATGAAGTTCAGCGGGATCAGCAGGGCGGCGAGGGCTACGGCGGTGCGGCTGGGGCCGGTTGGAATAGATGCAGTTTGGCCGGCGGAAAAGAAATCGACGGCGCGATGCGCGAGCAGGAGAGCCAATAAAGAAAACAGAACGCGGCTGGAATTGAAACGCCAGGCTAGAAGCAATCCGGCGGCGAAGACACCAACGTAGAAGAAGGCGAGCGAGGGCGCGACCTGAACGAACAAAGAGCTGTTGACGAGCGTCGCCGCCAGCGCCAATAGCAAGCCGCCGGGGACCAGCCACGCCTTCCAGGTTCTTGTGTTCACTGCTTCAGAATACGGCAGCCAGAGCCGGTCGGCGGTTATGTTTCGGGCACGCGGGCCGGGTTAGAGACCGGGGAATTTGCCGAGAAAGACCAGCAGAAGGTCCAGCGTGTCGGAAACTCCGTGGGCGATGATGGGCACGGAGAGATTCTTTCCGGTGCCGAGATAGATCAATCCCAGGAGGAAGCCGGCGAATCCTTCTTCGATTACGCCGGTGAGCCCCTGGTAGGAATGAGCGAGTCCGAAGGCGGCATGCACGACGATGAGACTGCAGAACCAGGCGAGACGCGTTTTGTTGCCCAAGTCGGCGACACGATTCATTACGTAGCCGCGCCAGACTAGTTCCTCGCCGAAGGCAGCGAGGGTCCAGACTAAGGCCATTCCGGCCAGAGTGTACTTGATGTTTCCCGTAAGCATGCGAAAGTCTGACAAGTCCGGCGGCTTGCCGGTCAGGCGGGTCAAGAGAGGTTGAGTAATGAAGAGTTCCTGGATCTCCAGGAAGAGACCGGCCGCAATGCCCAGCGTGAGGGTCATGGCCCAGCTTCGATTGCGCGTGAATCCGACGTCTCGCCACCTTAGTTTGCGCACCCGCAGGGAGATCCATCCCAGGAGCAGGAGGTACGGGGTCTTACTGAAGTAGAGCAAGTGATGGTTGTCGGCTACAAAGATGAGAACCACGATTGCCAATTCGACTAGCGCTAGCCATTTGCTCTGACGCCAGTCTTTTGGCGCTCCTACGGTTTGGGGTTGATGGGTTCTGTTAATGGCGTTTGCTGTGCTATCGAGTTGGTTTGGAGTGTCCATTGCGAATTCTTCTCCTTATTATTCTTCTCTCCTGACTTCGTGCTCCTGACTTCCTGCTCTGAGTTCCTGCTCTGAGTTCAATGTGCGCCGATGCGACGGGCGCGGCGGAGGCGGCGAATGCTCCATAGCCCAAACCGGGCGGTGAGAAAGAAAAGACCAAAACCGACTGCCAGACCGATCGGCACTATCCACCAGCCGAGGAGGTCTCTGCCTCCGGGTGGCACGGAGCCAAATCCAAGACGAAGGCTGATCTCATAATCCTCTGCATTCGGAATCAGCCATAGACCGGCAGTGAGCGGATGGATTGGCCTCAACAGAGCGCATGCGATCAGCGCGCCGGACAGGAAGTAGCCGAGAAGAGAACTGATCAGGACGAAGAAGCCGGCGAAACTCAGGCTTGCCCAGCGGAATAAACTTCGGAGGATCAGCAGCGGGGAACGGCTCGCCAGCGCCCGCAGCTGCAGGTCGTCCGTCAAGTACAGGCTGGCGAGATCTTCGGGACGGCCCAAGGCAGCCAATGCCGAGTCCACGGCTGCAGGAGTCATATCTCCGCTGACGGCCACTTTGTCGACAATATGGCTGCGCAGTTCTTCCACGATGTCGCTTGCCTGTTCGCTGGGAAGAGTGCGGAGCGCGGCAGTCAGGTCTTGCAGGTACTTGTTGATCTTTTTTTGGGCGAGGCTATTTTGAGCGAGGCTGTTTTGGGCGAGGTTGTTTTGCCCGAGATTGACTTCGGCCATCAGCGGTCCTCTTTTCTAGGCGGTACGAGTCGAAGCGGCGCCAGCAAGTCGTCCAGATTTGAGGAAAAAGTAGACCAGAATTCCGCCATCTGGAGAGCGCGACGACGGCCGCTCGCGGTTAACTTGTAATACTTGCGGGGATGTCCAGCATCGGCTTCGACCCACTCCGACGCGAGCAATCCTTCCGCTTTCAGACGGCTCAGCAAGGGATACACGGTGCCTTCAGGAACGATGAGCGCAGAACCGTCTTCGAGCCGGCGCAGAATTTCCAGTCCATAGAGTCTTCCCTGCCAGAGCACGGCCAGGATGGCCAGTTCAAGGCAGCCTTTGCGGACCTGCACTTCCCACTTGTCGCTTGACGCGGAAACTGCCTTGGCTAGGCTCGCTGACATAGAAGTGCACGATACCATGTATTACATAGTATGTCAAATAT
>Ga0187879_10000589_pt1 | contig 24279 bp, 25 predicted proteins | sample June2016WEW_19_1_FD_132423 | JGI IMG/M metagenome (GOLD analysis project Ga0187879, IMG submission 132423) | Peatland microbial communities from SPRUCE experiment site at the Marcell Experimental Forest, Minnesota, USA - June2016WEW_19_10 | ecosystem: Environmental > Terrestrial > Soil >... | reverse complement strand
ATCGCGGAATCGAGCAGCGCCACGGCTTCGGGATTGCTCGCCACGATCGCGTTGCCCACCACCACCAGGTCGGTCGCGGGCGACAGGTTCGCGGGCGAAAATCCGGTCATTAATCCGACCCGCGAGTTTCTGAGCAGCGACGCGGTCGGTTCGTAGAGCTGATTGTCGGAGCCCGTGACCGACAAGCCGCGCTCCACCAGCATCCCGGCCAGAGCGGCCATCGCGGTGCCGCCGACTCCGATCAGATGCACGTGGCGGGGGGACGCCGGAATGCGCGCGAGGCGCGCGGTGCTGCCGGAATCAGCCACCGTCAAGCGCATCCATGATCAAATCGTGAATTTTCGGGCGGAACTCGCGAATCTTTTGATTGTCGCGCCGCGGATGAACGCGGTTGGTCAGCATCGAGATCGCAACTTCACTTTCCGGCTCGATCCATATCGAGGTGCCGGTGAAGCCAAGATGGCCCACTGCCGCCGGCGAGAATCGATGCCCCGAGCTGGAATGCTCCGCCGACGGCGTGTCCCATCCGAGCGCCCAGGTCGAGCCGGGCACGGTCGTGTCGCGCGTCCAGAACTCACGGATTATTTTTTGCGGCACGAAATCCGAACGTCCGGCGTAACACGCGATCAGCTCGCGCGCGAGGCGATCGACCTCGCGCACCGGCGCGAACAGTCCGGCGTGACCCGCCACTCCACCCATCGCGAACGCGTTCTCGTCGTCAACTTCGCCGACCAGCATCCGCTTGCGCGAAGGACAGACTTCGGTCGGCGCGAACATGTCGGCGACCGGCTCCAGCCGTCGCGAGCGGACCAGTGAGATGTCTATATAGTCGGTCGCGCGCAGGCCCAGCGGATGGAAGATTTTCTCGCGGCAGAATCGGTTGAGCGCGACGCTGGCGACCTTTTCGATCGTCTCACCCAGCAAGATGAAACCGAGATCCGAGTAGATAGTTTTGGTCGCGGGCGCGACCTCGGGTTTTTCGCGATGAATCTCCTCATAAGCGAACTCCTTGGCTCCGTAGCTCGCCATGAAGTTGACCCGCCCGCCTTTTTCGATATCCGCGATCCGTTGGTAAAACGGCCGCCACGCCGCCAGGCCCGAGCAATGCGCCAGCAGATGGCGAAACGTGACGGTGGTCTTGCCGTGCACGCCAAAGTTCGGAAAGAAGCGCGTCACCCGATCGTCGAGGCGAAACTTGCCGTCGCGCGCCAGGATCATCACCGCGACCGTCGTCGCCAGCGCCTTAGTGAGTGACGACAGGTCATAGACGGTTTCGATTTTGGCCGGCGAGCGGCTCGGCTCGATCGATCTGAATCCGAATGCGCCCTCGAATGCGACCTCCGCGCCGCGCCGCACGACGAGCGTCGCGCCGGGAATCACCCGCTCCTCGACCGCCTCGTTGAATGCCTGCTCGACATCACTCCATCCCAACGCTTAATCCTCCGGAAAACATGGCCCGTTACCGCGTCACGGCCGGCTCGGTGAAGATGATTCGGCGCGCGGCGGAATCGATTCGCGCCACCACGCCGAACGGAATCGTAAAATTTTCGCTGCCATGCCCGGCCTCGACGCCGTACAGCACCGGGCATCCCAGCCCGGCGGTCTGCTCGGCGGCGAAGCGCGCGATCAGCCGCGTCTCCGGCTCGTTTCCGTCGATCGCGCGAATCGCGCCGAAAACAATTCCCGCCACTCGGCCGAGCGCGCCGGTTTGGCGCAACTGCACGAGCATCCTGTCGATTCGATAGGCTTTCTCACCCGTGTCTTCGAGGAACAGGATTCGGCCGTCGAAGCGCGGCTCATACGGTGTGCCTATCGTCGCGACCAACACCGACAGGCAGCCGCCGATGACCTCGCCCTGTGCGCGCCCCGGATGCATCGTCTCGCGCGCCTCGAGCTCGAAGCTGTCGAGTTTGCCGCCGAGCAGGCCTTGCATGTGCTCGAACGCGCGCGGGCTCAGGCCTCGCGCAAAATCCATCGCGACCATCGGCCCATGAAACGATACCATTGCGGCGAAATCGACCAGCGCGTTGAGGATAAAGGTTGCGTCCGAGAAGCCGACGAAGATCTTGGGCGTGCGGGCAATCGCTTTGAAGTCGAGCAGCGGCAGTAGCCGCCCGCATCCGTAACCGCCGCGCGCGGAAAAGATCGCCTTGACCTCGGGGTCGGCAAAGTATTCTTGAAGCTCGCTCGCCCGGTCGCGATCGTCGCCGGCCAATATCCCGGAACGCGCCAGCGCGCGCTGCGAAACTTTGACCCGAAAGCCCATCGAGGCGAGCACGTTGACGCCGCGCTCGAGATGCTCCCGTTCGATCGCCGCGGCAGGCGCGACGACCGCAACTGTATCGCCCGGTTTGAGCGCTTTGGGTTTGATCGGTTTGCGGTTCACGCTGGTTCGCCCCGCATCCTACCAGAAGGTGCGCGCGAACGCCCATCAGTTTGGCGAATTGCGCCACTTGCTCGCGCCTTTGGATCAATCGTCGGTTCCGGCACCGGCTGGCGCGGCATGCTCCGCCATCCCGGTAAGCGAACCGACTTCGGAAAAGCCGAGCAGCGCCGCCGTGACCCACAAACCCGCCGCTCCGATCGCAATCGTTGCGCGCAGCCCTATCATTCCACCCGCCAATCCAGCGACGAGTTGCCCGCCGAGCACGCTGCCGAGGCCGACGAAGCGCAGGCTCGCATTCACGCGACCGAGCATCGGCTTGGGCGTGATCGTCTGGATCAAACTGACGGCGTTGATGAAATACACGGTCGCGGCGCTGTCACCGATTAGCTGCTGCGCGACCAGCAGCGCCACCGAACCGAGACCGGCGCCCCGCGCTATCGGCAGCAGCATCAGCGCGACGCCCTCGATCGCGAGTCCCGCGACCATCGCCATTCCCGTGCCGAGCGTATCGGCGGTCCGCCGCGCGGCCAGCGCACCGAACATCGAACTCGCGCCTCCGACGGCAAAGATCACCCCGAGTACGCCGGGCCTGAAGCCAAGCGCGTTCACGACGAACAGCATGTAAAGTGTAGAAACCAAACTGTTCGAAAATCCGCCCACGATCGCGTTAATTCCGAACGCGCGCAGACGGCCGTCGCTGAAAATCAGACGCGCCCCAGCGGCGATCTCGCGCAGTGCGCTGGCGTCGCGAGCGCGTGGCGCGGGGGCAGGTTCGGGCATGCGGATGAGCGCAATCGCCAGAGCTGAGGCAAGGAATGAAATCGCATCGATCAGAATCGCAAACGGAGCCGTCAGCCACTCGACCAGCCAACCCGAGAGCGCGAAGCCGCCGGCTTCGGCGACTCCGGCGCTGGCCGTGAGCTTGCTGTTCGCGTCGAGCAGGTCTTCGCGCACGACGAGCGACGGCAGATAGGATCGATAAGCGACGTCGAAGAAGAGATCCAGCGCCGAGTAGGCGAGGATTACCGCGTAGAGCTGCGCCATTGTGAGCGCGGCGAACAACGCGGCAATCGGTATCGTGCCCAATACGATGAAGCGGCCGATATCCGCACCGATCAGAATCGGGCGGCGGCGGAACCGATCGACCCACACTCCCGCGAACAAGCTCAGCACCAGGGTCGGCACAATTCTCGCCCCAGCGAGCAGGCCCATCTGGAAAGGAGTCGCCTTGAGCGCGATCACGGCGGCAAAGCTGATTGCGACATCGCCCATTCGCGTGCCAAATAGCGAGACGGTCTCCCCGGTCCACAGTTTCATGAAGTCGGCGTGGCGAAAGAGTAAGCTCGAGCGGCGCACGGGAGCGCCGATTGATTCGTCGTCTTTTTCGTTCGAGTGCATCGCAGGTCTCACGCGCGGCGCGCCGCGCAGATAAAGAAAGAGCCCCGGGCTTCGACGCCCGAGGCTCTTTCAAGCCAGCGTTCGAAGTATCCCTCACCCGGCAAATAAACGGTTGATATAGATGAGGGTGACTTTCATGAGATTCCCCGAGTTCTGGCCAGGGCGGGAGATTATCCCCGGCGCGCGAATAGGTCAAGAAACCGAATCAGTCGAACTTGAGAATGATTTTCCCGAAGTGCTCGCTCGCTTGCATCATGCGATGCGCCGACGGCGCGTCCGCGGCCGGGATTACCTTGTAAATTGGCGGACGCAACCGGCCGGCTTCGAGAGCCGCGCCGAATTGCTCGAGGAACGCCGCGACGATCCGCGCCTTCTCGGCGGCTGGGCGTGTGCGCAGAGTCGAGCCGAAGATTTTCAGATGACGGCGCAGAACGGCGGCCAGATCGAGCTCGGCGCGCGTCCCGTTCATCAAGCCGATCAGGACCAGCCGTCCGCCGTTGGCGAGCGACTCGATATTTCCGGGCAGGTAGGCGCCGCCGATGCTGTCTAAAATCACATCCACGCCGCGGCCGTCTGTCGCGGCCTTCACGGCCGGCGCGAAAGGCCCGCGCTTGTAGTTGATCGCGACGTCGGCGCCCAACTTGAGGCATTGCTCGCATTTCTCATCCGCGCCCGCAGTTACGATCACGCGCACGCCCGCTTCCTTGAGCAGTAGAATCGATGCGGTGCCGACGCCGCTGCCGCCGCCGTGTATCAAAGCGGTCTCGCCGCGCTTGATCCCGGCGAGCATAAAAAAATTCAGGAACGCGGTCAGAAAGACCTCGGGGATTCCGGCAGCTTCCTCGAAACTCAGCGCCGCGGGAATCTTCATCGCGGATCCGCAATGCACCGCGGCTTTCTGCGCGTAACCGCCGCCCGGCAGCAAAGCCATCGCGCGATCGCCTATTTTCCATCCGATGGCGGCAGCGCCGACGGCGGCAACCTCGCCGGCACATTCCAAGCCGATGATTTCCGACGCGCCCGGCGGAGGCGGATAGAATCCCTGGCGCTGAAGAATGTCCGCGCGATTCACCCCGGCGGCTCGGACGCGAATCAGTATTTCGTCGGGTTTGATCGCGGGCTCGGCAACTTCGCCGATTTGGAGCGCATTTTCAGCGCCGGGTTTTTCAACGATTACTGCTTTCATCATCTATAAATCATTTGGACCGACATCTGCTTCGTGCCGGTGCCGTCATAGTGAAATTTCGTCTCGTCGAATGACGGCGCTTTGAACTGGGCCTTGGCATTGTTTGAGAATCCGTAGCCCTCGAGCGGGTAGCCGATGAAATTCGAATCGAACTTGCCGTTGCCGTTCTCATCGTGAAAAAGGGTGACGGCATAGTCGCCGGCCGGGACTGTGCCGAAGACGCACTCGCCGCGATTGCCGTGAATCTTTGCCCAGATGTGACGTAGGATATGAGAGTCGTCGCGCGGAAATCCCTCGGGACCTCGCCACAGCGAGCATCCCAGTTGCCCCTTGTCGTTTCGAAAGCCGGTCACTTCGACTTTGATACCGTCCGCCTTCGCCGCGTCGCCGGCGCGCGCCGGGGCGGGCAATATGGTCGCTATGAGCATTAGTGCTAATGCGACCGGCTGGATTCTGATTCTCATTGAATTGCCCCTCCAAAAAACGAAGAGGGTCCAGCGGGACCCTCTCGCGCGTTCAATTCTCACAAATTACGAAACGCCGCGTCTAGCGTACGATTGCAGCGCCGCTTGATGGCGACGCGAGATCCAGCTCGATATAGCGCCTTTGCCGGCGAATCGCCAAATTCCGTCTGCACGACCATCAGAGCAGCCGCGCGACGATCTTCTCGAACTCGCCCGGATTGCCGCCGGCGTCGATTTCCACCGGATGCAGATCGACGCCGGCTTCGTCCTGCGCCTTGAGCCGCTCGATCGCGCCTTCTACTCCGCCGATATAACCCAACTCGCCCAGCAGCTTGGGCGATAGCGCCGCGGTACCGGCCTTCGAGCCGCCCGTATCCCACGCCTGTTTGACCTTCTGCACATCGTCGCCGAAGCCAAAGCGCGTGAGTTGCTCGGAATAGAAGGTGCCCATGCGCGCGGCGTAGAACGCGACGTTGGCGGCATGTCCCGCAACCGCGCGCTCGACGTTGGCCGTCACCGTCACGTGTCCGGGCGCTTTGACGGCGACCGCGCGCGGCTCGCGGCCGGCAGCCGTCGCAATCGCGCGGAAATCCGCGATCGCTTTCCTGAGCGAGTTAATCGGGATCATCACCGGCAGCCATCCGTCGGCCTTCTTGGCCGTGAACTCTACGCTCTTTTTGTTGAGTGAGGCGATCCAGATTGGAATATGCTTGCGCGGAGTCTCGAAGCGCATCGTGAAGCCGCGCTGCAGCTTGAACAGCTTGCCTTCGTAGTTCAGCGGCGTCTGCGCCATTATCATGTTGATAATTTCCACGTACTCCTTCATCCGCGTCAGCGGCGGATTGAACGGAATACCGTGGAAATGTTCGATCACCTGCGGACCGCTGGTGCCCAGTCCGATGATCATGCGGCCGTTGCTCAACTCGTCGAGCGTGCCGAAATGCTGCGCGAGCGCGGCCGGCGTGCGTGAGTAGATATTCACGATCGAGGTCGCAAGCTGGACCTTGCCGGTGTGCTCGGCGAGCAGCGTGAGCAGCGTGAAGGCGTCGCGGCCCCACGCTTCGGCCACCCAGATCGAATGGATACCCGCGGCGTCCGCGATTTTCGCGCGTTCGATCGCCGCCTTGAAATCGAGCTTGCCCTGCCAATTGACTCCGATTGATAATTTGCGCGCCATTAAATTTCCTCCTGACTGCAACTACACGAGATCGCGAATTCTTTGGTACCATCCGAAGGCGTAAACAGCATCGGGCGCCGGCGGCGTCGTTCTCCAGTGCCCAACCTAGCCGAGACTGCGACTTTTCTTCAAACCGTTCGTTCAGGGAGTCAAATGGAATTCGAAGCTACCGGCGCCGCGAGAGACGCCCCGTATCGCTAGTCCGAAATACTGATCCGATAGGCGCAGCGGCGCGCGCCCGCCAGGATGTGATCGGTGCGTTCGACCCGCGCTTTGTCACCAAGCACCGCGCGGAACAGCGAGAGTTCTTCGCGGCATAAGCCCTGGCAGGCCGAGGCCGCCGCGCAGATCGGACAATGATTCTCCGCCAACAGCATCGAGCCATCGGGCATCCTGGTGCATCCGGCCATGTAACCCTGCTCGCGCCGAACCTCCGCCAACGCCAATGCGCGCTTGGCGATCGAAGTTCCCGCCGGGCGAAGCCGCGCGCGATATTCTTCCAGCTGGCGGCGCGTTCTCTCGCGCAGCAGCTTGTCCATCCCCGCCTCGCCGAAGGTAGCGCGGACTGCAGCGATGATTTCAACCGTCAGCTCGCCGTGCGTGTCTGGAAAGCGCTCGGCCGCGGCGCTCGTCAACCTCCATACGCGCGCCGGCCGCCCCACCTTGCGCCGTTCGTCGCTGAACTCGACAAGGCCGGCCAGCTTCAGGCGATACAGATGCTGACGCACGGCCATCGCTGTCACGCTCAGGCGGCGCGCGGCCTGCGCCGCGGTTTGCGGCCCGCGAGTCTTGAGCTGGTACAGTACACCCTCCTCCGCGCGCGCATCGTGCTTCATGAAATGACATGGTACTCGTCGCGAAATATTAATCAAGCTAGTACTTGACTTAGTATGTAAAGCGAGTACTTTACCAATTATCGGAGGCGCGGGGAGCCGCATCGATGGAGGTGAAAAATGAATCCGGCTGATTATTCTGCCCTCGATGAAACGCTCGAAATCATGGCGCCAATGGGCCCCGAGCTGAACAATGGCCTCTCCAATCACGCCCCGATGGCGATCGAAGCGATGTGTGCGATAGGCCGCGGCGACGCCGTGATGCCGTGGTTCGAACGCTACCGCCGCCGGCTCGCACCGCGTCCTGACCGGGTCGCACGGCTGACGGACGACAATTGGCACACCGCGCTCGGCGACGTCCGCCGCACCGGGGATTGGTTCGAGTTCTTCCGCAATGAACTCGAGGAGCGACCGTGGCCAGCCGTGCTCGACAAGTGGACCGCGCGGCTCGCGCCGGGTCTGATGGCGGCCGCGACGCACGGCGTGATTCGCACCGGCCACGCAACTCGGGCGCTCGCTCTCGAAGATACTCCCGCGCGCCGACGCGAACTGGCCGACGGACTCGCCTATTGGGCCGCCGATTACATGCCGCTTGCCGCTGGCCGGCATCGGGATAGTACCGTTCGCGCGATGCCGTCAAAGGCAATCGCTCGCGTGCAGATGATTCCACCCGAGATTCGCCGCCGCAATTTCGGCGCGCTTACCGACGCGCTCGCACAACTCGATTCCTTCGAGCCGTTCAAGGATACGCTGGACGCAGTCGATCCCGCCGGCGACGCATGCGCATTCATTTCCGACCTGACCGCTACTTTTGCGCGCGTCTTTCTTGCCAACGCCCGCAATTCTTACACGACCATCGCGTTCGTCCATGCAGTTACCGGACCATCCGCCCTGCGCCCTCTCCTCCCGTACCTGCGTGATACAACTGCGCACGCCGCGTTGGCATACGGGTGGCAAGCGGCTGCCGCGATGTACGCAACTTTCGGCACGCGGGCAGACCTGGGACGCATTGAAATCGATGAGGTCAAAGTCTCAGACGAAGATGGACTTATCGAGCGTGCGATCGCATGCGGCGATGAGCACGCGATCAAATTCACCGAGGTTTGCCTACGCGAGCATGCGTTCAATCCGGACCCGGCATTTTTCGCGGCCGCCGACCACGCGATTCATATCCTGAGCGGCGCCAACAGATGACGGACGCCGTTCTTCGCTACTTGATGCCGCAGTAAACGGCGAAGATCAGATTCTTGTACGCGCAATCGATATCGCGGAACCCCGCCTCGCGCAGCCATTCGAGCTGATCCTCGAGCGTCGCCGCGCGATCGAACTTCATGCGGTCGAGCGCCGCCGCCAGGTCGCGATCGTCCACGCCCAATTCGCGCACCCGCGTGATCCATCGCTCCTGATGAAAACGGTGCCGCTGCGGGGTCGCGCCGCGAAACTGCTCGGCGTTGACGAATACGCCGCCGTCGTTGAGCGCGCCATGGATTCGATCGAACAACGAGCGCTTTTGGTCGTCGCTCAGGTGATGAATCGACAGCGCCGAAACTACGGCGTCGTATTTTTCCTGGATCGGGTCAACGCCGTAGTCGGAGACCTCGAAGCGAAAGCGCTCGCCGCCCAATTCGAAGCGCGCACGCGCCCGCTCGAGCATCTCGCTCGAGATGTCCACCATCGTGATTCGCGCCTGCGGGAAACTGTACGCGATGAACGCCGCCATCAAGCCCGTGCCGGCGCCGAGATCGAGAACCTTGAGCTGGCTGTCGTGCGGAAACCGAATCAAATCGATCGCCGCGCGATAGAAGTCGTCGAATCCCGGCACCAGCCGGCGCCGCGTGCGGTCGTAGTCCTCCGCCGCAAGATCGAACGCGTGCTGTACTGAATTCGCCATCTGAAGATTGTGCGGACGCGACGGTCGCGAATCAACCGCACCCTCGAGACGGGTGGCGATCCAGCCGTAGCGCTATTTACTAAGTTTCGTTAGTCCTTTCTTTCTGCGCTCGGCCCACCGCTTCTTCATAAGCTCCGACAGCCGCTTTCTGCCCTCTTTGGTGATACCGCCGCGGCGCTTTCTTTTCGTGGTGCCCGGCTTAGAAGCCGCGGGCCGGCCTCTCCTGCCAGCCGCCGCTGCTCCCGCGCCCCCCAAAGCCGTGATCGCGCGGATAAGCCGGTCCCTTTCCTTCTTCAAGTCTGCAACGATTCTATCGATCTCCAAGTAAGTGCTCCTTTGGGTCCCCTAGGTCCCCGATGTTTTGTTTAGCTCCCAACTCTAAACATATTCAACAACTATAATTGCTGGAGTTACCATGAATTGCAATTTCTGCCAGCTAGGTTGTGCGATGCCCCCGGATAGGCCGCAGGCACGGTTGTATCCAGGTACTGCACGACGAAAACGAAGGAACCCTGCTGCCCGGTCTGTACAGGCTGCGATGGCACCAGAATCGCGCCCGGGTTTTGAATCCTCTTCGCGGCCGGTTTGCCTTCCATGGAAATCCCGGCTAAGGAAGGGCGACTGAAGAGGAGCGGGGCTCATTTTGGGGGCAATCCGGCTTGGACGGTTCATCGCGATAATCGCATCCGCATGCGTTGTCGCCGCATTTTTCTGCAACCTCGCTGCTTCGCAGGACGCCGAGTTGAGCGGCGACGAGGCAGCGGTGGTGAAGGCTCGCGTTCAGAAGATACGCGGGCTCAAGCTCACCGCCGACGTGCCGGTGTCCTATCTCAGTGTCGCGGAGACCGAATCCAGGTTCAGAACCGAGTTCGCGCGGGAGATGAGCCAGGAGGAAATCGACACCGGGGTCGAGGAGGGCAAGATGATCGGTCTCTATCCGCCCGATATGAAGATCGAGCGCAAGGACCTCGCCGATATAACCCTCGAGCTAGCCGGCTTCTACGACCCCCGTCAGAAGGACATCGTCGTCATCGATCGGCCTGTCGCGGTCGCGCTGCCGGAGCGATATCGAAATGTCGTGACGGAGCACAAGAAGCTCGAAACCGCGGGTACCCTGGGGCACGAGCTGACCCATGCTCTTCAGGACCAGCATTTCGACATCGAAGCCGCGCAAAAAAAGTACAAAGGTGATACCGACCGCGAACTCGCCTACAAGGCAATCGTCGAAGGCGATGCTACCCTGTCCGGATTTTCAGTGGTGACCGGGCGCGTCGATGACCAGACGATCGACTACTTCGACACCCATCTGCAGGACATCGTTCCTGTATTCATGGGTCGCATGGAAGGTAAGCCGCGCGCGATGACTTACCCCCTCATTTTTCAGTACACCGAAGGAGCCCGTTTCGTCGCCGAAGCTTACCATCGCAAACGCTGGGACGGCGTGAATGCCCTCTTCAAAGGGCCGCCGCTATCGACGCAGCAGATCATGCATCCCGAGCTTTACTTCGACCATCCGACTCCCGCCAAAACCGTCAAGCTCGCCGGCTACGAGAAGGTTCTGCGCGATTGGAAAAAGGTCGACGAGGACACGCTCGGCGAGTTGATGCTCAAGATCATGCTCGAGCGCACGATGGGCGAGCAAACGCCGTACGTGGAGGCGGCCACCAAGTGGGCGGGCGATCGGATCGTAGCGCTACAAAAGGGAAAATCGCTGACCGTGCTCTGGATGCTCACCTTCCGCAATGCAGGTTCCGCCGATAACTTCGATCAGCTCTACTCGGGAATCCTCGACAAGGTCCTGCCCGGCACCACCGCACGCAAGATCGAGCAGCGCGGTGCGGCGGTCTTGGTCATGATTGGTGACGGCGCCATCCGCTACCATGAGTTCATCGCCGAGGTCTGGAAACAGAGCCGAATCGACAACGCCCTAATCGAAGCCCCATGAATCCCCCGCCTGTAGTCCTGATCCGCGGCTAAGCGCAAGCAACTCTTTCACTGGCTTGCCCGGTCGCGATCGATGTTGAACAATCGCTTTCTCTAGCGCACAGAAGTGGCCGAGTGGTCGAAGGTATCGCGCTTCGAGGGAGGAAACAGCCATGAAGATCGAGGGCCGGTGTCATTGCGGACAGATCACCTATGAGGCGGTGGTCGACGCCGATAAGGTCACCATCTGCCACTGCACTGATTGCCAGACGTTGACGGGTTCGGCCTATCGCGCCAATGTCCAGGCGCCCGCCGAGACGTTCGTCCTGCGCACCGGGCAGCCGAAGATCTACATCAAGACCGCGGACAGCGGTACCAAGCGCGCCCACGCGTTCTGCCCCGCCTGCGGCACGCCGATTTATTCGGCGGCGATCACCGACCCACCGACCTATTCGCTGCGCGTCGGCGGCATCAAGCAGCGTGCCTAGCTACGCCCGACGCGCCAAATCTGGTGCCGCTCCGCGCTGCCTTGGTCGATGGATCTTCGGCGTGTGGCGCAGTTGAGCCGGGGTTGATGTGCGCGTGTCGAGGTAGGAAGAGGCGGCGGCCTGCTCAGAAATCCTTTATTTCGCGTTCGAATAGGCGACAGGTGTAGTGTCGCAGAGGCATCGCCGTTCCCATCACTGTGAAGCCGCGATCATTGTAATAGCGGCAGAGCGCCACGTTGCTTGCCAAGCAGTCGAGCCGTGCGTAACGCCGGCCTCGTGCAGCGATCAGACCGATCGCCCATTCCAGCATTCGTTCGCCTACACCAAGCCCTGCGACGGAGCGTGAAATCGCCAGCCCGTGGATGTAACCAGCCAGGCCGTCGGCGCCTTTCGCGCTCCACACCATCGTATCGGACCATTGGACCGTTACCGTCGTGATCGACCGCGTGTCGAGCGCCGCGAGATATACCTCATGCTCTTCGATTTGCTGACGGAGGATCGATTCACCGACTTCGAGGTACCAGTGTTCCCATTGAGGATTGCCACGCGAGGTCAACCAATCCGCGGCTTCACGCAGAATGCGCATCACGGCGCCGTAGTCGGCCATCGTCGCGCGAGTGATGCGCAGTTCGCCTGCAGCGCTGGAGATTGTGGTCACCGTCTCAGTCGCCTAGACCCCATCATGGCGGCCCACCGGCGAAAGGTCTCAGCTCCCATCAGTCGTGGCACGCACCGAAGGCAGGAATCTCGCCTTGAAAGCCGCGGCTGAGAGCTTCGCATGCTCGGCGAGCCTCGACAGTGCCGGCTCTTCGAAGTCCTGCAACTCGAGCCGAATCATGTAAGAGCGCGCCACCTGGTATGACTCGGTGGAGACGTCCACTGTCCGCACTCGAATCCGGCCCGTGTTCGGGTCGAGCAGTTGCTCGAAACTGACTGGCGTCACGCGGCCGCCCGCGACGGCGATCAGCACACCGGAGCCGCCGCTCAGCAGGTGGCGCACCGCGCCGTAGCCCAGCGTTCGCGTATAATCGACGTCGAATGGCACCGGCTTCGCGCAGCGCAACTCGTAGCCGATGTCCTTGGCGAGCACGGTAGCATCGATGCCGAGTTGCTTGAGCGCCGCGCGCACCTGATCGCGCAAGACAATACCCAGCGGGATGTCCGCGATGTGCACGTGGCCGTAAGCGTCGGCGTGCGAATCCGCCGCCGAAGCCAGACTGCCAACATCCATGCGCTCCGCGATCCCTTCGGCGATGACCGCGACGCCGTCGTCGTAGCCGCTGGTGCGACGCTTGATTATCGCGCCCACGATAGTGTCGACGACCAGCGCTAGGTCAAACTTCTCGCCTCGAAATTCCTCGGGAATCACCGCCAGCGTAGCGCCGGCTGACTTGCACATACTGAGCGCGAGGGATCCCGATTTCCGGCCCATCGAGATCGTCAGGTACCACCTGCTGGTGGTGCGGGCGTCTTCCATCAGCGATTCGATGATCCCGGCGCCGATGGCACGAGCGGTTTCGAAGCCGAACGTCGCCGCATTCTCGGGCAGCGGCAGATCGTTGTCGATCGTTTTCGGCACGGTCACGATGCCGATCCTGCCTCTGGTGCGCTCGGCGATTCGCGCCGCACCGTACGTGGTGTCGTCGCCGCCGATACAGATCAGGTAGCGAACGCCAAGCACCGTCAGCGCATCGATCACGCGTCCCAGGCTCGCTTCGTCGCGGGCCGGATTGGTGCGCGAGGTGCGCAGGATCGAACCACCGGTGAAGTGGATCCTGCTGACCTCCTCGATTTTGAGTTCGACGACGTGCCCGGTGTCGCCTTCCACGAGCCATCGATAACCGTCGCGTATTCCCACGACGCGCAGTCCGCACTTGATAGCCTCAATGGCGGCCGAGGCGATCACGCCGTTGATTCCGGGAGCGGGACCGCCGCCAACCAGGATCGCGAGGGTTTCTCGCTGCTTATCGTGGCTCTTCATCGTCGCAATGGGCACCGTCATCGGTCATGTTTATTCTCACGCGCACGCTACCGGCAAAGCCGCGCCGAGGCCGGTTCGATCTGCTCAGATTTAAATCCGCGATTCCGATATTCGGCGGGCCGCACCACTAAGGTGCGATTCCCATTTTGATCCCTGCTCTAGACTCGCACCAACAACAATCCGTCTGCAAACCAGAAGTTCAACGCGAAGACAGAGTGCGATAAGAAATTACAGCAAACTAACCAGGCGGCTCAGCGTGCGAGCGATTCTAACCCGGTCGGCGATCGCAGTGGCCGGCCTGGCGATCGTATGGCTTCTGGCCGCAGGCGCGGCGTCTCGAGACTTGTGAATGTTCGCGGGTTCACGAACGGATGCTCGGGCAATCGAAATATCTAGTTCGAGTTCGATCCGAACGCCTCACCAATAAGGTGAAACGGAAACATAATTACAGTTCCGATCGCGCTCATGACGCCGCCGGAATCGCCAGATGAACCTGCGGACGGCGCGGGCGTTGGCGCGCTGGCCGGATCACGCGCTTCGTCCGAGATGGACGCGTACGGGGGGAGCGTCTGATCGATCTCCTGCGTCGTGCATCCAGCCGCGAGCGCGATCGCGCCGACGACGATCGCGGCTGCGAGAGTCGATTTCCGCCTTCCCGCCACTCGCTTCGTCTCGGCGCCCAGCGCACCTTGCGGGCGGAGCTTGTTCACCGGTTCCGTACTGATTGACTATTGAGCAACCTCGCCCGGCGACTGCGCCAACGGCACCAATTGCGCGATGTCGCACTGGATCAACGCCTGGATCTTGTTGTCGATTTGATAGAACCGCGTCACCTTCACTTGCGAGACGACGGCGCGGAACTGCGCAATGAATTCTTTCTGCACGTCAAGCCGCGCCTGCTGGATGGCGATTACCTCGTCGAGCTTCTTCTTCGCATCGGCCTCGGTGAGATCATTGTACTTGGCCGCGAATTCTTTGAGCTCTTTGACGTGGCGGTCTTCGATGCGATCCATCTTCGCTTCGTAGGCGTCGTAAACCGGCCAGAACCTGGCCGCTTCATCGGCGGTCAGATTCATGTTGGCGCCGACCGTTGCCTTGCGCTGTGCGCGGGCGGCCGCGATGTCGAGCTGCTTCTGTGAGGTCGGCGGGCTCTGCGCCAAGGCCGGCTCGTGGAGGCCAAGCGCGCAGACCAACAGCGAAGCTACGGTGAAACTTGCGAGAATAGTCTTGAGGCTCATCGTTGGATTCTCCTGGGGTTTTGGCTTCAGCAAAGACCGCAGGATGGTGCTGCATTAGAAGATCATAGTCAAGTGATAAGTACCTCTGCTCGAACTCAGACGGCCCGTATTGCATTTGGAGAAGCAGATATGCGAGCTTGGATCTTCGACTGGGTACACCAACGTGAGGAGTTTCCACGGGTCCGGCCAACCGGAACGGAAAGCCTCAGCATAGACGGAGGAGAAAATGAATTCGAAGGCACAAGGAATGGTAATCGCACTGGGGTTGGCGGTGGCACTGGCCGCGGGCGCACCGTCGGCACGGGCCCAGGGCGCAGCGCCCGCAGCAGCGCCCGCAGCGGCGCCTGCATCCGGCGGAGGGGCAACCGTTCGGGCAGGATACCTGACTTGTCACGTCGCGTCCGGATGGGGATGGATTTTCGGGTCGTCGCGCAAGCTACAGTGCGCGTATGCCCTGCAGCCGGGATACACCGAGTATTACACGGGTTCGATCACGAAGTTAGGCGCTGATATCGGATACCTTCAGTCGGGCGTGATTTTGTGGGCAGTTCTCGCCCCGACCACCAACCTCGGCCAAGGCGCCCTTGCGGGTCATTACGGCGGAGCGACCGCGAGCGCAGCGGTCGGAGTCGGCGCGGGCGCCAACGTATTGATCGGAGGCTTGAAGAGCTCTATCGCGTTGCAGCCGGTCTCGATCGAAGGACAGAACGGCTTGAACGTCGCCGCAGGAGTTGTCGAGATGACGTTGAAGTTCGACAAAGCGAAGCCGGCGAAGAGCACTCCGTAGCCGGAATTTTCGTTTACTTCGGAGTTATGCACAGCGGGGCGGCCCTCATGGCCGCCTCCGTTTTTTTGCGCCTTCTAATGAAATCGCATTTGGTCGCAATGCCGGGGGCGGGACTCGAACCCGCACGGAGCTTTCGCTCCAGAGGATTTTAAGTCCTCTGCGTATGCCATTTCGCCACCCCGGCCCGTAAGCGAACAAAGATCGTTAAATCATAAAGACACCCGCGCGCGAAGATGGCGCATTGGACTGCCCACGCACACCCCCCTGCCGCGATTCGGAGCGGCCCCGCAATTGTTCATTCTATCTCGCGCGCGATGGATATATGCTCGATGCCGCGGCGCGCCGTGGCTGCTGACGGATCGCCGACTGCATCGACGAACGGGCGGACTTCTTGCGGCAAAAACGGTTCATCGTCACGGTTCTATTGGCGCTGATAGCGCCGGGTTGCTCCCTATACCATCACTATGAAGCCTCGCGGCCTGAGGCCGTTGAAAAAACCGAAGCGATGCTCTCCGACGCGGGCTTCACTACGATCAAACTCGACACTTCCGATAAAGTCGGGCTCGTGCAAGACCTCCCGCCGCACGAAATTCGCAGCTATGCGGCCCAAGCCGGCACGGTCTATTGGTACTACGACCCTGACGTCTGCTCATGCGTGTATGAAGGACACCAAAACGAATTCGACCGCTACCAGATGGCGATGAGGCAGCAGAATGACACTGCACAGTATGCCGCCGAATCGGGAGACCAGGAAGTTGCTTCATTGAACGCCTTGAGCGGTGCGTTTTTTCCTCCACCGCTAATCTGGGTTGGCGGATTCGCCCCCAGATATTTTGGCCACGGACCTGGAGGCGGCTCCCACCATGGACGCCACTAGTTGGCCGCATAATTGCTCCATCAGAGAGATGCGCCCGGAGGTTTGCAGCCTGCAAGCGACTAAGCCGTCATGCTCAGCCGGGTCTAAATCCGAAAACGAGCCAGGCCGCCTCAACCAGGATTTCTGGGAAAAGTCCGCACGCCCGCGAAATGAGGCGCCCACGCTGGCGCGCTGGCGACAAAGATGCTCGCGGTCGGACGAAACTGATTCGGGTCGTCCAGACTGCCGACCTTGATCGCGGTAAAAGGCATCCCGGACAGGACGCTCGTGATCGGCGAGCCGCAATCGGCGCAAAAGCCGCGACTCACCTTGTTGCCGCTGTCGGCCGTTACCTCGTAATGCTTCAACTGTCCCTTGGTCAGCTTGAAGGCCTCCTTCGGAACGAGCACAACCGGTGCGAATGCGCCGCCTGTCGATCGCTGGCAATCGCGGCAGTAGCAGCTTGCCTGCATGACGGCGTCAACCGCGGATTCGTAGCGAACGGCCCTGCACATGCACCCTCCGACAATTTTTGCGGCCATTGCATAACCTCCTCTTCGCGCATCGGCGCATGCTCATTATTCTGTTTGCGCCGAAATTGAGCAACAACCGACGCGGAGCGCAATGTTATGCGAGCAGTTCGAGCGCCGTTGAAACCTCCGCTCGTTCGCGGCGTCTTCTATAGATGCGAGCCGCGCGGGTATGGACTTGCGCCGCGCCACAGATTGAAATGAGAGTGTGAAATATCATTCGCGATGCTCATGAAAAATCGAACCGCGCCCGCGATGAATAGAAGCCTTGCCATCCGACTCCGAGCCGGCACAATCGCGGCGGCAATCGCAATTTCCGGATGCGCCGTAGCGCCGCCGCCCATCGCGCATACCCCCAACATCGTGGCGACTCCGCAACAGGGTCAGTTGGCGGTGAGCGTCGCGGCCGCGCCTACCGTCGGCGCGGTAACCCCGGTTTACGTGTCGATTGCCAACGGCACCGACGCGCCGCGCGCGGTCGTGCCAAGCCAGGTGTTCGCGCTCAACGACGCCGGCGAACGAGTCGCGCCTCTCCCACCGGGCGAGGCTGCCCGACAGGCCGGCAGTGCCAAGGAACTGGAAGGAGCGATACAAAGCGCCGCGATCAGCGGCGTCGGGGGCGCCGCAGTGGGCGCCGCCGCGGGAGCCGTCGCCGGCGCTGCTGGTTCAGCTGGCGGCTGGGGCTTCAGATCTCCGGGCGCTGGCGCGCTGGTCGGCAGCGCGTTCGGTGGTGGATGGGGCATTCTCAGCGGCGCCGAAAAAGGCCAATCGAAAGCCGACCAGCAGGCCAATCAGCAGATCGAGGCGCTCTCACTCAAACCCGAGGAAGTGCGCAAGGACTTCACCGTAAGCGGCTACGTTTTCTTTCCCAAGGGACAATACAACCAGGTCGAGATGCTACTGGTCGATCGCGAGACCGGCGACACCGAAGTCGTACGCGAACCCTGGCACTGATAGGATAGTCAGCGCCCTACAGCAGCGACGAGATAATCACGATTGCGCCCTGTCCTTGGCCCTTTTCAGCAGGATCGCAAATCACCGCCTTGCTGCCGATGAACTTCATGTCGGTCGGATCCATCAGACTCGCGGCGAACCCTCGGGCGATGCCTTTCTCCACTCGATAGACCGAGCCGTCTCGTTCGTTGTTGTTCTCGGAAGCAAATTTGCCGGTATCCGCGATCATCAACTCGTCACCGTATGAGCCGAAGTTTGACGGTGCCCACGCGAAGCCCGATGGACGGATGAATCCGACCAGGTAAACTTCATCTTTCAGCTTGCCGTCGGCGCCGACCATGCCGATGCGGCCGACCTTCGACACTCCAGCCCCCTTCGCGCGCATCCCGACCAGCATCAGGTTCGCCGCCTTGGAATCGGAAGCGGGTGGAAAGGTTATCGTGGTCAGCTCGAATTCGACCGGTTTGTTGTAGGTCCCAAATGCGCTCGCCTTGCCCGACGAGTCGATCGAATAAATTGTCGCGTTGCCGGTGGTCGCCGCGTAGAGCTTGCCTGCGAATGGTGTCCCGGCCGCGCCGAATTCCAGATCGCGGCATTCGGTCGCTGCCGCGCCGGCGTTGGGCAGTTTGGCGAACGTGCTGACCGCGCCCGACTTGTCGATTCGTTCGACCTCGCACGGCGCCTTGATATCGCCGGCCGCGGCGAGCACGAAAACATTGCCCGCGTATGAGCCGAATCCCGCCGGACCGATCGCGACTCCCGCCGGGTTCTTGATCTTCGACCTGCCCGCGAGCTCCGTCACCTTGCCGCCTAACGTGACCGAGAAGACTCCCCCCGCCTGGTCCGACACCACCATTACGCCGTGGTTATCCTGCAGGAAGTACGGTGCGATGAGGCCGGGCGCCTTCAGCGCCTGGATCTCGAACGGTACTTCCACGTCCAGGCCCTTGCCCGCCGCGCTCGCGATCGAGTTGGTCACACTCGGCAACGCGGCGATTGTCAGCGCGGCGACACTCAACGCGGTGGCGAACACTGAAAAAACCGAAAAACTACTTTTTCTTTTCGAGAAGTTCATCGAGTGCCTCGTTGACAACGTATTTTTCGTTCGGATCCCGGTCGTCCAGCTCGGACTTGCGGCGCGAGACCCACTCTGCCAGTCCGATCGTCGCGGCCTCCTCGGGATTCGAAATCCCCATCGCCTGCGCGACCCGCATCAGCTGGCCAAACAGCTCGGCAGGCAGGTCGATCTGAATTCTCTTGCTCAAGCCGCTTGCTCGATCCATCTTCCGGCGATTGTTCGCCCTTCCATATAGTCTTAGGTCGCGGCGCTCGTCAAAATGAATTTTGACGTGTCATCGCCGATCAAATACGCCGGCACTATCGTCGAGTACCTCGATCAGGGCCGGCTCAAAGCCGCGCTCGTCACCCGGGAACAGGAACGCCATCTCGCCGTGATCGATTCCGCCGGACACGAGCGGCTGGTTCCGCGCGATTTGGTCCTGATGCGCCATCCGGATCGACGCGCGGATCGCGAAGATGTCGCCGACGCCCTCGCCGACCTGGAACGGGAGCGCGCCGAACTGGCCGCCGAGCTCGATCTCCAATTGCTGTGGGAAGTCGCCCAGGAGCAGGGCCGCAGCTTTTCCGCCGCAGAACTTGCCGAGTTGTTCTTCGGCCGGCGGTCGAATGCCGCCGCCTCCGTGATGCTCGAGGCGCTGCTGGGCGATCGGACCTATTTCGTCCGCCGCCACATGGATTTTGTGCCGCGCACGCCCGATCAGGTCGAACGGCTCCGGATGCAGAACGATCGGATTCGGGCGCGCAGCGACGACTCGCGTAAAATCCAGAAGCATCTGCGCGATGTCCTCAACGGCGCCGAGATGCCGCCTGCCGACGAAGCGGCCGCGCTCATCGAAGAGCTGTCGCGCTATCTCAAGAACCCGTTCACGCGCAGCCGCGATATGACCCAGATGCTCGCGCAGGCGGCGCCCGACGTCGATCCCGCCGAAGCGGCTTTCGAAATTTTGGAGCGGCTCGGCGCGCGGCAGCGCGTACCGCGTTTCGCGTTTATCGCCGGGCTCAAGGACGAATTCAGCGACGCCGTCATGAAGGAGGCGACCGAGGCGGTGCCTGGCCCACGCGCGATTTCCGACGGCGGATACTCCGTCACCGTCGATGACGACGACACCGTCGAGGTTGACGACGCTCTCAGTTGCCAGCCGCTCGCCGGCGGCGGCATGCGTGTGCGCGTGCATATAGCGTTGGTTGCCGATTTCGTCGTCAAGGGCGGCGCGATGGACCAGGAGGCGGCCGCACGCGCAACCACGGTTTATCTGCCCGAAACAACCATCAGGATGCTTCCCGATCCTATTTCGTGCCGCGCCGCGAGTTTGATTGCCGGCGAAGATCGCCCCGTGCTGACCACCGACGTGCGGTTATCGGCGGACGGCGAGCTCGTCGAAGCCTCGATCTATCCGGCGCGAATTCCAATCATGCGCCGACTCGACTACGACCAGGTCGATCGCATTCTCGAGTCAGGGAGCTGCGCCGACGACGCCGCCGCTACCGTCTCCAGCCTGCATGCCGCCGCTATCCAGCTTCGTCAGCGGCGCCGGACCGCCGGCGCAGTCCTCGTGCAGCGGCGCGAGGCCAAAGTCCGGGTGCGCGGCGACGACGTGGAAATCAGCGTGCTCGACAACGCGTCGCCGGGTCGCACGCTGGTGGCGGAGTTCATGGTGCTGAGCAATTTCGTCGCCGCCCGCTATGCCGCCACGAACCGGATTCCGATCATTTACCGCGTGCAGCCGCAACTTGGCGGCGATCTGGCGTCGCAGCGCCCGCGCCTGTCGCTGCACCCGGAATACCACGCCGGCGTCGGACTCGACTTTTACGCGCAGTTGAGCTCGCCGATCCGCCGCTACGCCGATTTGGTCCTGCAGCGACAACTGTTGGGCGCGCTTAAGAATCGCGACAGCCAAACGCCGATTTACACCGTCGATGAATTACTTACCGTGCTCGCCGGGGCCGAGAATGCGGAGGCTTCCGGTCGCGAGCTCGAACGGCGCGCCAAGCGTTACTGGACTCTCCGCTACCTCGAGCGTCACGCCCTTGACGGCCCAATCCTTGCCTACGTCGCACGCGAAGGCCAAAGCGCGGAACTCGCTGATTTCGCCGTGCGCGGAACCTTGCACGGCGCGCCCAGCTTGCCAAACCAGATGCCGATAATGGTGCAGGTGAGCCGCGTCGATCCGCTGCGCGGATGGCTCGCGTTCGACTTCGTCGGTCCCGCCGATGAGGCTTCGACAGGTGCGATCAGAAGCATCTGATCACCCCTCAGCCCCTCAGCCTCGCAGCCCTCGGCCCCTTCGCGTCGCGTGACGTGCCGTTACGAAGACCTGATCGTATCAGCTTCCCGAAGCCGCCGCGCGCGATTGCCGCGCGTACCCGCGCCGTGCCCAGCACTCATTGCGACGTACCACGGCGCGCTCTCCTGGACGCTACCGGCCCTCACCGCATGACCGGCTCTGGCCCTGGCATGAGCGCCGAGCGCCGACTGGACCGCCAGCGCCACGCCCAGAATCAATCCGGCTACAATAGTCAAACGCATATTCGTTCCTGGCGAATTTGTCTCTGATCGGTCGGCCTTCGCCATGCTGACCGAAACTGGCCACGCCGGGCGCCCTCTCGGACGCCCCTCTGCGTGACTCCCCTCTTGCCACCCCGACTCCCGCCTTTCTCTGCTACGCGCGCCGACAGGCCTCCTAGGTCGCCGTGAACGTATCCTGCTCCAGACGCCAGCGATCGATCGATTCGATATTGAAGCGCCAGTCGCTACCGACCTTGAACGCCGGCAGCCGTCCGCGCTTGAGCTGCCGATATATCGTCGACGGATGAACCTTCAGATAGTCCGAGAGTTCCTTAACCGTCAATACGTGACTGCTATCGTTTTTCAACATCTGTCAGCTCCCCTTTTCAGATTCGCTTTATTGATTGGTGCGATTACCCAAGCCGCTCTTGATGAGGGTTATCGCAACATGCGTGCCGCAGGGATGCGGACGAAAATGTCAGCCGAATAAAGCGACCTGCGGCCACGATTGACCGCCGCAGGCGGTAGGATTTTGGCGCTTCGGCAGAAAAATGCCGATCACGCCGTGAACGCGACCCATCAATGCCCGCCGTCGCGCTCCTGAGACACCCGTTGTCCTATTTTGACCGGCCCGCGCCGCTGCTAACTGCGGGTCACACCTCACACCTTGCCGATCAAGTCGCGCCCGGTCTCGCGGACGCGTTCGAGCAGCGCCGCTTCGTCCGCGCCGCGCTGCAACAGGATCAGCCGGCTCACGCCCAAGTCGGCGAAGCGCTTGGCGGTGTCGCGATCGACCTGCACTCGTGGACTCGGAGTGACGCTTATCTCCAGCTCTTCGAATCGACGGCTCGCTGCCTTGCATGCCGCCCGCAGCCCCTCGACGCACTTCGCCGTCGCCTCCAGGTCCAGCGCAAACCCGTACCATCCTTTGGCCAGGCGCGCCGCCCGGCTGTAGGCCTCGGTCGAATGCCCGCCGAAGACAATTTCCGGATGCGGCTTCTGCACCGGCCGCGGCATCGCATTGACGCCCTTGAACTTGATCCATTTGCCGCTGAACTCCGGCTTGGGCATCGACCACAGCGCGATCATCGCCGCCAGCCATTCCTCCGCACGTGCACCCTTGTGATCGAACGGCGCGCCAATCGCCTCGAACTCGGGCTTCAGATATCCAACGCCGATACCGAAGATCAGCCGGCCGTTCGACAGCACGTCCGTCGAGGCGAGCTCTTTGGCGAGCACAACGGGATTTCGCTGCGGCAATATGATGATGCCGGTTCCCAGGCGAATCTTCGTCGTGTGCGCCGCGATGAAGGCCAGCGCGACTGCCGGGTCGAGCATCGGGTAGTCCGCCGCCACCGGCGAGGGCGGCGCCTGCGGGTCGGGCAGGATCACGTGCTCGCCCGTCCACACGCTTTCAAAACCCGCCTCCTCGGCCCCGCGCGCGACTGCGGCGGCACACTTGGGGGCCGCACAAGCTCCGTTGTTGATTCCGAACAATCCGAATTTCATGAATTTAACCCCCGGAGATTGCTGGCTGTCATAGTTGAGCGGCAGTTTACGAGCGGTCGAATGCGAAGGCAAACAGTTGGCCGATAGCGGGAATTCACGACGCGAGATGAAGCCTAAGGAACGCGACTACTCTGGCGGCGGCGGGAGGCAAGTGGTGGCCTATTTGGTGGCAGGTGGCTGCGTGAGGGTTGGCGGGAGAACCAGTTGGCCGGTCGCGAGGTCATGCTCGACTTTGCGCGCGCGTTCGAGTGCGGCCGCGGGAATGCGCGACTCGAGCTTGGGGTTAAACACCACGCTCACCATCCCGTCCTGCATCCCAAATTCCAGCATCCCCGGATGAAAGCGCTTGTCTTTGACCTCGGTTGCGATTTTCAGGAAAGCCAGCGGAGTCGAAGTCACAGCGCTGGCCAGGACGACGTCCGGGGCGACGCTGTTCTGGTTGTTAAATACGCCGAAGGCGAAGACGTGCGCTTGTGCGGCCGCAAGGAAGACGCCAAGGCCGGCCGCGTCGGCGTTGTGAATCAGCACGTCCGCGCCCTGGCTGATTTGCGCAAGCGCCGCTTCCTTGGCCGCACCGACGTCGTCGAAATTGCCGGTGTAGCTGATCAGAATACGACCTTTGGGCTGTACTGAAAGAAAGCCCCGCTTGAAGCCCTCGAAGAACAATCGTATCGATGGCAGTTCTATCCCGCCGACGGCGCCTACGACTCCGGTTTTCGAGACACCGGCGGCCAGCACGCCTTCCACATAGGTTGCCTGATCGACATTGAAGGTTATCGACGCGACATTTGCGGACGACTCAGCCCCCGAACTGACCACAAAGCAGGTATTTGGAAAACTTCGCGCTACCTCGATGGCGGAATCGGTGTACTCGAAACCGTGAGCGAAGATAAGGTCGAATCCGCGCGAGGCGAAGTCGCGGAAAGCGTCCTCGAAGTCGGCGGGCGACTTAGTCTGCACCAGGGCGGTCTCGGCACCGAGCTTGGTCTTGATGAGCTCGAGTCCTTCGTACGCAGCCGCATTCCAGCCCGCGTCGCTAACCGGTCCGGGCGTGAGCAGCGCGACTCGAAATTCAGAATTGGGCTTTGCATT
>Ga0187879_10000588_pt1 | contig 24282 bp, 20 predicted proteins | sample June2016WEW_19_1_FD_132423 | JGI IMG/M metagenome (GOLD analysis project Ga0187879, IMG submission 132423) | Peatland microbial communities from SPRUCE experiment site at the Marcell Experimental Forest, Minnesota, USA - June2016WEW_19_10 | ecosystem: Environmental > Terrestrial > Soil >... | reverse complement strand
CGCAGCAGCTTGCCATCGAGGCGCCTCGGCAGAGCGCCGATGAGGCACCGGGCCTGGACGAGCTGGACGAAGCGGCGAGCGCTGGTCCGGCGGCCGTAGCGCCAGGGCCGTAACGGCACCGCCGTAGCGGCACTATGCCTACGTCCGGCAGGGGAACCTGCCGGGCGGGCACCCGCGCCTGATAGCGATCGACGTCCGCGGCACCGCCGTGCATAACCGCATGTCACGGCTGTTCGCGCGGACTATGGCAAAGCAGCCGCCAGCGCTCTGAACCATCCTTATGTAACCCGTCCCCGGGGTTTGATCACCCGATGGGCCTGGTAATGGGTGGTCAGCTTGCTGCGGGGGGCGTCCCGTAAGGTGAGATCTGGGATGGCAGACAAGCCAGCGTGGATCACCGGGTGGACGGGCCAGCATGTGCGGCATGCGGCCGAGGTGTTCAAGCAGGGCGGGAATGCCGCCGCGCGGGTTTACGAGAGCATCGGATCGGACTTTTTCCTGGCGCTGGCGCCTGGCTGGCTGAACCTGGGGTTGTGGGAGGGGCCGGGTTCCGAGGGCGAGGCCGAAGATGCCTGCCGGCGGCTGGTGCGGATGCTCGCGGTGGCGCTGCCCGGCGACGGGGTCATCCTCGATGTGGGTAACGGGCTCGGCACCCAGGATCCGCTGATCGCCGAGACGGTCGGCCCGCGCAGGCTGGTGGCGGTGAACATCACCGAGTGGCAGCTGGCGGCTGGCCGGGCCCGGCTGAGGGAGGCCGCAGCTGCGCCGGTGGCGGGCGACGCCACCCGGCTGCCGATCGCCGCCGGGACCGTCGATGGGGTCATCAGCGTGGAGGCGGCCTTCCATTTCCGCTCCCGGAAGGCCTTTTTCGACGAGTGTTACCGGGTCCTTCGCCCGGGCGGGGTGCTGAGCATGTCCGATATCTCCGCCCAGCGCTGGCCGGTAAGCCCCGCTGAGTTGTTCTGCGCCCTGACCCAGCTGAGGGTGTTCGGGCTGCGGCGAAGCATGGCCATGACAGCAGGCCAGATCGCTGTGGCCGCACGCGCGGCCGGCCTGGCCGAGGTGGAAGTCACCGCGTGCGGCGATCGTGTGATTGCTCCCGCGCTTCGGCTCACCGCAGAGCGGCTGGCTAGCGCGATGGCCGCGCCCGTCGGGCAGCACGCCGCCGCGCGCCTGCTGCGGTGGCAGGTCGAACTACTCTGGCGACACCGGATCATCGATTACGTGCTGATCCGCGCGGTCCGCCCGTAGCTGCGCCGAACGGGGGAGCGGCACAGCTTGTGCTGGCCGGCTGGCCGCGAAGGCGTCAAGCACGCTTTCCACGAATATCTCGACCGCGGTCATCAGTTCGGTTGCGTAGGTCAGCATGTCGCGGTCTTGAGTGAACTCGAATGCCTCCCCGGTCAGCACTGGATCCGCAACCGGGTCGGGCACCCGCGCGGGGCTGCGCCCATCAGGCAGGATCTCCGCGCCAGGCGTGCTACCGCCGGGCACTGCACCCGCATGAACGGCGTAGCTCGCGAGGAACCTGGAATCTCGCAGCGCGGCCCTGAGATGCTGTAGCGCTGCCTCCACGCTGTCCCGGAGCTGACCGTCTGCCAGGGCCGGGAGCAGTCCCGCTCGCTCCGGCGAGCGCGACCCGTATCGCCGATCGGTGCGATCGACCGTGGATCGCGCCCAGCTGAGCAGGTTTACGAAGCTGTACGACGCTTCACGAACGGGCGGCGCAGCACCGTACGAGCCGAAAACCAGCCCTTCCTCCGATGAACGAGAAGGCCGAGCCGCTGCCTCGCCGGTGAATTGCTGCATATCTTCCAGCGCCTTGCGCAGCTGCCCGAGTTCCCGCTCAACACCTCCAGCGGCGTAGATGACCTCCGACAGCAGGCTGCTCGTCAGGTAGCCCGGCACGTCCGCGGTGGCGCCGCGCGCCTCGGCCAGCTGCCGCCAGGCAGCGTACTGGGTTGTGCTGCTGAGGTCCGCCCAGGTCCCGCTCCAGGCTCCGAGTTGCTCTCGCCGGACCCGCCTCATCCAGATCTCGTATCGCGTCAGCACGGCAACGTTGGCGGTCTGCGAGGTCTCGCCAGGTGCCCGAGCCTGAACTCGGGCGTCGCTCCCGGTGGCGCGCTGACGCCAGGCCAGGCGCAGGGTAATGACCAGGAGCAGGACGACGGCAACCCCGAGGCCGATGAGCACGGCGACCATGCACCAAAACTATGGCAGCGCGCGGCCCGCTCGGCTGCAGCGGTTCACCGATTGATCACTGCGACGGGGTCCCGGGACCGCTGGCCCGGGCGTCCGCGAGGGGCCGGGCGGGTCCCGTCGTGCTCGCCGGGGCGACGCGGGCCGCGCGCCGTCGGCGGGGGCTCACGCCATTACCCGACAGCAGGGCCAGGACGTCGCCGATGGCGGGCTCGTGGCTGCCAGGTCCTGGCAGCGGCAGGTCCGACTGGATCTGATAGCGGTTGCGGCGGCCGCATTTCTGCTTCACGACGTATCCGGCCGCGGTCAGGTCGGTGATGATGCCGTACGCGCTGCGCTCGGTGATACCTAGGGCGGCCGCGGCGTCTCGCAGCCGCAGATCCGGATCCTGGGCGATGCATACCAGGACCCGAGCGTGATTGGTCAGAAACCTCCAGCTCTCCACAATTAAGAATCTATCATAACTTCCAGAAATATATTGCTAGTAGGAAATTTCAAGTATAAGCTGCGAGTCAAGGCACCAGGAAATACCGGCCGATCACGGCCGGATGCCCGGGCCAGCAAGGGAAACCGGCCGCGGTCCGCACCCGCTCCGGTTCCTGTCCGTGAGGTACGTAACGCCATGACCGAGCCAGCCGCGCCCCGCGCCGCAGCCAGCACCTTGCCGCCGCCCTCAGCCAATGGCTCTGCCCCGCCGCCCCCGGCCGCGCCGCCCCCGCCGGCCCGCGGACGGCTGCATACCCGGATCAGCGGCATGCGCACCACCCTGATCGCAGGTACCGTCGCCCTGATCGTGGTAATGATCTTCGTTATCCAGAACGTTCACGCCGTGAATATCAGCTTCCTGGGAGCCCACCTCGTACTGCCGCTGGCCGTGGCCCTGCTCTTCGCCGTCATCGCGGGCGCGCTGCTGATGGCGGCCGCGGGCACCGCGCGGATCACTCAGCTGCGCCGGATCATGCGCCGCGAGCGGCGCAGCGACCCCGCGTCTCGCGCACGACACTGACGAACACAACGCGCACGACACCGACGAAACAACACTGACGAATACAAACACTGACGAAGGAGTCGGTTATGGGCATCATCGCGTGGATCGTTCTCGGCCTGGCCGCAGGCCTGCTGGCCAATATGCTGATCCCCGGCAGACGATCACAGGGCCTGATCCTCACCTGCCTGATCGGCGTCGTCGGGGCGCTGGGCGGCGGCTGGGTGGCCACCAAGCTGTTCCACGTTCACACCCTGCAGGGATTCTTCAACCTGTCGACCTGGCTCACCGCCATCGCCGGGTCAGCCGTGCTGCTGGTCGCATACCGGGCCATTGACGGGCAGAGCGGCCACCGGAGGATGGTCCGCCGATGATGTGACGCGCCTGCTGCCTGGCTGGGGCTGCCTGACGAGGCCCCCGGTCAGGCAGCGCCAGCCGCGGGCGTCCCTGGCGCTGTTATCTGAAGAGGCCGCTCGCCGCCGTGACCAGGGCCGTGGCGTTTAGCGCTAATCGCTTGCATCGCCGTCGGGCGCCTGCGGAGAGGCATTCGGCGTGCCGTCGGCACATCTTTGCTGAATCGGGACCAATGGCCCTCCCAATGCACGCGCTGGTGGCACATGATTCGCGGAACCGGTCGATTATGTGAGGAGCGTCAGATGACTTCCACCGACAAAGGCATCGAGCCAGCAGCAGCCACAGCGGCACCAGTTGCGCCGCCCGCCAGCGCAACCGGGGTGGCATGGGGCAACTCCGGGCCGATTTGCCTGGGAGGCTTCGCGACCACCACCTTCATGCTCAGCATGGTCAACGCCAACCTCGTCCCCGCGGTCCTCACGACAACGGTCTTGGCCGTGGCCCTCATGTTCGGCGGGCTGGCCCAGCTCATCGGCGGGATCCTCCAGCTGCGCATCGGCAACACCTTCGGGGGCGCGCTGTTCACCGGGTTCGGCGCGTTCTGGCTGTCTATCTGGGTCTGGGGCCAGCTCTACCTCGCTCCCCTGGTCCTGATTCATCAGGCCGGACACGCGCTCGGCCTGCTCCTGTACGCGTTCGGCATCTTCGCCGTCGTCATATTCCTCGCGTCGTTCCGCACCAGCGTCGCCGTGGTCATAGCGCTGCTGCTGCTGGTCGCCGCCCTATTCATACTCGCTGCCGGCAACTACGGTGGCTCCACCGGGCTGATCAAGACCGGCGGGTGGATCGGCATAGTGCTGGCGGGATTCGCCTTCTACCTGGCCCTCGCCGAGTTGTGCGCAGTGGAATACGGCCGCGAGATCCTGCCGGTCGGCCACCTCGCAAAGACGCCGGGTGAATCCCTCGGCGAAGAATAGGCGCAGCACGCCTGGACAGGCAGTGGACCTGGACAGGCAGTGGACCTGGACAAGCAGTGGACCTGGACAAGCAGTGAACTGGGGGGGCAGTGAAGGAGTGCAGTCATGAGCCGTTACGCGGAAGCGTTTCGCCAGAGCCTCGATGACCCAGAGGGGTTCTGGGGCAGCGCTGTCCAGGGCATCGACTGGTACCGCCAGCCGACGGTCGTGCTGGACAAGTCCAATCCGCCGTTTTACCGCTGGTTCGCCGACGGCGTGCTGAACACCTGCTTCAACGCGGTGGACCGGCATGTGCGCGATGGCCGCGGCGACCAGGCCGCGCTGATCTACGACAGCCCGGTGACCGGCGCCTCCCGCACGTTCACCTACCGTGAACTGCTGGGTCAGGTGGCGCGGTTCGCCGGCGTGCTGCGCGGCCTCGGCACCGGCGCTGGCGACCGCGTGATCATCTACATGCCGATGATCCCCGAGGCGGTCATCGCCATGCTCGCCTGCGCCCGGATCGGCGCCGTGCATTCCGTCGTATTCGGCGGCTTCGCCGCGCCCGAGCTGGCAGCCCGTATCGAAGATGCGGCTCCTACGGTCGTCGTGTCGGCTTCCTGCGGCGTGGAGGTCAGCCGGGTCCAGGAGTACAAGCCAATCCTGGACGCGGCGATCGCGCAGTCGAGCCACAAACCGCGCTGGTGCGTTATCGTGCAGCGCCCGCAGGCACCTGCGGTGCTGGACGCCGACCGTGACCTGGACTGGGAGCAGGCGATGGCCGATGCTGAGCCGGCTGACTGCGTCCCTGTCGCGGCCACCGACCCGCTCTACATCCTGTATACGTCGGGCACCACCGCGAAGCCCAAGGGCGTCGTCCGCGACAACGGGGGCCACGCGGTCGCGCTGCGCTGGAGCATGGGCAACATCTACAACACCCAGCCCGGCGAGGTGTACTGGGCGGCCTCCGACATCGGCTGGGTGGTGGGCCATTCCTACATCGTCTACGCCCCGCTGCTGGCCGGGTGCACCAGCGTGCTGTACGAGGGGAAGCCGGTCGGCACGCCAGACGCCGGGGCGTTCTGGCGGGTGGTCTCCGAGCACCGGGTAAAGACGCTGTTCACCGCGCCCACCGCGTTCCGCGCGATCAAGAAGGAAGACCCGGAAGGCGAGCTGACCAAGAAGTACGACCTGACTGGCTTCCGCTACCTGTTCCTGGCCGGGGAGCGGCTCGATCCGGAAACCTACCGGTGGGCAGGGCAGCTGCTCGGCATCCCGGTGATCGACCACTGGTGGCAGACCGAGACAGGCTGGGCGATCGCGGCCGACCTGATGGGACTGGACCCCATGGTCACCAAGCCAGGCTCGCCCACCATGCCGGTACCCGGTTACGACGTTCGCATCGTCGACCCCGCCACCGGCGCCGACGTCCCACCAGGCACCACCGGAGAGATCGTGGTCCGGCTGCCGCTGCCGCCTGGCTGCCTGCCGACCTTGTGGGGTGACGACCAGCGGTTCATCGATTCCTACCTGGTGCGCTACCCAGGCGCCTACATCACCGGAGACGGGGGGTACCGGGACAGCGACGGATACCTCTATGTCATGGGCCGCACCGACGACGTCATCAACGTCGCGGGCCACCGGCTGTCCACCGGCGAGATGGAGGCAGTCCTCGCGTCTCACCCCGCAGTGGCCGAATGCGCTGTGATCGGCGTCCATGACGAGATCAAAGGCCAGGTCCCCCGCGGATTCGTTGTGCTCAAGGCGGGTATCGACCCCGACCCCGACGCGCTGAGCGCGGAACTCGTCGAGCTGATCCGCGCCCAGATCGGCCCCGTCGCCGCCGTGCGCCGGGTCGACGTTGTCGCAGGGCTCCCCAAGACCCGCTCAGGCAAGATACTGCGCAGGACCATGCGCGGCATCGCTGACGGCAACGACAACGAGCCCGTGCCCTCCACCATCGACGACATGGGCACCCTCGACGCGCTGCGCCCCATTCTGCGGCACAGCTGAGTTCTCCGGGACAACATTCTCAGGGGGTGATGAACCGGTTGCCCGCCCCGCATTCCGCTCTTATCGGTACGTCGGAGCGGGCGGGATCGGGCGGCCGGCTCGTAACCCCGGTCACGGCAGCGAAAGCGAGCCACCCTGTGCCTCGGTCTCGTCTGGCTGCTCCCGAAATCAGCCCCGCAGGACCAGCGCTGAGCCAGGAGAGGGGACGGGCCAGGGGCCCGTCCCCTCTCCTGCTATCTAACTGGTGACCGGTGTGCTCACAGGCTGAGGGTGATCAGGGCCGCCATCTTCGGCGTGCCGATCCCCGTAGCCTCGTCGTATCCCGGCGTGACCGAGAACAGGCCGTTGCTGGTGGTGGTCTGCCCGCTGCCGGTGATGTCGTGGAAGTACAGCTTCGGGGCGACGTTGAACAGCAGGTACAGCACTGGGTTGATATTGCCGCTGCGGTAACCCTGGAAGCTGTCCCGGTCCGCGATGATCGCCGACCAGAGCGGCGACGACAGGCTCGTCCCGCCGATACCGAACCAGCCGGGCGGGTTCTGGCTGCCGCTGAAGGTCCCGCACACGCTGAACGGCGTGCTGGCGTTGCCAGTGCAGTATTCCGCGTACGGGGTGAACTCATCGGCGTTGGCCGACACGTCCGGGTCTTCGCGGCACGGAGTGCCCTGCTTGGCCAGCGCGCACTGGGTCGTGCCGTTGCCGGTGGTGGTGTTCGGGTTGTTCACGCCGGGTCCGTGCTGGTAGAACGGCCGGCCCCACCACTGGCTGGAGCCACCGCCGCCGGCGCCGGTCTGCCCGCACCAGAACAAGCCGCCCAGGTTGTCGTTGGCGGCGCTCGGCGCGGCGTTGCTGCACAGGGCGTCGGTGTTCCAGACCGACTCCACGCCGCTGGGATAAGCCGGGCGCTCGTTCTGGCCCGGATTGAAGTTCTCGAACGACGTGCCGCCCACGCTGGTGACCCAGGGCTGCGACGGCGGGTCGAGGACATTGACGATCGTCGTGCCGTCGGAGCGGATGCAGGCGAAGGCACCGGTGTCGCCCTCGGCGCCGAAGACGCTCTGGCCCTGCATCGCCATCTGCTCGAAGACCGTGTTCTCGGCCTGCACGTAGCCGGAGGTGACGTCATTCTCGCAGACGGCCCAGCTGGAGCTGACCGACTCAGCCCGGTCGGCGTTCGCGATCGCCGTGTACTCGTCGAGCTCGGTCTGGCCGGTGAAGTCGTTCGGCGCGTTGTAGACGATCAGGTTCTTGACGTCGGGCGCGATCGCGAGCTGCGTCTCGATGTCGGCGTCGACCTCGATGTCACCGGCGTAGCCGTTGAAACTCGGCGGGCACGTGTCGCCTGCCGGGCACTGCGGGTTGAGCGGGCCGCCATCGACGTTGACGTCGACCAGCGGCGCAGTGTAACTCGGGCCGTAGAAGGTCTGCGCCCAGGTGCTGATGTCGGAGTGCTGGTAGGCCGACAGCTCGAACACCGCGATGGTGACCCCCTTGCCCTGGCCTCGCGGGCCGACGTGGGGCGCGCCGTAGATGGAGTTGTCCTGCGCAGGCGTCAGGCCCTGGCAGCCAGGTCCGGCGCCGTAGCCGAACGGGATCGGGGTGCCGTCGTTCACGCTGGCGAACTGCTGCGCGACGGTGGGGTAGGGCTGCTCGCAGTTGGTGGTCGTCGCGGCGGGCCTCGCGGCCGGGCGGACGGCAGCCTTCGCGCGCTGCACCATCGGGCGGTCGCGGATCGTGTTGGTCAGCCCGGTGACGCCCTGCACGTAGCTGGCCATCGAGGCAGGTACCCGGACCGGCGTGGAGTTCTGGAAGAACGAATGGCCCGCCTTGTCCTTGTAGCTATTCAGCTTGGTGCGGAACGCATTCGACACCTGTGCGCTCGACCCGGTGGCCCGGACCACGAAGGCCGAGGACGAGGCCGCCACCTTGAGCCCGGCGCCGCGCAGGAAGCTCGCGACACTGCTGCGCTCGGCGACGGTGGGCGCGTACCGGGTGTCGAACTGGCCCGCGGCCAGCCACTTGTGGTAGCTGCTGCTGCCCTTCGTGTACATGGCCTGCAGCGCGGTGGCGAGGCCTGCTGCGTGCCGCGGCGCGAGCGCCACCTGAATCGTCATGCCCGGGCTGCTGTACGGGCCAGTCATCGGATCGGTGGTGGCCGGTACGCTGTTGGCTAATGCGGTGACTGCTGGCGTTGGCGCCGCCGACGCGGCGACGGACCCCAATGAGCCCGTCGCCGCGGTCATGGCCAGTCCAAGGGCCGCGACGGCGCAGGCGCGGCTGAAACGGTGGTGCACGGTCATTCTGCCCTCCCTGGAAACGCAACAAGGCCCCATCTGGCGTTAGCCTGACCAGCCGAACTGGCCAAGTCAAGGAGAAGCAAGGGCATTCTTCCGGCACCGTGCGCAGCGGCCGGTCACCTCCGCAGCGTCCGCTCCACGTACTCCTCGACCTTTCCGCGAGCCGCCGGCGACTCCCACATCTGGCGCACCAGGTCGTCAGTCGTGCGGTCCTGGGCCATACGGTCCAGCGCGGGGCCGCGGATCTGCCGGCGAGTGTGCCGCAGTGGTCCGGCGGGCAGCGCAGCGAAGTCGCCTGCGATCGCGACCGCGCGCCGCAGCACTGACGCCTCTTCCACCGCCTCGTCGATGAGCCCGAGGCCCACGGCTTCGGTGGCGGGATAGGTCCGGCCGAAGCAGGTGAGCTCCCTGAGCCTCGGGGTACCCACGGCGAAGCGCAAGATCTCCAGTGCGGTAACGGGAAACGGGACGCCGACGAGCAGCTCGGTGACGCCGATACGGCCGTGGCCCTCATTCATCACCCGGTGGTCACAAGCAGAGACGAGAATGCAGCCGCCGGCGACCGCATGCCCGTTCACGGCCGCGACTACCGGCAGGGAGCAGTTGAACACCGCAAGGAACGCCGCAGTCAGGGCGGGCAGGAACTCCTCGAGGTAGCCAGGGCCGCCGTCGAGCAGCCGCAGCAAGTCGACACCCGCCGAGAAGATGGACCCGTGCCCGGTCAGGACGACCGCATGGTGACCGTCGCGCTCAAGTTCGCCGAGCTGGACGACGAGATCGTGGCACAAGGCTGTGTCGAGGGCGTTCGCCTTGCCGTGCGCCATCTGGGCGACGGCCACCCGCCCGTGCGTCTCGACGCTGATCAAGGCCGCGGATTCCCGTCCATAAGCGGATTCCCGTCCATAAAGAGCCTCCCGCGCTCCCGAGCCGCCCCTCGGTACCTACCTAACCAGATCCCGGCCGCCGCCAGCGGCAGGCGCTCTAGGAGACTGCCGCACCGCCTGCCGCAACGTTGCGCTACAGTACCTGCGATTCAGCGCTCGGCTTCCCGAAGCTTGGCTGGTGTAGTGTTCAAGTAAGCCGAGGGTGTCTCGAGCGCCGGCGCTCACGCCGTGCCGTCCGCGGTTCCGGTTAACCTGGCGCACCGTCCGCCGGGGATGGGACGGCCGACATGTTCGGCTTTAAGATCATTAGGCAGTACGAGCAGGGCATCGTCTTCCGCTGGGGGCGCGCGCTGCCCGGCACCCGCAAGGCGGGACTGACCTGGGTCAACCCGGTCACTGACCGGCTGCGCAAGGTAAACATGCAGATCGCCGTCGCGCCGGTGCCCGCTCAGGAGACCATTACCCGCGACAACGTCACGATGCGGGTCGACGCCGTCGTCTACTACCGGGTCGTCGACCCGCTCAAGGCCATCGTCAACGTGCAGAACTACCAGTACGCCGTCGGCCAGGTCGCCCAGACCTCACTACGCGCGGTGACCGGACGGAGCAACATGGACCAGCTCCTGTCCGATCGCGACAAGATCAACGCCGAGCTCAGAGACGTGATCGACGCCCCCACCGAGCTGCCCTGGGGGGTCCGCGTGGAGCGGGTCGAGGTGAAGGACGTCTCGCTGCCCGAGGCGATGAAGCGCTCGATGTCCCGGCAGGCGGAAGCCGAACGCGAGCGCCGCGCCCGGATCATTGCCGCCGACGGCGAATACCAGGCCGCCAAGAAGCTCGCCCAGGCCGGCGCGATCATGGCGGCCGACCCGGCTGCGTTGCAGCTCCGGCTGCTGCAGACATTCGTCGAGGTCGCGGCCGAGAAGAACAAGACTATTGTGGTGCCCGTCCCGGTGGAGGTACTGCGCTTCTTCGACCGCGCAGCCCCCGGCCCTATCCAGGCCCGGCCGCCAGCTGGCGGGACGCGGGATACGCACGCGCCGCCGTCCCGGCCCGCTCCGGCGCTGTCAAACGGCAGCGGACCCGCAATCCAGTCAGCCACCGCCGCCTGACCCCGGCCGGTAAGGCCACTGCCCCGGCCGGTCGCGGCCACCCGGGTATACCGCTGAGGCCGGCCGCCCGCCGGTTACAGATCGACGCAGCAGTCCAGGGCTTGGCGCGTGCCGTCCCGCGGCTTCCCATGCAGCCGCTTACCGTCCGGCTGGGCCGTGGCCACGCTGCTCAAACCGTCGTGCGCCATGTCGGCTTCATGTTGACAGTTAACGCAGACTGCCCGTCTCTGATTCGCGAAACACGTCACATGAATACGACAGGACCGGTACCCGGGCGCCTGACGCGCGTGGCTGCCTCACAGCACTGCCGCGCGTGCCGCGATCGCCGAGCCGCGCGCGCCAGCCATGTCCCGGTGGGGAACCAGCGCAATGGACGCCGCGCGTGCCTGCTCGTCGCGCAGGACCGTGTGCTCGCGAACGCGCCCGAGAACCCAGTCGCGGAAATGCGGCTCCGCCTCGACGACGCCGCCGCCGAGAAAGTAGAGGTCCGGGTCGGTAAAGTTCGCGGCTACCGTGAGCAGCCTGCCGACGGCCATCGCCTGCTGCTCGAAGATCTTGAGCGCCAGCGGATCGCCGGCCTCCCCGTAGCCGCGGACAAGCTTCGCGGCCGTGCTGGCCGGCCTGACGGTGTCCAGCTCGTGGCCAGGGAAACGGCCGAGCCAGTAGGGCAGCAGGTTCTTCTCGATCGCCGTCAGCGAGGCGACGCTCTCGGCGTCGCCGGACAAGCCACAGTTGCAGGTCGGTACCGGCTGGCCCGGAGCGAGCAGCCCGTCCATCGGGACCCAGATATGCCCGAGCTCCCCGGCCATCCCGGCGGCTCCGCGTACCACCCTCCCGGCCTCGATTACCCCGCCGCCCAGGCCAGTACCCACGATCACGGAGACCGAGGACCGGCGCATCGCCGTTTCTGGACCGAAATGCTCGTAATGAGCGTACAGCGCCGCCGCATTCGCGTCGTTGTTATACACAACGGGGAGCCCGATACGGATCTCCAGCGCCCCTCGGACATCGAAATTGCACCATTTGGGGTCCGAGAAGTTGGTGGCCCCCCTGGACGAGATGACGCCATCCGCGCTGACAGGTCCCGGCGTGTCGAGCCCCACGGCACGCACCGCCGCACGAGGGACTCCGGTGAGCTCCAGGACCTGTTCCAGCGACCGGGCCAGCGCTTCGATGGCCTTGTCCGGGCCGTCCTTGACGCAACTAGGGCATTCAGCCAGCTGATTAACCAGGAACCGGCCCGCGGAGTCGAGCACCGTGGCGTTATTCGTCGTGCCGCCGTTGTCGAGGCCGACCACCACCCACCGGTCGGAATCCCGCATCGCCCGCCTCCTGCACCGCCGGCCCGCGTCCACCCAAGCCGACCCGACTGAGCGGCCCTGGCCGACCTGTCATGGCATCACCAAGGGCCGCCACCGCCCGCGGGAAAGGACACAAGCTACCGCGCCACCGCGCCAGGATCTCGAGCGGCCGTGCACCACCAACGAGCCCGTCACGGCCATGTCCGCCATAACGGAACGTCGACAAACGGGAATCGCCCCGATTATACACAAGGCCTCCCGGGGGCGCAGAACGGCGCAAATACCACCGCACGCCGGAACTATCCGCGGCAACGAAGACTGCCTGAGGCAGGGCATCCGCCCGAGACCCGTACTCGCGATCATCCGCGGTGGCCATCCCGCTGCCGGCGCCACCCCGCGGGGGGCCGCAACGGGGCCACTCACTTGGACCAGGGAGCTAGCCAGAGGCCTGTCCGCTGAGTCGCGCCGAACTCCGCAAGCCTTCGAGGCGGCTCGGGGCGGTTCTGAACGCGGGCGCGTACGCCTTAACCGAAGTGGTCGAATTCGCCGGCCTTGATGCCACGAACGAACGACTGCCATTCGTCGGCGGTGTAGCGGAGCGTGCCGCCGCGAGGTTCCTTAGAATCCCGAAGAACGATCATGCCGTTCTGCTGGGCGACCTCGACGCATTCCCCGGATGCGCAGAAGCTCGCCTTGCGCCACGCAGGCTGCTCTGTCTGCCTGGCTCCAGATGCTGGCATATGGCCACTACTTTCTTGAGGTAGCTGGGCAAGGAAGTTACCGGTCAGCAGGTTAGCCAGGCTGAGCGCCGTAGCTGACGATCATCGCCGCAATGATTTCACGTGTCGTATCGGGGCTCGCAGCCAGTTCGACCAATGTCCTGAATGTCGTGTTGTACACCTCGACGTCGCCCGGATCCTCGAGATACAGATCCCCGGTGAGGCCCTCGATGAAGACCACGTCGGCGACGTTGGGCAGGGCGAACCTGAGGATGATGAACTTGTTGTTCCCCGCGGGCAGGGCGCCTGCGTCGTAGGGAATCACCCGGAGAGTGACGCCTGGCAGGCCGGACAGCTGTAGCAGCCGTTCCAGCTGAGCTTGCATGATGGCCGGGCTGCCGACGACCCGGTGGAGCACCGACTCGTCCACCACCGCCTCGAAATGCGGCGCAGGAGTGGCGAAGAGGAGCTGCTGCCTGGCCAGCCGCCCCTCGACGCGCTGTTCGACGACCTCCGGCACCCACCTCGGCACCGCTGCGCGGACCACTGCGCGCGCGTAGTCGGGGGTCTGGAGCAGGCCCGGCATGATGCCAAGGCCGTAGTCGCTGATGGATGCCGCCTCCGCCTCCAGCCCGACATACGTCGAATACGGCAGGCCAAGGGGGCGCCACCAGGCTCGCTGCTTTCCCTCGCTGGCGAGTTCCATGAGGTGCTGTCGCTGGTCGCTGTCGACCTCATACAGGTCGCACAGATCGCGGATGTCCCGCGCCCTGGCGCCGCGCTGGCCCGTTTCAAGGCGGCTCACCTTTGAGGCGCTGACCAGGAGCCGGTCGGCGACTTGTTCTGCTGTCCAGCCCTTCTCGGTCCTGAGCGCCCTGAGCAACGCTCCGAGCTCGCGGCGGCGGACTATCGGGCTGCCTGTGGCGGGCACTCCAGTCACGCCCCTTTCTATGGGCGTCCGGTGCAACACCCCCCGGAAACGGGCCGACAAAGACTGCAGCCCGGAGGTCAGAAATGGCACTTGCCAATGGCGTTTGCCAAAGTCACCATTGAAGCAGAACTAGGCAGCGTCCTCAAGTCCCGCTCGGACAGCGGTCAGCAGGTGGCACACGGCCACTGGATAAGTCGTCGCCAGGCAGGCTCGCCTGGCGGCGGAGAGGAGGCGCCTATAGCCCATCGGGCCGCCGGAAGCTCGCAGCGAGCCAATCCAGGAGCCCATCCACGAGCACGCAGCGACGCCATGCCGCAGCACGCGCAGGCCGGGCCTCCGTGGCGCGGCCAAGGAAGCTGCAACACAAAGCACGGTCGATGTTCGCAGCATCGACCGTGCCAGTCACGCCGAAGCCCAGCTCTAGTAGGAGGGTCAGCGCTGAGGATCATGTTACCGACCTCGTGACGGAATGCAACAGTTGCGAATCGGCCCGGTGACCTTTCTCAGACTGACCCACCTGGATGGCGACAGCCAGTCAGGAGGGGACATGTTCGCCACCCAAGGAACAGCCCAGGAGGTAGAGAATGCCAGAGTCGCCCTCGCGCTCATCGCGGTGGGCATCGTGGTCTTCTGGCGCGTAGTACTCCGCGTACTGCTCGCGATCATCGCGATCGCGGTAGTGGTGACGGTCGGCGCAGGAGCATTCGTGCTCTTGCAGGGCATGCACCGGTAGTCCGTCGGAAGCCTGCCGGTCGGAGGTCTCATCGGCCCGCTGAGACAGTCGACCGGCAGCGCGGGACCACCTGTTGACATTGCGCCGGCCCGGCTTCATCTTGCAGGGATGGACATCTGGTGCGGCAGCGCCGGTTCCGGCGCTGTGCTGCGGCCGCCGAGCCGGGCGCCCGCCGTGGCGGCAGCACTTCGAGCGGAGCTTGGGGAGGGCGGTGACGGAGGTGGGCCCGCCAGCTAACGCGGCGCAAGTCCAGCGGTGGAACGGCGAGGGCGGCCGTTACTGGATCGCCCACCGGAAGCGGCACCTGGCAGGACACCAGCACCTCATCCCGCACTTATTCGGCGCCGCGGCCATCTCGCCGGGAGAGCGCGTGCTGGATGTTGGCTGCGGGTGCGGCGCGACGACGATCGTGGCGGCGCGGGCGGCCGGTGGCGCGGCCGCGCCCGGGCCGGAAGGCCGGCTGCCGGGACGGGGCGAGCCGGGTGCGGGCGGCAGCGCCGTCGGCCTGGATCTATCCGGCCCGATGCTGGAGGTCGCCCGGCAGCTCGCCGCCGACGCTGGTGCGGCGAACGCCGGATTCGTGCAGGGCGACGCCCAGGCCTGCCCGCTGCGCGCGGCGTCCTGCGACGTGATCATCAGCAGCTTTGGCGTCATGTTCTTCGAGGATCCGGCTGCGGCGTTCGCGAACATCGCCGGCGCGCTGCGCCGCCGCGGGCGGCTGGCCTTCTTGTGCTGGCAAGACGACATGCTCAACGAGCTGTTCGCTATCCCGCTGCGCGCCTTCGGCGCCGTCACGCGGCTGCCAGACCCGGCCGGCGGTGACCTCTTCGCCGACCAGCGGCGGGTCACGAGGCTGCTGTCCGGCGCGGGCTGGGAGGATATTCATATCGAGGGGGTCAGCGAGCCGGCCTGGATGGGATCCGACGTCCGCGACGTGATGAGCTACGTCCGCGGTATGCCCATGATCCGCAGCCTCGCAGCCGACCTAGGGAACGAGGCGGTGACCGAGCGAGTGCTGGCCACCATCGCCGAACAGTACGCTGCCCGCCAGCGCCCCGACGGAGTGTGGGTGCGCGCCGCCGCCTGGCTGGTCACCGCCACCGTTGCGGATGCGGGCGACCGCGCACCAGGACTTGCCATCGCCGACTGACGAGATCAAGCGCCTTCATGACCTGCTCCGCCTGCACGGCATCGAAGCGCGGGACGGCGCCACTGAGATGCGGCTGCGGGCAGCCGCATCTCAGTGGCTCGTAGGCGCTGCGTGAAGGCGGCGCGCCGTCAGCAGCCGTCGTAATCCGTCCAGTTCGACGCGCCACCTGCGGCGATGGCATTGTCGAATATCTGATCCTGGTAAGCGGGGCCGGCGACGCCGAACTCGCTGGCCGCGCCGCCATAGTTTTCCCAGGTGCCCAGCTGGAACTGGTATGCGCCGCCACCGTTACCTGGACCCCAGGCGTAGCTGCCGCCCTCTTCGGCGTTGCGGATGCAGATCCCGAGCGATGAGCTGGCTGCGTCCCCGCCGCCGCTGGATGGCGTTGGTGTCGGGCTCGGGCTGGGGCTCGGGCTGGGGGGCGGTGGCTGAGCCGCCTGCTGCTGAGCCTGCTGCTGAGCTGCCTGCTGCTGAGCCTGTTGCTGCTCAGCCTGCTGCTGAGCTGCCTTCTGCTGAGCGAGCCGTGCGGCGGCGAGCGCGGCGAGGTGCCGCGCAGTCCGCCGGGCCGCGCGGGCCTCCAGGACTGCGGCATAACGGTGCACGGCGGCAGTCATCTGGTAGTCGGTCAAGCTTGGTCCGGCGCTAGCCACCGGAATCGCGGCACCAGAGGGTTTAGTCACCGGAATCGCGTCACGAGAGGGCCTGGGTGCCGCAGATCCGCCTTCCAGGAACACGAAAGCCGCAGCCACGCCTGCGAGCGTTGCTGCGGCCACTACTAGTGCCCTGAGCCTAGTGGCGGGGGTTTTGAGCTTGGCATGACGGGATGCTTCGGGCATCACGCTCCGTTCCGCGGGGCTCCGCGTTCACCCGGCGAGCTGACGCCGGGGACGTCAGGTGGCGCGGGGAACGCCTGTCCGGGGGACCCTACTGGACGCGGGGCGGCAGGCGCGGGGAAACCCGGAAATTGGGCTCTGACCAGCCAATACCTCAACAGCATTTCCCGAACGCGGGCACCAGACTGCAACCGGCACTATGCAATGGCATGTCACGGTTACGTCCGCAAGTCCTCCCATAGGCTGTCGTTGTCTAGCCTCGGTGTTTGTGCGGCGGCGAGTTTGCAGTACCCGACGCGCATGATCATCTGCGGGAATTTGGTCCAGTGCGACATTGGTCCAGTGCGACCTGGGATTCCCGGGCCGGGCTCTGTCGTTGGATGGTTCGAGCTGCTGCGTATAAAATGATGCCACCACGCTAAGCCGGGCGGCCGTCAGCAGGACCCGCTTTTCCCGGGAAAATCAGTATCCGGTGGGCCATGCGCCAGATCGGATCGGTCGTATCCGTGCCGGCTGATGCGGTCGCAGCGCCGCCGGCGACGCCGAACAGTCGCCAGGTGTGCAAATGCCGCCGACTGCGCGCGAGCCGATGCACTGGCACCTAACAGTGCTCCCGTCGTTAGGCCGCGGTTCAGCAGGGCTCAGGATCGAGCCATTCGACCCACTGGCCGGACGGGTGAGCACGCGCTAGCAGGCGCCCGCGATCAGTGCTGCCGTGGAAGGTTCGCGCACTGAGCACGGCGAAGACCCCGTGCCGCTGGTAGTCGCGGACCAGCGACGCGGGCAGCGGAAGGCCTTGCACGCTGTCGTGTCCGGTGGGTCCGAGCGGGACGAGGGGATCTAGCGACAGCCATGTCACCGCGCGGGTGCGGCCGGCTGTGGCCATGATGTCCGCCAGCTGCGCGCGCTGCCCGGGCGGCAGGAACACGGCCAGGTAGGCGTCGACCACGGTGACGCTGCGCCCTGGCGCGAAGCTGTCCAGCACGCCGGGCAGCGCCTCTACTACGTTGCCGGCGACGAGCTTCACCGGGTGCTGCCGGGTCACCTCGATGGCTGCAGTGAGCCGGGCCAGCGCGGATGCCTCCGGCGGCGTGCACGCTTGCAGCCATGACCGTGCGGCCGGGTCCTGCACGTCGATGGGGTGGATATCGATTCCGGCACGCTCAGCGATGGGCGGAAGGCTGGCATGCGGGGGCTCGCGGGTGCCGCGCACTTCGCAACTGAGGCTCAGCGCGGCAGCCTGAGGCCCGGATGCCCGCCCGCCCAGCAGGTAGCGATACCGGTCGAGCTGCAGCCCCAGCCCAGCGCCGGTGCCCAGGTCGGCCAGCCCGATCGGATCCGCGCGGGAGACTGCCGTCGCGGCGATGCCCAGTGCGATCTGCGTACACCGGGCCACCTCATTCATCTGGTAGCGGTGTCCCTGGCACACGGCCGCAATATCGTCCAGGCGGGACGCGAAGAAAGCCGTGGCCGCCGGGTAGAAGCCGGCATCGAAACGGGGCTGCGGCGCTCCCGGCTCCGGGAAATAGGCAGCCAGCGGTACCGGCCTATCGCGGCGCACCAGGAACGATACAGCCGCGCTTGCCAGCAGAGCGGGCAGCCGATCTGCGGGCAGCGCCGCCAGCCGGCCGAGCAGTCCTTCGTGTGCTGCGATCGCCTGGAACAAGGCGGCCGTGAGCCGCCAAGAGTCCGGCGCATCCGGAGGTGACCAGCCAGCCGCCACCTCTAGCGCCTGGGCACGGATCTCGTCAATTGGTGACACGCTGCCAGCCCCCGCCGGTCAATGTCGGCCGCTGCCAGCCCGCTAGCCGCAGCACAGCACTGACCCTACCGTCGGCCGCCGAGCGGCTCTACGCACCGGGCGCTGAATCGCCGCGCCCGATGGCGCCCGCCCGACCCGCTCCTGACCCCGGTCTGCCGCATCGTAACGCGCTTGCGCCCAGAGACGCGCCCAGAGCCGGCTAGCCGCAAGCTGAGGGCCGCAAAGCCCTGGTCACGTCCCGTGGTACGACGACGCCTCAAGAACCGTCCGGAATGGGCCGCCGCGGTCATGCCCGGCGGAGGGCGAGGCCGAGGGAAGTGAACTGCTCGAATGGCCGGTGGTAGCCGCGTTCGATGTGGTGGATGCCGCGCAGCGAGGAGGGCTGATCGGCGACGGCGGCGGCCAGCACGGCGGAGAAGCCGGCCCGCACGTCGGGCAGCGTGACATCGGCGCCGCGCAGTTTAGAGCCGCCCCTGATCACCGCGGAATGAACGGCGTTGGTGTCGTGGAAGCGGCACGCGGGGCCGCCCAGGCACGCCGCGAACACCTCTATCTCGCAGCCCATCTTCTGCAGTGCCGGGACGTACACGAGCCGGTTTTCAAATACGGTCTCGTGCAGCACTGACATTCCGTCGGCCTGGGTGAACAGCACCATCAGCGGTTGCTGCCAGTCGGTCATGAACCCAGGGTGGGTGTCGGTGTGCACCGCGGCCGGCCGCAAGCCGCCCGGCGCCGACGCCGTGATCCAGTCGTCGGTGATGTCGAATCGGGCACCCATCCGGGCCAGCGTCGTGATCGCGGTGACCAGCCGGTCCTGCGGGCAGCCGTGCACGCGGACCTCGCCTCCGGTGATCAGCCCGGCCACCAGATAGGAGAACGCCTCGAGCCGGTCGCCGACCAGCCGCGCCGAGGCGCCGCGCAGCCGCTGCACTCCCTCGATTATGATCCGCCGGTCGGGGCTTAGCTCAATCTGGGCGCCCATCCGCTGCAGGAAGAGCGCGAGTTCTACCACCTCAGGTTCGGTGGCGGCACCGCGCACCACGGTCTTTCCCTCGGCAAGCACGGCGGATAGCAGCGCGGTCTCCGTCGCGCCCACGCTCGGGTACGGCAGGTCGATGCGGGCGCCATGCAGCTTGGCGGCGCGCGCCATAATCCCGTCCGGGCCGACCTCCACCTCGGCGCCGAGCGCCCGCAGCGCCGCCACGTGAAAGTCGACGGGCCGCCGTCCGATCGGATCGCCTCCCACCAGCGGCACGAAGGCCTCGCCGGCCTTGTGCAGCAGCGGCCCCAGCATCAGGATGGGAATCCGGTTCAGCCCGGTGAACGCCTCGGGCACGCGTGGCTCCACCGCGTTGCCCGCCACGATCGTGATCTCGTCATCGGATCGGCCGACGTGATACCCGATGGATTCCAGCATCGCAGCGGTTATGTCTACCTCGCCGATCTCCGGAACGTTGCCGATCGTGCTCGGCTCATCGCTGAGCATCGCAGCGACCATGTGCTTGGACACCGCGTTCTTCGATCCGCGCACGCGGATATCACCGCGTAGAGGGCCAGAGGGTTCAACTTGCCAGATTTCGGTCACGCAGCTCACACTACGGGCACGCTTCCCACGCCGAAGCCGTGATGAGCCTCCTGCCGGCTATCCGGAAGGTAACCAGGCCGCGCCGGGCCCCGGCAGCGCGCTCCTAGCCGCTGGCCTGGGTCAGTCAGGAAGGGCCGGTCACCCTGGCCGTCTCGCTGAAGTCCTGGCGAGACCTGGCCCGACCACCGTCCGCTGGAATGGCGAGGTCCAGTCAGCTTGTTGCACTGGGTGGATTGCGATTCGCTTGCTGAGACCGGCACCCCCATGGTCGGCCGGGATTGTTGCCACGCCAGGTGCTTCCTGAGCCGCCCCGGCCTGGCGTGACGGGCCGGGGCGAGGCGACAGCCGATTCTGGCCGGTGACGGGTCCAGCTCTGAGAAAGCCACACTCCAGGAGAGAGCACCGATGCGCCGCACTAAGGCCACGCAGGCCACCGCAGCGACCGAGATCCACAAGCCGGACGAGCAGTGGCGGCAGGAACTGACTCGCCAGCAGTACGACGTGCTGCGCCGTAGCCACACTGAGCCAGCATTCACCGGCAGATACGTTCACGCCAAGGAGAACGGCTCCTACTGCTGCGCCGGCTGCGGGAACGAGTTGTTCCGCTCGGACGCCAAGTTCGCATCCGGTACGGGCTGGCCGAGCTTCTACGAGCCGGCTGTCGCACTGGCTGTTGAGCTGCGGCCGGACAACAGGCTATTCCTGCGCCGTACGGAGGTGGTCTGTCGCCGCTGCGGCGGCCATCTGGGCCATGTTTTCCGCGACGGGCCGGCTCCCACAGGCAAGCGCTATTGCATCAATTCGTGCGCGCTGGCCTTCGAGCCCGCGCTGCCAGCCCGGGATCAGAGCGACAGCCAGCCTGGCAGCTGACGCCTGCAGGAGTCGCAGGGCCTGCGGCCAGGCAGCGTCGCGTTCTACTCCCTCCCGCGGCACTGACAGTTCTCCTTCTGATCAACCGAGGACTTCGACGGCCCGGATGTCGGCGAGGGCCCGCTACGCAGGCATGTGGCGTACCGAAAACTACGGGACTCTGAAAACTGACGGATGTCGCGGTTCCCGGCCCCAGCTGGTTTGCCCGCTCATTCATGACCCTGGCAACCCAGCCGCCGTCGAGCGGGTGATCCGTGAGCGTTCAGGCGGTCCCGGCGCATTACCGGCCAGAACTACGCCGGGTTCGATCGCCTGACCGAAGCAGGCTGACGCTGGCCGCTGACACGGCTATAACGGCTGTAAGAACCGCGAGCAGCAAGCCGGAAACCGCCGACTCGACGGTTATGGTGCGGCGACAGGCGGTCAGCGCAGCCGACGGAGGTGGGCGTCCGCGGGGTCAGCGGCCTGCAGGCGGATCCGGGCATCGACGGCCTGCACGCCGTCGGGGCGGGCGAAGACCGGGCTCAGCTCGAGCTCGGCGATCTGCGGCAGGTCGTCGGCCATCTGGGAGACGCGCAGCAGCAGGTCCCGCAGCGCGGCGAGATCAGCGCCGGGGGCGTCGGGGCGCCCGAGCAGGAGCGGGGCGGCTCGTATGGAGCGGATCAGCTCGTCGGCATCGGTGTCGGTGAGCGGAGCCAGCCGCGCCGCGCGATCAGCCAGCATATCGGCGGCCGCACCGCCGACCCCGAACAGCACCAGCGGGCCGACGACCACTTCCTGCAGCACGCTGATCGTCACCTCGACGCCGCCCGTGACCATCGGCTTGACGATGACACCGGTCAGCCGGTGGCCGAAAGCCTCCCTTAGCGAGCGGAACCCGCGCCGCACTTCGTCCGCGCCGTGCAGATCGATCAGCAGGGCGCCGGCGCCACGCGCGCGCATCAGGCCGGGCACGTCCGCTCTGAGCGCGACGGGGCCCTCGAACCGTGCTGCCGCCGCGATGGCGGCGTCCTCCGTTACGACCCCGATGCTGTCGGCCAGCGGCACGCCGTAGCAGCCCAGGAGTTCCACGGTCGGGTCCAGCGGCAGCCAGCCGCCCCGGGTGCCGGCGAGAAACCCGGCGACCAGTTCCCTCGCCCGGTCCCGGCGCAGGCCGTCGAGGTCGGGTACGTGTCCCGGCGGGATCGCCCGCCACATGCCGTAGCGCGCGGCGTGGCCGAGGGCGTGGGCGGCGGACTCAGAGTAGGCATAGGCCGGCACGGCGGGGGAGTCTTCGTCCGGGGCCCGGAGCAGCCGGACAACTTCCACCTGGTCCAGCACTGCGGCGGCGATCGGCACCGGCAGCCGTGCGGCGGGCACCTCGGGAACCAGGTCACCGCGTGCGCTCGTGACCGTCAGCGCCAGCACCGCGTCGACGCCCGGATCGGCCCCGACCAGCTCCAGGCATTGACGGAAGGCGCCGGGGCCGATCAGCAGGGTGGTATCGACCGGCCCGGTCACCGTGGCGTCCCGGGGAAGCAGGTCCCGGAGCGCCCGCTGGGTGTCCTCGGCCAGGTCGGCGAGCTGCAGGCCCGCGTCGTCGCACGCGTCGGCGGCGAGCACCACGGCGCCGCGGGTGTTGGACACCACGGCGACCCTGGGCCCGGCGGGGGCCGGCTGCGTGGCCAGCAGGACCGCGGTGTCGAGCAGCTCGCCGAGGTTCGCGGTGGCGATCACCCCGGCCTGCTCGAACAGGGCCTGCCTGGTGAGCAGGGGGGTAGCCGCCGTGGCGCGAGCCCCGGCCAGGCGCCGGCCGGTCATGGACCGGCCCACAATCACGGTCAGGACCGGCACGCTGCGGCCGACGCGGCGGGCCGTGCGGGCGAACTTGGGCGGGTTCACGATCGACTCCAGATACAGCAGGGCCAGCTTTGTCGCCTGGTCGGACTCCCACCACAGCAGCATGTCTTCGCCGGACACGTCGTCTTTGTCGCCCAGCGAGACGAGGGAGGAGATCCCGATGCCGATCCGCGACAGGTGCTCAACCAGGACGAAGCCGGTGCCGCCGGTCGACTGCAGGGCGAGGCCAGCGCTTCCCGGCTCGGGATGGCGGGCCGCGAACGTGGCGTCGAGGCCGGCACTGGTGTCGGCCACCCCGAAGCTGGCCGGCCCCACCATGCGCATGCCGTGGCGGCGGCAGATGTCCAGCAATTCCGTGCGGCCGGCGCCGTCGAGTCCCGCCGCGAGCACTACGAGCGCCTTGACCCCCCGCCGCCCGCATTCTTCGGCGATGCCGGGCACGGCAGCCGCCGGCGTGGCGATGACCGCCAGGTCGACGTGTTCGGGCAGCGCCGCCGCCGACGGGACGCAGGGCACGCCGTCCAGTTCGGCTACGGCCGGGTTGACCGCGTAAACCGGGCCGGGGAAGCCGCCGGTCATTATGTTGTGCAGGATGGCCCGCCCGACCGAGCCCGGCCGCCGGCTTGCGCCGATGACCGCGACCGAGGCCGGGGCCAGCAGGTGCTGCAGGCTGGCCACGTTGGCCGACCGCTCCCGCTCGGCCACCGCGTCACGGTAGGTGCTGAGGGCGACGTCGGCCTCGCCGGTGGGCAGCGGGAACGTGAGGTCGTACACACCGTCGGCCAGGGTGCGGTACGCCTGCAGCCCGGCGTCGGCGAACACTCTGAGCATGAGCGCGTTCTCGCATTGCGTCTCTGCGGTGAAGGCTTGCAGGCCGCGGTTGCGGGCCAGCGAGATCAGGTGCTCCAGCAGCAGCATGCCGACGCCGCGGTTGTGCATGTCATCGGCAACCGTAAAGGCGACCTCGGCCGACCGGGACGGGGGATCGCCGCACTCGTAACTGCCGCAGCCGATCAGCTCGCCGTCCATCAGGGCGAGCAGCGCGGCGTGGTCCGGCGCGGGCGCACGGCAGAGCCGGCGTGCCTCCCGTTCGGCTGCGATCGGGCTCATGCTGAAGAAGCGCAGGTAGAGACTGTCCGGGGTCAGCTTCTCGTGCATCTCCCGCACCGCGTCGTAGTCGTCAGGCCGCGCGGGCCGGATCTCGATCGTGGTGCCGTCGTTCAGCAGAGCGTAAACACTGGGCTCGGCGTCTGCGCTCACATCGCTCCCCCGGTTCTGCGACGGCTGACGGTGCCGCATTTATAGCATTATGAGCTATCGGGACGCGGCGGACCGCATGGCATTACCGCGCGCACCTTCCGGGACCCGAACAGATCCAACCGGGTCGGGCTGATCGTCGAGATACCCGACTTCGCCGCCTTCGAGCGGCTCATGCAGACCGAGGGCGCCGCGGAAGCGCTGAAGCACGATGCCCTACATCCCGATACGCTTCTGATTCTGACCGAGGGGTAGGTCCTGCTGCGAGGCCTCGGGCCAGGTTCGGCCAGAGGCCTCGCAGGACCGCGATTCAAGTAAACCGGGCCGTCCGGGCACCGAGGCGACCTGGGGTCGATGAAGCGGCTCGGACCAAGTCCCTGCCCAGGACGCGGCTCGCAGAGGAGAATTCCGCGATGGCATTGAGCAACTACAGGGTCGGCGCGGTCGTCGCCGTGTCAGACATGAAGCTCGCCACGGACTTTTACGAGAAAAAGCTCGGCCT
>Ga0187879_10000587_pt1 | contig 24282 bp, 21 predicted proteins | sample June2016WEW_19_1_FD_132423 | JGI IMG/M metagenome (GOLD analysis project Ga0187879, IMG submission 132423) | Peatland microbial communities from SPRUCE experiment site at the Marcell Experimental Forest, Minnesota, USA - June2016WEW_19_10 | ecosystem: Environmental > Terrestrial > Soil >... | reverse complement strand
TTGTCCCTCGTCCGCGCGCGAATGGAGAACGCAAAGGGGATTATTTCTGGCTATTCGGATTTGATTGCGTTTGCTGCAATGCAAAAGGCTCGCCGAGCGAAGTACAATGAATGTGTTTTGTCGTCTGAAAAAACGTAGATTGTGAGTTCGCAAGCGGACCGAGATGGTCGATAATTGATTGTCGTTCGTGCCGCAGGCGAGCGGCAGAAATCGACCCAAAGCAGCTGTTTAGCCTGATGGTGATTCGACCTGTACATGATATTGCTGAGATGCTGAAACGAATTTGAATCCGGAGCGCAATGGGTCAAACAATGAGGGAAGCCGAATGAAGAAGCTATGTCCCGCAATCATCGTCATTGTGCTTGCAACGTGTTCCTTTGCGGCGCTGCCGAGTCCTGCATCGGGGCAGTGTTGCCCGTGCACCGGGGTAGGCATCCATGCGGAGGCAGCGCCGCCGCCGTTACCGTACTACGATCAGCCGCCACTTCCCGCGCCCGGTTACATGTGGACGCCTGGTTATTGGGCTTGGAACAATCTGGATTACTACTGGGTGCCTGGCACCTGGGTTGAGCCGCCGCGCCCTGGCTTGCTCTGGACGCCCGGATATTGGGGCTTTGTAAACGGCCTCTATGTATTCAACCAAGGCTATTGGGGTCCGCACGTCGGTTTTTACGGCGGAATTTCTTACGGCTTTGGTTATGGCGGCTCCGGTTATCAGGGCGGCCGCTGGAATAACGGTGCATTCTTCTACAATAGCTCCGTCAACAACGTCGGCAGCACGAACATCACAAACGTCTATAATGAAAAGGTCGTCACCAACAACGTGACCCCCAATAACACCAGCTTCAATGGAGGCAAGAACGGAACGGTTGCGACGCCTACGGCGGAAGAAGAAGCCGCGGCGAAGGAGCCGCATGAGAAACCGACAAATCTCCAGGCCGAGCACACGCGCGCAGCGAGTATGAACACCGCTTCCTTTGCGTCGACGAATCACGGAAAACCGGCGGTTGCGGCGACGGCACGCCCCGGCGCGCTGACAAGTCCCGACGTCATCAAGGCCAACGCAACCGACGCGCCGGTGACCCCACCCCCTGCCAAAGCCGCTGTCGTTCCTGCAAAGAAGCCGCTCAAGACCGAACCGAAAGCAGAGGCAAAGCCAGCGGTGGAAAAGCCGGCCAAAGTCGCCGAGCCAACTCCAAACGTGAGCGAGCCGAAGGTATCGGGTCCTACGGTTGATAAGCCGGCCAAAGTCGCCCAACCAACCCCAAGCGTAAGAAAGCCGAAGGCGCCGGGTCCTGCGCTGCAGAAGCCCAAGCCCGACAAGCCGAAATGCGGACAGCCGCACGAGCCAGCCTGCCATTGAACGATTGTCCATGACGCCAGCGGACCAGAGGGCACTTGTGTAAACGACATGATGAATCGGGGCGCTCTGCGAGAAGGCGCCTTTCCACGATCTGCGGGATGAAGTCGCTGCGATCCTCAAGGAGCGACTGGACCGCTTGAGCCAAACCGCGTGCGCTCAATCTATCTAGCCTGATATCGCCGCTTTCGACCCAACCTCGTCGTTCGAAGACCGGCTTCCGATTCTCCGAAGCGGTCGTTCACGAAGTTGGGGTGCCGACTGCAGAGCGCCCAACCGCGTCGTTCAAGGCTTATCGCGTGGAACGCAAAGGCGGACATTTGCTCAGGAATCCACAAGGGCACGCCTAACACTCCTGTCGCAACTGACCGCGATATCGCGTGGCCCGTCAGCCTGCCTTGAGTTGGCGCGCTGCAGCCTCGGCAGTGTCCTCCGGCCGTGTGTTGAAAGCGATGGCTGCGCCGGGTGCTGCCCTGTGAACAACGTTGACCACTCGTTCAAACAGAGCGAGGCTTTTCGGAGGGAGCCTTAGTCCGCCACCGATCACCACGCAGTCATAGCGTGCGCTCGCCAGTTGTTTCTCGAGCATGGGACCAGCTGTTTCATCGGGGAATATCATGCAAGTGTCGCATTGCCATCCTCGCTCTTCGATCTTTGCGACGGCCACGGCAATGCCAGCGTTGATCTTTTCCGCATCGAAACCCGGCGGCAAAGCTGGGTCGGAGAAGTCTACGGTTTCGGGCTTCTGGCCGACGAACAATATACGGGTCATGATCTTTTCTCCATTCAGGCTTGGTATTTGCGGTTTATCGCTCGCGGTCGAGGAACCTGACACCTCAATCTTTCGCCCATTCGGCGGCCGCTGCAGTTGCAAAGTCGCGATAGGAACGCGGCGGATGACCAAGCAGCCCCGCGAGGCGTGCAACGTCCTCCGCGGTCGCGACGGCGCCGTCCTCCTGATAACGGCGCATCATCAGCTTCATGTCATAGGCAAGCCATGGGGGGCCAAATGCCTTCAGGCGCCGTTCCCAGGCCTCCAGATCATCGCCGCCATATCGGATTGGACGGTCGAGAACGTCGCTCCACAGCGCAGCGAGTTTTTCCCCGGTCGGGGCATCTGGCCCTACCAGTTCGTAGATCTCGCGGGGCAGCCGCGCGCGCGCTTGTTCGCGCCGCAGCAGCTCCTTCGCTGCAGCCTCGCCGATGTCGCGAACATCAACCATCGAGATGCCCTTTGCGCCAACTGGCATGCCGTAGACGCCACCATCGAGCAGAGCATCTTTCTGCCGCATGTCGTTCTGGATGAAATAGGCCGGGCGCAGGATCGTTACCGACAAATCATAGGCGTCGATCATCCGCTCGACGGTCATCTTGCTCGCGAAGTGTGGTACGTCGGCATAAGCCTCGCCCTTGAATACCGACAGATAGACGATCCCCTTCACGCCGGCGTCGCGCGCGGCGTTGAATGTCAGCATCGCTTGGGTAAGCTCATCGGGCGCGTTCGGCGCGAGCAGGAACAGCGTGCTCACACCGTCCAGCGCGGTGCGGACGCTGTCGATGTCGGAAAGGTCGCCCTTCACCGCGGACACGCCAGCAGGAAAGTGTGCCTTTTCGGGCGAACGGGTCAGCGCGCGGACCTCGGCACCATGCCCGTCGAGAAAGTTCAGTACCTGCGTCCCGATCGTACCCGTGCTTCCCGTCACCAGAATAGCCATGTCGTATCTCCTTAATGGCTGCGGCGACCCGTTGTCGCTGATTGAAAGATAGCTGTTCCAAGCTAAAGGGTCAGATGGCAGTATCGGGACACATCGTCTCGATTTTGGAACACTATACATGGATCTCCCCGCGCTCGCCGACTTCAACCTCGTTGCGACGCATGGCGGCTTCGGACGGGCCAGCCGGAGTAGTGGCAGGCCCATGGCAACGCTCTCGCGAAAGGTGTCCGAACTTGAGGCGGCCCTGGGAGTGCGCCTGACCGACGAGGGCCGCGCGCTGCATGAACTCACCCAAGGCCCGCTCGGAGAAATCGCCGAGGCCGAGCAGGCGGGCCGCCGGCGCGTCCGTGCAAATTACGGGTCAGCGCGCCGATCGTCTTGGCGCATGTCCTGCTGCCCAAGGTCGCGGCCGACTTCGTGCTTACTTACCCGCAAGTCGAACTCGAGATCGTCGCCGAGGATCGCGAGGTCGATCCGGTCGAGGACAATTACGACCTCGTGTTACGGGTCGATCCGAACCATGACGAGCGGTTGGTCGGGCGGCGGATCGTGGAGGACCAACGCCTTCTGGTTGCGCCCCCTTGGGTGCACGTCGCTCTCCGGCTGGAGCACGAAGACGGTGCCTGCGGGCGATATCGCCACGCCCACGTACATCCTGCAACCCGGCAATCATGCGATCGCGTACCCAGACAGTTGCGTGGCCCTTCCGGCCGATTTGCCTTCATGCCTGGCCAAGATGAAACCGTCTTTCCGGCACTTACTCTCCGTGGCTGTCATCCCTCATGGCCGGCACCCGGAGCTGATCATCGATGCCTTCATCCAGCACCTCGTTTCATTGTCCCCGCAGTATAATGTCCCCTACTGGTAAATCTGGAAATTCGGCCCGGGGAAATGGCCTTATGGCAAATGGGTTCTCGATCGCCTGGTGCGCTTCATCGCTGACGAGCCGAAGTTGATCCATGCTCTGGCCGAACTCGAACAGGAGCCGTGGGCACGGTCGGGTTCTATTCATTCCATCGAGACAATCGAGATCGACCTCGGCCCTGATGAGGAACCGGTACCGTGGCGAAGGGTCTCGGAAGTTGAACTCTGATCTGAACTCACGGTGGTCTGTCATAGCGTGGAAAAGCGCCTGACCATCCGATACGCTTGCTCCTAGGCTTGTTCGCTCGCCGTCAAGCAGCGCATTGCGGACGGCGTCAATGACGGCAATTGAATTCGCCGAAGCCCTCGACAAGTTTCGCGGCCGGCGCCATTTTTTCGGCCTGGGGATTCTGATCGAGCTTACGCCGCTTCATTCATGACGGTGTCTTCGTCGCAGCGATGTTTGTAGCCACGCATCCATTCGGCGGCCAATACGGTGCCGCTATCAGGGGACAGCGCCAATAGGTCCGCGTAAATCGGGCATGCGGTGGGTGAGCTTACGCAGTCGAATTCGGCGGCGACGTAGCCGGCTTGGAAAGCTACTTGCGCTAAAGCGTAGATGTTCATCGGACAATTATCCCTGTAATGGCAATCATGACTGGCGTCCCGGCGCGTCGGAGCCGCCCTGACTGTCCGAGAATGTTCGTTAGACCACAGAGAATTGGCGGTAGCTGTGCGTCTCCGCACATCGACGTCTAAGTCATACAACTCGCAACTCTTGTGACCGCAACTCGCAAATTGAAGGCCCGGATTTTTACCGCACGTTCTCTCCCCTCCAGGCCTCGTGGAGAAGATCGTGAAAACTGGCAATCACACAACTCGCAACTCTTGTGACCTCAACTCGCAAATTAAAGACACTGAATTTTACCGCGCATTCTGTCCCCTCCCGGCTTCGTGGAGAAGCTCAGGCATTCCAGATCGAACGCAAGTCGCATATCAGACTTGGTTAACTCGCAAACGCCTTCCGGAGAGGGCCGGTCCGCTTAGGCGGGGTGCGCCTCGACCTTCATCGCAAACTGAGCGCCATTGGAGTATTAGCGGCCATGCCCGATAACCGCTTTCGACCCAACTACGTCGCATAGGCGCTGATCAGATCGTCCCGAATCCGGTCATAGCGGGGCGAGCCGATCGGCGGCAGATGCGCCCGCCTCGGTCGTTCCAGGCAGCCTCGTCGTCGCTCGAACGCAGACGTTCGGCCGGGTGTGGCGGAAGCTGATCAGATGTCTGCTGGGGGGTGGATTTCCGACCTTCGAAAGTTACCTTCAGCCCTCAGCCCGTTCTGATCGCCCGCACCTCTGCGGCTCGCGCATCCACTGGAATCACCGGCAGTTCGCCCGGCTTCTCGACCGGAAGACCGCGCAGGTGATCCATGATCGCCTGCCCCTCCTTGTTCTTGGGTACCAGGGGCGGTTTGCAGCCATAGCACCGGTCCAATAAACGCATTCCGTGGACCAGTCCTTTATGGCCTCGGCGCGAATCCGAGCAAAACATTGCCTGGCTGGCCTCCATAAAGACCATAGCCGGAATTTGCGAAGATCATCCCACCCGCAACCGTCGGGCCCGCCGCGTCGAGCGAGCCGCCATGAGAGGCGACGCCGTTGACCGTGACGAAGGGCTTCGCCGTGTCGTAATCCCACAACACGCGTCCATCCGCCCTCGCGTAAGCGCGCAGATGGCCATCAACCGATCCGGATAGCACGAACTCCGGCGTCGCGGTGACCGCGGCGGATTGCGCGGGGCTGCAGTTGCTGCGGCCGGCGCAGGCGTGCGCCGGCGGAGCGATCCAAAGTCTGTCGCCGGTCGCCACATCGAGCGCCGCCAAGCCGCCGCCGGCATCGGAATCGAGCGCAAAAGGCTGTCCGATTACGAGAGCCTTGAGCGAGATGTCGGAGGTCGCAGCATAGACAGCCTCGCCATCCGTCGCTGTGCCCCACTGCACGCCGCCCAGTGGACCGCCGCGCCCGACCCGCGTCCGCCAGACGATGCGCCCTTTATCGTCGGGGTCAAGCGCAAAGACCAGCCCCGATTTCTGGCCAATGGTCAGCAGCCGCTTGTTGTCGGAAAGGGCGATGAGATTGGCGGAGGCCCCGAGATCGAAGTCCGGCCCATGCGGCTCGGGGCAATTCGCCTTGTCAGCGGCGAGGCAGGCGACGTTTCCCATGTCACCGCTGAGCAACTGGCGCAACCAGACGACGGCGCCGGTTTCGAGCGCGAGCGCGAGCACGGCGTCGCTCGTGTCCGTCGCCGGGGCCGAATGATTGTCGCCGGTACCAACGTAAAGAATGCGCCGCTTCACGTCGATCGTCGGCGACGACCAGATCGAGACGCCTGACGGTCCCCACAACTGCGTGCCGATGCTGTTACGGCCCGTGGGACCTGCTTCAGGAATCGTGAACGTACGCCAAACCGTCGCGCCGGTCGCCGCGTCAAGCGCGACGACGGCGCCGCGACCCTTGCAGCACTCGTATTTCGGATCGATCGCGGCGCTGTCGTCGCCAGCCGAGACCGGAACGTAGAGGCGCCCCTCGAAAAGAGCTGGCGCCCCCGTGATCTGCATGGCGGGGCCATCGGCGATACTGACTTTCCAAACCGTGGCTCCGGTCGCAGCGTCGAGCGCGTAGACATGACCGCGACGATCGCCAAACAGCGCAAGCGCCTTATCGCCCAAGCGCGCGACGGTGATCGCGCTTCGCACGCCCGCGCTCGCGGCGTAGTCCCAGAAATAGCAGCCTGATTCCGCATCGAGGGAATAGACGTGCCCGTTCTGTGCGCCGAAAAATACGCGGCCGCCGACGATCGTCGGCTGTCCAAACATGGCGGCAACGCCAGGGACGCCAAAAGCCCATTTCACCTCGAGGCGCGGGGCCTGTGTCGCGCTGATTCCTGGCTCCGCCTGAAAGCGCCAATTCTCAGGATTGGCGCCCCAGCCGTTGAACGCGGACCCCTCGAGCGAAAATTCGCGCGTCCCACCGCAGCGCCCAGCCATCGTCGGCTGCTCGCCGACCTTCCGGCCGGTCAGATACTCGGCGAGCGACAAGCGTTGGGCCGCCGAAAGAAGGGATCCCTGATCTTTCATAATGCCGTTTGTCAGCGCCTCGACGATGAAGTCCGGCGACATCGACCGCAGCGAGTCGCGGGCGGGCGCACGGGTCGCCGGATTGGCGTGGCAGACCGCGCAGTTGTCCTGAAACGTCGCTTCCGCCGTCCCTGGCGATGGCGCGGCCTGTGCTGAAGCGAAGCCAGGCGCAAACGCAATCTTGGCCACGACACAGAAAAGGAAAAGAAATCCAACCACGCTGTCACCATACCGCGAAAAGGTAGCGACCGAATCGCGACGCGAGCAATCTGACCACACCTGATTCTCGCCTGTCTGTGTTCACTTGGACAACTCAAGACGTTTGAGTCCCATCGTCTGGGCAGATTAAATCCGGCGCTCGGCAGCGCGTCAAATGATCCCATCCGACCCCTAATGGTCCCTTTGGCCGCACTGTCTCGCTTCTCGAAAGCAGACAATACGTCGGGGAGGGCAATCGACCGCAATGCGCAAGAAGCGGGCGGTCCCAGACGGCTTGCCGAACGGGTGATATCCGCCCCTTTGCTGCCCTTCCGGTTGGTGCCGATACGGGAAGAGAGCGCCAGGAGCGACCGTTCCGGGAACAGGTATTCCGATCGGCGTCTTGAGGCATTGAAGACTTTTAGCTGAGAAGGGTCGAAAAACCGCGCCTGGTTCACCGAGCTTGCTACTATCCACCAAACTCGATAGTCCGAGTTAGATAATATGTCATACAATTACATTCCTGGGGGGTCATAGATGAGCTGGACATCGCGAATCCTCGCTGTCGCCCTGTGCTCCTTGGCCTGGACGGAGTCGCCCAGCGCGGCATCGAATCAGTCCGTCCACCCGATTAAAGTCGCGGCCGTGGACTTCGTCCCAGCCTGGGGCGACCTCGACGGCAATATCGCGCGCCTTGCGCAAGCCGTCGAGAAAGCGGCCAAAGAAGGCGTGAACTACGCCGTCTTTCCGGAGACCGCGGTTAGCGGATATCTCTTCAGCGATCCAGCGCAGATTGCTCCTTACCTCGACACGATCCCGGGCAAGACGACGACCGCGCTTCTGCCGATTCTCGCGCGGACCGGCATGTATCTGAGCGTCGGAATCGCCGAGCGGGACGTCGAAACCGGTTTGGCTTATAACGCTGCCGTCCTGCTCGGCCCCAAGGGCGTCATCGGCAAATACCGGAAGATCGGCCTCAACCCGCAGGACCAGAAGGTCTTTGCTCCAGGAGACACCGGCGTTGAAGTCTTCGACACGCCGATCGGCCGCATCGGACTCGTCATCTGTTACGATGACACCTACTGGCAATATCCGCGTCTCAACGCCCTGCGCGGCGCCGAGATCATTGGCTGGCATTCCGTATCGGACCGCGTCATGCCGGGAACGCCGGCCGCCGAGGCGACCGGTAATCATTCGACCGTGTCCAACGTGCAGTACATGAGCGCGCAGAACGGCGTGTGGGTCGTCGCCGCCACGCGCAGCGGCATCGAAACCAATCCGATCACAGGTGGAAAGCTCTACTACAATGGCGGCTCAAGCCTATGGTCGCCGGAAGGGCATAAGTTGGCCCAGGCGCCGGTTGTGCCGCCCGAGGAATTGGCGCCGGGGCTGCACGGCGTTTTCAGCGCGACAATCACGCCATCGGAGTCGAACACAGCCCGCGCCGCGCGGCTCGCATTGCGCCGCCCCGCGCTTTATCTGCCACTGCTCGCGTTGCACCGCAGCCCCGTCGACGGGAACGCCACCAGCGCACAGCGCAGCGTGTCGCTGGTCGGCGTTCAATGGCCGGAGGGACCGTCACTCCTCGATACGGTCCGTCCGGCTGAAGGCGCGCTCACCGTGCTGCCGGAGCTTTCCGGCCTGCCCTCGGGGCTCAGTCCCGACCAAATCAAGGCCCGGGCCGAACGCAAGGGCGGGGCCTTCGAGCAGGCGCTGTCCGACGCCGCCCGCGTCGGCAAGGGCTACCTCGTCGGGAGCTACCCGGAGCGCGACGGCGACCGCGTCTACCACACAGTGGTTCTGGCGGGTCCCGACGGCGCCATTCTCGGGCGTTATCGAGCCACACATCCCGACGCCGCCCACGCCAGTTGGGCTGCGTCCGGGGATGAGATCGCCGTCATTCCCACGCCGCTCGGCCGCATCGGCCTGTCGTCCGCCGACGAACTTGCGGTTCCCGAACTTGGCGCGCTTTATGCCGCAAGGCGCGCTGACATTCTCGCCGCTCCGGCCGGCCCGCCGGAGCCGCTCAAGGTCGAGGTCGACGCCAAGCTGTTCGCCGTCCCGGACCCGCCCACCGGACGCGCCGACTTCTTCCCCTATGCCGCGGCCCAACAGAATCAGTTCTGGATCGTCAGCGGGGGACGCCGGGATCGCGATCACACGGCTGCGGCGATCTATGGGCCGGAGCCCGTCGTTTTGACGCCGACGCTGACCGCGGCTGCCGGCGCGGATGCTATTGGATACGAGACAGTGGTTCCAGCGCCCGGGACCTGGATCAACCAGAGCCAGTTGATCTCCGGCCAGCAGGCCCAGTGGTTCATCCCGCTTGTCCTTCCGGAACAAAACGCATGTCTGAAGCGCTGGCGAGCCGTGAGCGCCGCGCCTCTCCCCTGCCTATGACTTGCGCGGAGTTTCAGCTGGTCACGCCAAACATAACGAAACAGCTTATTGCGGACGTAGCAGACCGCAGCCTTGGACGCCCCAGTTGGGCGCTTTCGCCACACAGGACTCTCCCCCCCGCCGCTGCCGTCTTTCAGGGCGCCCGCGTCGCCGTCGCCCGAATATCCGCCGCCGCCACCCACGCCGCCCGAGTAGTAGCCTGTGTACGTCTCGCCGCCGGCGCCGCTCGAAAACCTCGTCCGACTCTGCCAACGTTTCCACGATGCCCAAAGCTGGGAGGCACCGTCGCCGGATCGACCGTGCTGGCCGTGGTTACCACGACGCCGATTCAGGTGCGCCGTGCGGGGACAGAGAGCGCCGTCTCAAAATCAGTGGTGTAACCCGCGATAGCGATGACCTCGCGTGATTGTCCCGATGTCTGCGATTTCCGGTTGACGGCTGCCCAAAGACCGGGGAGGCTGCGGGATTCTGCCGCAGTCCCGTCCCGATGCGGGTTTGCCGCGAGAACAGGGGGGTCGTCATGTTCAATCTCGGCATTCCGGTCAGCTCGGAAGGCGGCCACGTCAGCTTCCAGAACAACATTCCCGATCCCGTCGCCTCGGAGAAGGAGCTCCCCAGTTTCAAGTTCGAGCTCGAAAAGTCGGAAGGCCGCGTGATCGACGGGAGCTACGGCAAGGAGGCGACTGTCCTCCAGCTGCCAGTGTCCAAGGGGATCGCGGGCGTCTCGATGCGGATGCAGCCCGGCGTCATGCGCGAGTTGCATTGGCACGCGACCGCGGCCGAATGGGCCTATGTCACCGAGGGCCGGGTGCGCACTACCGCCATCGATCCGGCCGGCTGCGCCGAAACGAACGACTTCGAGCCGGGCGACATCTGGTACTTCCCGCGCGGCCATGGCCACGTGATCCAGACGCTCGGCGACATGCCCTGCCACTTCGTCCTCGTCTTCGACAATGGCTATTTCTCCGAGTTCGGCACGTTCAGCATCACCGACTTCGTCGGCCACGCACCGAAAGACCTGCTCGCCAAGAATTTCGGCGTCTCTGCCTCGATCTTCGACAAGTTTCCCAGGAGCGAGGTCTATTTCGCCAAGGGGCCGATCCCCCCGGCCGTTCCGCCTGCGCCCCTGCAGGGCTGGCGCCCGCCGCCGCTGACCCACAAGCATAGCCTCCTGTCGCAGAAGCCGCTCGAAGTTTTCGACGGCGGCAAGGAATGGCGGGTGGATGGCTCGCAATTCGCCATCTCGACCACGATGACCGGCGTCGTTCTCGAGATGGACGTGGGCGCGCTGCGCGAGCTGCACTGGCACCCGAACGCGGCGGAGTGGCAGTATGTGCTCGCCGGCGAGTTTCAGGTGTCGATGTTCGGCTCGGGCGGCCGCTGGCGGCAGGAGACCTTGCGGCCTGGCGACGTCGGCTACATCCCGCAGGGCTTCGGACATTCGATCGAGAACGTCGGCGGAACCACGGCCCGCATTCTGATCGTCTTCAACAGCGGCCACTACCAGACGATCGACCTCTCGCAATGGATCGCGGGCAATTCGCTCGATGTGCTCGCAACCAACTTCGGCCAGGACCCAAAGGTCTTCGAGACCTTCCCGCGGCGCGACGTGTTCATGACGAAATAACCGAGGGCGCCCCGATCTTCGTCAGGACTGTACGGGCCTGCTCCAGCATGCCGCCGGCGGTGGTCGTCGCGCCCGACGACAGCGGTGACATTCCCGTTCGCGACGAATGTCCGTAATCGGCGGACTCCGCGCGTAGAGGCAACGCCCGCTTACCTGCCCACTTGCGCCATTCCAGGTCGCGATCCGCAACGCCAGCTTTACGTCGCTCGTCGACGTTCGATCGCGTACAATGAATGTCCTGTTTGACATTTTGATTGCGCAAAGCTGCCATTCCGCTCCCCACCCTTTGCAGAAGTTCGGCTCAGAGTTCTCGATGGGGGGACGATCTTGGAGCCGACGTGCTAGGCTCCTTCGGCATATCACCCATTGCGGGGCCTGATTCCGTTGGACTTCTGGTTCGAATTCGCTTCCACCTATTCTTACCTCAGCGCAATGCGAATAGAGCAGGAAGCGGTGCGACGCGGGGTTGCGGTGAGGTGGCGACCGTTTCTGCTCGGCCCGATATTCAGCTCACAAGGATGGAACACCTCGCCGTTTGCGATTTACCCGGCGAAAGGTCGATACATGTGGCGCGACGTCGAGCGCCGGGCCGCGCGGCTGGGCCTGTCATTTCGGCGACCTTCCGCCGACGACCCGCGCACCTTCCCACAGCATAGCGTGCTTGCGGGAGGAACCATGGGGCGTCCAGTTCTGTCGCGAAGTGTTCTCAGCTGAATTTGTCGACGGACGTGACATATCCGATCGGGCGACGCTGGAGTCGCTAGCTGGGCGGTTCGTCGCCTCGCCGCGGCTTGTGGAGCGGGCACTATCGCCTGAGAACAAGGAACGGCTACGGCGGAATGTTGAAGAGGCGGCGATGCGCGGCCTGTTCGGGGCGCCAAGCTTCACTGTGGGGGACGAGTTGTTCTGGGGAGACGACCGCCTTGAGGACGCTCTAGACTGGGCCACGGCGAACGCGACACGATGTGCTTGATCACGCGATCCGATTACAGCTTATGGATGACCCAAATAACCTCCCCGGCGAAGTCTACTGGCGTCGGCGGGGCCTTAATGGTTTGCGCCCACTCAATATCGTGCTCATAGCCTGCTTCAATTACGGCCGCCCGAAGTTCACGATAGCGCGAGGGGGTCATGGATATTTTTCCCAAAGCAACGCGGTCTGAGCGCACTCGCCTCGGCGTGCCGGCCGGCGCCCGATGCTCTCTCCGGAACGGGCGTTCTATTGCGCCGCGACCGGCAAGGGGACCCTGTCGTCATCATGCAGGAGCCGCGCTCCAATGCCATGCGCGTCGGCGAGCTCGCTTGCCAACTCGTCGACCACACCCGTTTGAGCCCGCGCATCGATCTCGCCCCTGCGCAGCCGCTCGGACTTCCGCCGCTCGATTTCCCTCAAGGCCGATCCGGACGGAAAAATCTTGGCAAGACGCCGCAACGCCTCATCTGACCCAAGCTTCTCGTAAAGCCGATTGCGCAGCCCGGTATCGCCGGGAGTTGTGGACAAGGCCCACAGTTCGATCGGCCCAAGCGTATTCACGAGCATCTGCTCGTATTTCGCGTTGTCGACTTGCAACACCGCCAGAAACGCGGCACCGGCCGGACCTGGACCATGCAGCCGATAGCGCACAATGTCGGCACTTGCCTCGGAGAGATTGAAACGCTCGATGATCTCTTCGGCTTCTTTATCGTCGCCAGCCCGTAGAACGAAGCGGCCCGTTGATTGGCTGACAATCCCATCCCCCATGTCCCGCAACCGCTGGCTCGAAAAGCCGAGTTGAATATTGTGTTTGCGGCCCTCGCGGACATCGAGCTCGGCCTGAGCACGCACCTGGGGACTGCCCTGCGTGCGATGCCACTCGTCGTAATCGAGCCGCTTCACCGCTTCGTAAGTCTCCTGGAATCGGACCTGATGATAGTCTCGCACATGGTCCGGCACATAACGCAGATAATCAGGCTCTAAGAAGAAGTTCCGGGCGAGGATATGGCGGCCCAGCATATACATCATCTCGGTCTGCCGGTTCGCCGCCGCCGAGCCGGTAGGGGCGACCTCGGCAAGATCCATAACGATGATCCGCGCTGGTCCAAAATCGAGCCTCGTCGGGCAGTTTAGGGTCTGGAATTTACGAATGACATCATAAATGTAGCGCTCGAAGAGGTCCGACGCTTGCTCCGCCGTCACCTCGATCCGAAGCTTGCCGAACATATCCTTGACCTGGTCCGTGCGCGACGCGCCGATCAGGTCCTGCAACACCGGAACCGCGTGGCGCTGCGCGATCTCGGCCAGGCGGTATTCGCCGGCCTTGCAAAGCGCGGTCACGACGTCGCGCCAATGCGGATCATCCGGGTTCATTTCGATCTTGTATTTTTCGATCGCTGCGTCGACCAGCGGCTCCACATCCCGGCGATAGCGCTTCGGCGATGCCCCTGGAACGTCAGTGCACAAGCGATAGGCCTCATCGATCACGATGCCGATCATCTGGCCCATGCCTTCAAAGGGGGTGCTCTGGTCCGGCGGCAGGGTGATCAACGCCAGGAAGTTCTGGAGGAACGCCCGCTCGAGCGGCAGAGGATATTCGCACCCCACCTGTAAATCGAACACATTGAACTCATAGCCAGGCGCGAACTGCATCTTCGTGAAAATCGCTTCGTGGCGCCGGTGCGGGCCGAGTGCCTCCTGCATGACGCGGACGAAACCTTCCGCCGACTCCCCGATGTCCAGCTTGCCAATCAAAGGGACTTTCGCACCATGCGCCCCGAGCACGGCCGAGCTAAGACAGAGGCCAAGATTGATCGTATTCGCCAAAACCGACTTGCCCGAACCCGGCGGCGCCACAAAAATATCGAGCACTTGCGGCCGCTTCGACCCACCCGATGGATCATAGGGCCACATCGCCCCATTCGGCTGCCGGAACAACACGCTTCCCCGCTCCCATGGCGACGCGGTCCGATTCCACGGCAGCATCGCCAGCGCGTCGCCGAGCAGCGCGACCGATGGCGGCGCCGTGGACCCCAGCGAAAGACCTGGTACGCTGCTCATCACACCTTCAAGCGGGTCGCCCACGACGGGCGTCGCCCGGCAATTCCCCCAGGCCTCGATCCGCTGCGAAAGTGTCGAGGCGCGCCGCCGCAGCTTGCGGGTTTCGCCGAGAGGCGCCCAGGTGGCGAAAGACGCGCGCAAAGTCACCGCGATATGATTGTCCTCTTCGCGCGCGTGACGCAGGACAGCGAAGGCCCGTTGTAAATCCCGGTTGGCGGGGAACATCGACAAGAACGACGCTCCGATCTGTTTCAGCATCATTGCCGAATTGCCACCTCCTTCAAGCACTATGGAAGCCCGCCACGGGATACGATCCTGGCCAAGCCGGGACGCAAGCTCAACGAAGGGCCGGACGTCTTCCGGTCCCACGGCCAAATCGACGCAGGCGAACTCGTTGTCGCCGATTTCGACACGCTGACTGTCATGGGTCACCGCATCAAGGTAAAAGAAATGATCGCGGATCGGCGGCCACAGCAGGCCTTCCTTGATCGAGCTCTTTCCTCCCTCTTCCGGCCACCGCGGCATGAACCGGTCTCCGACCAGGATTGGACGCCAGCTTGACCCGACCGTTTCCCGATACATCGCCTCGCGCGCCACAATCAGCGCCTCATGCGCCGAAATTTCTGTCGCGGCGACGTCGTGACCTTTCAAGGACGCCACAATCCGCGACACAAAGCCCGCATGATGCGCCGCCATGACTTCGCTGCGCAAAAAGAATTTCTGTGCCTCGCCGATGCCAGGGCATTCCTTGGCCATCGCCGCCTGCTCTTCCTTAACCTGCTTGCGCTCTTCCTTCGTCAGCACACCCCGTTGTGTCCACAAAATGTAATAGCCTGCCTCCCAGCGCATCACGCTCGACCAAAGCCTCAGACGCTCGTCCAGAATATTGGTCAGATCGATCCCCATCTCTCGCGCCACCTGGCGGCACGAGTCCATGTTGATTCTCTCGATCTCACGGACTGCGAGATCAGGGTCCGACGCATACCAGCCAACGATGGCATGCCCTCTTTTTTCCAGGGCGCCGGCAATATCGATGCGCATCGCCGTGGCGATCCTTTCGATATCGGCGCGGGTTGACATCCGCAGCATTCCATCCAGACGCACAAAGGAGAGATAGTCCCCTTGCTTGGTGATCAGCGCATCGCCGTGAGAGGTCTCGATTTCGCAAAAGCTGGCGAGCGGCTGTTTCAGCATCAAGGACAGGCTGGCAAGACCGCGCGAGATGAAATTCATGATCGTCCCTTTGCTTTGATCGAGAACATGTTTATTCCGCCGCCAGCAATTCGATCGGCGGCTTCCGGCGCCTGCGTTTGCCGTTGCGTCGGGACGGCGGCACAAAGCCGGGGACGCAGCGGTCCGCGAGGCGGCGGTCGGAAGGCTTCGTCCATTCTTGTTTGCGCCCAGGCGGGATCAGAAAGATGGGCAGGGTGGCGGCGGGCAACAAAGCCGGCGGCCAGCTACCGCTCTCCGCCCGCACCCAAATGAACCATGCATACATGGTCGCCGTGGTCCCATCCGGATCCCAGCCTCCTTCGCACATCGGCACGCGCTCCGCGAACGGCGCGATCAAGGACGGCGGATGCAGCGCATAGATATTCCGGTATCGCCTTTGCCCCTCGAGCCATTGCATCCGTTGGAGGAAGGCGACCCCGCGCAGGGCGACGCCCATGGCACGATCAAGAAAGCGTTGCGACAATCCGAACGGCGGATTGGTCACAATCCAATCACTCGAGGGACCATGCCAGTCCGCACTCAAAAAATCGCCGATCTCAATGTCCACCGCTTCGCCGGCTTGGGCCGTTGGATAGCGATATATGTCGCTTGCGAAGACGCCATCGGCATATTCGGCGATGATCTCGCTCATATGACCGAGCCCTGCCGCGGGTTCCGAGATCACGCTCCTGCGATCAATCTTTCCGCCTGTGGCAACAGGCATCACATCTTCAAACAGCGTCCGGGTCGCCCATGGCGGCGAGGCAAAAAACTCATGCTTCTGCCAGGGCTTGCCATCCGACAATCGCTTGCGCTTCATCGCGCGCACCGCGCTATGGCCTTTCCCGTCGATCGACCGCGCTGATGCCGCTGTTTCCAACACCTTAGTTGCCCCCCGAGGCTTCCCAGCCAGTGCTGGTGAGAATAAGGGTCTTTTGCAACTCCCTCTTGCCCGCCCCCTCGACAACTCCAGCAACTTTTTGGAACACTGTTTGAAAGGTAGCGTCCTTTGTCCACTCCGCCAAATCCTCGATCTTGTAGGTGTAGGTCACCCGTGCTTGCTGCGGCTCGCCGCCCTTGACCGTTCCCTCCCATCTCACGATCGATCCAAGTGCCGCGTTGCCGTAGCAGAAATCACTCTCGCTCATCATCCCTTGAGCACCGGCTTTCTCGCGGTAGAAGCGTCGCCCCTTGCTCGTCAACTCATAGCGTTTGACCTTCCGGACAACACCCCCCGCCCGCCCAAAGACATCGTTCTGAGCCGCATCAGTGATCGTGCTGGACACCAAGCCCACGCCTTCAAGAGCGGTCATTTGCTGGGGACCATTTGGCCGGCCGTCCGCCGGCCACTCCAAAGGCAAGTCGATGGGCCATTGGTTTACCCTGAACCCCGTGCAAAGTTCATTGCTCTGTTCCACGAACCGCGAAATCGCGGTTCCGAAGTTTTTCTCGTTAGCGTCTTCCTTGCTGCCACATCCTGTCAACAAGATAAGACATCCAACGCCCAAATAGTGTGCGCGGCTTTTCATAGTGATTGTGCCTTCCCGTTACCCATCGGAGCGGCTCCCGCGGACCCGCTCTTGTTCGTTGTCGTCTCCGCTTTCAATTGCTCCAGCAGCCCCGGATAGATATCCTCGCCGCCCCGGTACAACCGGCCGAGCGGCAGTAGCCGGGTCCCGGCAAGAAGCGCTTCGCGGCGCCCATAGCTCTTTGATGACAGCCGCAGCAGCGCGGCGCCGAGGGCTCGCGGTGATGTCGTGCCAAGCCGCTCATTGGCGGCGGCGCCACGTTCCTTCAACGCCATAACGGCGGAGACGGCGGCAATTACGGGAGCGGGTGCCGGGAAGGGACGCCGGTCGAGATGCGGCGGTTTCCCATGCTGCACCAGAATAAGATGAATGCCGCGCGCCAAGGCGTTCAATGCGCCTTGCGTCAATTCCGGCAGCCAGATCAATGTCGCTTCGAGCTCGATCTCCGGATGCAGGAAGTCCTGGGCAAGATGGCATAACACGCAGGACGACACGACATTGTCCGGCGTCTCGTCTGACGGATCGCCGTTGAGATGATAACGCTCCTGCCAGCTTGCGGCTTCCAATCCGCAAAACCGGCAGGAACTCCGACTGCCGCCGCCATGGACCGCGGTGAGTTCGCCGGGGCGCTGGAACCACACGCGAGCCGACAAGGGCAGCGGAAGAAGACGCATGATGCAGCCTTACTGGAAGGTAACGACGGCGGCCTGGCTGGAGATCGTCGCGGCACCCCCCGACGTCGTTTGCGCTGCCTTGTTGATCCAGGCGCCGCCGGCGACGAAAAGGCCGGTCAGAACGAGACCCGCGAGACCAGCGGCCACTTTGCCGCTTTCGCGGTTCTCCGGTTGACGCGACTGCCACAAATAGGGGTGAAGACACGAAAGTGCACAAATTGTCCGGCTCGCGTGAACGATACGCGAACAGCTTATGCTGAAGCAGGTGCGGTGCCCTTTGCTTCGGTCTTTAGCGCCGCGTAGAGGGCGGTCTTGCCGACCCTGACCCGCGCTGCGGCCTCTCGGACAGTGAGCCCACCGGTGATCAACGCGCGAGCGCGATGAAGTTTTTCGTCGGTGATGACTGGCTTTCGTCCGCCTCGTCAGTCTCGAGAGACAGCGCGACCAATCCGGCGCGAGTTCGCTCGCGGATCAAATCCCGTTCGAACTGGGCAAGCGCGCCAAACACATGGAAGATGAGAAGGCCGCCGGGCGTCGTGGTGTCGATCGCCTCGGTCAAGGATCGCAGGCCGGCGCCGTTCTTTTCCAACTGGTTTACGGTCTCGATCAGATGTGGGAGCGAACGCGCGAGGCGATCAAGTTCCAGGTGACGAGAACATCGCCTTCTCGCACGAAGGCGAGGGCTTGCGCCAAGCCGGGGCGATCTGTCTTTGCTCCCGACGCGCGATCCTCGAAAATCCGGTCGCAGCCGGCGTCGTGAAGCGCATCGAGCTGGAGAGCCACGTCCTGCTCCACCGTCGAAACCCGCGCATAACCGATCCGGACCATCGCAATTTTCCCGGACTCGTCCGTTTTGCCGTCCGACAATCATTCTGTCCGGCTCGCCGCTGTCAAGCGTGGTTTCCGGACCGAAGGGCGATCGGCCGGTAAAGGGTCGTTTGGCGGACAGAGTTTCAATCGCTATGGCCGTGCCTTTCAGGGTCGGTGGAGAAATTCCCATGGCGCGGCGGCGACTGTTTACAGATGAGCACTGGGCGAGCCTGCTGGCTCCGCCAACCGAAGAACGCGAGATCGTTCGGCACTGCACGCTAAGCCGCCATGACCTCGATCTGATCGCCGTCAAGCGCAGCGATCACAGCCGCCTCGGGTTCGCAGTGCTGCTCTGCTACCTTCGGCATCCCGGCCGGGCATTGGAAGCTGCCGAAGAGCCGCCGGCTGAACTTCTGGCCTTCGTAGCAGACCAGCTGGAAGTCGATGTCGCCGCATTTGAAAAGTACCGAGGACGGGATCAGACGCGCCGCGAGCAGCTCGCCGACCTGATGGCGCGGTTTGGCTATCAGACGTTCGATCGGGCCGCGTCGCGGCTTTACGTCGCTTGGCTGATCCCGATCGCCCAGACCATCCAGAAGCCCGATAGGCTGGTCGAGATGCTTTTAGAAGAGATGCGCCGGCAACGTGTCCTCTTGCCGATCCCACGCGTGCTCGAAATGCTGGTGCGCCAGGCACGGGCGCGAGCGGAGTTGGTCTCTTATAGGGCGCTTACGAATGGATTGACCAAGCCGCAGCTCGCGGCGCTCGGCACGCTGCTCGAACAGAAGCCCAATGCCGCCGTGAGTTCGATGGCGTGGTTGCTGCAGGCGCCGCAATCGCCGGCCTCCCGGAATATCCTGGCTTTGATCGCGCGGATCAAATTCGTGCGCAATCTCGGTATCGAGCGGGACCGGCAACGAAACGTCCCGAGCATCGCGTTCGACAGAATCGCAGCCGAATGTCTGCGGCTGACGTCCCAACATGTGCGCGATCTCGCGGTTCCCCGCCGTCACGCGACGCTCGTAGCGGCTGCGATTTCGTTCGAGACCAATCTCACCGACGCGACCCTTCTCATGTTTGATAAACTGATGGGCAGCTTGATCCGGAAGGCGGAGCGGCGTACGGCCGACGACAGTTTGAAAGCTTTACGCCAAGCCCAGGGGAATCTCAGGACGCTCGCCACAGCATGCCGCGCCGTGATCGACGCGCGAAACGATAAGGCCGATCCCTTTTCGGCTGTGGATAACCGAGTCGGATGGGACAAGTTCGTCCGCAGCGTAGCTGAGGCAGAAAGTCTGGCGCAGCCGGAGACCACGGACAATCGAGCCAAGCTGATCGAAAAATATGGCGCCGTCCGGAGGTTCGCTCCGGCGCTGCTGGAAACCTTCGAGTTCCGAGGAGGCGGTGCGATGAATGGCCTTCTCCGCGCGGTCACGCTCATTCGCAACACGTATCGTGCGGGCAAGCGCATGTTGCCAGATAGACCGCCGACTGGATTTGTTCGTCGGGCGTGGCGTCCTTTCGTGTTCAAGGACGGCGAGATAAATCGCAAGGCCTATGAACTGTGCGTCTTGTCAGAGCTTCGGGATCGGCTGCGGGCCGGCGACGTGTGGGTTGAGGGAAGCCGGCAGTATCAAGACTTCGAGAACTACCTCATTCCGAAACCGACCTTCGAGATATTGAAGGGCGAAGGCCCGCTCCCCCTCGAAATCGAAACGAACGTCGAGCGTTATCTCGACAATCGACGGACAATCTTGAGCAAGGAGCTGGCTGAAGTAGCGGCGCTCGCCGTTGCGGGAAAACTCGAGGATGTCGATCTCTCCGGTGGCGAGCTGAAGATCACGCCGCTGCGGAACGCAGTGCCGGCGGACGCCGAAAGTTTGCGCGACGCCGCCTATGATCTCATCCCACGCACCAAGATCACCGACGTATTGCTCGACGTTGATCGCTGGACCGGCCTCGCCGACTGCTTCACCCATCAGCGGAGTGGCCGACCACCCGAAAACAAGGAAGGGCTGTTGACCGCGATTCTCGCAGACGGGATCAATCTCGGCCTGACCTCAATGGCGGACGCCTGCCGAGGTGCCACGATTCGGCAACTGGCCTGGGTGCAGGATTGGCATATCCGCGAGGAGACCTATGCCGCCGCGCTCGCCCGGCTGATCGACTTTCACCGTGCTTTGCCCCTCGCCCAGCTCTGGGGCGGGGGCGGCACATCATCGTCGGACGGGCAGTATTATCCGGCCGGCGGCCACGGCGAGTCGCTCGGCGACATCAACGCCCGCCACGGCAATGAGCCCGGCGTCGCCTTCTATACCCACATCTCCGACCAGTACGGCCCTTTCTATACGAAGGTCATCGCCGCGACCGCGAACGAGGCCCCGCACGTGCTCGATGGTCTACTTTATCACCAGACGGGATTGCGGATAGAGGAGCATTACACCGATACCGGCGGCGTTACCGACCACGTATTCGGGCTCTGTCCGCTATTTGGGTTTCGCTTTGCTCCCCGTATCCGCGACTTGAAGGACCGACGGCTCTATCTATTCCCGGGCCAGTACGCCCCGCCGATCCTCGCCCCGCTTGTCGGCGGCAATATTAATCACGACCATATTGCGGCGCATTGGGATGACGTGCTTCGGCTCGGTGCGTCGATCCGCGCCAGCACAGTCACAGCGTCTGCGATGCTCAAGAAACTGTCGGCTTATCCACGTCAAAACGGACTAGCCGTGGCGCTGCGCGAGATCGGTCGGATCGAGCGGACCCTCTTCACCCTCGAATGGCTGAAGAGCATCGATCTCCGGCGTCGCACCAATGCCGGCCTCAACAAAGGCGAGGCCCGCAACGCTCTCGCCCGAGCGGTCTTTTTCTATCGATTGGGCGAAATGCGCGACAGGAGCTTCGAGAGCCAAGCCTATCGGGCCTCCGGGCTCAACCTTCTGGTAGCCGCGATCATCCTGTGGAACACGGTTTATCTCGAACGCGCTTTCGCCGAGCTAGGCCGCCAGGGTCGCGACGTACGCCCCGGCCTCGCCAAGCATGTGGCGCCACTGGGATGGGAGCATATCGGGCTCACTGGCGACTACGTCTGGAGCAGCGTCGATCAGCCGACAGGCGGCTCATTCCGGCCGCTGCGACGCCGGGACTCAATGCTCGCGGCCTGAGTTGCCAATTCGTTCACGCGAGCCGGACAATTCATGCACTTTCGTGTCTTCACCCCGTGATGCGCGCCGATGGTCCGGAGCGCGTCTTTGGCGAATGGTGGAAACGCGACGCCGAACTGGCGACGGTGCGCGACTATTTTCAGGTCGAGGACGAGGCGGGCGAGCGCTATTGGATCTACCGCGCTGGCGACGGCGAGGACGCCGCCACCGGTTCGCATCGCTGGTTCCTTCACGGGGTATTCGGATGAGCGCGCCCCGCTATATCGAGCTGCAATGCACTTCGCATTTCAGCTTCCTACGGGGGGCGAGCTCCTGCGATGAACTGTTCGCGCAAGCCGCAAAGCTTGGCGTCGAGGCCCTCGCGATCGTCGATCGAAACAGCGTGGCCGGCATCGTTCGCGCCCATGAGGCGGCGAAGGCGGCCGGGGTCCGCCTGATCGTGGGCTGCCGCCTCGATCTCACGGACGGTATGTCCGTCCTCGTCTATCCAACCGATCGGCCCGCCTATGCAAGGCTTTGCCGGCTGCTGTCGCTCGGCAAGCGGCGCGGCGGGAAGGCGCAATGCCGGCTCGACTGGTCCGACCTCGTCGCTTATGGCGAAGGCCTGATCGCGGTCCTCGTTCCCGACGAGACCAATGAGGCCTGCGCGCTGCGCCTTCGCCGGCTCGCGCAAGGCTTCGGCGACCGCGCTTATATGGTGCTGACGCTCCGCCGCCGGCCAAACGATGCGCTGCGGCTCCATCACCTGTCGACTATGGCGGCGCGGGCAGGGGTTGCGACCGTGGTCAGCAATGACGTGCTCTTCCATGTCCCATCGCGGCGCATCCTGCAGGATGTCGTCACCTGCATCCGGCACAATTGCGCCATCGATGACGCCGGGTTCCGGCGTGAACGTCATGCCGATCGATATCTCAAAGCCCCGGAGGAAATGGCCCGGCTCTTCAGCCGCTACCCTGAAGCGCTGGCGCGCACGCTCGAAATTGCGGATCGCTGCCGCTTCTCGCTGGACGAACTCACGTATCAATATCCGGAAGAGGCTTTGATCCCCGGCCTGACGCCGCAGCAGGCGCTGGAAAAGATGACTTTTGAAGGCGCCGCCGACCGTTATCCGGAGGGCGTTCCCGACAAGGTGATCGCCATCCTCAAGCATGAACTGCGCCTGATTGAGACGCTGCGCTATGCGCCGTATTTCCTGACGGTGAACGCGATCGTCCGCTTCGCCCGTAGCCAGGACATTCTCTGCCAGGGCCGCGGCTCCGCCGCCAACAGCGCCGTCTGCTATGTGCTTGGTATCACCTCGATCGACCCTGAGCGCAATGACCTCTTGTTCGAGCGCTTCGTATCGGAGGAGCGGCGCGAGCCTCCCGACATAGATGTCGATTTCGAGCACGAGCGGCGCGAGATCGTCCTGCAGTGGGTCTTCGAGACCTATGGCCGCGATCATGCCGCGCTCTGCTCGACCGTCATCCGTTATCGCGCCAAAGGCGCGCTCCGCGATGTTGGCAAGGCGCTCGGCCTGCCCGAAGACCTTATCAAGATGCTGTCCTCCGAGGTCCGGGGCTGGTCGGAGGAAGGCGCCCTGCCCAAGCACGCCGAAGAGCTGAACCTCAACCTCGGCGACCGGCGGCTCCGCCTTGCCCTGGACCTCGCCCGCGAGTTGATCGGCGCCCCACGGCATCTCTCGCAACATCCCGGCGGCTTCGTCCTCACCCATGACCGGCTCGACGAGTTCGTTCCCATCGAGCCGGCGGCCATGAAGGACCGGCAGGTGATCGAGTGGGACAAAGACGACATCGACGCGTTGAAATTCATGAGGGTCGATTGTCTGGCGCTCGGCATGCTGTCCTGCATGAAGCGCGGCCTCGACCTCTTGGCCGAGCACAAAGGCATCGCGCTCGACCTCGCCTCCATCCCGGCCGAGGATCCGCGCACCTATGCGATGATCCGCAAGGCCGACACAATCGGGGTCTTCCAGATCGAGAGCCGCGCGCAGATGGCCATGCTGCCGCGGATCAAGCCGCGCACCTTCTATGATTTGGTCATAGAGGTGGCGATCGTCCGGCCCGGCCCAATCCAGGGTGACATGGTCCATCCCTATTTGCGCCGCCGCGAGGGCAAGGAAGCCGTTGTCTATCCCAAGCCCGAGCTGGAGAAAGTGCTCGGCAAGACGCTCGGCGTTCCGTTGTTCCAAGAGCAAGCGATGAGGGGCGCGATCGAATGCGCCGGGTTCACCGCCAATGAGGCCGACCAGCTTCGGCGGTCGATGGCGACGTTCAAATTCACCGGCGGCGTCTCGCATTTCCGCGACAAGCTGGTCGGCGGCATGGTCGCCAAGGGCTACAAACGGGAGTTCGCGGAAAAAACCTTCAGGCAGCTGGAGGGCTTCGGCAGTTACGGCTTCCCCGAAAGCCATGCGGCCTCATTCGCGCTGATCGCCTACGCTTCATCATGGCTCAAATGCCATCACCCGGGTGTGTTCTGCGCGGCGCTCCTCAACGCGCAGCCCATGGGTTTTTACGCGCCCGCCCAAATCGTCAGGGACGCTCGCGACCACGGCGT
>Ga0187879_10000581_pt1 | contig 24402 bp, 17 predicted proteins | sample June2016WEW_19_1_FD_132423 | JGI IMG/M metagenome (GOLD analysis project Ga0187879, IMG submission 132423) | Peatland microbial communities from SPRUCE experiment site at the Marcell Experimental Forest, Minnesota, USA - June2016WEW_19_10 | ecosystem: Environmental > Terrestrial > Soil >... | reverse complement strand
TTTCGTTCCCTTGCTTCCCACATAAGCCATATTCAGGACGAACGCTTTGGGCAGTTCCCGCTGCACTCCAAAACTCCATTGCTGTGCATACGGCCAGGTCGCTTTGGTCGGGATCGATGTGACATCCAGGGGAAAAACAGAACCAGCCGCAGGTTGCACGGAACTCGCAGTCGCCGCGGGGCTGGCGCAAGCCGCATTGGCGGGGTCAAACGCCGGTCCATACCCGACGTTGCCGATACAGGTGTAACTCAGCGGAAGCTGCTGCGTCATGCTGAGCACGACCGGCGCGCTCGCCTCGAGCGATCCCGTGTTCGCTTCGTTCCCCGTGCCATGCTCAAAAAAAATTCCATAGCCGCCGCGAATCGACGTCTTGCCGTCGCCCCAGGGATCCCAGGCAAAACCAACGCGCGGCGCCGGATTGAACAAATGACCTTTCATGCAACTGGCGGGCGTACCGTCATACCCGCATCGCACCAGACCCAGGTCGCTCACCACGCCAGGGTCGATCTGAAACGTGACGGGATTGAACGGCACCGGAGTCGACCCGGCATTTCCATCCAGCAGTTCGCCATACACCGGATCGACCGCAAATCGCGTCGGATTAAATCGCGACGCTTCCCAGTTCCATGCGTTGCGGTTTTTCTCGCTGTAGGTGCCAAACAGACTGACGCGCAAACCCAGGTTCACCGTGAGGTTGTGCGTGACCTTCCAGTCATCTTCGAAATACGGCTCCGCGATCTGGTAGCGCTGGTAGTAGCGGTGCTTCGCCGAATCCTGGGTAAAGCTCTGGATGAAGCCAGTGGGATTCCCTGCCGAGTCGGCTTTCTCCACCAGGAAGTCGGCAAAGGCGTTTCCCGTGCTGTGCGCCAGATTGTTGTAAGTCAACAGGCCCTGCGTGTCTCCCGAAGCCGCGCCAATCGCGTTGTTATCCTGATTGCGCTGCGAGTACACATATTGTGCTCCGAATTGCAGCGTGTGCTTCCCGAGCGCTTTGCCGATGTCGTCGCGCGCAGAGTACGTCGGGTTGGTGTGTCCCCACGGCATGTAGGAGGGGTCGACCGCAAACCCCCTGCCGCCGTACGCCGCGTTCGTCCCCAGAAACTCGACTCCGGGCATTTTGCCGCCGAACCCATTGTTGAAAATGTAGCCAATCGCGCATTGCGGGAAGCCCGTGGCCGGATCGGCGCTCAGCACGGGGTTGCATTGTCCCGGCGCCGACGGATCTTGAACCAGCGGCTGATCCAGAGTGGGATTGCGCTGAAACACCGCGCCGCCCGGCCCGTTCTCGTCCCGAAGAGTAATGCTCGAATTCACGTAGCTGGCCACGAAGTCGTTCAGCAGCGCGGGCGAGATGGTGTTCGTGAGCCGCGCCACCAGGCTTGTGCCCGGCCCAAAGAAACGGTTCTGAACGGTGGGGAACGTCGCCGCCGAGGGGTGGGTGATGCTCAGGTAGCTCCACTGCGGGGTCAGCACCGTCGTGTCCCAGGAGTCGTGAATGTAGCGAAACGACACTTTAAACTTATCGCTGACTACTTGATCGATGCGAAACAACTCCTCGCGCCAGTATGTCGATGGGGAAACTGCCAGGTCGTAACAGCGGTTGGGGTCGGTCGGGTCGGGGCTGGCGGCATTGTAATTGGCCACGCTGAGGTTGCAGCCAAACGGCGCGTTGGGCAGCGGGATCAGATTCGCATTGAGGATCGCTAGCGCGTTCTTATCCACACTGGTGCCGCTCGGCGAAAAACCAGCGCCCGCTTGCAAATGCGGCAGCGCTATCAGGACCCCACCACCTCCCTGGCTCAGCAGCGACGGGCAGTCTGGGTACTGTGAGCGAACGAAGTCGGTGGTGTTCGCCGGGCACACGTCGGTAAAGTCGAAATCCTGGAAATAAACTCCCGTCGCGGGGTCCATCTGCAGGTTCGGTTGCAGCCCCTGCGAAGTCAGGAGCAGGCCGCGCTCCTTCAAACCCGGCACCGCCTCGTTGTACTCTGTAGGCGTTTTCTCCAGCCGAAATTCCTCCGAGTAAAAGAAAAACGTCTTGTCCTTTGTGGTGTTGAAGAGGTGGGGAATGTAGAGCGGCCCACCGATGGTTCCTCCGAAATCCTGCCGCCGGTACAGCGGAGCATGGTCCCCAATGACCGCCCCGGGCGTAGTCTGTCCGGGAGGAGTCGGCTGGGTATAGACAACGTCGAAGTAATTGCGCGAGTTAAACGCTTCGTTGCGGATAAAGTCGTAGAGGTTTCCGTGCCACTTCGGCGCTCCGGACTTGGTCGTGACTTGCACCGTACCCGACGCCGTGCGCCCGTACTGTGCGCCGTAGTTCGCCGTGATTACCTTCACTTCCTGAATCGCATCCAGGCTCGGATAGACCATCAGTGTGGCTGCGGCGCCATTCAGTCCCGTGTTGAGTACGTCGCTGCCATCGACCTCGAAGGTGTTGTACTCGACCCGGCCGCCGTTCACGCTGTACTTCACGCTGCCCACAACTCCAACCTTGGCTTCGTCCTGCCCCGTCTGATTGCTGACGCCGGGCGCGAGCGCGATGAGTTGCGTGAAATTCCGTCCATTGAGTCCGATCGACACAACTTCTTTTGTCGTAATCGTGCTGGAGGCCGTGGCGGTCTCAGTCTCCACCTGTCCCACGCCGCCGCCCTCGACGTTCACTTCTTCCTTCTTGGCTCTCGCCGTCGCCAGGGAAGCATCGAGCGCTAATTCGAGCCCCGCTGTCACCACGACATTGTCAAATGGCATGTCGGCGAAATTAGTCGCTGTTACCACCAGCTTGTAAGTTCCCGGCTCCAGCCCGCTGAACGAGTACGCTCCCTTTTCATTGACTTGGGTTTCGAGTTTTGCTCCCGCAACGCTGGTGAGCACCGCTTTCGCATCGACTACGACGGCTCCGGTCTGGTCGGTCACGGTGCCGCTGATTGCGCCCTTGTCCCCCGCAATTGTCTTAGCAGCCGGAGCCGCACTTTGGTCCACTTGCTCCGCGCCGCTCGGCTCGACTGCCGGCTTGGCGCTCGGCGGCTTCAGGGTGGCGTCCAGTGTCAGCTTTCGGCCGGGTGCCAGCGTGACATTGTCAAAGACAAGGTCGGCGAAGTTGACCGCCGACACTGTGACCATATAAGTCCCCGGAAAGAGACCGGTAACGGAATATTCGCCCTTGGCATTGACCGGAACGGCAAGTCTCGCGCCTCCAGTTCCTGTCAGCACCACTTTCGCATCCGCTACGATCGCGCCCGCCTGGCTGGTCACCGTCCCGTGGATGGAGCCTTTATCGTCCGCCACCGCCGGCGACTCTTGCGCCGCACTCAACGACAGCCCAATCAGCACGAGCGCCGACACGCGGACGATACGGGAAAAGACACAAAGCGCAGAACTTGGCACTCTTAAACGCTCCAGAGTCATATGCACTTCGAATGCAGTTGCAAGGGGGGATTGTATCCGGCGGTCCACGGCCCCAAGGTTAAGGGAGTGTGAAAATCGCCGACGGCCGCTCTTCCCGAACGCCGACCGGCCAACCACCTGATTGAAAAGCATAGAACGGCCCGCGGAATATAGTCAAGTAAATAAATAGACTTTATCCTAATTTCTTTACTTGACTTTGCGGTCCCGCAAAGCCGCAACAGACGCCCGCTCCAGCCAATCCTGCGATTCCCGCCCCCAGTATCTGGCTCTGCCATTACCTCCAGCTCTATCTCAATAAGGCTCTGCGTTCAGGAACTCCAATCCAACGCGCCAAGATGCCAGGCTGGATAACTCTGTTTTTTTCCACAGCCGAAGCCGCCGTTCTACGACGAAACCGGCAGCGCGGAAGTCGCACCACATGCCGCACTTAGCGCGGGCGCGCGTGGGAAAGCCTGAATTGGCGCATCGTTCCGCGCGCGTCACATTAAGGAATTTTCACCAACTTGTCACGGAACCTTAACATCGCACGGCGAACTAGCGGATAGACTCGCCCTAAATTCAAGCTTAGCTGCGAAGAGTTGCTATGCGCGGATCGGAAACACTCGCGCAGCGCACGCTGGACGGAGCCGCGATCCTGTGTGGGGCCAAGAGCCCCATGCGCAACGAAAGAGTCTTCACCAACATTTCCTATAGAGAGGGATCACAACCATGTCGCATATGAAATCGATTTTCGGATTGCTTCTTTTGACCGCGCTCTTGGGTCTTGCGCCTCTGGCCCAAGCCTCAACCGTACTGGAGGTCAATATTGCCGGATCCTCGGCCATGTGGCAGAGTCAGGCGCTCGGCGCCTGGAGCCTCGCCTGTCCCCACTACCCCACCTGCCCCGCCCCAATTCACGGCATTGCGGCCGGCCACTGGTCCCAGAATGCTAACAACACCAACCTCGTGGACAACCGGATCAGCAACACCGACGCTGGCGCCATCTGGCTTGTTTGGACCTCGGGCGCGACCAAGGTCTGGGCTTTCACCAAAGTGGACTCCGTCGTGGGCGACCGTTGTTTCTTCGCCAAGCCCGCATGCTCAGCGCAGGTGACCACTTGGACGGGCGCCGATCAGGCGATCGGAACCAACCTTTGGGGAGCGGACTCGACACCCCCGGCTGCGGTGCAGGCTTTTTTCAACGGCGCTGGAACTGCAGTCAACGTCGCCGCCACCGATATCCGTCCTGAGGATGCAGCCTTCGTCGTTTGCCGCGTTAACTCACCGCTCGGCAACGGAAGCTTTGGCACCGACGGCACGGACGGCCTCGGCTACAACAATAGCCCCGGTCTCACGTCGGGCCTTTGTCCAGGTGTCTTCGGCTCACCCTCGGGCCTGGCCTCAACCGCTTACTACGAGGGAACCGCCATCCAGGGCGCGTACCCCGGCAGCCCTTCGCAGGCCAACGTTGTGTCGTTCAACATCAGCGGCAGCGACCCCATCACCGGCACCGCCATCCCGGCCTTTTCGGTTGTGGAAGTGGGAGCCACTCCCATCGTATTCATCGATCAGCGTGCGTCCGCACTCGCCACTCTGACCAACGCCACCGATCTCCAACTGCAACAGGCGTTCTCGGGAAACAACTGCGACGCCAGCGCGTTGGGTCTAGCCTCCGGCGGCATTAACATCTTCCTGCGCGAACCGCTGTCGGGCACAATGAACACCACCGAAGCCACTGTATTCCGCAAACCGGACGTCTATCCCGGTTCCACTCTTGGCATCAGCCAGGAAGCCAACGTCAACGCTCCTTCCAACAACCCGCTCAACGGGCAGTCTGGAACTTGCCTGTCCGGCGCCGGCGCGCGCTATCGCGCCATTGGCACCGGCCAGGAAGTCAAGTCGGTTGCCAACTCGGCCGCTAAGTTTGGCGGTCGCGACGGCATCGGCTACACGTTCTTCAGCTACGGCAACGTCAGTTCGATCGCCAACCTCCCGAGCCAAGGCTACATTCAGCTGGACGGCGTGGACCCGATCTTCGCTTCCTACACCGGTGGCGATCCTGGTCAGCCCGCCACCGCAACGAATCCGTCCCCTGGCTCGGCCGGTACGCTGCCGGGCTCGGCAAACCTGCCCACAACCTGCAGCTCGACATTCCCCTGCCCGGAAAGCGATATCTGGACGGGCGGTCTCTCCTTCCCGAACGTTCGCAATGGCAGCTACAAAGCCTGGTCGATCGTGCGCCTGGTGGGCACAACCGGCTCCACGTCGCTGGCGCAAGCCAAGGACCTCTCAGTGGCTGGGAACAAGCTCAACGTCACTAGCGTTCCGGATTACATTCCGTTTGCGGCAACCTCGGGTGATCCGGGGCTGAAGCTTATACGCTCGCACTACCAACAGTACGATGGAGCCGGAAACTTCCTCGGTGCGGCGCCCCATAACCTGGGCACGACCACAGAGGCGGGCGGCGACATGGGTGGCTGCATCCACTCCAAAACCGGTGCCGGTTCCACCACCACCGGGCTGGTGAACAACAGCCCGTTGTCATCGGCCTGTGTGACTCGACCAGTGACGCCGTAACTTCACTCAAACCGCTTCATCGAACACGAGGGCGGGCCTGTCATGGGCCCGCCCTTCCTCTTTGGTGGCCCTCCGGAGTGCAACCGTCAAGCCGGCCGCGATTCGGAGAACCCCGCTTCTCGAACATAATCCTTATCTCCCATCTACTTTATTGCCATAGCACAAATTGAACCTGCATTTCCAAGCCTGGTTTTCGCGTGATGACCGCACTTTCCGCTAGCCGAATACTTTTTGCACTGGTTGTGCAAAGTTTATGTATTACTGAAATAATCTCTATAGAACTACTTGACATTATGGAATTTCGCCTCTATGCTCGAACTCGCTTCCCCCTCGGCCCGAGAGACGGGACCGGACCTACAAACCCTGCGAAAGGAATTTAAGGATTATGTCGCGCATGAAATCGATTTTTGCATCTCTGTTGTTGGCTATGTTTGGAGGCATCGTGCCCCTGGCAAACGCCAAACCCGTGGTCGTGCAGTTGACCATCTCGGGCTCTTCGGCCATGTGGCAGTCGCTCGCGTTAGCCGCTTATCAGGAGGCTGGCGCTGGTGCTGGGCACTGGACCAGCGCTTCCAACGTTGCCAACCTCGTGGACACTCGCGTCACACCCAACAACGTCGACGCCGGCACCCTCTGGATCGTTTGGAATTCCGCCGTCACCAAGGTATGGTCGTTCAACAAGGTGGACGCCGTCGTCGGAACACGCTGCTACTTTGCCCAGCCTTCGTGCACCTCAATCGTCGGGTCGGCGAGTCTCACGGGCACCGGCGCGAATCAGATCTCTTCCGCATTCTGGGGCGCGGACTCGGCTTTGCCAGCGGCCATCGCCGCCGTCTTCACGGCCGGAACCCTCGTTAATGCGGCCGCGACGGTATACCGTCCCGAAGATGCCCTGTTCCTGACGTGCCGCACCAACTCCCAACTCGGCGCTGGAAGCTATGGCGGTGCCGCCAGCGACGAACTCGACGGCCTCGGATACAACACCGTCAATGCCCCGGGCGTTTGCCCGGCCAACGGCCTCGGCCAAGCCTCTGGAGCCTATGTCGGAAACCCCATCAAGAGCGGGTACCCGGGCAGCACCGCCCAGGCCAATGTTCTCGCCTTTAACATCAGCGGCGTCGACCCCATCAGCGGCGACACCATACCCAGCTACAACGTCCTGAACTTTGGAGCCACTCCGTTGATATTCTTCACCGAGCGGAATATTGGCCCGCTCGCCAGTCTCACCAACGCAACTCCCACTCAACTGCAACAGGCGTTCTCGGGCGCCAACTGCGACGCCAGCGCCTTCGGTCTGGCCGCGGGGGCAATCAACATCTTCATCAACGAGCCCATCTCCGGCCAGGGCAACGTTGCTGAAGCCACCGTATTCCGCCGTCCCACGGTTTACACCGGCACGGGAACGGGTTCGGTTCTCGGCTTAAGCCAGGAATCCAATGTGGGCGCGAATAATCCACTCGCAGGCCAGTCAGGAACTTGCCTTAGCGGTCTCGGCTCACGTCATCGCGCCATTGGCTCCAGCGAGGAGGTAAAGTCGGTCCAAAACTCTTCCGCGAAATTCGGTGGACTGGACGGCATCGGCTACGGCCTCTTCGGCTACGGCAACTACAGCTCGGTCGCCAATAGCACCGCTTACGGTTACATCCAACTGGACGGTGTCGACCCGCTCTTCGCGTCCTACGGCGGCTCCGACCCCGGTCAGCCCACTACCGCCGGTACTATACCGGGTGCTGCCAATCTGCCCGTTGCCTGCTCTGGCGCTTTCCCCTGCCCCGAAAGCGAGATTTGGACAGGCGGACTCTCGTTCCCCAACCTCCGCAATGGCACTTACAGTGCCTGGACGGTGCTGCGCCTGGTCACCAACGCAAAAGGCAAAGTGGCAGCCAACGACCTGATCAAGAAATCGCAGGCCTATGTTGTCTCCTCCGTGCCAGACTACGTTCCGTTTGTAAAGACGACAGTGGCTCCATATCCCACAGATCCGGGGCTCACGCACCTGCGTTCGCACTACCAACAGTACGACGGCGGCGGCAACTTGATTGGCGCGGCTCCACATAACGCCGGGACAACCGAAGCTGGCGGAGACCTGGGCGGCTGCATCATCAAGGAAACCGGGGCCGGTTCAAAAACCGTGCAAAGCGTAAACAACAACCCGAGTGCGTGTGTGACCAGACCGTAACTCCACTAAACTGTTGTACCGAACACGAGGGGCGGGCCATTTTACCGGCTCGCCCTTCTTTTTGAACCCACCGACGGCGCCAAAGCCGGCAGTCACCGAACGTTAATATTGATAGGCTATGCTTCTTGGGAAAACTAAAGCGATGTCCAATCTACTTTCACTCAACTTTCTACGAGCGATCGCTCTCGCCGGCGCAATCCTGCTCTTGGCTCGCAGCGGCGCGGCTCAATTCACCCCGGCATCTCCGCCGATCGCCGATCCAAACGACCATCGCTTTGAAAGCGTGCGGGAGGACTGGACCTCGCCCTTGCTAACCGGCAGCCATCTATTACCCGTTCGTCCGGTCGTCTTCCTTACGGACAGACCTCACTACACGGTCGAACTGCTCCAACTCCAGTGGCGCTGGGGCGATCCCATCGACCTCTATGTAATGAAGCCCAAGGGAGTCAAAAACCCTCCCGTGATCCTGTATCTCTATGGCTATCCCACCGACACCGAGATCTTCAAGCGCGACGAATACGAAGACTTGGTGACTAGGAACGGCTTTGCCGCCGTGGGCTTCGTCACCGCGCTCACCGGGCACCGCTACCACGACCGTCCCATGAAGCAGTGGTTCCTCAGCGAATTGCAGGAGAGCCTCGCCACCTCGGCGCACGATGTGCAAATGGTGCTGAATTATCTGTCGCAGCGCGGCGATCTCGACATGAACCGCGTCGGAATGTTCACCCAGGGCTCGGGAGCCAGCATCGCCATCCTCGCTTCGGCTGTCGACCCGCGCATAAAGGTGCTCGAAGCACTCGATCCCTGGGGAGATTGGCCCGCCTGGATCGCAACCTCGCCCTTCGTGCCCGCGGAGGAACGCGCGGACTACGTGAAGCCGGAGTTCCTAAAGAAGGTAGCGCCGCTCGATCCACTCGATTGGCTACCCAAGATTCAGGCGAAGAAATTTCGTCTCGACACCGAACTATTCGACGCCAACACACCCAAGCCCATACAGGAAAAGCTGCGCGCCGCCGTCCCCGCCGGCTCCAAACTGGAGCTCTACAAGAATGAGGACGAGTTCACCGCGGCTTTCATTGACGGCAAGAACCTGCAATGGATTCAGCATGAGCTTCAGTCGCTTCCCGAACCAGCAGCGCCGCCAGCCGCCGCCGTTTCGCCGCCGCAATCCCAACCCCATTGATCGGGAATCCTGCCCATCCCAGTGGAGCGCCGGGCGTCCTCGCCCGGACACGCTGCGCGCGCTCAAATTAACCCTCCTTTAACACTGCCGCAACATTGCCGCAACACCGTCCCTCTACTGTTAGGAGTCGCAAAGCGAAGCTCTTTACTAATCGAAGCTCGTCGACACCGCGTGAGGCTCTCCTTCAGGCCATGGATCTTTTGGAAGCGGTACCCAAACCGCGCTATCCCGTTCTGATCTACGTCGTCGAAGACGATCCCGACGTGTCGCACCTCATCGAACACAATCTGCGCGCCGCTGGCTTCGACGTCTCCACGTTTTTCTCCGGAGCGCCGGTCGTTCCCCAGGCCGCGCTGGCGATGCCGTCGCTGTTTCTGCTCGACATCATGTTGCCCGGCATGAACGGATTCGATCTCTGCCGCGAGATTCGCCAGCACGAGCATCTGGCCAAAACGCCTGTCATCTTCCTCTCCGCCAAAACGCAGGAACCCGACCGTCTTCAGGCCTTCGAAGTGGGCGCGGACGGTTACATCACCAAGCCCTTCAGTCCCCGCGAATTGATCGCGCGCATCCGCAACGTGCTGCGCGTTCAGCCGGAAACTGTCCATCAGGAAGTGATTCAAGTTGGGGAATTGGAAATCGATCTGGCGTCGATGACCGTGCGCGTCGCGGGCAATCCAGTTTTGACCACGGTGCGCGAATTCCGCCTGCTCGAATACCTCGCTCGCCATCGCGGACGCGTTTTCACTCGCGATCAGTTGCTTGATGCGGTGTGGAAAGAAGGGTCGTTTGTGACTCCGCGCTCGATTGACGTCTTTGTAAGACGTCTGCGCGAAAAAATCGAACGCGATCCGCGTCATCCGCGCTATCTGAAAACCCTGCGCGGAATTGGATATCGGTTTGAAGCTGGGCGGTAGTCTGTTCCCAGCGCCCATGCCGAGCGCCGTTTTCCTAAGCGCTCAATCGCGCGGGAGCGCGCCGATTCCAACCGTCCCCGGTCTCCCAATCCTCGTCCAAGTGGACATCGAAAGCGAGACTTTTATGGACAATAGGGCCGTTTAGGCTGTGTCCGTTGCCACAGGCAATCGCATGCGCTTGGCTTGCCGCCAGCATTGCCGTCGCCTCTTCATCCAGGCATTTATTGAATGCCATGAGTGTGCGAATGCGTATGATGGAAGCGCAGCCTTGCACCTCGCATTGCAATCGTATGTAAGCGACGTTGTAGGAAGTGGATGCTCGGCGCGGATCCGTGTAAGGGAGCATCAACTGGATATCTGGAGCCGAATACCCATGCACGTGCCTGCACGCGGGACATAAGAAATTTCGTCTTGACCCTCCCTTGGGCCACAGTCCTTGACCCTCCGATGTATCGGGACACTTGGCTGGAGGAAGTGGAATGGGCCGGGAGCAGCTCTTGCAAACAAGCGCGGGAAATTGGTCAAAAGTTGCCATGAGGCACCTAGTTGGTTTCGGATGAGATTTTCTCCTAGCCCCCAAGATATGATCGGTCGTCGGGATTGACCCGCACAAGAGGCTGCTCGGCCAGAATAGCAAGTTTTGTGTAAGACCCACTAAGGCTATAGTCACCGTGGGTGCGCCGAATGGTCAATTTTGCTCATGACCATCTGGAGATCCAGCCGTTGCCTGCCAATGCCGTTTCCGTATGGTGGGTGCTTAACAACTCGTCATGTCCGTTTGTATATGTGGGATCGCGCGGGCCGCCTTAAGGCCCGCCCTTCACCGCGCCGCTTCCACCGTGAGCCGCAAGCCCACCGCCTTGGTCACGGCAACCAGCGTGGAGAGGCGAGGATTCCCACGCACCGACAACGCGCGATACAAACTCTCGCGCTCAATGCCAGCGGCCTTGGCTACCTTGGCGATTCCGCCTCTGGCTTCCGCGATGCGGCGCAGCGCGATCAGGAGCACGCTCGGCTCGTCGGCATCCTCCAAGGCTGCTCTGAGATACTCCGCGGCAAAGTCGGGATTGTCGCGCAGTTCACGAACCGTCGCCTCGTCGTGCGATATGCTCGCCTTGCGTTTCATGGTCATCGCGTCCTTTCCAGATAGTCCTTGCGGTATTCCGCAGCGCGCTTGATGTCGGAGGATTGCTTCCTCTTATCCCCGACACAGAGCAGCAACACACAAGTTGCTCCATCGAGCGCGTAATAGACCCGATAGCCCGGTCCCCAGTCGATGCGCAACTCAAACAATCCCCCACGCAGCGACTTGCAGTCTCCGAAGTTTCCCGCCGACAGCCGATCGACCCGGGCCACTATCTTTGCCCGTGTCCGGTTGTCCCTGAGTCCAGCCAACCACTCGCCGAATACATCTCGGCCGCTCTTCGTCAGGTAACGGCGAACTTCGATCACATGTGTCATTGTAACTTATAGATCACAGATACGCAAGAGCCGGGTCGCGCCCCTACTTCCTCTGTTCCAGCTTGACCGGAACCGTGACCGTCTGGCCGTCGCGCAGCACTTTCACCTCGACCACGTCGCCGACCTTGCTGCGGCGCAGGGCGTCGGTGAAGTCGTAGAGGTTTTTGATCGGCTTGTCGCCGAATTGGATTAGGATGTCTCCCGCTTTCAGGCCAGCCTTGGCGGCGGGCGATCCGGGCTTCACGTCGGAGAACTTCACGCCGGTTTCGACCTGGCCGAAATCTGGGATCGATCCGAAGTACGGGCCGTAGCCGCTGCCGCCCGATCCGCCTGCCGGTTTGTCTTCGGCGACCACGATGAATGCCGGACGCTCCTCCGCATCGGCCAGTAGCTCGCCCGTCATCCCGACCACGGCCAACAAGCGCGTCGCTGCTACCGGATCGATCTTCTCCCAGGTATCGGAAGGCTTGTGATAGTCGGAGTGCAGGCCAGAAAAGAAAAACAGAACCGGAATTTTCTTGGTGACAAACGAAGTGTGATCGCTGGAAGAATATCCGCTGGCCGAATACTCGATCTTGAATCCAGACTTCTCGGCAGCCTGCTCGACCGCGGCCTTGAGCGTGGAGCCGGTGCCGACGCCTCCGATGTAGACCTTGTCGTCTTTGATGCGGCCGATCATATCCATGTTGAGCATGGCGACGGCCTTGTCGAGCGGACGCGTCGGATTCTTGACCCACTCGGCCGAGCCGAGCAAGCCGAGCTCTTCGCCGGCGAACGACATAAAGAGAATTCCGCGCCGCAACTGACCTTTTTGCGGAGCTAAAAGCCGCGCCAGTTCGAGCACTCCGGCGGTGCCGGAAGCGTTGTCGTCGGCTCCGGGATGGATCTGGCCGATCTGCGACGGCGCGAGCGAATCGAAGTTGCCGCGGCCGAGGTGATCGTAGTGCGCGCCGATGATCACGTATTCGTCGGTCTTGCCGGGAAGGTACGCCAGCACGTTGTTCACGGTGGCGCGCGTGGTGCGGATGCTGACGGTTAGCGCCGCAGTTTGATCCGCGGGCAGCGCGAACGACGCGGGATTCATTGAGTCGTCAATCTGCTTCTGCAATTCGTGGAGCGATTTGCCCGTCGCCTTCAGCCAGCTTTCGGCGACATCATTCTTGACTTGAAGAAAAAGGATGCCGGCATCCTCTGGGCCGCTGACGCTGCCGAAGCGCGTGAGCAGATCCTCTTCGCCGTCGCCGAGTTTGCCATTCACCAGCACCAGGGCCTTCGCGCCATGATTGCGGGCGTTGATGGCCTTGGTCACCAGTTGCGAATGCTGCGTCATGACCTGATTCGTCGCGGCATGGGTTCCGCCCGGCGCGCCGGTCTTCTCGCCAAACGACGGCGGCTCGTAGCGCAGCACGACGACAATCTTGTCTTTGACGTCGAGGCCGGCGTAGTCGTCGTAATGAAATTCGCCGGCGGTGATGCCGTAGCCGGCAAACACGAGAGCGCCGCGCGCCGATCCTGAAGCCGAAAAGCTATAGGGAACGAAATCCTGTTTGGCTTTAAGCTGATGCTTCTCGCCGCCACTCGTAACCACGAAATCGTTCTTCCCTTTCAGTTGCGCGCCGGTGATCACGGTGAAAGGCTGGAGGTAGGAATTCGTGCCCGCGGGTTCGAGGCCGAGGCTCTTGTAGCGTTTTTCGATCAGGCGCTCGGCGCGGGCGATGCCTTTTGTGCCGGCGCCGCGACCTTCCATCGCCGGAGCAGCCAGCGCTTTGATGTCGTCGAGGTAGCGCTGCGGATCGGCGGCGGGGAGTGGCGGCGGCGCCGCCAGCGCAACATACGCGCAGGCCAGCAATAGAAACAGAATCGCAATTCGCTGCGCGACGGGGTGGTTCGCGGTGCGCGCACAAGTTGGACGGGAGTAGGAGGTTTTTGAAGTCTGCATGGTTCTGCAAGTCATGGTTCTGCAAATCGTAGGCTGCTCGGAGAACGAGTGTCAACTGCGGGGTTGTTTCTGATATTCTTACAAGTTTTCTCCGTTCGAGGTGTGCCGTGGAGCATCGTGGGCAGAAATATCATCGCGGGCGGTTGAGCCAGGCCATCCGCGAGGAGATCGAAACGATTCTCGAAGGCGAACTGGGCGATCCGCGCATCGGCTTGGCGAGCGTGAGTTCTGTGCTTATGGCCGACGACGCGCGGTCGGCTCGCGTGATGGTCACCGTGGCCGGCAACGAGGCCGAGGCCGAACGCACGCTGGAAGGGCTGACGGCTGCCAAGAATTATGTGCGGCACGAATTGGCGGAACGGCTGCGGCTGCGCAAACCGCCGGAACTTTATTTCCAGATCGATCGCGCTGATCAACTGGAGGGTCGAGTGGATGAGTTGCTGGGCCGCGAGAAAAAACGGGTGCGGAAGCGGGCTGAGCCCAGCCCTTAAAGCAGTTCTCAGTTGTCAGTAAAACCCAGGGCGCGTCTTGCTGAGAACTGGGAACTGACAACTCCCGAGTCAGGCACTTCATGGTAGAACGCGTTTTACAGGAAATTCGGTCGCGGCAGCGGTTCGTCGTTACTTCGCACGCCCGGCCCGACGGAGACGGCATCGGCTCGGCCCTTGCCTGCGCCCAGATCCTGCGCGTCATGGGCAAAGTGGCCGACGTGGTCATGCATGACGGCGTGCCTCGCATCTATCAGAACCTTCCCTTCGCCGATCGCGTCATCAAGGCCGATCGCATTCCAGCGGCCGACGCCGTCATTCTGCTCGAATGCGACAGCACGCGGCGCACGCTGCTGGATGGTCTCGACAAATGTTTCCTCATCAATATCGACCATCACGTCAGCGGCCGCAATTTCGCCAACGTCAACTGGATCGATTCCTCGGTCATGGCGACTGCGGAACTGGTGTTCCGCTTTGCGCGTAGGGCCTGCGTCCCCATTGATCGCAACATGGCGACCTGCCTGTACACGGCACTCATGACCGACACGGGTTCGTTCATGTTCGAGGGCACGAACGAGCACACTTTCACCGTGGCGCGCGAGTTGGCGCTGGCCGGTGCCGACCCGGCGCTGTGTGCGCGCTCCATCTATTTCGGACATTCGACGGCCAAGATGCGGTTGCTGGGGGCGGCGCTCTCGAATCTGCATCGTGAAGGTTCGCTCGCGTGGATCTGGGTCACGCAGGAGCAGATGACGCGCTTTGGCGCCCGCGAAGAAGATTGCGAGGGACTGGTCAACTACGCGCTCTCCATGGGCGATGTGCAGGTCGCTGTTTTTTTTCGCGAACTCGCTGATCGCCGCCTGCGCGTCAGCCTCCGCAGCAAAGGCGAGGTCAACGTCTCGACCGTGGCCGAGTATTTCGGCGGAGGCGGTCACAAATGCGCCAGCGGCTGTTCGATCGAGGGCCCTCTGTCGGTCGCCGTTTCGCGAATTGTCGACCGTCTGCGCGCGGAAGCGGTACTCTTGAACGCGGAGCCAGCGGCCGAACCACGCTGCGAGTGAGTCCGCGAGCAATGAATCCGCAACGAACGCAAGCAGAAACGAGTCCGCGAAGCCGCACCGACGTATTGCTGCTTGTTGCGTTTTGCGGATTTCTTTTCTTCTATGGGCTCGGAGCCTTTGGTCTGGTCGGCGCCGATGAGCCGCGTTACGCGCAGGTGGCGCGCGAAATGCTTGAGCGCTCCGATTGGGTGACGCCCACTTTGCAAGGCAAGGCGTGGCTGGAAAAACCGGTGCTGTATTACTGGGAAGCCATGCTGTCGTTCCGCGTTTTTGGCGTCACCGACCAGGCTGCCCGTCTGCCCGCCGCCTTCGATGCCGCCTTGCTCGTGGCAGCCGTTTATTTTTTCCTGCGGCGCTTCCGCCCCGGCAGCGAACTTGACGGCGCTCTTATTACCGCCAGTTGCGCCGCCGTAGTTGGATTCGCCCACGCCGCCGCTACGGACATGCCACTTGCCGCCTGCTTTGCGATTGCATTGCTCGGCTGGTATGGCTGGTACGAAAGCCGGCGGCACGCCTATCTAGCTGTGTTTTACTTTTTTATTGCGCTGGGAACTTTAGCCAAAGGCCCGGTCGCGCCGGCTCTGGCCGCCGCCGTCATTGTTCTCTTCGCGGCCACAAAGCGCGACTGGCGAGCCATTTCGCGCGCTCTCTGGATCCCCGGCATTGCCCTCTACCTCGTTGTGATGTTGCCCTGGTATGTCGCGGTGCAATTGCGCAATCCGGAGTTCTTTCGTTTCTTCATCCTCGAACACAATCTGGCACGGTTCTCAACGAACGTCTACCACCACCCTCAGCCCTTCTGGTTCTACCTGCCTGTGTTCGCGCTGGCCACTGTGCCGTGGACGATCATACTGATCGCAGCCGTCGCCCAACGCGTACGGCTGATGTGGTCGGAAGGCTGGGCCAAAGAGGCGTTTGCCAGTCCGGAGGATTCCTGGGATCTGTTTCTTCTGATCTGGATCGTCGTGCCGATTCTATTTTTTAGCGCGTCGCAATCGAAGCTGCCGGGGTACATCGTGCCTGCCGTTCCCGCTGCGGCGCTGCTGGTCGCCGAGTATCTCGCCGCTTGCCGGGGCGTTGGAGCGTTCAACGCAGAGGGCGCTGAGGGATCGCGGGGGTCGCGGGACGAGAGAGTGTTTTCGCCGCTTTTCGCCGACGCTCATGGAGTTCTCTGCGGACTGCTGATCTTTGCCGCTTTCTCGGCCGCGTCAGTTGCGGTGAGTCATCGCCTGCTGTGGACGCAGGGAACCTATATCGCCGCCGCCGTCTCAGCCGTGGTTGCGCTAGGCATTGCGGTTGCGCTCCGCTCTCGCGCCGCTCTGGGTCTGTTCAGCCGCGTCACTGTGTTGGCCGTGGTCATCAGCGTAGCCGCCGTCGTCCGCTTCGCCGCACCCGTCATCGACGCCACGCAATCCGCTCGTCCCATTGCCGAGCGCATTCAGTCTTTTTCGCGCGAGCCGGTCCCCATCGCGGTTTATCATCTTAGTCGCGAGCGGAAATACGGATTGGAGTTTTATCTCAATCGTCCGGCGGAACAATACGAGGACGGGAACATTCCGGCCGCAGCGCATGTTCTGGTTGCCGGGCAAAGTACGCAGGCGCAGGTTGCCCAGCTCGTTCCGGGACGCCGAGTGTCGTTCTTAACCAGCATGCCGGCGCAGAAGTTGGATTTGTACTGGGTGAAATAGGAAAGGTTTCAAGGTTTCAGAGTTTCAAGGTTTCAGAGGGAAGCATCGGCAAACGCGAGCGTCAGGTTTTAGCTTTGAAACTTTGAGACCTTGAAACTCTGAAACCTGGCTCCTCTATGGAAATTCTCGATCTCCGCCACTTCTCTTCCGCCGACCTTCGCCCGCTGCTGGAAGACGAGATCGCCCTGTGGGCGCGGGACCTCTCGTGGGATTACGGCACTTCCGCCGAGATGATCCTGCGCTACATGGATGCCAAAATTCTGCCCGGTTACGCCGCCATCGAGCGGGGCAGCATTTTCGGCTATTCCTTTTTTGTCTACGAGTCGAGCAAGGGTGTTATCGGAGACCTGTTCGTTCGCGATTCGGCCCGCGGCGCCGACCGTCACGAAGTGGAAGAACGCCTGCTCACCCACGTCATCGAGACGCTGCAACAGTCGCCCGGCATTCATCGCGTGGAGGCGCAGTTGCTGGCGCACCATACCGGAGAAGTCGCGCGGCCATTCCTGCAACAGGGTTTCAGCCGCCATCCGCGCGTGTTCATGAATTTTGAGATGGGCAAGCATCCCCAACCAGCAAAGCCCGCGCGCCCGTTGCCGCCGCAGTTCGAAATCCGCCCCTGGTCGGAACAGGAATACCAATCCGCCGCCGCGCTGATCACCGCCGCGTATCGCGGCCACGTCGATTCCGAAATTAACGATCAATACCGGACGCTCACCGGCTCGCTGCGCTTTTTGAACAACATCGTGCGCTTCCCCGGCTGCGGCGCGTTCGATCCACAGTCGTCCTTCGTCGTCTTCCAGCGCCGCACGCTCGTCGGATTGATCCTGTGCTCGCTGGTGCGCCCCGATGTTGGCCACATTACGCAGGTATGCGTGCTCCCCGAACACCGCTCGGCGGGACTGGGCGAGGCCATGATGGCGGCTTCGACTAAAAATTTGCGCGGGCGGGGATTCCGCTTCATCTCGCTGACCGTAACTGAAGCCAACGACCGCGCGATTGCGCTCTACAAGCGCATTGGATTTGAATCGACGCGGGTGTTTGATGCGTTTGTTTGGGAGGGGTAGGGAGAATCGCGTCTCGGTTTCCCACAAGACAAAAAACTCTGCGTTGCCCTTCCCCGTGGCAACGCAGAGCATTGAGTTGGAAACCGGAGTCTCGGTACAAAATCGTTGCGAGCCGCGGACCCATATCCCCAGTTGGGTACATGCACACTGCCGAGGGGGGCAGGCTGTGGACCCAATCCAGGTTGGCCTCCATGTGATAAAACGAGAACGCTCGCCAATTCCCTTCACGCCGGGAAGAAAAAAGCTAGCGCGCTCGCCGGAGCAAACTCTGCCGTCTGTGCCTGTTTTGTCTCTATCCGATTGACGCCGTTTGGTTTAGCGCTGCTTCTACGGGCGCAGCAGATTCTTCGCGATAAACAGAACATTGGCTGGGCGCTCGGCCAGCCGCCGCATGAAGTAGGGGTACCACTCGGTGCCGAAGGGGATGTAGACGCGCACCCCCCAGCCGTCTTTCACCAGGCTCTGTTGCAGGTCGCGGCGGATGCCGTGCAGCATTTGGAACTCGAAGGCGCTGCGTGCGATGTTCTCGCGCGTGGCAAAGGCCTTGGCCTCCTTAATAATGGACTCGTCATGGGTCGCGAGGCCGTGATAGACACCACTCTTCATCAGGATCTTCATCAGCTTGACGTAGCTGGCGTCGACCTCGGACTTTTTCTGGAAGGCGATGTCTTCGGGTTCTTTATATGCGCCTTTGCAGAGGCGGATGCGGATGCGCTCGGAGAGCAACTTCTCGACGTCGGCCTCGGCGCGCCGCATATACGACTGGATCACCGCGCCCACGCTTCCCTCGTTGCCCGGCACGCGGTGCAGTTCGTGAACGAAATCGAGCGTGCGCTGCGTATAGGGAGAGCCTTCCATATCGACGCGAACGAAATTTGTGGGCGACATGCCGGCCGCTTTGGCGACCAGCCCGCGGACGATGTCATAGGCCATTCTTTCGTCCACGTCGAGGCCCATGTGGGTCAGCTTCAGGCTGATGTTGGCGTTCAGCTTGTTCGCGGCAATTTGGTCGAGCAGGTTGTGGTAGAGCTGGGCGCTGGCGCGGGCTTCGTCGGCGTTGGTGACGTTTTCTCCGAGATTATCGATGGAAACGCCAGCGCCGATCTGGTTCATGGCGGCGGCGGCGCGAATGGCGTCCGCAACCTCGGTGCCGGCGACGAACCGGGCGGAGGTACGCTGGCCCAGGCGCGAGCGTTCGGCGATGCCACGCATGCGCCGGCTTTCGGACAGGGCGATGAATATCGTCCTCAGCACGGGGCACCGGATTTTCGCGGATTCAGGCTGCCAGAAACGATCATGGTTCGCAGACTTGCGGGCTTCGCAGCATTACCGAGCAGTACCAGTATTTTCTATCACAAACGGAGGCGAGTTGCAGTGCGTGCCATCTACTTGAGCTTTCTTCGCGTTGCAACCGCGTGATGATTTCCCAACCGCTCTTTCCCGCCACTGAGTTGCGCATTTCCCCCTGAACCGTGGATACTGGACATACTCCATCATGAAAACAAACATCTCTTCCTCCGCCCCGTCTCAGCTGGAAACCGATTGCCTGGTCGTCGTGGTGCTCGATCACAGTGAGAAAGACAAGCCCGCTCCGGCAGTGGAGTGCGACGACAAAGCCGTCCGCGAAGCTGCCAAAGACGTGATTGCCAGCGGCGAGGTTACGGGCAAGCCCTTCGAAACCACGCTGCTGCACCACCCGACGGGATTGAAAGCGAGACGCCTGCTGCTCGTCGGCGGCGGCAAAGCGAAGAATTTTTCAGCCGCCGAACTGCGCAAGCTGGCGGGCGCGGCCGTCCGCACGCTGAAAGCCAAGAGCGTCCACAGCTTGGCCTTTGCCAGCGGCGGTGGAAATGGAGTTCCCTCTCCTTTCGACGCCGTGCGCTCCATCGTCGAGGGCGCCATCATCGGCGACTTCGATCCCGGCTACTACAAGAGCGATCGCAAGGAAAAGGATAAAGAGCAGAAGATCGACGCCCTCACCATCGTGACCAGCGGCGATGCCAAGTCCCTGGAAGCCGCCATGCAGGCTGGCCGCATCGTAGCCGAGTCGCAGAACTTCACCCGCGATCTGGTCAACGAACCATCGAATCTGATGACGCCGAACATCCTGGCCGAGCGCGCCAAGAAGATGGCCGCCGAAGTCGGCCTGAAGTGCGAGGCCTACGGAGCCGACAAGATCAAACAATTGAAGATGGGGGCATTCTGGGGAGTCGCGCAAGGCTCCGATGAACCGCCCGCGCTGATCGTGTTGCGCTACGAACCGACGGGCGCGGCGAAAGACGTGCACCTCGGGCTGGTTGGAAAAGGGGTGACCTTCGACACCGGCGGCATTTCCATCAAACCAGCGGACGGCATGGAGAAAATGAAATACGACATGGCCGGAGCCGCCACCATGATCGGCGCCATGCGCGCGATCGCGCTGCTCAAGCCGAAGGTGAAAGTCACCGCCATCGTCTGCGCCACCGAAAATATGCCCTCGGGCAAAGCGCAAAAGCCGGGAGACGTGCAGATCGCCATGTCCGGCAAATCGATCGAAATCATCAATACAGACGCCGAAGGCCGCCTCATCCTGGCCGACGGGCTCTGCTATGCCCGCCAGTTAGGCTGCACCCATCTCGTCGACGCCGCAACTCTCACCGGAGCTGTAGTGGTCGCCTTGGGCTATGTGAACGCCGGAATCTTCGCCAGCACCGACGAGCTTTACGAGCGTTTCGCCAAGGCCAACCAGCAAGCTGGCGAGAAGATGTGGCGACTGCCTTTGGACGACGAATACAAGGAGAACTTGAAGTCCAACATCGCCGACATGGTGAATTCCGGCAGCCGTTGGGGAGGCGCAATCTTTGCCGCGATGTTCCTGAAGGAATTCGCCGAAGACACTCCCTGGATCCACCTCGACATCGCCGGCACCGCCTGGATGGAAGACAGCAAACCCTGGATCGCCAAAGGGCCGTCGGGAATCGCGTTGCGCAGTTTGGTGGAGTTTGTGAAGGGGTGGAGTGCGTAAAGATCAGCCACGGGGTGGGCAAATGATCGGAATTACGTCCCTCTTGTTCCTTCGATAGACGCGAAAATCCTTTTCGTCGACCGTGAACACGGGCAGTCTCTCGTATAGTTCACTCATTCGTATGAGGCACAAATCTGCAAGATCGGGACTGCGATCTCGATAGCGCTCAGCGAGATCGAGGACCTCATTGAGATTTCCCCGAAGATCAAAGGCGAGCTGTAAGAATCCCTCCTGCACCAGTCCGAGAACTTCGGCCACGGACCCAACCTGGAAAATGGTCTCCGCCAGAACCGCGTCGCATGTGAGCAAAGGCTCTGAAGCGCGCATGCCGATCTCATCGGCCCACTCGTGATGCCGGTCGCGGCGATTCAGAAATGCCACAAGAAAACCGGTGTCCGCAATGCCCGTCATTTTCTGGAGAATCCCTTACGCGAGGAAAGATCGGGAGGGCCATCGATCGAACCGGATAAGCGCATGTACGACTTAGTGCCGTTTTCTCGTTTTGCGCGTTCCAGTTCTTCACGAACCAACCGGCCAACCGGAACTCCTGTCTTGCGAGCGGTGCTCTTCAGCCATTCAGCCAGTTCTTCGGGAAGACGTATTGTGATTGTGTTACCCATGTCATTATTGTAACACACTTCCGTCAAATTGTTTTACACTACACTAAACATAACCCCGATGGATCTCCCCCAGAAAATCCGCACCATCCCCACTTCCCCCGGCGTCTACCTTTACAAGAACGCCGCAGGCGAAGTCATCTACGTAGGCAAGGCCAAGAACCTGCGCTCCCGCGTCTCCTCCTACTTCCACGAAGGGCGCTGGGAAGACGCGAAAACCGGGACGCTGGTGCGCGAGGCGGTCGACGTCGACTACATCGTCGTCGCCAATAACAAAGAAGCGCTGGCGCTGGAGAATCACCTCATCAAGCAGAAGAAACCGCGCTTCAATATCCTGCTGCGCGACGACAAAACCTACCCTTACGTAAAGCTGACGCTGGCCGAGCGCTTCCCGCGCGTTTATGTGACCCGGCGCCTGCGCAAGGACGGCAGCGCCTACTTCGGTCCCTACTTCCCTGCCAACCTGGCCTATCGCATTGTCGATCTGATTCATCGTCACTTCCTCGTCCCGTCCTGCAAAGTCGATTTAACTCGCAACCATCCTCGCCCCTGCTTGCAGTACTACATCAAGCGTTGCCTCGGCCCGTGTGTGAAGGACCTGACCACGCCCGAGATCTACGCCGAAGCCGTGCGGGACGTGAAGCTGTTCCTCGAAGGCCGGCAAACCGACCTGGTGAAATCTCTGCGCGAACGCATGTCCGAATCCGCCGAAGCGCAGGAGTTCGAGCGCGCGGCCCGTTATCGCGACTTGGTCTCCACGGTCGAACAGTTGCAGGAAAAGCAACGCATCGCCGCCGCCGAAGGCGACGACGCCGACGTCTTCGGCTATCACTACGAAAATCAAATGCTGGCCGTCAACCTGTTCCACATGCGCGGAGGAAAAGTTCTCGACCGCAGGGAATTCTTCTGGGAAGATCTCCCCGAATTCGCGCAGATCGACGAAACCAATACAAACGATGGAGCGACGGGCGTCCCCGCCCGTCCCGCCGCCGGCGAATTCCACCCCGCGGAATTCTTCTCCGCCCTGCTGAAGCAGCTCTATCTGGCGCAGCCCTACGTCCCGCGCAACATCTACGTCCCCGTCGACTTTGAAGATCGCGAAGAGTTAGAAGAAGCCCTCAGCGATCAACTTGCCGGAGAAGGCGGTCGAGCCACGCGTGTTCACATCACCATCCCGCAGCGCGGAGACAAACGCGAACTCGTCGATCTCTCCGGCACCAACGCCAAGCAATCTTACGACCAGCGCTTCCGAATCCTGAAGCCCAACGCCAAGGCCATCCAGGAAGCCCTGCAAGAAGCCCTATCCCTCCCCGAACCGCCCAAGCGTATCGAGTGTTTCGATATCAGCCACATTCAAGGAGCCGAAACCGTCGCCTCGATGGTGGTCTGGGAAGACGGCAAGATGAAAAAGTCCGACTACCGCAAATTCATCATCAAGACGGTAGAAGGAGTGGACGACTTCGCCAGCATGCGAGAAGTCGTAACCCGCCGCTACCAGCGCCTGCTCGAAGAAACAAAGACGGAAAAGAAAAAGTCCATGCCCAGCCTGGTGCTCATCGACGGAGGCCTGGGCCAACTCCACGCCGCCGCGCAATCGCTCGAAGCCCTCGAAATCATCAATCAACCCCTGGCGTCAATCGCCAAGCGCGAAGAAATCATCTACGTCTACGGACAGGAAGACGACCCCATCGTTCTCGACCATCATTCCCCCGTCTTGCATCTGGTCCAAATGATCCGCGACGAAGCCCATCGCTTCGCCGTAACCTTCCACCGCAAGCGTCGCCAGATCCGAGACCGGGCCACCGAACTAAGAGAAATCCCGGGAGTCGGCGAATCCACGACCCGCCGCCTGCTGGAACATTTCGGCAGCCTAAAAGCGGTGAAACAAGCCGACGTGGCGGCATTGTCGGCGGTCGTTACGAACGCTCAGGCTGAGGCCATCGAGAAGTATTTCCGCAACGCAGAAGCAGTGACGGGCAGCTAACCGGCTCGTGGCGCGCCTCAACTTGAAAACGGCCCTTCGCGGTGATACGCTTCGGCGTTCGCCGCTGGGCTATCACCGCCCAGTCCGAATCCAACAGGAGGCAACATGAGAAAAACTCTTTGCGCTGTGTTGTTTGCAGTCGCCCTGCTAACCGCGCTCCCCGTCTATGCGCAAAACCCAAACTATGATCTCGGACCGGTGTGGCGCGTCACCTACTACTACCTCAACCCCGGTCAGTCTGAACCGTTCTGGAAAGATTTTCGTGAGCATGTGAAGCCTTCGTATGATGCGTTGAAGAAGGAAGGCTTGATCAGCGACTACAAAGTCTGGACCAACGTGACCACCGATGGCCCGCACGACTGGGACATCGCCGTCGGCCTGCTGATTCCGAACTGGGGGGCCATCGATCAACTCGACGCCCACGCCGCAACCATCCTCGCCAAGCATTATGGATCGCGAGAAGCCATGATCGAAGCGGGAAAGAAACGCAACGAGATACGCGAAGTAGTAGCCAGCAAGCTGGCGCGCGAAGTGATGCCGAAGTAGCTTGAATCACAATGCAACCAACCACCCGCCCGGATAGTCTTCGATAGGCCGGGTGCCCCATCCTTGCGCGCTCTTTGCGCAAGGGTGGGATTCCACACCTGTCCTCCGCAAGGGATTTCCTAGCGACCCTCGATGAGTTTCGTTGCCAGAAACGACTTCACCACGATCTGATTCGGCCCCATGCCCACCGGAATGATGGTCAGCAAGGAATATTCCGAGGGCTCGAACTTCTTCTTCGGCGTGCGTTTCTGAATTACGGCTAGGTCTCCCGAGCCGGAGTCAACGACCAGCAGATAATTCTGATTCT
>Ga0187879_10000579_pt1 | contig 24429 bp, 22 predicted proteins | sample June2016WEW_19_1_FD_132423 | JGI IMG/M metagenome (GOLD analysis project Ga0187879, IMG submission 132423) | Peatland microbial communities from SPRUCE experiment site at the Marcell Experimental Forest, Minnesota, USA - June2016WEW_19_10 | ecosystem: Environmental > Terrestrial > Soil >... | reverse complement strand
GGAAGGCGCACCCGCCGCCCGGTCGGTCCGACCACATCCATCTCCCCGACCTCGCGCCCGGCCGGCGCGGGCAATCCGAGATCGACCAGCACCTGGAGTCCACGGGGACCGACGACGTCGCCACATGCCTTATCCCGGGGGAATGTCGCCTTGTCGACCAGCGCAACCCTGGCTCCACCCCGAGCCAGGGCGAGGGCGGCGATGCTGCCCGCCGGACCCCCGCCCACAACGATGACGTCATAGCGCGCTGAGCCCACACCGTCCTTCTCTCTGCCCGGATCTACAGTGAGATCTTCTCACCAGAGGAGGAGTCATGCTGCCGTACATTGCCGGCGACCGGAACCGATTTGCACAGCAGCTCTTCACCCCCCTCCCTCAGCGCTACGACCGCTTGGCCGAAGTCCTGTCCATGGGCCAGAACGGTCGGTGGCGTCGAGCCATGATCGACCACATCGTGCCGGCGTCGCCCCACACGATGCTCGATGTCGCGTCGGGCACGGCGGGCGTCGCCATCCAGCTCGCCGGGCGAACGCCAGCCGATGTCGTCGGCCTAGACCTGACCATGCAGATGCTGGCCCAGGGCGGTCAGAACGTCGCGACAGCCGGTCTGAGCACCCGGATCCAATTGCTTGCGGGCCGAGCTGAGCAATTGCCGTTTCCCGACCGCACCTTCGACGCTCTGACCTTCACCTACCTGCTGCGCTACGTCGATGATCCGCAAGCGACCCTTCGCGAGCTTGCTCGGGTCGTCAAGCCGGGAGGCACGGTCGCCAGCCTCGAGTTTTTCCTTCCGCCGAATCGCTTCTGGCGCGTGATGTGGTGGCTGTACACACGACTGCTCCTCCCGGTCGGCGGTTTGCTCACCGGTGGAAGAGAATGGTTCCGGGTGGGTCGATTCCTTGGGCCCAACATCTCGGGTCACTACCGGAAGTACTCCTTGTCATGGACCGAGGAAGCGTGGCGTCAGGCTGGCTTCGAGAATGTCGGGGTGCGTGTCATGAGTCTCGGTGGTGGTCTGGTCATGTGGGGAACCCGCAGGGATGATTGACGAACCCGCGTCGCAGGCCGATCGCGCAGAACGTGATGTGCCGGACTCCTCGACGCCGCCACTGCAGCCGGGAGCGGAGAAACGACCCGCCTTCTACGCTGCCCGGCCGGGGGGATGGCGGGACTGGTGGACGCTCCTGCACCCCCCCTACACGGCATGGCACCTGTCCTACGTGGTTATCGGCGCCTGCCTGGCGCCACAGATCAGCGTGTCCCGGCTGATAGGCACGCTGCTTGCATTCCTGTTTGCCGTGGGGTTCGCTGCTCACGCCCTCGACGAACTCCACGGACGCCCCCTCGGCACCCAGATCCCCACCCCGGCACTGGTCGCGGTCACAGTGGTGGGGCTGGCCGGTGCCGTTGCCCTCGGGATCCTCGGACTGTCGCGTGTCGGATGGGCCCTGATCCCGTTCCTGGTGCTCGGCCCACTCCTGGTCCTCGCATACAACCTGGAGCTGTTCGGGGGGTTCGTCCACACGGACATCGGGTTCGCCTTTGCCTGGGGATCCTTCCCGGTGTTGGTCGCCTACGTTGCCCAAACCGGGCGCTTGGCAGTTGCCCCGGTGCTGGCCGCGGCGGGAGCGTGTGCCCTGTCACTTGCGCAACGCCGCCTCAGCACTCCGGCGCGTCTCATCCGTCGCCGTGTCAGCGACGTCGAAGGCCGAGCGAGCCTTTGTGACGGCGAGTCCATCGTCATCGACCAGGGAACGCTCCTGGCGCCCCTCGAAGGAGCCCTGCACGCCATGTCGTGGGCCATCGTGCTGTTCGCGGCAGGACTTGCCGTCGCCCGCCTGACCTGAACGTCCTACGCGGAACCGAGCCTCTTGCGGAAACCCGCGACCGTGATCTCGACCACCCGGTCATGACCCCACTGCAAGAGCGGGTGGGCCATCCGATCGGCCAGGCGCATCGGGCGCTGCATCATCTCGACGGTCCATGCCACCTCGACGCTTGAGCCGGTTCCCAGGGGACGTATGTCGAGGCTCGCCTCCCCCTCGAGGTCGCCGTGGATCAGGGCCTCCATTCGTCGCGGTGCCCGGCATTCGGTCACCTCGACTTGAATGCGCATCCGGTACGGCAGGGGCGGGGCAACGACACCGTGGAGTACGGATCCCTTCTGCAGCGTGTCCCCTTCGAGTCGGAACTCCTCGAGCCAGGACCACCAATCTTCGAACTGGTCGACCTCCCCGATCGCGTCCCACAAGTCCGAAGGGGGGTCGGGGAACTCATAGTCACGTCGGTACGTGATGAGCGGCTTTCGTGACATGCCGGGAGACTAAAGGCTGACGTGCGCGATGCCTCGGAAGATGTCAACTGATCTCGACGCCCCAATGCCGGTTCGGTGGGCCAAAAGAAGAGGGGGACCGGGTGGAGGGATCGAGTCCGAGAATCTGAATTCCGCGTGGACGACCACGTCGCAGCGACTCTTCGAGAGCATCGCTTCACGGGCCTCTCCCTCTGGTCTGGCCGTGGCGGGACCCAGCGCGAACTCCGCAGTAGGAGTCGGATCGCCCCCGACCGCTTCGATCAGAAGAGGAGTGGGGGCCGGGCGGAGGGGTCAGGGGGACCTCAGCATCCCATCCCCTGGCTTCCGTGGTTCACAAACTCCAGAGTTTGACCTGAGAATGAAGGGGTTTTGACCTGAGAATATGGTTATGAAATCGGCGAACCTCGCTCCGAGCTGTCGGGGTCAGGGGCCGGATGACTTCGTTCGGGGGCCGAGATCCGACTACGGGCAGACACGGAAGCTGCGTAGGCGTCTCCAAAAAAGAGGTGGATGGTGCAGCACGATTGGTCGGCGAGGGTATTGCTCGCCTTTGACGCACGGCTTCCTGATGAAGGCCACCAAGAAGTTCGTGACGTGCATGTCCTCGAGGGCGTGGGTGGCACTCACCCGACTGGAGGAGGCGATCCCTACGATTGTGGGCAACACCCTGCCCGACCGGCGCCATGTCGTCCGGATCGTCTGGGCCGAGCCCACCTAATTCTGACATCAGGGGCGACGCCACCCGGCGGGCGACCTGTGCGACACTCTGCGCCGCCCAAAGGGGGTTCAGGGGGTGCGGGCAACGACTCAACCTCGCTTCGGCGGGGTTGAGTCGCGACTGGACGGGGAGCATGTCAGCCGGGGCCCGCATTCGGGCGCTGGCCCGCTCGCAAGTCAGCGGGTCATGTCGAGCGGACGGCCAGAGACGGGGAGAGACCGTCAGATAGTGTGGATCAACCGTCGTAGAAGCTCAGAGGATGGATTCCGACCAGCGTCTTCTCCCGCGGCGTGCGGTCCCGCGTCAAGGCTTCCATCGACAATTGGTTCGCCACGGATGTAGGTCGGAGTCGTTGTGCGATATCACGACGTCCGTAATGGCACTGCACGAACATCCGTCCGGGATCATCGGACCCGAGTGGCAGGCGCCGGTGCCATATGTCCGAGACGAAAAGGGCAACATCACCGGCCTCGGCCACGATCGGAACGGCGCCGCGTCCTTCCCACTCCAGGCCGTCGTCGGCGAGCCTCTTCCTCGGGGGTGCTTGTCCCGATGTGTGGCTGCCGGGAATCACCCCGGTCGGGCCGGATTCGATCGGGCAGTCCCAGAGGTAGAGATGGGCGGCGATCGCGAAGACCGGATAAGGGATCCTCGGATCCCATGGAACGCCGGACTCACGGGGCACGTGCGGTCCGCTGTCGATGTGCCAGAAACGCCCGAGGTGCTCGTTGTCGCCTGGCTGTTGCCACCAAGCCGTGTTGGCGATCACGTGGCAGTCCTCGCCCAGGAGGGGCTCAACGACCTTGAGGATCTGTGGGTGGCCTATCGCCCGCTCCACCAGGCTGCTCCGATTGAGCATCTCGTAGCGAAACGGGGTGGATTGCTCGGGCAGATCTCCTCGCTCGTCCGGCGGGTACTCCTCGAAAACCCGCTCGACATCAGCACAGAGCGCCGCGAGCTCGTCTCCGCCGAAGACACCGTTGAGGATGACATATCCGTCTGACTGGAGGCTCTCCACCGTAGTGGGTGCCGAACCAGAACGGAGAGTCAGGTATCCGGAAGATCGAGTGAGCATCCCCCGATTCTGCCGCCAATCGAAGGTGCGGGGCACGAAAGTAGTCCGCGTCTGCCTCAATCGTTACCGGGTCTGCTTGGTCACACCCGCTCTGACTAGGGTGAGGCCGTCGCGGGGGACGGATCATGCAATGGCGAACACCGACGGAGAAGGGTGTTTTGATTTGCTGGTGGTCGGGTCAGGCCCGGAATGCTGTGGCCCAGACGTCCCTCGGAACTGGGACGACGACGCGAAGATCGTCAGCCCCACTCGAAGAGCTTGCGAAACCGGGACTTGCCGGGGGGAGGGCGGGACGCAGGCTCCTGCAGGGCCTCCGCCCGGTGGGTTCTCAGCCAAGTCATGAGCTCGTCCGCGTCCTTGAACACGATCTCCCCGTCGGTCTCCATCACGTAGAGGTGGATCGAGTCGGCGTCCGCCGTCACAGAGAACTCGATCTTGCCACCGAAGACGAAGCACCAGACTGGTGTGGCACCGGGCGTCGACCGTGGCTCGAGGCGCCAACCCGGCCGGCCGCCGATCAGATCGACCAGCTCGTTACCCGTCTGGCCTACGCGATCGCTCATGCTCCGCTCCAAATCGTCGTGCTTGTGGGCGCCTGGTGAGGACAGCGGACCGGAGCGCCGGCAATCGTGAACCTCGAAAAGTGTCAGGGGGGGTCGACTTCCTCAATCCCCGACCGGAGGTTAGCTCCGTGGCTGTGCCCTGCTGCCCGACTCAACCGGCGTGTGGGGCACTACGCCAATGTGGCGGAGACCCGCATCGGTCACGGTGAGCCCCTGCCAGGCTCGTAGAAGAGGGACCCGCAAGCCGCCTCGGCACATCACAACTGGGGGTCAGCAGATGTGGTGTCGGTAAGCACCGCCTCGTCCTGCGGGCCTTGGCGCAGCAAGTCGAGCAGCTCCTCGGGGTCAAATTTGCTGGGCTCCGTGGTACACAGGAAGTCCGTCAGGATCTCGACGAAGCGGACGGGATCCTCCACGTGGGGGAAGTGGCCCACCCCTTCCAGCACCTCCAACCTGCTGTTGGGGATGGCCTCGTGCGCCAGGTAGGCATGGTCGAGCGGAATAATCCTGTCGCGGTCGCCCCAAACGATGAGCGTAGGCATGTGCGCTGTCAGGTAGAGGCGGTCTACGGCGCTTACCGACTGTCCGCCCGGGTCGATCACGGATCGCATGGTACGGATGAAGGCGCGCCGGCTCTCGCCCTCCGTCAACGACCTGTAGGAGCGCCACATCTCCACTGCCTCGGCATTCCGAAAGCCCCGGCCGCCGAAGAACCTGAAGACCGGGTCCCCCCACTTCCGCACGAAGGCCGGGAAGAGGACCGGCATCACGTACTCGGCCCCCGGCAGGGTGACGAGGCGGAGGATCCAGCTCACCTCGCGGCCCAAGCCGCCGGCGTCGACAAGTACCAGGCGCTCGCAACGCTCGGGGAATTGATAGGCGAACTGCATGGCCACTCCACCACCGAAGGATTGCCCGACCACGGTGGCCCGGTCGATGCCGAGGAGGCTGAGAAAGTCCCGCAGGACGGTGGCGAGGTTGCCGAGCGAGTAGTCGCCGAGAGGTTTTTCCGACGCCCCGTGCCCGAGGAAGTCCGGGGCCAGCACCGTGTAGTCCCTCTGCAACAGCCTTATGGCGGGGACCCAGGTGAGAGAGCTACCGGCGATGCCGTGGAGCAGCAACAGCACCGGTCCCTGACCACCACGCCGGTAGCCGATCTGGTGACCGTGGATGGAGATGTGTTCGACTGGGAACTTCTCTGAGGAGCTGATCTGCTTCATCGCCTCGATGGGTCCGTCGTCTCCGGCACGCCGCCCGCCGACCGACGGACTTTTGCCACGATTCCATCGTTCCTAGTTGCGCCGGTTGCGTCGAGGGCCGAAGGTCCCAATCTCGTCAACCGCCCAAGTCCCAATCACATCGGTTCGGGTGCCGAGTCTCACCATCCGGGTTATTGGGGAGGTACTCCATTTCGGAGATTGCCTGCCCCACTCGTGTCGGGACGGGGACGGCGGGCTTTGGACTTCGCGGCACGATCAAGCGGGGAGACGAGGCAATTGTTCCTGGTGACGGAAGGGGGGCGACCTCAAACCCCCACTGGAGACTGTCGGTTTGGTGGCGGAGCTGAAGCAGTTCACGGTGGAGATCGTGCCCCCGGAAAGCATGTGGCCATAGCCACGTTCAATGGCCCGCGAATGTGTCCCCGGCGCATGTGGGCACGTTGAGACCGCCACTCGTGCTGCTGGCCGTCTTCTTGGTGGCGGTCAGAAGGACCTTGGGGTGCGATTGCACCCAGGCCACCAGATATCTGGCAACTTGAGGTTGGGCGGCTGGCCGTTGTCGACGCCTTGGCTGACGGCGAGGGCGGGGATGCCACGGGCCAGAGGAGTCTGCGCCGGTCCCGCAGCCAGCATCTTTACCTCAGCGGCCTACGCCGGGTCCCTCCCCCAGGGATGGACCTACGCTCGGCGTCAGTGGTCCCGCCCCCCAGGGTCCCCTAGGTCAGGATCGGCCAGCGCCGCCTCGACGCAGCCAAGTTTATTGTCGGTCCGTTGTGAAGTTCAGTCCGGTCGGCCCTATTTCGGCGTGGCCTCCCGATGTCAGGATCCTCACGCTGGAGCATTGACTGGGACGGCGGGTTACGGCGGATCCCCGTCAATGCAATTCGAGGTAGGTCGTAGCGTGAATGCCCACACCCAACAGAGACTCAAGCCTTCAGAGCCTTCAGTTCGTAGTCGACCGACGATTCTCGTTGTCGAACGACATCGGATGATCGCTGAAAGCCTTGCGTCTTGCCTCAATTTGGAAGGATTCCAAGTTGAGGTTGCGATACCGTCCCCCGAGGGTGGCGTCGAAGGCATTCTCCCTTCAACGTGGGACGCCGTTATCTTGAACATCGAGCTCGAGACGCAGGATGATATCTCGCGCTTCGTTCCGCTTCTGTCAAGCCGGGGTCCCGTCGTGGCGCTAATCGCAAGTACCGATCGGCTGCTTCAGGCCTGGTGCATCCAGGCTGGAGCCGTCGCTCTGGTGGACAAAGAGCAGCCGCTCGGAGACCTCATTGACATTGTCCACCGAATTATCGGCGGCGAGCACATAATTGGGTCCAGAGAGAGAGAAGCGCTCCTTGAGCTAGGCCGACGGCACACCAATGAGGTACATCGTCGACTTGCTCCTTTTCTTGACCTGACTGATCGAGAGCAAGTCGTGCTGACCCACCTTCTGGACGGGCAAGCGGTCCGCACGATCGCCCGACTATCGGCAGTGTCTGAATCGACCATCCGATCGCAGATCCGCTCGATCTTTCGGAAACTGGGGGTAAATTCACAACTTCGGGCCGTGTCGCTCGCTCGTCAGGTTGGTTGGACTGCCGATCGTCCAGCGGAGTGACCCCCTTTAGACTGGCTACGGCTCGCAGTCGATTGTCGACCCGGCGGGCGCGGCGATCCGATGACCATCCGGGATCACCTTCCCCAATATTGGGGATGCGGACACGGCCGTTGCCGAGGCATGTTATGTGGGGCGGCGTTGGCTGCCGCTGGTAGCAGGGAGGCATCCCCAAGATGACTGGGCGGTGGAACGTCGGGAGTCCATTAGTGGACGCCGAGAATGATCATGCCTTCGAACGTCGACGATCCACTGGAGCGCCGGCCAGGCGCCTCATGGAGCGGGATGAATGGCAGGACGAGTTCGGCGCGGCTTTCGTCGGCCTCTTACCACCCTCTGCAGTGATCATCGAGGGTGAGCCAGGTTTGGGGAAGACAGCGCTCCTCAATGCCGCCTGTCATTTGGCCATGGAAGCAGGGCACGAGGTCCTACGTGCCAGGGGCGGTGTGCTGGAATCCGAAGCCCCGTTTGGCGTAGTTCGCCAGTTGCTCCAACCGGTTCAAGCCAAATTGTCGCCAAACGAGCGCAAGTTGTGGTTGCAGCTGTCGTCCGAGCCGGTTATCGGCAACCGACGTCCAATCCCCTTCGAGGCTATCCATGACCTTTACCTGAGTTTGTCGCATCTGGCCTCCAGTCAACCGTTGGTGGTTGCCATCGATGACCTCCATTGGTCGGACATTGAGTCGTTGTGGTGGGTCCAACACCTTGTGCGACGACTCGAGCCCGGTCGTCTTTCGTTCATCGGAAGCTCATCATGCCGGGTCGCGGGTACGGCGCTCGGCGCGGTCGACAACATCATCGCCGAGCCCTCGACCAGAGTCATCTCGCTGCGACCTCTGACTGCCACGTCCGTCGCGGAACTGATTCGCCATCATTTGGGCATAGAACCCGAAGCGTCGTTCGTGGCCACTTGTTATCGCATTACGGGAGGCAACCCGTTCCTTCTGCACTCATTGCTGACTGCACTTCTGCAGCAAGGGATCCACACGGAGGTCTCCGAAGAAGCTTTGTCCGCTCTGTCCCCACCACCGGTGGCCCGTGCCATTCTCAGGCGTCTAGGCGGACTTCCAACCGAGGCGCAAGCGCTCTTGCAGGCGGCGGCTATCCTCGGGGACGGATCTGACCACCGAACTGTGGCGGAGCTGGCCGGAGTCGATCCCAGCACCGGCAACGATATAGCAAACTCACTGGCCGAGGCTCACTTACTTCGCAAGGGCCGCCTACTCAGCTTCGTTCACCCGCTCGAGCGTTCAACTGTGTATGGCGAGATCGATCCGGTCCGTCGCGCGCTAGCTCACGCGGAAGCGGCACGGTTGCTCGATGACCACGACGCCCCGCTCGACCATGTGGCCCGTCATCTGTTGTTGTCCGAACCCTCAGACGACGAATGGTCGGCCCAATTGCTCGAACGAGCGGCACACCTCTATGCCGAGCGTGGCCAATTCGAGCTGGCGGAGAACTGCTTGTCGAGATCCTTGGGTGAGTCTTCCGAATTCTCCGCTCGGCCACGCCGACTCCTTGCCCTCTCCTCAATCCAGGCGGCGATTGGCCGACCGGGCGCCCTCGCCCTCTTGCGAGAGGCCGCTGACCTCGGAGCGGATCCGGTTGCCTTGGCCGATGCAACTTACCGTTGCCTCAAGGGGTTCGCCCAGGAGCTGTACCCAGCGGAAACCGTGGCAACTCTTCGCTACCTGGGGGCACATCTCGGCGACGACAACGATGATCTCCGCATTTGGATTGAGATCGTCCTGGCCACATGGGGACCGCCATCGAACACAGGAGGGGTCGAAACAACGGTGGTTGAATCGGCCCTCGCCAAGAGGCAACTCGAGCGGAACCGTCACGATCGGATGGCCGTGGCTCACCTGTCACACGTCTACAGCCTCGATCCGCAGGAACTCAACGCCGACTACGTGGCGAATTTGGCCGAGCAAGCGATTTACCCGAGCGATTTCCAGCCCGAAGATGGCACTTCTGTCGTCGTGGCCTCTCGCGCCCTGTTCACATTGGCACGAGCCGGACGATTCGAGATTGTCGATCATCTCGGCCAGGTACTGCAAGACGCTGCCTTGAGCCATGACCACGCGACGAGTGTGGCCGAGTTCTCAACGGCCCTGGCGTACTCTCATTTCCTCCAAGGCAACCTCGACGAAGCAGCAGTCGAGTGTCGCCGAGCCCTCGCTGCGGCGGAAGGCATCTCGTGGGCCTCGCGCCCAACGTCAATCGGGGTGCTCGCCGCAAGCCTCATGGAAGAGGGCCGAACGATGGAAGCATCGACCGTCATTAAGGACGTACTTCCGAATTCGGCGGCGATGACGTACGTCGAACTTTTGCCTCTCGAGCAGCGGGCCCGGCTGAAGGCACTCGACGGGCGCACGAGCGAAGCATTGGACGACGTTCTGCTTGTGAAAGAGTGCGCCGAAGCTCTCGGGGTTTCCAATCCGGCAGTTACGTCGTGGCGAAGCGCGGCCTCCTCTCTGCTGGGTCAGTTGGGACGGCTCACTGAGGCCCGCGACCTGGCGCGTGAGAATCTCGAACTGTCTCGGGCCTTCGGGGCACCCCGGAGCTTGGGGGATGCGCTTCGAACGGCGGCTGAGGTGGGAGAGCCGGGCGACCGCATTGCCCTGCTCCAAGAGGCGGTCGACATCCTCAAGAGTTCGGGCGCTTCTCTCGAATGTGCCAAGGCGACGATCGATCTTGGGGCCGCACTCACCAGGGAGGGCCGACAAGACGAGGCGTTACGTAGTCTTCGCCGAGGCGCCGATCTAGCCTTTCACTGCCAAGCGCAACCTCTCGTCGATCGCGCCTCCCGGGAGCTGCGCGCCGCCGGGGCGAGGCCACGCCGTCTGGCTCTTATGGGCTCCGACGCACTCACCCCCGCCGAGCGAAGAGTGGCGAAACTGGCTGCAGAGGGATTGATCAACGCCCAGATCGCCGAGACCCTGTTCGTAAGCGAGAAGACGGTGGAAGGGCACCTCACACGCGTGTACCACAAACTCGGCAAACAGTCACGAGCCGATCTCCGAGAGATCTTGAATCCCGCGTCCGAAAGTGCGAGAAAGAGCCGGATTTCGAGAGCCGACATCGATCTCCGTGCTGTCTGACGTCGATGAGCCGCGCGATCACGGAATGCGGCACACTTGATGACGGGCGCACCGCCCGCGGATGCGTACGAAATCTCACCTTGGTGATCACATCCGTCGGGCTGATCTTGAGCTATGTCGTCGTTGGCTTCGGTTCAGCTCAACCGGCCGCAGCTTCCACCGTTTCCACTACCCCCCTACCGCAACAGGTACCCAGCCTCACAAAGATCTTGGTGATCATGGAGGAGAACCACAGCACGGGACAGGTATTCCCGTCGCATATGCCGTACCTCTGGAGCCTTGCTCAACAATTCGGGCGTGTAACATCGTGGAGCGACATTGGCCACCCGAGTCTGCCGAACTATCTGGCGATATTCGGTGGATCCGCGTTCAACAACCCGCAGGACTGCTTTCCGGTCCCCGGCTGCACGTATTCGGGTCCTTCGGTGTTTGGTCAAGCCGTTGCCCATGGTGCATCCGCCCGCGCCTATGAGGAGTCCATGCCGAAGTCATGTGACCACAGTGACAGCGGCAATTACGACGTGAATCACAATCCTTGGACATATTTTCCCGTCGAATCACGCCTCTGCAAGGTCGATGATATTCCGGCAGGGACGGTGCGCGCCGGAGCGCTCCTCACTGACGTCCGGAGGGGTTCGCTGCCGACGGTAGGCCTGATTTCCCCCAATCTCATGCACGATGGTCATGACGGGTCCTTGGCACAGGCCGATGCCTGGCTCCACTCTTGGGTTCCGGTGCTCACTTCGGGCGCAGACTGGCGCGCCGGGCGGCTGGCCATTGTGGTGGTGTTCGATGAGGGCGAAACGACGGAACAGGTGCCGTTCGTGATTCTGGAACCAAGCGTGTCGCACAGGGTCATTCGCCAGCCACTCAACCATTTCGCGCTCACCCGATTGATTGACGAGATCGTCGGCGTGCCTCCTCTTCGTGAGGCAGCGCGCGCACCAGATCTCGTCCCGATGCTGGGACTCCACCTCTAGAGTAAAGTTGGCGAAATCAGATGCTGTTGACGGAGAGAACATGACATCGGTGGCGAGAGGATCGACTGGCCGGTTGTTGTTTGTCGGTGCGGTCCACGAAGCGGAGCCGGCACTCGCCGCACTCATAGACACTTCAGTTGACATCGTCGAGGTCCTCACGATGCCCATCGCCCAAGGGTCGGGACCATCCGGCTATGTGGATCTGGAGCCACTCGCCGCGGCGCACGGAATACCGGTTCGCCGAACCGCCAATATCAACGCGGTGGAGGAGGTCGAGCACATCCGGCAGCTTGCACCCGATGTGATTGTCGTGGTCGGCTGGACTCGGTTACTCGGCGCAGATGTGCTCGCCATCCCACCAAAAGGCTGCATTGGCTTTCACGCTTCTCTTCTGCCGCGTTTCCGTGGTCGCGCCCCGGTGAATTGGGCCATTCTTCGTGGGGAGCGTGAAACAGGAAATACAATGATGTACCTCAACATCGGGACAGATACGGGCGACATCATCGATCAACACCACGTCGCCATTGAGCCGGCCGACACTTGCGCTTCGGTGTACAGACGAGTGGCTGACGCCGGGGGCAAAATGCTTCGAGAGCACCTAACGGCCATACTGGATGGGACAGCTCCTCGTCGGCCTCAGGAACGGTCGAACGGCGACGTCCTCCGGAAGCGCACTCCGGCCATGGGCATTACGGACTGGGATCGGCCCGCCCGTGCGGTCCATGATTGGATCCGTGCCCTGACCATTCCGTACCCAGGGGCGTTCGCGTTCTGGGCCGGCCACAAGGTGATGCTTTGGGCGTCGGACGTGCCCGATGACAGCGAGCGATTTGGTCGTCCCGGCGAGGTGATCGCCCGCGACGAGAATGGCGTTCGCGTGGGAACCGCCCACGGGAGCCTGCTCCTCACCTCCATGTCCATGGAGGGGTCTCCCCCTCAGGGCGCGTTCCAATGGGCCTGCGAGCACGGGATGGAGCTTCACGAACGGTTTGAGAGCGTCGATGGGGCAACAGCCCGCTGGGCGCTCGGCCTCGAGGATGCTCCGGTCGACATTCACACGGAGGCGAAGTAGGGCACCATGTCGGAGACTCGAGTGGTAGTGCTCGGTGCGCACCCAGATGATGAGATCCTCGGCGCAGGTGGAACCCTGGCACGGCACGTCATTGACGGGGACCAAGTTCACGCCATCGTAGTGGCGGATGGCGCGAGCAGTCGCGCTCCCGACGAGATGAAGGTTACGCTGGAGAAGGATGCGATGCGGGCGGCTGAATCGATCGGATTCGCATCAATACGACTGCAGTCTTTACCCGATCAACGGCTCGACACCGTGCCATTCATCGACCTGACGCAGATCATTGAATCTTTGCTGGACGAGATCCAGCCACATGTCGTGTACACGCACTCTCCTGGAGACGTAAATACTGACCACGGACTGGTGGCCCGAGCGACTTGGACCGCATGCCGCCCCTATGCCCGGCCTCAGTTGCGCAGGTTTGCCGTCTTCGAGACGCCGTCGTCCACCGAATGGGCCTGGCCGTTGAGCGAGAGTAGCTTCCAGCCGAATCATTTTGTCGATATCACCGAGACGCTAGACAGAAAGATCGCCGCCATGGAGTGCTACCAGTCCGAGCTGCGTGATTATCCACACCCCCGCTCAAGTCGTTCTCTCCGCGAGCGGGCAGCCTTCTGGGGAAGCCAAGTCGGGCGACTCGCGGTGGAACCGTTTCGAATCCTCAGGGACGTTCAGTAACCAAATCCCACGTTCACAATCACTCGAATTGGGTCTGCACCGAAGTGGCACTGGCATTGGAAAGCGACATCTGGCGTCGCCATTTGCACGAAGGGCAGCTGCAGGCACTCGGTGAAGTCAGCGCTGTCGCGCTGCAGCGCGACCGGCGGAAAAACAATGTGAGGGTCTGCAACAAAATACTGATGTCGACCCAGAGGCCGCGTCGGCACAGGTAGTCGAGGTCGACACGCAGCTTCGGGTGCAGTTGGAACTCCACATAGTCTCGCTCCGGATCGCCACGTTTCTTTCTCTCGGACGCCTGCACCTCGGTGTAGAAGATCTGACCGGGACCGGTCATTCCCGGTCGGACGCGTAGGATTCCAAGCTCTTCCTGGTCGTACCACTGCAAGAAGCGTGGGACCTCAGGTCGTGGTCCGATCAGCGTCATGTCCCCCTTGAGGACGTTGAAGAGCTGTGGTAGCTCGTCCAGTTTGGACACACGGAGGAGCGCTCCGACCTTGGTGATCCTCGGGTCGGACGATTCCGTGACCAGTGGACCCATGTTCTCGGCGTCGGACACCATCGTTCGGAACTTGAGCATGGTGAACGTATCCGGCGATCGGCCGGCCCTGACTTGCTTGTAGAGTGCCGGACCCCTGCTGGTGATCTTGACTGCAATCGCAGTCAAGATCAATGCGGGAGATACGACCAGCAGCCCAAAGAACGCCAGAAATGCATCGGCTGTTCGCCTCAGGGCGGAGTCGAGGCGAACCCCACCAGGTTGGGACAAGCCGACCCCGAACTGGGAAGGCCGCGCCGCGCGCGCCACCCGGTATGCGATGTACGTGAGCGTGAGGGTCGTCACCGCGTAGGTAATCGCCGATGTGATAGCACCCCCGAGCGCTCCGTACTTGGGAATGAGGATGAGGTCGAGCGTCACCGTGATGGTGGCTCCCACACCCATACCGATGGAGTTGAGCCCGGGCCGGCCCATACCCATCAGATAGGCGGAGGAGACCGCGGCCGCCCCTTCGATGGACAGGCCGAGGATGATGATCTCGGCGGGCACAACCGCGCCATGGAACGCTGAGCCGTAGAGCAGCGTCGGGCCCACATAGGCAATGATGGCCACGAAAGGAGTCATCAGGAGCGTCAACAACGTGGCTTGGGGCAACAGCCGGCGACCCTCGCTCGTGGCCTGCTGTGATCCGAGGTTCGCGAACCGTGGGTACAGCACGTAGTTGATGGCGGTCGGGGCCAACCTCATGAGCTCGGCAAACTTAGAGGCCACTGCGTAGATTCCGAGTACGGCAGGGCCGGCAAGAGCACCAAGGAGTATAAAGTCGAAGCGCAGGTTGGTCAGCCACAGCATGTTCCCGAGTTGACCACGACCGCCATAGGCCGCGATCCGCTTCGCCAGTCCGGCCGACGGTAGGCCCCAATCACCGAAGAACCCGCGTCGGGCGAGACGCCAGATACCGGTGAGCGCCGCCAGTGCACCCGACATGATCAGAGCCATGACCACCGAGTTCACGCCACGGTTTCCCACCGCGACCAGCACCAACGGGTAGGTGATGACGAACCAGAGTTCCTCCGCCACGATTACCAGGTTTGCGCCGGTGATGTCGCGGTTCCCCTGGCAGCAAGCCTTCGCGGTGACCGTAACCAGTTGCGTGATCACGACAACCGCCATGAGCGCAACCCATTGGACGGACACCTGCTTGAAGAAGACCGAATCGAAGAGCCCGGCACACGCCAGCCATGCCAGGGAGCCGAGCGCCGAGCCAGCGATCGTCATCAAGCCCAGTGTGGGCCGAAGTCTCCTGTCCCTGCGGTCGTTCCCCGCCAAGAAGAACGCTGATGCCGTCGGCAGCCCACAGGAGAAGATGACCCCGAACAGCCAGGGCAAGACGCGCGCCAAGGCATACTCGCCGAGCACTGTCGGTCCGCCCGCCCGGGCCACCATGAGGCTGGCCACCGACACAGCGGCCAGCGCACCACCCTGTGCCCCCAGGTTCGAGACTGTGGCGCGGTTGACCAGCCCGTTGGCCTTGAGCTTCCGGTCGGATCCGATGACCCGCCCGAGATCAAGCACGGGTTCGCTCCCTTGCGTCCTTGCCCAGAACCGCCACGATGCCGAACAGTGCCCAGAGGAAACGAAAATGTAGAACTTGCTCGTAGTAGGAGATCAGACCAAGGGCCAGGAGAGCGGCGACGAGGCCAGCCGGACGAGGCACCGCGGCGGCGAACCCAGCTGAGAGGGGTCTGCGGACCAGAGGCGCTGCCCACATGACGACGGTCCCGACCAGTAGCAACAAGCCGAGAAGACCCACCACACCCCGTTCGGTGAGCGTGGCCAAGACGTCGTTGTGAGCCTCATTCGGGTACGGGTAGAGACCGGTGGTGAGAAGCGGCTTGGTACTCGCCGGACCGAGGCCGAGTACGCCGTCGCTCTGCTGGTAGAGCTGGAACAGCTCCACGACCAATTCACCCCGCTCGGATGTGCTTTGTCCGCTGCGGCCGATGGAGTTCACCAAGAGCGGCTGGCCACTGTTGAGGGCCTCCTGCCTGATCCTACTGAGTGGAAAAACGGTGAGGAGAGCGCTGACGGCCAGGGCGGCGACGAGAACCACGGCCAGTGATCCGACTAACCCGCGCTTTCGATAGGCCCTGACCGACAGCAGGAAGAGAATGCCGACGGCAAGCGCCAGGACTCCGCCATTGGACTCGGATAGGGCGAGTGCCAATGCCACCAAGACGTAGCCGCTGAACCTCATCCACCTTGCCTTGGGGGTACGAGATGCATACACGACGAAGATCGTGGCGACCCAGTACGTGGCGGCATAGTTCGGATCGCCGAAGGTGAACAGCACCCTGTTTCCCTCGGCCGGCTGCAAGCCTTCCAAGGCGGTGATATGACCGAGCCAACCGACGACAACGACGGCGGCCCAGAAGATCCCGGCCCAGCTCCATGCGACCAACGCGTATCGCATTGCCCGAGGCGAGCCGAGCAGATTCACGATGACGGTGCACCAGGCAAAGAGCAGCAGGTCGATTGCAAGGGCCGACAGCGCGAGCCCCGGCAGCGCACTGACGAGTCCGGAAGCTGCACCCGCAGCGACCATCAATGCCACCGGAATGAAATAGGGTGCTCGGAGCTTGTGGTGACCACTCCGAGCCCACACGGCTCCGGTGACGATGGAGGCCAACAAGAGTATGTCGACCGGTGAGGTATTTGCCGGCCCGGACGGATGGAGGATGGGTTGGAAGATGAAAGCGGCGATGAGTGCCACGACGGCGGTCCGCTCTGCGCCGCCGCGTTGAAAGCTCCATCCGTCGGAGGACACTCGCGTGAGGTCAGGCAATGTGTCCTTGGGAGTGGGCCCAAGAGTGATGGTCACGGCGTCTCCGTCGAAGCCAAGCGTCGAAGAAGGCGTAGGTGGCTCTCCGCAAATTCGGGGCGATCTGCCTCTGCCGCAATGCACGCGATCTCGGCCAGGATCACGTCGCGGACGCAGCTGCGAGCCACGCCCAGGCGGTGTAGACCGTCGGCGACGAACTGATGCACCAGTTCCGGATACCAGCCGACCCCGTTGATGGCGTACTCGAGTCCGGTACCCCACTCACCCGCTCGTAGCCCGGCATGGCCGTGAACTCGTCGACCCGCCCGGGTATGCCGGTCCAAGTAAAGGGAATACGCAACTACGAAGCGGGCCAGGTCCCGAGTGAGCAGGCCATCTGGCCGGGAGTTCTCCCAGTCAACTACTCCCCTCACCTGTCCGTCACTTGTCAACAGATTGCCCGGCCAGAAGTCGCCGTGCACCAAGCCTCGGACAGCTTGTTGGCTATCCAGGCGAGCCTGCAGGGCCAAGAGGTACTCAACGTCCTCGGCCGTGACCGAGTCATCGCCGAATCGGAGCGCAATGTCAGTGGCAACCCCGTCGATCATCCTTGCCAGGCTTGTCTCGCCCGTTGATGCATCTCGGTGCAATTCCGCCAACCAGCGGCCCGCGGCGTCGAAGTCGGCCTTCACCGAGACCGGACGCGATGTATGTCGCCACTGGTGGTACGAGGCAAGCATCACTCGTCCCGGCAGCGCCGTGGTCACCAAGACGGGCCAGCCCAGGTGCTCGACCACCTCTGCCACTTCGGGGATGGTCTCGCTGAGTGCCCCAAGTCTCCTCCGGTCAAGGGAACCCAGCGCCATCGCTTCGTGTTGCACCCGACGAGCGGCAACAGCAGTCGTTGGGACTTTGGCCGCGTACACTGGATGATCCACCCCGGGCCGGAAAAGAAGGACGGTCACCTTGGCGTTTGGGTCCTTCGACATGGCAAGGCATATCACCCGGCCGTGGGCGTCATCGACAAGGTCGGACAGCGTCCGCCGGGCCGTGATCGTTGCAGTCATCCCGACCGCCCCACGAGTACCATGTCGGTCACTCGCACCACCGCGGCAAAAGACCACATGAGCGGTAGGCGGAGCAAGCGTAATCCTGACGTGAACATCATGCTCGGAATGCGTCCGGCTCCTGGAGGCACCGACAGCACGGAGTCGGCGACGTATCGGAGTACGGCCGCATCCTTGCTGGCAATCAACATCGGCTTCTCATACGGGTAGGCGACATAGGAATGCACGGCGTGTGCCTGGGAACCCTGGTCCCGGTGTGAGTTGCGCCTGGAACCCCAGGGGGGTCCAGCGATCGTCCAGGTCCTACCCGGCGGTACAGAGGCCACGGCGCGTCGGACCCGCCGGGCTCCTTGATGTCCACGACCGATCAACCAGATGGTGTCGTCAGGCAGCAAAGCCGACCAGGCGGGCGAGTCACCGGGGGCGCGCCTCACGTCAAGACGGCAAAGGGCCTCATTCGGGCAACCGGCCGAACGAGCCCATGACCAGTGAGTATCCCGAGTGCTTCGTTGACCCCATTGTCGTCGAGGTGCGGGGCCTCTGCCGGTGCTGCACCGTCGTACCGGTATTTCGCGGTTGTCCGACCGAGAGGATCGGTTGCAGAACGGCCGGATCGCTCGAATTCCGAGATGATGCTGCCTGAACCATGGCAGGCGGTGTACAGACTGCGATCCGCACTATCCCCGGGAATGCACAGATAGGACGAAGTCCGATTGGTGCCTGGCAACAGCAGAGGCTGGCCGGTTTCGGCGAACGACGGATGACCCGCCATCATTTCCGCCGGGAAGGCGCGGCAGGCGTTGTGTCGGTGAACAAAAGCAGGTTTGCCGGCCACGTCCTCCTCGTACACCGAGTTGTGAGGAGAGTCAACGACCAATTGGGTTGTCGCCCCCAAGGATCCCTTGGCGATGCTGCGCAGGGCCGAATACGTCGCCATCCGGTATGCAAACCCGTAGTTCATGGAAAGGCGAGTCGCGAGCAGGGCACGTCTTCCGTCATCACCTGACATGGGTATGGATGGGCAATCCTCGGAGAAGTAGTTCGACAGCCTGTTCGCCAACTGCCGACGAGATCGTGCGGTGGCCAGGTGGCTCAATGGCTTTTGCACCGCCATCTCGGTTCGAAGCATGCGTGAGGCACTCTTTCGCCGGGCGTAGAGTGCGCCGATTTGACCGGTGAGGACACCGCCACCATTGTGAAACTGAAGGGTCACCTGCCCGGCCTGAATCCCGAGGCGTTCGGCCGCTTCGGGATCGAGGACTTCTTCGACTTCTTGCAGCTCAAGGAAATGAGTGCTCGGGCCAATCGTGCCGAAGCGCAGGCGTCCCATCTGTCTGACCACCCAGGGCAGTTCCTTCTTGGCCTGCCGCGCCCCACCGAGCGATTCGATTTCCATCCGGCCACGCTCCTCAATGCGATCCAATTCGGCATCGCTGAGGTCGTAGCGCTCGGCGGCAAAATCCGCGCCTTCAGCCGCCGCTCTGAGAACTTCGGCAGATGTGAGGTCTCGATTCCAGTTGGGTGGAGACGGGAAGCGCTCGGCCACCTGACGGTAGAAGTCGGTGACAGCAGCCGCGGTCGGCCGCTCAATGTCGAGTGTGATAAGTGCCATGCCGCAGTTGAGCGCAGCATCGGTGAGCGTCGGCCGGATGGCTCCCTGGGTGGCGACGGCAATGCTGGAGGGCATCTCGGACTTCTCCTTGTGGCAGAAGTCCGGCAGTACCACCGGTGGAGCGGCCAGATCGGTTCCCTCGGTGCCCTCGCCCAGGCGTCCGATCAGTCCTGCGTCGGCCGGGGCCGATTCACTGTCGAACACCGTGAACACGCCGTCGCCAACCTGGCGCGTCTCCGGTCGAGAGAGAATATTGATGTCCATTCCGGACGTTTCCATGACCTTCCTTTCGGGGGTGTAGCCCTGCTACCGGTTCGCGAGGGCGTCAAGCGCCCGGCAAACCTGTTCGATATCGTTATTGGACAAACCGGGGTGTAACGGCAGAGAGAGCAACTGAGGGAACACGGCATCAGCCACGGGCAGGTTGCAGCACTCATCTAAACCGAGAAGCTGGCGAAAGTACGGCTGATGGTGCACCGGGATGAAATGCACCGACGTGCCGATTCCGCACTCCGCGAGCGCATCCACAACCGCATCGCGATGCATTCCGAACTCGTCGTGAATCCGCACGATGTAGAGATGCCAGGCATGCCGGTCTCCGAGCGGCCTTGGTGGTAACTCGATGCCCGGAATGTGCGCCAGCTGTTCATCGTAGAGGTAGGCGATTTCCTGGCGACGCTTCTGCCAGCGATGGAGGCGGTGCAATTGGGCGCGGCCAATAGCAGCTTGAAGGTCGGTGAAGTTGGCTTTCATCCCACCCTCCGTCACCGTGTACCGCCAGCTGGCCCCACGGTGGTACCGCCGCCACGCGTCGCCACTCATTCCGTGCAGTCGCATGCGCCGGAACCGATCAGCCAGGTCACTGTCATTGGTGGTTATGGCGCCACCCTCTCCAATGGGAAGGTTCTTCGTTGCATAGAAGCTGAAGCAAGCTGCGCGAGCGTCACTGCCCACGGCTCGGCCTCGTACAGCGGCGCCCAGACCGTGAGCGGCGTCCTCGACAACATTGTCCGCGGGTATACCTGCCGCGGCGGCGAGTTCAGTGCCGTCTACCGGATAACCCGCCATATGTTGGATGACCATGGCCGCGGCTCCGTGCTTGGCGGCCGCGGCCACTCCCTCGGGCGAGACCGTTAGTGTGCGTTCGTCGCAGTCGATGAGTACCGGTCGCAGGCCGGCATGAACGATGGCCTGAACGGCGCCGCAGAACGTGAGGGTCGGCGTCAACACAGATGAATCAGGAGGCAGATCAAGAGCGGTAAGTGCCATCTGGATCGCCGCCGTGCACGAACTGACAGCCACCGTGTGCCTCGCCCCCACCCAAGCGGAGAATTCATCTTCGAAGGCCAACGATTCGGCGCCCATCGTCACCCAGCCGCTGGCCAGGATCCGTAAGGCTCCGGCTTGTGCCTCGTTAGTGATTTCGGTGCGACAGAAGGGAATGTCGCCCGAGGTGGGCGCGGCTGGCTCGTAGCGCAAGGTCATGACGCGACGGCCTCCAGTTTGCTTCGTGGCTCTAGGCGTGCCCGGACGAACTCCGTCCGATACGTATCATCGAGCACCGCTCCAAGCGCGGCAGGGGATGAATCGTCGCCGATGTGTGCCCGACCGGCGGCCCCGAGGCGGGCGGCGACAGTAGGGTTCTCGATGAGGTACCCAAGCGCACGGCTGAGGAGATCTGGCCGACCGGGCGGTACCAGCAACCCCGTCTCGCCGGAGATGACGACGTTTGGCACCGCGTTGACCGCTGTGGCCACCACGGGACGCGCTGCGGCCATCGCTTCGACGATGGCGCAGGGTAATCCTTCGTAGCGGCTCGCCATAGCGAACACGTCCAGACCGGGAAGAAGGTTGGCCACGTCACTCCGCTCGCCGAGAAATGACATCCGTCCAGTAAGGCCCCGACGCGCCACAAGCTTTTCCGTCTTCGCTCGGAGCGGACCGTCGCCGATCCAGACTCCGTAGACATCCTTCCGGTGAAGACCGGCCAACGCGTTGACGAAATCCTCGGGAGCTTTCTGAAAATCCAGCCGCCCGACCGTACCGACCACACGCATCCCGGGGGGAACGCCCAGAAGCCGGCGCGCCTCCGCCTGGTCCGAGAGTTCTGGGGCAAGACCGCTGCTTACAGCCACGCCGATGGTACGCACACGTTCGGACGGCGCGATCCGCCTGACGATGGCTTCGGCCGCGACGGCTGGTCCGACGGCCAAGAAGGCATCGGTGAACTTCCCGAGTGACCTTTCAATGCGGATGTACGTCTGACGTCGGAGGCGCGACTGAAATTCGTGAAATGGAAAGCCATGGTACGTGTGAACGATCCGTCCAACTTGTGCGTCGCGCGCAGCGAGACGACCGAGCGCACCAGCCTTAGCGCTGTGGGTGTGGACGACGTCGAACTGTCCAGCACGAAAGATCGCCTTGAGGTCAGCGAGCGCCGCTCGGTCGTGGGTGAGGGAAATCTCACTGCGTAGATGCTCTTGGATCACCACCTCAAAGCCGGCCGCTTGCGCTTCCTGGATGAGTCGGTTGCCACTTCCAATGACGAACACGACTTCGTAACGGCTGGGGTCCAAAGCCACTGCACCACGCAGGGCGACTCCTCCGGCTCCGGCCATAAAACGTGTCACGACCTGAGCGACCCGCAGACGATCCGTCACCTGTCCACTCCATGGTCCGTCAAGGTCGGCGCCAAGAGTCTCTCGAGTGGCGGAACCGGGCGTTCGCCGAGGGTGACTTCCCGACACGGGAGACTCGCGGTCAGCGTTCGAGCGACTTGATCCACCTTGGGATGAATGTCTCCCACCCCGGTACCGAGCGCAATCGTCGAGGCAAAGGCCCAGTAGCGGCGCAGCTCGCCCGCCATGTAGGTACCGGCCACGAGAGATCTGGCTGCTTCATCCGGGTCACAGGGAGCGGACATCGACCTCATTGCCGATCCACGTTGGAGAACAAGAACCATTTCGGGCACGAGCTCGTCCACTCGGCCTCGCCACGGAGCCTCTCGGCGATCATGCGGCATGCGTCGGCCGCGCTTGTTCTCGCCCTCACCTGCGGGCACGCGCCTGGGCTCGAGGAGGCCCCAGGCAGTGTGTCCGTCGCTCAAGCACAAGTTGTCGCTCGTGGCGACCGCTCCACGCTCCAACTCCGCGTTGACCATCGACGACTTCCCGACACCGCCTGGCCCGGCAATGAGAACAGATCGCCCGTGATCCGCCCCCACGCTGCACACGGACGCGTGCAACGGTGCCCTTCCATGCTGTTGGCCCCACCACAAGGCCGGGTACTGCATGAGGACGGCCCGTATGAGTAGTCGCGACCTTGACCGCAGGACAACCGACGCCGCCCGCCCTGACAGAGGTGGACGCCATCGGGCCGCGATTTCCAGAGTCGGCCCACCAGTCGTAATCAGCAGATCGAGGCCCGAGGAACAGGCGTCACGTACGAACACCTGGCCGGGCCGTCGCCATGCATCTCTCGTCAGGACGTCCCATCCGTGGGTGTCGAAGGCATCGACGCTGTTCTCCACCGTCACGCGAATATCGGGACGAGAGGCATCGGCCTCAGCGAACTGGCCTACGAGCCCTTCCTCCAGGATTCCCGACAAGAATCGCTGCCGGCAGCACAACTCGATCTGCTCACCGCCAGTGCGAAACACGGCCTGCATCAGAACTCGTCGGGGTAGGGGGTCGTGAGGGCCGACCGGAGCTCTTCGGCATTGGCATGTACCGGCGAGTATTCAGGCATTAGGTCCTCGAGCTGAGCGCGGACGACTTCGTCTTCGCCCTTGGCCGCGGCGGAATACAGCTTCTCCAACCGGCCAGTAAAATCGTCGGGAATGCGGGCCGGTCGGGTCGCCCAAATAGCCGGCTCAACGGTCGGCAGTCGCTCCTCGGAGTCGCCGAAGAGCGACTCATGAAGCTTTTCTCCTGGTCGAAGTCCGGTGTATCGAATCTGCACCTCGGGTACGTGAAGCTGATCGGCGTACCGGTTCACCAGATCGACAATTCGTACCGGTTCGCCCATATCGAGCACGAAGGTTTCTCCATACTCCGCCATTGGTGCCGCCGAGAGCACCAATCCCACGGCCTCCTCAACCGTCATGAAGAAACGCGTGACCTCCGGATCGGTGACCGTGACTGCATCGCCCCGCTCCACCTGATCGGCGATAACCGTTAAGAACGATCCGCGGCTGCCAAGCACATTGCCGAATCGGACCGAGCACATCCTCGTATTTCGTGCTGCGTGAGCCTGCAGGATCATCTCCGCAAGTCGTTTGGTGGCTCCGAGGATGGATTTAGGGTCCGCCGCCTTGTCGGTTGAAATGAGCACGAACCGACTGGCGCCCACCTCGAGCGCCGCTTCAACGAGGTTCTGAGTCCCCTGAACGTTGGACTTGACGCCCTCGCAGGGATGTCGTTCCAGCAGAGGCAGATGCTTGTGGGCGGCGGCGTGAATGACAACACTGGGTCGGGTGGCCTGAAAGACCTGCCTGATGCGAGCACCGTCGCGGATATCCGCGATGATGACGTCTGAGCTGTCGAGAAGCGCCTCGCCGTCGAGCTCGAGCTGCAGGGTATGCAGGTTCGACTCGTCGTGGTCCAACATGTGGAGCGATGCGGGATTGCAGCTGCGGATTTGCCGGCACAGCTCCTGACCGATCGAACCGCCTGCACCGGTCACCAAGACACGCTCCCCCCTGAGGGAATCCCGAGCGGCCGGCTGCGAATTGTGGCGCTCCTGACGGCCGAGCAGGCTATTGAAATTGACAACGCGCATATCCGCGGCCCGGGCCGCTCGCTCCAATGCTGACAGGAACGAGGGCAGAAACCTCACATGGACGCCCGTATTCGCGGCCTCACGAACGAGTCCGCTCAGCTTTCCCGGAGGAAGTGAAGGGATAGCGATGATGATCGCTTCGACACTGCGTTCACGGACAATGCGGGGCAGGTCAGCGAGCCTTCCAAGCCATGGAATGCCCGAAACCGATCGGACGCGCGGGTCGTCGTCGAGGCAACCGATTGGACGGAGTCCATAGTCGGGCGATCGCCGGAGATCGCGGGCCACCGTCCGGGCTGCGGCTCCGCCGCCGACCAGTAG
>Ga0187879_10000578_pt1 | contig 24481 bp, 24 predicted proteins | sample June2016WEW_19_1_FD_132423 | JGI IMG/M metagenome (GOLD analysis project Ga0187879, IMG submission 132423) | Peatland microbial communities from SPRUCE experiment site at the Marcell Experimental Forest, Minnesota, USA - June2016WEW_19_10 | ecosystem: Environmental > Terrestrial > Soil >... | reverse complement strand
TCTGCGGAATCAGCAGGCGCCCCTGCCCGTCCATCTCCACGACCTGCCCGTAATAATTCGTGCGATTCAAGAACTTTTTCTTCGTCGGGTTGTAAGTTGAGAGCGCCGCCAGTTTCTCTTCGATCCGCTCCCACTCCTCGAAGGGATACACTTGAGCAATATTTCCATCCACACTTGTGATGTAGAATTTCTGAGCATATTTCTCGTCGATCACGCGCTTGAATTCCGCGGGGACTTTTAACCGTCCCTTTTCGTCGACGCGCGTTGGATGATTGCCGCGAAACATGTGCCCGGACTAGCCGACTCCCTTTTTCCCGGCCCCGCATGAGGGCCAATACCGTACCTGTTATGTAACTTGTTCCGACAAGAAATTGGTGGCACGCTTCAATCGTTGGAGGCGGTGGTTCGTCCTTGAACATGCCGCCTCCAACGTTGTAAAGGGCCAACCGCCAGTAAACGGATCGCGGTGTCCAAGACCACGATCCGAGGATCTCGAGCCTCCTGGCGGTTGGCTCTCTAAATTGAGGACCGCACGCGTAGCCTTCTGAAAATGCCAATCCATGTGCCCTGCTCGTTATCGGGCTCCGTTTATTTGTGCCTGCTACCACAGCCACTACCATGGGGGAGGTAGAAGCGATCACAAAAGCAGTGGATTCGGGTTGGTTGGGCCGGGTTTTTGCGGTGTCAGTCTCAGAAACCACTGGCGCCTCGAAACTTAGGGTTTACGCCCACAACCTCTATTAGTTAGTCCACTTTCAACCACTTTTGTCCACATCCTACGCCTAAATCGTTTGTTGTCAACAAGAAAGTTAAAGGTTGAAACCCCAAAGAATGACCAATCGTCCGGAGCACGAAATCTTGGGGTTAACGAGACAGATGACCACTAGCCCTTGTGTTTACGCAAAAGGTGCCTTCGCCATTCATTCGCTAAGATTTTTCTTGCATTCCGCGCCCATAACCGATCTTCCTGTGCAAAAAGCGCACCGCGAGTCGCGCGCTGCGATAAACCAGCCTGCTTTCGATGTCGGCTTTAGCCGCTGAAGGGCGCCCTCGTCGCATCTACCCCGGCACTTGACCCGCTGGAGTACACTTGTGCCGAATTCAAGCCAGACCAAAACAGGGGGCACAATGAAGCTGAATACGACTCGTGTATGGCTGGGAGGCATTGCCGGCGGAGTGCTGTGGAATGCATGGAGCTTCTTTATTCAGACGCGGCTGGGCCCGTTCTACGAGACCGTACAGAAGCAAGGCTTACTCCTGAAGGAACCACGCTACCCGTTTTTCATCGGGCAGTGGATTCTTCTCGTGTTCGTAATGTCGATTCTCCTGGCCTATCTCTACGCCTGGAGCCGAGCCACCGCCGGCCCCGGACCCAAGACGGCTCTAAAAATCGGGATGATCGTCGGATTCTTCGCTGGCATGCCGAACAACTTCGCGCAAGCCACCTGGTCCCCGGTTCCGCGCATGTTGCCGCTCGGATGGATGCTCGAACTGTGGATAGGCGCGATCCTGGCGACGCTGGTCGCGGGTTTCCTCTACAAAGAGTAAGCCGGGGAACGTTTCCGTAGAGACGCGGCTCGCCGCGTCTCCTTTCCCACCCCTCAGGCCATTTCTCAGTTAGTGTAATCGCCCGGTTTAGACAATTATCCAGCGAACCCTGCCCGAGGAACCAGGCCATGCGGATGAAAACTCTTTCCCATTGACGCAAACAGGGATTGAGGGGAGAATGGCAGCCGTTCTTGGGGGTCAATAAGCAAATCCCGGCTGAAAAAAATGAAGGAGGCGTTAATGCTGCGCAGAATCTTTTCTGCTCTGGCGGTAATTGTGTCTCTGGTTGCGCCCGTGGCGGTCCACGCCCAGGGCGATTACCTTGATGTGTACATCGCGAACGTGAAACCGGAAAAAGTCGCAGATTTTGAGGCACTGGCAAAGAAGATGGTCGATGCCAATCGGCGCAATAACGGCGACCGTTGGTTGGGCATGGAGAGCGTCTATGGCCAGGGTTACACTTATGTATTTATCAGCAACCGTAAGGACTACGCCGACACCGACAAGGCAACCGGTGCTTTTATGGGATCGCTAGCCAAGGCCTATGGGGAAGACGGCGCGGCGAAACTGCTGCATGAATGGGATAGTTGCCTGATCAGCTCGCGCAGCGAACTTCGCAAACGGCGCCGCGACTTGTCTCGTAAAATGCCCGAGGGAGCGGATTACATAAAGTTCGTCGGCGACTCTCGAATCCTGCGCACCACGGCGGTGCATATTCGCCCGGGGCGCGTGGCTGATTTTGAAGCTCTCATGAAGGACGTCAAGACCGCTGGTGAGCAAGCTCCGAATACCCAACCGCTGCTGGTTTCCCAGGTAATCGAGGGAGGTAACGGCACGATTTTCTACGTTACCTCGCTGCGTCCCTCGCTGGGTGGCTACGACAATAACCCGACTACTCGCGAAATCCTGGGCGACGAGGGTTACAAGAAATTTCTGCAGGTGAGTGCGGATGTGGTGGAGAGCACGGACTCATCCCTCTACCGATTTTCTGCCGAACTCAGCGTTATGGCCCCGGAGGTGATGGCTGCGGCACCCGATTTCTGGCAGCCGAAGCCGGTCGTGGCGCATACTCCGAAATCGAAAGCACCACCGGTGCAACCAGCCGCACAGGTAACGAAGCAGTAAGCGAGCGGCCAACAATCCGAGGGGAGGCCAACCGCCTCCCCTCATTCCCACTTAGGGTCGCGTACCTCACAAATCGAGGCGTTCTCCCCGGACCGATTCAGGACGGTGGCGATACCCAATTCTTCGAAATCCGTGACAGCGAGGGGCACCTCATCGAAGTCTGCAAGGAACCCTAGAACATCAACTCATAATCCGGGCTCTGAGTGCTATCGTTTTCGACAGTCAGGTGCTCGTTGACCGCAGTACCAAGCGAGCGGATAATGGGGCGCTCTTCGAGGAGGCCTGAATGAAGCGGTCGCCCCGGCTTCGCAAGATATTCAAGGAACCACCTTGCCGGTCCGCCAAAATGTGCGACTGTGGTCCGCGTGTCTTCCCCTCGACAGCAATAAAAGGAGGCTTCAAATGCAAAGAAGATTGATTTGGGTGACACTGTTCAGCGTCGCAATAGTGGTGACAGCGCTGTATCACACTCGAAAGGTCCATGCCACGCCGAAGGGCGGCTGTAGCGTTGCTAGTCTCAAAGGGACCTATGCCTTCCGCAGGACAGGCGTGAACAATGTCGTGGGTGGCCCTATCGCCCAGATTGGCATCAACGTCCTTAACGGAGAAGGGACGATCAACCTGATTCGCACGACCAGAAGCAGCAACGGTGTAATCCTAGACTGGTTCGATCAGCTGGAGCCGGGAAGCTACACGGTCGATCCGGACTGTACCGGGTCGTTCTTTAACAAATTGAACAACCTCGTCGTCCTTGACGGAGGCAAAAGATACTTCTTGCTCGCCGTGTCGCCGGGAACGATTGTCACGGAAGAGGGGACGAGGCTCGAGGAGGAGAAGGAGAAGGATTAACGGGGCGCTGAGTACGTTGATGCAGACTCCCGAAATTGTATTCTCCGCTTGAAGCAGTTGGGAGGGACGAGTGTCGATAAAATATTGAAATATCGCGATATCGCTCATTGACACGGGTTCCGAGTGCAAACCGACCAGACCAACCCCAACCGAACTCCCCCGCAGCCGACCTAAGCCCTCACCGCCGCACAGAATGACCCCGAAAGTGCCCTTACGCAAGCAGCCGACCGCGGACCGCCGCAATTCTTGTCAAGCCCCCATTTTCCCGATTTTCCCGCTAACTCCATGAATAAGATAAGAAAATAAACTCGGAAAAGTTGGCGGGTTACCCTCAGCGAATTGATATAATAGAAATAGATAGAAAAAAGGGTGCGGATCCACTCCCGCACCCTTTTTTTCATTGAGTCCCATTCCGCTCGCCCGCGTGGAAGCCGCCCTCACCGCAAGCAAAGAAAAACAAGGCGCCCCGCCCAAAAGGAATCGGAATTCGATCCCTACCACTGAAAACCTAAGACTGAGAACTGAGAACTGACTTCAACACCTGATCCAAAGGAGAACACCATGTCCACCTATTCCGTAACCATCCGCCGCTGCCAGCACATCAAAGTCAACGGCATCCAATGCGGATCGCCCGCTATGCGCAAGGAGAATTATTGTTTCTTTCACGAGAAATGCCGCGTCCCCAGCCGCGAAATCAACATGAGATTCAGCGAGGCCGGCACCATTACTCTTCCCACCCTCGAGGATGCAAACTCCATCCAACTCGGCCTCGGCGAAGTCATGCGCCTCCTCGTGACCAAACAGATCGATCACAAAACTGCCTCTCTCCTCCTGCACGCCCTTCGCACCGCCGCCGCCAACGTCAAGTTCACCTCCCTCGAGCCCAAGCCGACCCACATCGTAATCGACCGCCACTGCGTAGAGAATCGTCCGCTGGGAGCAACCGCCTGGTCCACCGTCGAAGGCCGCGACTACGACCTCATCGAAAACGACGCAGCGGACAAGAACGAAAACAAGCCGGATCAGGAAGGCCTACGCTGTATGGAGGAATTGCTGCGCCTGACCGTCGGCGTAGCCCGCGATCCAAATTATCTAGACCGGACCCCACGCGAATTAGCGGCCGCCCGACAAGCCCAAAGCGCTCCGCCCTTTTCCAAGACCCCAGGACAAAGCCCCGAAAACCGCCCCTAACCCCTTATTCCAGAATATTTTAAAGGTAAGTCCTGCAAAATCAAAGATTTGGGAGGAATTTCCGCCTAACCCAATGATTCTAAGGGATGATACCATCTGTTTTTTTCAGCCTGATCGTGCTGCGAGGTGATGGCCTTCTGTGGTGAAGTGCCCGTGTGGTGACGGGGCTATGCCCCGTCCAAGCCGAGCAAAGCTCGGCAGTTGCCCGCAGTCACAGCAACTCTGGATTCGCCTCTAACCCTTCGGCGCCGCTTCCACAAAAACGGCCGTCCCATACGCCAGAACTTCCGTGACCCCCTGCATCACTTCGGTGGCGTCGTAGCGCGCTCCAACGACGGCGTTGCCTCCGATATCCGCGGCATGTTGCAACATCAGGTCGAACACCTCGGCGCGCGTCCGCTCGCAGAGATTGGTCAGCAGAGTAATGTTGCCGCCAACCAGCGTCTGCAGCCCAGCGCCAATGGTTCCAAAGATCGACCGGGAACGCACCGTAATTCCGCGCACCACGCCCAGCGTGCGCACCACGCGAAAGCCATCAAGCTCAAACTGTGTGGTCACCATGTTATGCGGAACCATCCGCCCCGCCGCCACGGCATAATTACCCATAGCTCCTCCGGAAAAAGCTCGTCGCCATAATAACGCGTCATCCTGGCGTACTGGGTCAGAAGTGACCGCTTGATCCCGTACAAAGATGGGTGCCCCAGGTCTCGATTTTGAGACCTGGGATAGCCCGAACCTCAACGCACGAAATCTCGTGGTCGGAGATCTAGTCTCCTAATCGGAGCATTCTTCAATTTCCTAAGCGCAACGGAAATTACCAAAGCCAAATTACAAAATCCTCACTCCACCACCCACTCCCGCAGTCGCCGCAGCAGCGAAGCCGGAGCGTCCGCTTCCAGCACCACCAGCCCGTCCTGATACTGGCGCGAATAGATGCGGGCACGGGCCTGCAACTGGGCCAGCATCTTGCCCTCTGTCTGCGGGATGCGCAGCCGAACCCGGCGGGGCCGGTCTTCTTCAAGCAGAGCATCGACGCGATCAAGCAGCGTGCTTAATCCGATCCCTTTCGCCGCCGAGACGTGGATGATCTGCTCGTCGCTCACGAGATCGCTGTCGCGCAGCGACTCGCGCTGCTTCGGCAGCAGCAGATCGATCTTATTCATCACGCGCAGCCGCGGCTTCTTGTCGGCGTCCAGTTCCTTGAGCACGCTTTCGACCTGCGCGTCCTGCTCGGCCGACACCGGACTGCTCGCATCCGAGACCTGCATGATCAGCGTGGCGCGCTGTACTTCTTCGAGCGTGGCGCGAAACGCCGAAACGAGCGTGTGCGGAAGATGCCGGATAAAACCCACCGTATCGGAGAACAGAACCGTGCGCTTTGAGGGCAGCTCAGCCCCGCGGATGGTCGGATCGAGCGTGGCAAACATCCGCGCCGACGCCGCCACATTCGACTTGGTAAGGGCGTTGAACAGCGTGGATTTTCCCGCGTTCGTATACCCCACCAGCGCCACCGTAGCCACCGGAACCGATTCGCGCCGCTGCCGCTGCTGCGCCCGTATGCGGCGCACATTTTCGATCTGCTGCTTGACGTGCCGCACGCGGCGGAAAATCTTCCGCCGGTCGGTCTCCAGCTGGGTTTCGCCCGGTCCGCGAGTGCCGATCCCGCCGCCCAGCTGCGACATTTCCACGCCGCGCCCCGCCAGCCGCGGCAGCATGTATTCGAGCTGTGCCAGCTCCACCTGCAACTGCCCTTCACGAGTGCGGGCGTGGCGCGCAAAAATATCCAGAATCAGTTGCGTGCGATCGATGACGCGCGTGTCGACCACGCGCTCAATATTGCGCTGTTGCGAAGGCGAAAGGTCGTGATCGAACAGAATCACATCCGCGGAAACCGAGGCCGACGCGCCCGCAATTTCCTCCAGCTTGCCCTTGCCGATCAGCGTGGCAGGCTCCGGCCGTTCGCGGCGCTGCATGAATTCGCCGGCGATCTCGGCGCCCGCGCTCGTCGCCAGCGCCCGCAGTTCGTCAAGCGATTCCTCAGAGCTGAAATCCGGCGAATCCGCCGCCAGGAATGAGGACGACGAAGAAGAAGACGACGAAGCGCCCACGCTCGTGGCATGATCTCGAGCCGCCTGCGCACCCGGAGTAATGCTTGCAGAACTTGTCTTTCCTGCGCCGCCCGCGCGGCCCTTGCTGCGAAACTCCACCCCCACCAGGAACGCACGTTCGCGCCGTTCCGAAGGATTCAGCACCGCCTTGGGCTCATTACGCGAACGATTTCGCGAACCATCGCGCGAACCACCGCGGCTGCTCAGTCTGGAGTCATCTCGGCGCAAGCAAACTCACTTCATCCTTCGGTGTTGCCGGAAGCGGAACTCGCGGTCGCCGCCTCCCCCTGCGACCCCACCGCCGCCGACTTCGCATCCGTGTGGATGTGCGCTCCACGCGAGATGACGACAGTCGAAATCGCATGCTTGAAGATGAGCTGTTCCTGGTTGCTGGTTTCGAGGACCACCGAGTATTTGTCGAAGGATCGGATACGACCCGTCAGCTTCACCCCGCTGACCAGATAGATCGTAATATTGTGCCGTTCCTTTCGTGCTGTGTTGAGGAAGGAATCCTGAATGTTCTGTTGTGCCGGCTTGGCTTCCATATGCCGATCTCCTTTTTGCGGATTCGACGCTGCGCCACGAGCTTTGGGAAGGGCAATTGGCCGCAGCTCCGTTCCTGTCGGCTCCTACAATACGGCCTTGTCTCGCGCTTTTCAAGGCCGCCCCACAGAATCGACCGGGTTTCATTTCCGCCGCCAGCCATCTACAATCGTCACTTCCAGAACACACTTGCACAACCGAGTTGCACAACAGGAGTTGCCAACCTTGACCAACATCAACCTCCCCACCGACTTCAACACTAACCTTCTGATGCTGTTTCGTTGGCTGCATTTTGTCGGCGGCATAACCTGGCTCGGGCTGTTGTATTTCTTTAATCTCGTTAACGTCCCGTTCATGAAGGGGCTCGATCCCGCCACCAAAGGCAAAGTCCTGCCCAGCCTGATGTCGCGCGCGCTGTGGTGGTTTCGCTGGGCATCGGTTCTAACCGTGCTCATGGGCCTGGCCTACTGGGGCACCGTCGTAGACTCCGACGCCAGAAACGGCGGAGCATCTTCCGGTGGTCCAATGGCAACCTTCTTTATTATCTGGACGGTCGCCTGGGCGCTGATGTATGCCTGCACTATCCCCGGTAAAGGCGCGCTCGACAAAGGTCCGGTGCTCGCCGTGATCTACACCGCAATCGTGGTCGTCGCATCGTGGCTGTTCTTGCGCTTCAACGCTCACGGCTGGGAGAGTAATCGCCTGCTCGCCATAGGCATCGGCGACGGGATCGGTTGGGTGATGATGCTGAACGTCTGGGGAGTAATCTGGCGCGCGCAGAAGAAAATCATCCGCTGGACCGCCGACAACGCAGCCCACGGCACACCCATGCCAGACAAAGCAAAGTATCTGGCCCGCCAAGGCTTCCTCACGTCGCGCGCGAACTTCGTGCTCTCGTTCCCCATGCTCTTCCTGATGGGAGCAGCAAGCCACTATCCCATGTTCGGCAAATAATGGTTTGGTAAATAATGGTTTGGTAAATAATGGTTCGGTAAATAATGGCTCCAGCATGCGCGAGTACCTGGACTCAATTGTGGAATGGTCCGGCGCCCGGGAAGACTGGCGTCCCGTCTCGCGCTGGGCCGTCCTGGCGTGGCTTGTCTTCTACGTTCTCTTCTTACTCTACGCCTTCAGCATGCATGGCCGCTTCCTGTTCATCGACTCCGCCAACCTTGTCGTCCACGAAGCCGGCCACCTCCTCTTCGGATGGTTCGGCCCAACCCTCGGCCTCTGGGGAGGAACCATTCTGCAGTGGCTGGTCCCGCTGCTGCTGGCAGCCTATTTCTTCCACGAACGCCAGCCCGCCGCCTTCGTGTTCTGCATATTTTTCTTCTTTGAGAACTGGCTCTACACCGCAACGTACATGGCCGACGCTCGCGCCATGGCGTTGCCCCTCGTGACCACCGGAGATTCCGATTACGTCGAGCACGATTGGAACACGATCTTCTCGGGTCTCGGACTTCTGCCCTACGACACTAGGATCGCCGCGATCGTTCGGCTCATGGGATGGTGCGGGATGTTAGCCAGCACCGCATGGCTCGTCGCGCGCGGACTGCCACAGCTTCGGAGCGACGAGTGAGTCACGCTCGCTTCCCCAACCATCCAATCGAGGCTAGCCCGTGACCCTGCCGAACCGCCTGTTGCACGAGCACTTCAAGCGAGGCCTCGACCTCTTCAACCGCGCCCATTTCTTCGACGCTCATGAAGCTCTCGAAGACGTCTGGCGCTCCCTGCCTCGCGACCCGCCCTCGCGTCGCCATCTCCGTCTCCACGTCCAAGGTCTGGTTCAGTTGGCAGTCGCCTTCCATCACCAGTCCACTGGCAACCACGTGGGGGCGCGTTCGGTTCTGGAGCGCGCCCTGCGCAATCTCCGCGGCGCGGAAAGCTCGTTTCCCGAGATCGATTTCGACCGGTTGCGCGCTGAGTTGATACCTTGGCGCAAGTATCTGGATGATGCCGAGAGTGCGGACGAGAAAGGAGACGACAAGAAATCAGGCGGAAGAGAAGTTCGTCGCCCCACTGCCCCGGCCCTGCCGAAGATCCAGTTGCGCCGCTAGTACCGTGACCGGTAGCGCCGCCGTCCCGGCGGCTGGCCGGCGGGCATCCCCGCCCGCCGCTCCGAGGGCGCGACGCCCTCGGAACAGCCGGGCAAGCCTGTTAGAATCTTGTTCTCGTGAAGTCCACTCTCTCATCTCTAAGCACGCCGCCGCCAAACGCCGCGCCCGAGCCCGTTCCGGTCGCTGTTCCTCTATTGGACTTGCGCCGCCAGTACGATTGCCTCCGCGCCGACGTGCTGGCCGCCATCACTCGCGTGTGCGATTCGCAAAGCTTCATCCTCGGTCCGGAGGTAGAAGCGCTCGAGCGCGAGATCGCCGCGCTGACGGGAGCAGCCTGCGCCGTGGGTTGTGCCTCGGGAACAGAGGCGCTCTGGCTGGCGCTCGTCGCCGCCGGCGTAAAGCCCGGGGATTCGGTCATCACCACCGCATTCAGCTTCTTCGCCTCGGCCAGCGCAATTGTGCGGGCAGGCGCAAAGCCGGTTTTCGTGGACGTCGATCCCGGCACCTTGAATCTCGATGCAGCGCTCGTCCGTTCTCAACTGCAGCAGCTCAGCCCAAAGCGACCCGAAAATCTGCGCGCCATTCTTCCCGTCCATCTCTACGGCCAGTGCGCCGACATGGACGCATTCGACCGCATAGTTCATGAGGATGCTCATGAAGATGTGCATGAAGATGCTCAGGAATTCGGAGTCGCCATTGTAGAGGACGCCGCCCAGGCGATTGGCGCCGAGTGGAGCGGACGCGGTGCGGGCTCGCTCGGAGTAACCGCCGCCTTCAGTTTCTATCCCACCAAGAACCTCAGCGCCTACGGAGACGCGGGCATCGTCACCACCAACCGCCCGGAGATAGCCGAGCACATGCGGCAACTCCGCAACCATGGCAGTCCCCGCCGCTACTACCATCACGAATTCGGCTGGAACGGACGCATGGACGCCATTCAGGCAGCGGTGCTGCGCGTGAAGCTAGGGCACACCGCGGACTGGAACCGGAGCCGCCAGCAGCACGCCGCGACCTACGACCGTCTGTTTGCCAAGTCCGGCCTGACTTCCGGGCTGACTTCCGCCCAGACTTCCGGCCAAACCTCCAACCCAAGCGGCGCGCCGGTGCGCTTGCTCGCGCGAAGTCCGCAAGCCAAACATGTGTTTCATCAGTACGTGATTCGCGCCCAGCGCCGCGACGAACTGCGCCAGTTCCTTGCGGATCGAAAAATCGGCTCGGAAATCTACTATCCGCTGCCGCTGCACTTGCAGCCGGTGTTTTCCTATCTCGGGCTAAAGGCCGGAGACTTGCCGGTCGCCGAACAGGCCGCGCGGGAAGTGCTGGCGTTGCCAATGTTCCCGGAGTTGACCGAGGCCGAGATTCAGTTGGTGGTCGAGACCATCGCCGAGTTCTACAGTTGATCTAACGCAGAGATCGCAGAAAGAAGTAATCTCTAAAAACTCTGCGCGCTCAGCGTCCTCTGCTCAGCGTTCTCTGCGTTAAAGATTTTCTCAGCGATCTCTGCGTCAAAGATTTGTCGCTCTTACCGTCTCCGCTGGGCTTTCCGGCTCACAGCCGTTCTGCTAACCGCCCGCGCCGGCTCTTCGCCCGGCGCATAAACGCGGCGCACAATTGGCGTGTTGAGTTTGTATTTGCGCTCGGTAACGTTGCCCTTGTCGTCCTGCACGCGAATGCTGAACACGGGCAGCACGCCTTCCTTGTCGAAGTTTTCCTGCGAAACGGCCACCGGCAGGACGCCTTCCATGCGCTCGCGATACGCGGTCTCATAGCGATGGCGCTTCACGTTCCAGGTGAAGACGCGAATCTGGTTGAAGTCAAACGGCAGGCCATCCTTGGGTTCGGTGAGGACGGTCAGGTACTGCGCGACTTTCTTGTCTCCATCCGGAACCTGATTCAGCACGAAGTATGCAACGATGCGCTGGCCCTCCGCGTACTGCGCGACGTCGAGCGGCACGTCAAGATCAATCATGCGCGCCAGCACCCAGCCGACCCGGTCGTGGGAGTCGCGCGCCAGCCACCAATCCTCAATCACCGGCCCGGGCTTCTTGTCTTGCGGATTGCCGCCCGGCGTGGCGGAGCGCGATGGCGGCACAACCGCACCCGCCTTCTCGGCCGTGCCTCGCTTCAACAGCGATAGCTTTTCGCCGGAGGAAATCTGATAGAGATGTTCGGTATCCCGCCCCGGCTCGACGTGCAGATTCGTGTCGTTGCGCGCGGCGCCTTGGGCCTGCACGGGATCGTTCTGGTTGTCCGCGGTCAGCTTCTGGATCCGGTCGAAGACCTCCTGACCGACCAGGTAGCGCTGCTCCACCCAACCCGTGACGCCCGCTGCGGTGCGCACTTTGACGAAACGGCGGTCATGGTCGAGCACTTCCACGCGCTCGCCGTTCTTCACCACTCCGGCTTTTTCGTACACCGCCGCCACACGGTCGCGCAGGATGGCCTGAACTCCGGAAACATAGGCAATCTCCAGCACGCGCCCGCGGCCGCGATTGCACGCGGACAGCAACGCGAGACAAAAAATCGGAATCAGCGGCAAAAAACGATGGCGGGAAAGTTTCACGGGCTCGCTACCAATATAGCGCGAGCCCGCTTCCGCCGGCACTCAATCGATGACTCCGAGTGCGGTTTGGCGTGCTGCTCTGGTCGTTGTTCCTTGCTATTTTGATGGTACACACAGATGGTTTGTGATCAAAAAAGTCAGGCGTGAGACGTAGAAATGAAAACGACCGCGGCATCCCGCGTCTCGAAAACCCGGCGAGACCTGGGGCAATCGGCATCCTGCAGCACGGCCTCAGGCGTCTATTGTGTCACTGTTATGTTCGCCGTGGCCGGGGTAGTGCCGGGATACGTCACGGTAATGACATAAGGACCCGTTTGGGTTACCGTCGGCGTCAGAGTGCAGACCGCGGGAGAGACACTGTTTAAGCACACTATCGTTCCAGCGGTCGGAGTCGGCGAAACGCTCCAGCTCGCCACAACTGTAACGTCCACTGGTGTGCCGGCAGAGGTAGCCTTTGCGTAGTAGTCATTGCTTCCGCCCTTGCTGCCGCTTATGGTCCAGGTGCTAGCGGGACAGGTTCCAGTGTTAAACGTACCCGAGCACACCGTAAGATCGGTGACGTTGCCAAGATATGCAGTCGCGGTCGCGGTCGCGCTGACGCCCTGCGCAGAAGCGGTGATCGTGGCTGTGCCACCGGGGGCCACTCCCGTGATCTGCCCGGTATTTGCGTCAATGTTCACGCTGACGTCTTGTCCAGTGCTTGTCCATGCAACACCGCTAGTAAGCAGGCTCTTGGAGGTGTCCGAATAAGTTCCATAAGCCTGTAAGCCCGCCGATTGCCCAACCTGGACCTGCGGACTCGGAGGCTGAATTGCAATCGAACTGAGAGTTTTGGGTTGGAAAAAGCCATTGCAGGCGGCTCCAAACGCCGCGGCGACCAGCACGCCAAAAGCCAGCGTCAAGGGCAGTTTTTTCCCGGTAAACCTGCGTCTAGTGCTCATAAATCATCGCCTTTAACAATATTCTAGCAGAACGCCCGGCGCTCGCTCGACTGCCGATAGTGCATAGCTGGGGTCACACCTTCGCCCACCCGCTCGAATCGCCCTGCAGTAAAGGAACGGCTCCCAAGCCTGAACTTGCGCTGAGTTTTCTGGAAGGCTGCGGGATTTTCGGGCGTCCCTTCGCTCAGGATGACGAGATTGGCGGGATGACAACGTTGAAGACTGAGAGCTGAGAGCTGACAGCTGACAGCTGAGAGCTCTTCCTTACTTCGGCCGCTTCTTGCCCGCATTCGCGATCCGCTGGTCAATCGGCTTCCGTGCTGCGTAGCCCTCGTTTGTTCCGTGCCAGTGCGCGATGGTGGGCTCGCCCAGCTTCCAGCACAACAGGAGGATCTCGCCCTCTACCTTGCAAGGAAAATCGAGCAATCCGATGTCGAGGTCTTTCACCTGCACGCCGGTCGAGTCGATTTCGGCGAGAGCGTCCTTGATGCGCCGAATCGACTTCTCACGCTCCGCCTTGCGCCGAGCCAAATGGACGACATTCAGCAGCATACCGCCGCTGAGAAAAACCCGGTGCGCCGTTTCCTGCAACTCGGCGTCCACGTCTTCAATCACCTTCTTGCCGTTGATCGCCTGCCGGAGCAGCGATTCCAGAATCGGCAGGAGCACCTGTGCTTCATCGAGCGTAAAGGTTCGGTCGGACATGTGTTCCTATTCTACAGCGTGGGGTGAAAATCAGTTCTCAGCTTCCAGTTCCCAGCTCTCGGCAAAACCGAATTCGACAGTTCTACGGGTTTTCGTGAAAACCGGGAGCGGTGAACCCTGATCAAGTGACCAGACTCCCATCGCGAAGATGGCAACCAATACCACGGCTTCCACCGGAAACCAGAATGGTCCGGCTACAGTTATGACATTGGCGATCAGGAAACATCCCGATGCAACCAGAATCAGCGTCCGATCGAGGCGCTTCTGCCCCATGGCGTATGAATTGGCGGCCTGACTTTCACCGGCTGAGCTTCCCAAAGCCAACCGTAGCGCTCGCCCGCCGATCAGCAGCATCGGAATGGTGATGGCGGCGAGATCATATTTCATGATGCGCGGGTTCAACAGGGCAGTGCCAACCAGTGCGACCGGGACCCATGTCTCCCGCGGAAGATTCCATTCGCGGACGCGACGGGCAAGAACCAGGAGGACAATTCCAAGCACGCACACAACGAGCAGGTGCAAAATAGTGGTTGCGAGAGAAAACGGCAGCCCCCTCATCCATAGAGCTTTGCCCACCGTGCCCGCCGGGCCGTATCCAAAATCATGCAGGTAGTCAAACACCAGTCGCAGGCTCGACAGGTACTCGCGGAACAAACCGGGCCAGAGCCGGACCTGGGCGGCAAAGATCAGCACTCCTGCAATTGCCGTCATGGCGGCCGGAACCCATTGCCGACTCCCGCGGTCACTTTCACTGTCCCTACTACCCTCCATCAGAACAGGAAACGCGAGGAACACGAGAAATGGCGTCTTGAAAAACGAAGCGGCCAGGACGGCGATGTAATACCAGGTCCACCGGCCATGCTTCCAGCCGGCGGTAGCCGCGGCCAGGATCACGCCATAAAGCGGGTAGGCCACGTTGCCGCTCAGAATCGCATCGTCGGTGACCAGTCCGGGAAAAAAGATTATGGCCGGCAGCATCAGCGCCAGCCAGCGCCGTTCGCGTTGATCAGCCATCTGGAATCCCGCCCAGAGCTGAAGCAGGACCCCGGTTGCAACCGCAGCCCAATAAAGCAGGCTCAGGAGCCAGCGCGGAAACACGGCCAGCAGTCGCAGCAAAGGCAGCGTCATCGGAGAGTAGACATAGACAAAGGGCGGGCGCTCGGCCGGGTCGGATGCCAGGCGGGTGTGAAACGCCTGCAGCGCCACCAGATCTGCAGCATAGGGATCGGATTCGTGGTGAACAGCCTGAACGACCTTCCAATAACCCTCGGCATCCCACCCAGCCGGGCCGGCCGAAACCATTGCGACCAGCGCAATGACCGCTCCCAGGCAAAACAAAGCGATAAGCCGCGGGCCGGAAAACCAGCCTGCATATTGGGGAGGAGAGGGCCGCGCCACTGCTACCGATGTCTGTTTAGGCAAACTCTCCCCTTGCGCGGTAAGGCGCCTGCATATGTTTATGCTGTCTAAATAGCTTTATAAAGAATAACAAAGCGCCGGACGCGATACAAATTACGTTCTGGCGGGTAGTGGTGGCCGTTTGACCCGGTTTTGAAAGGGCACGGCTTCAGCCGTGCCGTTAGCGTTGTATATTCATCGCGGCTTTAGCCGCTGAGGGACGGAAATTCTCAATCTGCACCACTACCTCGGGGCGGGAGCGGCTAAGACCACGGCAGCAACAGAATCGAGGCACGGGTCCTTACGCCGGCTCGGCCAACTCGGATTCGAGTTGGTCATCCTGACACGTCCGCAGCCGATCCTTTTCAACCTTGTCAGCCGATGACGGCTCATCCAGTCGACGAGACGGCGTCAGCGCATAGACGGCAAGAACAACCATTATCGGGTCCAGGGGACGGCGATAGTAAAACTCCGGACTGGTGATGTAGTACATCAGAGGAAACACCAGCAGAACGATAGTGTAGAAGATTGCCGCGTTCGCCCGTCTTTTCCAGGCTTTGCGCAGGCCGGCGAACGCCAGAATCGTGAAGGTCGAGCAAAACACTATGTTCGCCGGATCCCACGGCTCTATTTGCAAGTATGCGTGCGACAGACTCCAGTATCCGGTCCAAAGGAAAACCATCCGTCGCAACGATGTCCGCAGGTACCAACGCTTATGAGTCTTGATGAAGGCCAACGCTTGCTGTTTCTTCGTGGCCATATATTTCAGTTCGCCATCGCGCTGGAACTCCTGAACCTCCGCTGGGTTATTCCAGGGTCCCAGTTCAGTCGGCTGCCAATAATCGACATCGCGCTGCCAGTAACTGGTAGGGCCTTTAACGCCCATGCGCAGCACTAGCCCCATGTTGTCCCGGAAGGGAATGAAAGCATGGAAGGTGCGCCAGTTTCGCACAAACCAGGGACTCACCGCGACCACGAGCGCCAGCCCGAGCACTATATTCGGCACCAACCAGCGACGCCCCTGCTTGTGCCGGAGATAGGAAATTCGCAGCTGGAGGAACGGGAGCACCGAAACTACAACGGCGCTGGTTAGCCCAGCCACGCCCCACAGCAGGCCTGTGCCCGCCCATGCTGAAAGTCGATCGGTGCGGTCCAGCTTCAGCGCAATCATAAAGAGCAGGGCGAACAGCAGCGTGGCGAGCCAGGTTTCCCAAATTCGGTCGATGGGGAAATAGATGGCATAAGGGAAGAAAGCCCACGTCCATCCTGCCCACTTGGCTACATGTGTACCGAAGCTCTGGCGCGCGAAAAAAAAGATCGGGAGGCAAGTCAAGGCCGATGTCAGGCAATTAAAAGAGAGGACCGCAAGCGCCGCAGCCTTGGTGTAGACTCCGAAAACCTTGAAGAATCCTGCCAGAATGTAGGGATAGACCGGCGTCATCCACGCCGTCGGCCCGGTCTTCTCATACAACGGACTGCTGAAGCCCTCGCCTTGTGCAATCGATCGTGCAATTCTTCCGGCTTCAAATCCAAAGTGGAAGTGATCGTGAAAGGGCACCAGATGTTGCGGATACATAAATGCCATGACGATTAGCCGGATCGCCAGCGCCGTCGCTACCATCAGAAAGAGCGTTCGAAAGCGAACGCGGGCTGGGCCCGGTTTGGCACCCTCCAGAAGTCGAAGCTCCCCAGGATTCATGCCCAGTGCCTTTGAATCCGCAGATTCTTTATAGGTCTCGCCCGCTTTAAACATCGATACTCCGGAGTGAAATGCTATTCGGAAAATGTTACCAGACGTCGGCAGCCCGCGTAAGGACCTGGTAACGGCAATGCCACTGGTGAAGGCAATATAAAACGTATTGGATGCTCATTCGCCCGCACCGTTTGCCCTCGTGCCCATGCTATTTTCATGGACAGATATGGACGCGCCGCCCAGACCACTTTCCCAGGCCATCGCCGGAAATGTACCCCGAAATACGCACCGGAATGTATACGTTTTCGGCCTGACCTCGTTCCTCAACGACACGGCCAGCGAAATGGCGTACTGGGTCTTGCCCGCCTTTCTCGCATCGCTCGACGCCGGACCGGCGCAACTTGGGATTATCGAGGGCATCGCCGAGAGTGTGGCCTCTTTTGCCAAGTTTTTCTCGGGCTACCTCGCCGACAAGGTTGCGCACCGCAAGCCTATCGTGGTCGGCGGATACTTCGTGGCCAACGCGGTGAAGCCACTCCTGGCGCTGGTTTCGTCATGGTGGCAAATTCTTGGAATTCGCTTTTGCGATCGCTTTGCGAAAGGCGTCCGTGGCACCGCCCGCGACGTGATGGTGGCCGAGTCGGTCGACAAGGCAACGCTCGGCTCAGCCTATGGCCTGATTCAAGGCATGGATTCCGCCGGCGCCATCGCCGGCCCGCTGCTGGCGCTCGGAATTATCGGACGCTTCGGCATGCGTGCCGTGTTCGCGTCCGCCGCGCTCCCGGGAGCGCTCTGCGTAATCGTAGTCTGGCTCGGAATCCGCGAGGTTCGTCGCGGCGGCAAGCCGCTTGCGGAAACTGGAACGAATCCAGAGTCGCTGAGGCCGCAGGGGGCTGCCCCTACGCGGACGGGCGAGGACGCCCGTCCCTCCACGAGCGAATCCAAGTGGCTGCCAAAATTGCCCGCCGGCTTCTACTACGTGCTGGCAGTGGTCACACTGTTTTCGCTGGGAAATTCCAGTGACATGTTCCTGGTTCTGCGCGCCGGAAATATCGGCATTCCAGCGTCTCACGCGCCACTGTTGGGACTGGTCTTCAACATCATGTTCACGTTGATGTCCTGGCCGGCGGGCAAGTTCAGCGACCGCTTTTCACGTTCGGCCATCGCGGCCGCCGGATATTTCATTTTCGCCATGGTCTATTTTGTCTTCGCGCTCGCGCCTTCTCAACTGGCAATCTGGCTGACCATGGCCTTCTACGGACTCTTCTATGCGCTGACCAATCCCGTGCTCAAGGCTCTGGTCGTCGAAAGCGTGGCCGCCGATGTCCGTGGCCGAGCTCTCGGGATTTATTCGTTTCTCACCAGCGTAACCACGCTGCTCTCGAGCGTCATTACCGGTGCGCTTTGGAAGGTCTATGGCCCAGCGGTCCCGTTTTATTTTTCCGCGGGGATCGCAACCGTCTCGGCGTTCGCCCTGCTCGCCCACCGTTCGCCCGCGCGGCGCGTTAAAACCTAAGCGGCTTCGGCAGGCAGAGCTCGCTCCTCGCGGATCTCGCTCCTGGCGTATAAGACTGAGGGTTCTTTGGTCGCCGATGACCCTGGGGGCTGGGGGAGGGCCAACTCGGGCGCTTTCGGTACTCTCAACCTTCGGTGAGTGTTTTACAAGTGCCCACGTGGGTTAGCCGGGAGCAGTAAAGCTTCGGAAGTACTACTTATGTGTTGTTCCCCAACCGGCACATGCGGCGGGTGACCCTAGCTTGCTGCGGCGTTCCCGAGTTTCCCGAAACCTGTTCAGGCTGTCTGCTCCGCCCCATCAGACCGGCGCAACCAGAAATAGGCGACCAGCAGAAACCCCACGCCCGCCACGCTATCGAGAGCGACATCCCAGACCGTCCCCGTGCGCGATGGAATGTAGCTCTGGTGCCATTCATCCATCGCGGCAACGAAAGCTGTACCCAGCCAGGACAGCAGTGACGTGCGCCACAATAAGGCCTGAGCATGACCGAATGTAGCCCGCCAGCCACGCAGCAACAGAAGGCTCAACATGCCGTACCCGACAACGTGTCCGGTCTTGCGCAGATAGTGATGAAAGATGAGGAAGTCGTAGAAATTGATTTGGCCGAACAGGCGCGTCAACAACGCATACAGCAGGCTGCCGGTGTGCTCTGACGAGAAAAAATCGGTGGACTCAAACGTAATGAGACCGATCCAGACGACCGCTGGCCACCAGGCGCGCACAAGATTGGGACGAGACGCAGTCAAATTGGCCTGGTCCGTCATTCCGCCGCGTAATTCGGAGCTTCGCGCGTGATCATGACGTCGTGGACGTGGCTTTCGCGCAGGCCAGCGGCGCTGATGCGCACGAATCGCGCCTTCTGCTGCAGTTCAGCCACCGTCTGGCATCCGCAATATCCCATGCCCGACTTCAGCCCGCCCACCATCTGGTGCACGATCATCGCCACCGAACCGCGATACGGCACGCGGCCTTCGATTCCCTCCGGCACCAGTTTAGCGAGCCGGTTCGACTCTTCGCCCAGCATTGGACCTGCGGTCGACGCATCTCCATCCGAGTTCTGGAAATAGCGCTCGCTCGAGCCCGCCGCCATCGCTCCGAGCGACCCCATGCCGCGATACGCCTTGAAGGTGCGGCCCTGATACAGAATCTGTTCGCCCGGGCTTTCATCCGTTCCCGCAAACATCGATCCAATCATTACCGCGGAAGCGCCCGCTGCCAGCGCCTTGCTGATATCGCCGGAATACTTGATGCCGCCGTCGGCAATCACGGGAACGCCCGCGTCGCGCGTGGCCCGCCCCGCCTCCGCAATCGCCGTGATCTGCGGAACGCCCACGCCGGTTACGATGCGCGTGGTGCAGATCGAGCCCGGCCCAATGCCGACTTTAATCCCGTCCGCACCCGCGCGAACCAGGTCGCAGGCGCCATCGAAGGTCCCTACGTTGCCGGCAATCAGTTCCACTTCCGGCAGCGTCGCCTTCACCTTCTTGACCGCTGCGAGCACGAGCGCGGAATGCCCATGCGCGCTGTCAATGGCCAGCACGTCGACCTTCGCCTTCGCCAGTTCCTGGGCGCGTTCCAGGAAGTCGCCGGTAGCGCCGATGGCAGCACTGACGCGCAAGCGTCCGTGTGTGTCCTTGGCAGCGCCTGGATACTTCAACTTCTTCTGAATATCCTTAACCGTGATCAAGCCCTTCAGGTTGTACTTGTCGTCGACGACGAGCAGCTTTTCGACGCGGTGCTCGTGCAGGATCTCTTCGGCTTGCTCCAGGGTGGTTCCGACGGGGACGGTGATCAGATTCTCCTTGGTCATCACCTTGCTGATCGGAATGTCGAAGCGCGTCTCGAAGCGCAGATCGCGATTGGTCAGAATGCCGACCAGTTTCCCATCCTTCAGAGTGATCGGCACTCCTGAAATCTTGAATTTCTGCATGATTTCAAGCGCATCGGAAACCTTCGCGTCCGGCGACATGGTGACCGGATCGACGATCATGCCGCTCTCCGACCGTTTCACCTTGTCGACTTCATTGGCCTGCTGGTCGATGGTCAGGTTGCGATGAATGATGCCGAGGCCTCCCTGCTGCGCCATGGCAATCGCCATGTGCGACTCGGTCACCGTGTCCATGGCGGCGCTGATGATGGGAATATTCAGCCGAATGTTGCGCGAGAGCTGGGTCTGCGTGTTGGTGTTGGCGGGCACGACTCCGGAATGCGCCGGCAGCAGTAATACGTCGTCGAATGTGAGGGCCTCGGGTACGGGAAAATGGATCATAGGATTTTGGATGAAAGTTCTATTGTAGGGAGCGCTCTGACATCAAGCAAATGCAGTTAACCTTGGGCAGTGGGCTGTTCTGAAAATCACTCATTAAGTCCTATGCCCTTAAAGGATCGAAACATCTCTCGCGCTGCCCAACCAAAAAATAGAAGTTGGAGTGACAGGGCTAAGACCACCTTCGCTCCTCCTGCCCCGCGAGTCGCGAAGGTGAAAATGATGATGGACACGAGGAAAGCGCAGATCATCAGAGCTGCGATAAATGACATTAGGAAAAACCACTTCATGTCACAGCCCCCGTCGCTTTAGCACCCAATAATCCCACCAATTCCTCCAAACTCCAAACGTGATCAGCGACGACGGCCTCAATAAAAAAGGGCGCCCGTGTGGGACGCCCCTTTTACTTTCCCAAAATACTGCTTTGCTAAATGTGAGACTTCCGCGCTTACTCTTTCTTGTCGCCGCCTTCAGTCTTACCCTCAGCCTCATTCGCGGCCATGTCCTTCTGCGCCTGCGCTTCTTCGTCGGCATGTTCCATCGCCTTGCGGTTTTCCTCGGCCCGTTTGGCGCGGATTTCGGCTCGCTTCTGGCGCTTTTCGTCGATTACCTGCTCGCTACCGAGCAGTTCAATGAACGCCTTTTCGGCGCCGTCGCCCTTCCGCCAGGCGGTGCGCACGATCCGCAGATAGCCGCCCTTGCGGTCGCCGAAGCGCGGAGCCACGGTATCGAACAGTTTGCGGACCGCTTCATCCGTCATCAAATAGGACGCCGCCTGCCGCCGCGCCGCCAGATCGCCCTTCTTTCCCAGGGTGATCATCTTCTCCACCTGCGGACGCACCGCCTTCGCCTTAATCACGGTCGTCTCAATGCGTTCTTCCATGATGATCGACGTGACCATGTTGCGCAGCATGGCGCGCCGATGCGAAGTGGTCCGTCCCAACTTGTATCCTGCGACTTTGTGACGCATGGTTTAACCTCAGTTGTCAGTAGCAGTGAATCAAGCTCCTAGCCTCTAGCTACTAGCTTCTAGCGAGCATCTCCTGCTCTAGAGCTTGCTAGTGGCTAGCAGCTAGAAGCTAGTAGCTGCCCTATAAATCGTTGTCGCCGTACGCCGACGCGGGCAGCACCTGGTTCGAAGTCGGCCCGGGCACGGCGTTTCCGTGCTCGTCGATCTTCATGCCCAGGCTCAAACCCATCGAGTTGAGAATCTCCTTGATTTCGTTCAGCGACTTCCGTCCAAAATTCTTCGTCTTCAGCATCTCGGCTTCGGTCTTCTGCACCAGTTCGCCGATCGACTGAATGTTGGCGTTCTTCAGGCAGTTATAGCTGCGCACCGAGAGTTCGAGTTCCTCGACCGAACGGTTCAGGTTCTCGTTCTTGATCTCGGGCCTGCGCTCTTCGCTGGCCGCCGCCGTCTCAATTTCTTCCTCGAAGTTGATGAAGATATTCATGTGATCCTTCAGCAGCTTCGCAGAGAGGCCAAGCGCATCCCCGGGAGTGATCGAACCGTTGGTCCAGACCTCGACTGTCAGTTTGTCGTAATCGGTGATCTGTCCCAAACGCGCCGGTTCGACGGTGTAGTTGCACTTGCGCACCGGCGTATGCACGGAATCGATCGGAATGAATCCGATGCCCAGATCGTCTTCGAAATTCCTGTCGGCGGAAACGTAGCCGCGGCCGCGCTTCAGGCGCATTTCCATTTCGAGTTTGCCGCCCTCGCTCACCGTCGCGATGTAGATTTCCTTGTCGAGCACTTCGACATCGCCATCGGCTTCGATCATGCCGCTGGTGACCACTCCCGGCTGATCGGCGCGCAGGTAAATCGCTTTCGGACCGTCTCCGGCAAGTTTGAACGGGACCTGTTTCAGGTTGAGGATGATGTCGGTCGCATCCTCGACCACGCCCGGGATCGACTGGAACTCATGCAGCACGCCTTCGATCTTCACCGCGGTAACGGCGGCGCCTTCGATCGAACTCAGCAGCACGCGCCGCAGCGCGTTGCCGATGGTGGTGCCGAATCCGCGCTCAAACGGCTGCGCCCAGAACATCCCGTATTTGTCAGTAAGCGAAGTGGTATCGCTTGCCAGCCGCTTCGGTTTTTGAAACCCTCTCCATAACATCGTGTGTTTCTCCTCTCGGCCATGTGGCTCCGCAGTGGCTCTCCGAAACGGCCCGGTTTCGGATCAAGCGCCACTGCGGGCTGATCTGGCTCGAAAAAAAGGCCAAAGCCCGTCGTTCGCTGTTCGTCGTTCGCTATTCGCGAGATCTCCGCGGATCGGCTGATCCTAGCGAAAGGCGAACAGCGAACGACGTGCCGCTACTTACTGTACAACTCGACAATCAGCTGCTCGTTCACCGGCAACTGGATGTCTTCGCGCTTGGGCAGGGCAATCACGCGTCCCTTGTAGTTCTCGCGATCGATCTCCAACCACACCGGCGCCGGCTGATGACTGGCAAAATCCCTCGCGACTTCGAGAATCGGCACCTTGCGGCTGCCCTCGCGAATCGCAATTTCTTCGCCTACGGTGACCTCGTACGAGGGAATGTTTACCTTCTTGCCGTTCACCTGCACGTGCCCGTGACGCACCAGTTGACGCGCCTGGCGGCGGGAAATGCCGAAGCCCATGCGGTAGACCACGTTGTCCAAACGCCGCTCGAGTTGCTCCAGCAGCTTCGCGCCCGTCACACCCTTGAAGGTGACGGCCTTCTCGAAGTAATTCCGGAATTGGCCTTCCTGGGTGAAGTAGATGCGTTTGGCTTTCTGTTTTTCGCGCAACTGCAGACCGTAGCCTACAACCTTGGTCTTCTTGTCTTTCCCGTGTTGTCCGGGAGCGAAGTTGCGTTTCTCAATAGGACATTTGTCGCTGAAGCATTTCGTGCCTTTGAGGAAGAGCTTGATCCCTTCCCGGCGACAAAGACGACATACTGCATCGGTATAACGTGCCAAGTTATTCTCCTTTGTTAGATGACCGGTTTACAGGTTTGGCTTCACCCTTCATCCCGGACGAAATTCAGGTCTCAGTTGTTAGGTCTCAGGTCGCAGGAAGGTCTCGAATTTCCTGAGACCTAGCACCTAAGACCTGACACCTGCCTTTCTACACTCTGCGCCGTTTCGGCGGCCGGCAACCGTTATGCGGGATCGGCGTCGTGTCCTTAATCGACCGCACTTCGATTCCCGCCGAGGCCAGCGCGCGCACCGCCGATTCCCGACCCGATCCCGGACCGCTCACCCGCACATCCACCGTGCGCACCCCGTGATCGCGCGCCATGCTGGCGGCGTTTGCCGCGGCCTGCTGGGCCGCAAACGGAGTCCCTTTGCGCGACCCGCGAAAACCGAGCGACCCCGAACTCTTCCACGCCAGCACATTGCCGGTCATATCCGAAATGGTCACGATGGTGTTATTGAAAGAGGCCTGTACATGCACCAGTCCGTGCGGAACGTGCTTGCGCTCTTTCTTCTTGAACGTCTTCTTCTTGCCTTTTTTCTCCGGCGCCGCGGCGCCGCCTGCTGCTGCTGCTGGTTTTGCCATTTTTTGAAGTTCTCAGTTCTCAGTTCTCAGTTCTCAGTCAATCCGTTCTCCGCAACAGCTGAGAACTGGGAACTGAGAACTGACAACTGTTCTTATGTCTTTGAAGCTGTCTTCTTCTTCTGCGCGACCGTGCCTTTGCGCGGGCCCTTCCGGGTACGAGCATTGGTGTGCGTGCGCTGCCCGCGAACCGGCAGGTTCCTGCGATGACGAAATCCGCGATACGATCCGATTTCGATGAGCCGCTTGATGTTCATCGAAACGTCTTTACGCAGGTCGCCTTCCACCGAGCCTTCCGCCTCGATAACTTGGCGGATGCGGTTGACCTCGTCTTCCGCGAGGTCCGACACTTTCTTCATCGGGTCCACTTTCGCCGCGTCCAGAATGCGCGCCGCGCGTGAATTGCCGATGCCGTAGATGTAAGTGAGCGCGATATTCGCATGCTTGT
>Ga0187879_10000574_pt1 | contig 24554 bp, 20 predicted proteins | sample June2016WEW_19_1_FD_132423 | JGI IMG/M metagenome (GOLD analysis project Ga0187879, IMG submission 132423) | Peatland microbial communities from SPRUCE experiment site at the Marcell Experimental Forest, Minnesota, USA - June2016WEW_19_10 | ecosystem: Environmental > Terrestrial > Soil >... | reverse complement strand
GCCGGCGTTTGACGTTTTCGCTCTCCCCAGCCGGTACGAGGGACTGCCCACGGCCATTGTCGAGGCCATGATGTGCGGCGTTCCGGTGGTCGCGACGGCGGTGAACGCCGTGGCCGATGTCGTGGTGCCCGGGGAAACAGGCCTGCTGGTGCCGCCGGGGCGGCCGGACCTGATGGCCAGCGCGGTCAGCTACCTGCTGAGCTCGCCGGCGGCCGCGGCGCAGATGGCCACGCGGGCCCAGGCCCAGCTGGGGGATCGGTACAGGATATCGGCCCTGCGGGCGTCGCTGGCGGCCGCATATGCCAGGCCAGCGTGGTGCTCTTTGGGCATATAGCCCACTAAAAATACATCTTTCATGGGTTCAGGTAATCCGTGTGGCCTCGTGGCACGTCTATATGGTGAGGCATGGGGGTTTGAACGATGACGATGGTGTCTTCAGCTGTGCCGGACGGTGCCCGGCCACAGGTATCCAATGACCAGAACATCAAGCTGACCCTCGTTATCGGGGACGACCACCTGGTGTTTCTCGACGCTCTGTCGGACGTGCTGGGGCAGCAGAATTTTTCGGTGAGTGCGGCCTCCACCCTGTCCGGGATCATCGATGCCGTCGAGGATGGCCGGCCGGACGTCTGCCTGATCGATCGTCGCTTCTGCCGCCCTGACGGTCCGGACATCATCGGCCAGCTCATCGCCGCGAGCCCGGGGACCAAGATCCTCGTGCTCAGCGCTGACCCGCACGCCGATGGTGTCCTGGAGGCACTGAGAGCCGGGGCGTCTGGCTATCTGCACAAGACGCGCGGCATCACGGCGCTCACCGAGGCGATCAGCCGGATTCAGCGCGGCGAGGTCGTCGTCGATGTCCCCAAGGCCGCCGGCAGCCGGCGGCCTGCCCAGCAGGATGGCATGCACCGGCTGGCCGCGTATCTGACCATCCGTGAGCGCCAGTGCCTGCGGCTTCTGGTTGAGGGGCTGGACACGGCCCAGATGGCGGTCCGGCTGGGTGTTTCACCCGCCACCGTGCGCACGCACGTCCAGTCGCTGCTGACCAAGCTCGGGGTCCATTCCCGGCTGGAGGCGGCCTCGCTGGCGGTGCGGCACCGGCTGCTCGAGAACTTGCCGGCGGCCTGAACGGCGCCCGGCGTGGCCGGTGCGCGAACTGGTCGGGCTCCACTAAGCTCAAACGCGGATAATGTGACCGGCCTCCCACGCGTGCCCGCGGCAGTAACCGCGCGGGCGGGCTGGATGACCGCGAAACTCGTGAAACAGGACATGAGGTACCGGCAGTGGCCTTGATCGAAGCAATCCATGCCGGGCAGATCCGGGATTCCCCCGGTAACCTTTCGCGGACGCGGCCATCCACAGCTCGATCAGATCGGCCGGTTCAGGCTCCGCGATGAGCTGACCACCAGCCGGGCGTTGCTGGTAAGGCGTTCCAGGGCGGCGCTCAGCATCGTGTCCCGGCGGCCTGAGCCAGCCGCGGCCCGCTCTAGCCCGGATGCCGGCCGAGGGCCCTTCCCGGGTTCACGGTCTGGGTCCGGGGCGTCGGTTACCTTCCCGGACGCCTATCTAACAATGTGTAGTTATTGATTGCTTAGGGTATGCGCATGTCGGCAATCGCCTACTACTAAAAGTAATAGCATCAACACGTAAAGCCAGAACGCCCCTGCCTGATCACGTTATCTCAATGCATGTGATCGACTACTGCCAGTCATACACCCCCGGTTATCCTGCGGCAATGTCCGATTAATGATCATGAATGCCTGCCGGACCGGGAGTGTCCCTATTCCAAGTGAAACTGAGGGTAAACCCTCTGCGTCGGCTATGCGTCGTCTAAGTATCAGGAAGATGATTCCCGTGCCGAGACCTTGGGGGGCCGATGCGGTCAGCCGTAAACGCCAGTGACGATCCAGCTGCCTGGAGAGCTGAAGCGCCGGAGCGATCTTTCGGAATCGCTATCTAAGACAGCAAAACTATCGCTGTTGATTATGGGACTGTGCCAGCGGCCGGTTCCTTCTTGGCCTTCAGTTATGCAAGGAGCATCCATGACGAGACTGTGTACATCAGTGTCTGGATCTCAATTAATGAGATCCAGGTTGGGGCAGGCCCTAGTTAGGTTCTGGTATCAATGATACTCTCGAACACGCCGGAATCGCAGGAAGATCGCCCAGAGCAGCCGGCCGGAAGCGTCAGGAGCCCGGTCGAGGTTCTCACTATGTTGCCCTACCGGCCTATTTCATCGGCGCTCGCGATCGCGCCGACCGTAAGCGTCATAATCCCGGCCCGGAACGAGGCCGCAAACCTCCCGCACGTCTTCGGCACACTGCCACCGTGGCTGGACGAGATCATTCTCGTGGACGGGCACTCGGTGGACGACACGGTGGCTGTCACCAGGGAACTCTGCCCGCGGGCCAAGGTGATCGCGCAATCCGGGCGGGGTAAGGGCGACGCCCTGCTGGCCGGGTTCGCGGCGGTCACCGGTGACATCATCGTGACGATCGACGCGGACGGGTCCACCGATGGTGCCGAGATGACCCGTTTTGTCGGCGCACTCGTGGCCGGTGCTGACTTCGCGAAAGGAACGCGATTTTCCGGCAGTGGCGGCAGCGACGACATTACGGGCATACGCCGGTACGGGAATCGGGTTCTGAGCCTCATTGTCAACCGGATGTTCGGTACACAATTCACCGACCTCTGCTACGGTTACAACGCCTTCTGGACCCGTCATCTGGGCGCCCTCGAGGTCAATTGCGACGGCTTTGAAGTCGAGACCCTCATGAATATCCGTGCCGCCAAGGCAGGCCTGCAGATCCATGAGGTGCCGAGCCACGAGCGCTGCCGTATCTTCGGTGCGAGCAATCTCCGCGCCGTCCGGGATGGGTGGCGCATACTCAAGGTGATTTTGCGGGAGAAATTCGGCAACGCGCGGTCCGTCGCGCGCGATTATCTCGATGTTCCGCCGGTTCATTTCCTTGATCCGGCCGCGGTGGACAGCGGAGTTCGCCGGGAGCCGGAGTCGCCGTAACAGGAGGGTATGCTGGCGGCCAGATGCGCAGCCCGACAGCGGTGTGCGTTCCCGCGGAACAGTCGCGCCGCAGGCAGGAATGAGCAGGAAGCGGAGAGGTGACGGCCGGTGAGACGCCGGATGATTGTGGCCGTGACCGCGTTGGCCGCGATCGCCGGGGCGGTGCTGTGGGGCAGCTCCGGGGGGAACGAGTTCCCGGCGGAGCTGCCCCACGTCACCGCCGCCCCGGCCCCTCCCGGCCTGCCTGCGGCGTGGCGGCCGGCCTTCGTTGCGGACTTCTCCGGGTCTGAACTCCGCACGTCGGTCTGGTCGACCTGCTATCCATGGCAGGAACAGCCGTCGGGCTGCACTAATTTCGGCAACCCCGAGTACGAGTGGTATCTGCCGTCGCAGGTACGGCAGTCCGGGGGAATCCTGCACCTCGTCGCGCAGCATGTCCCTACGCAAGGTCAGACCGCCGACGGCGGTGCGAAGCAGTACTCCTGCCGTTCCGGGATGGTCACGACCTATCCTGGCTTCCGATTCGAGTACGGATACGTGCAGGTGGTCGTGCGGCTTCCCGATGGGCCTGGACTGTGGCCCGCGTTCTGGCTACTGGCGTCGGACCTCAAATGGCCGCCCGAGATAGACATCTTCGAGCACTGGTCGAACATCGATTATGTCCGGGTCGGCCTGCACCCGCCCGGGGCGACCGACAATTTCTCGTATTCCGCGAAGCCGCCCACCGCTGATCTCGCGGTCGGCTGGCATACCTTCGGCCTGTCCTGGACGGCCACCAAGCTGACCTGGTTCATTGATGGGAAGGCAGTGGCAACCTTTACCAAGGGCATCCCCCGCCAGCTGATGTACATCGTCGCCGATCTGGCTCAGTCTTCCTCCCCGACGCCGTCCGGCGGCCAGTGCTCCGGCACCATGCTCATCCGGTCTGTCGAGGTCTGGCGCCCCTGACATACCGGTGGGCGCGGCGGTACTGGCGCCAGGCAAAGGCGGGTACCCGCCTTTGCGGGGACAAGACCCCGGCGCCAGAACCGTCCAGCCACGCTCTGACGACGGAAGCGTCGTCGCAGGCCCCGATCATGAGCCGGGAAAGCGCCAGCTGGTGATCCCGGACAGAACAGAGCGCATTGCCGACCGCGCAGGCGGAGTCATAGCCTACGGTGCCGGCGAGCTGGCGTACCCGCATCCGCCAGTAACCGTGCGGGTACGCGAAGCTGCGAATGGGATGGCCGAGAATCCCGGCCAGTATGTCGCGGCTGCGCGCGAGCTCGTCACCGGCTTCACGGCTGGACAGCAGGTCGAGCTGGCGGTGGGTGTGGGAGTGAGCGCCGATTTCCACGCCCGCTGCCTCCAGGCCCGCAAGATCGGCGGGGCGCAGCATCTGGGCCGGCGGAAGCACGCACTCCCAGCGGAGTCCCGCGAGCGCACCGGTGGTCACGTACAACGTGCTGGGCAGCTTCCGCTCCGCGAGAGCGGGCAGCGCATGGTCAGCGAAGTCAGCGAACCCGTCATCGACGGTGATGACCACCGGCCGATCCGGAAGCTGGCCGCCGCCCCGCAGGCCGTCCGCGAGCTGGGAGACGGTGAGCGGCACGCGGCCGCTGGCGACCACCGCATCGAGATGCGCCGAGAACATCGCAGGGCTGACCGCAAAGGGCGCGATCCACCCGGGGGGATCGGCGGAGACGGAGTGGTACACCAGGATCGGCAGCGCCTTCAGCATGGCTTCCTGGCCTCCCGGGCCAGCTCGGTAATGGCGGCGGCCGAGCAGATGGCGGCGAGCACCGCGAGCACCACGACGGGTTGCAGGACGTGTCCGATGTCGGCCCCCTCGGCGATCAGCAGCGCCAGGCTCATCCCGAGAGCGAGGGTGAGCACCGCACGTTCGAGGAGATCCCGAATCGGCAGCAGCCGGACCAGCGCCATGCCGGGGACGACGAGGACGAAGGCGAAGACGGCGATGGGACGGACGGCGTTGTGGCCGCCGGCCGCCGTGATGGCTACGACGAGCCACCCCGAGAGGGCCACCGCAATCGGGATCGCGTGCCGGCGCAGGTAGAGCGATGACATCAGTATTTCCCCGTCAGCAATGGCGGACCGTACGAGAGTCCCTTTGTTGTTCCGGAGCGCCTGAGGATCAGGGTTTCGGGATTCCGGTAGACGATCCGGAACTGGCCTGAGCTGAGCGCGGCCTGGCTGAGGCGGCTGAACGTGTCGGCCTGCCACGTCCCGGTCGTGGTTATCTCCGCAGCCTGACTTCTGGTCAGGATTAGGTAACCGGCCGTTGCCTGCCCATGGTCCATGGCACTGAGCACGGTGCCTACCGGGTCCCGGAGCACGTCGGTGGCGGAGATGCCGGGTGTGGAGTCCAGGAAGGTGTAGGAGTACCAGTCATAGTGCACGAAGGCCCAGGGGAAGTTGCTGTCGGCCCCGACGATGGCCGCGCCGCGCGGCGCGGTCTGATACAGCCAGTCCGAGGCGGCGACTTCCTGCGGGGAAAAATAGTTAACTGACTCCTGGCCGAAGTTACCCATGCTGAAGCCGGCCAGCAGCAGCACGGTGGTGACGAAGAGGGCCAGGGTCGTCCAGACCCGCCGGCCGAACAGCAGATGCGGGAAGAAGGCGGCCGCGGCGGCCACCGCCATAAAAGGCACCGCAAAGAGATAAACGCGGAAGATGATCTCGCCGCCGTAATTGTTGGCCGCCAGGGCCGGGAGGGCCGCCGTGGCCAGCAGGGCAATGCGGAGCCAGGATTTCCTGGCTCGGCGGTCAGGATGGTGATGCAGGTAACGCCAGAAGCCGACGATGGCGAGAACGCCCACGCCCAGGCTGAGGAAACGGGAGGCCCAGTCGATGAGTATCTGGTCGGCTGGCACCGCTCCCTGCCCGACCAGGTGGGCGGATGCGTTGGCCCATGGCAGTCCCAGCCCCTGGACCAACTGGGGGTAGTTCGCCCACAGCCAGTCCCTGGCGCCGTATGCAAGCCAGGCCAGCCAGATGACAGTCATCGCGGCCGGCGGTAGCACACGCGGCCGCAGCTGGTTGAAAACGGCGAGCACGGCCAGCGCTGTGATCAGCATGAACGGGGTGAGCTGATGCGTCGAGGCGATCGCTGCCATCAGCGGCAGCAGGCAGATGACCAGGACATACCGGTTAGGCCTGGACGGCCCGGGAAGGTCCTCGGGCGAGGTTGACAGGGGCTCCCTCAGCCAGCGGACGCAGATGGCGATCACCGTCAGGTAGAGGAAGTACGCGAAGGCCTGCGGGGAGAAATAGTCCTGGCCAATCCAGTTGCCTAGCGTGAAAATCCAGCCCGCGGTCCAGACCAGCCTCTTGTCTGAGCTGAACGCCCGGGCGATGAGAAGGACCGGGCCCAGCCATATCAGGTCGTTGAAGGGCAGCGCCCACGAGGCATAGCTCAGCGGGGAGCTGAGGCCGGACGCCGAGGTGAGGAAGGAATTCAGGGAAAAGAATCCGGGCCAGCCCTGATAGGGGCCGAGGATGCCGCCGAGATTGAAGATAACCCCGTTGTGCATGATGAAATCGATGATGCCGACGTGCTTCCAGGCCCACGAGTACCGCAGCGTGCCGTAGATAAGGGAGGGCGTCGCATGCAGGATCGCGATCAGGACAACCAAATGTGCGGCCAGTACCGGCGATCGACTCGATCTGCGCGTCACGGTCCAGCAGAAACTCGCCATGAGAAGGACGGCGGCGGCCCAGAAGGTGATCGGCAGCACCGTGACCAGGCCCAGCCCGGCCGTGGTCACGCTCGCGACGTTCGTGCTCTGCAGGGCGACTATCCAGAGGCCGAGGCAGAGCAGGAGGCTGGTCCAGGGAAGCAGGGCCGAGCCGAGCACGCGATTGGTCCGCAGTGCTGCCGACAGGGCCGCCCTCGGCCGGGGACCGGCCGTGTCCTCCGGGGGATAATCCGGGGGATAAAGGACGGTCGGCAGTGGCATCGTCGCATCGCTGGCCATCAGGCCGCCGCGGTATTCGCCATGCCGTGCGGAATCGGCCGCATCCGGCCGCGGCGGGAAGGACGCCTGCGATGCCGGCAGGCCCGTTGACATCAGTTCCGGTGACATCAGGCCCGGTGAACGTGTGATGTGCTCGAAGAAATCTTCGGGCATGCGGCTCCTCGTCCGGCCGTAAGATTCCGGGCCGGGCACGCGTTCCATCGGGAGCGTTGCGCAGTTAAGTTCGGAAGAGGGAGCGTTGCTGCCCGCACCTGCCGGGTCCGTCAAGCCGCTTTCCACATCGCCCGCCCCTCGGCACAGACTCCACTAACGACCCACGTTATGCGCTGGGCCGACTACGAACGCCGCGCGAAGAAGCCGCGCTCCCCGCCGTAGCGTGATTGCGACATTCCGTCATTTACCTCGCATTCCCCCCACTGGCCGGGGCGGCCCGGTCAGCGACCCCGCGGCGTATCCAGCCGCGGCGACGGCCAGCCCGGTGACGATCGCGCCCGCCCGGCCCAGGCCGGAGGGGTCCCCACGGAACGCATCGGCCATGCCACGGGCTGCTCCCCGCGGCAGAACCCTCGTGGTGTACTGCCGCTCGGCCGACAGCCCATCGCCAGCTCCGACGCTGGCCGTCATTGTCGCTTTGGAAAGTCCTTCAGCAAAACATCGGGACCGGAAATACGAAAATCGGCAGCGATCCTCGGGGACGAAATGCCAGGCCACAGCCCTGTTGTCGAAGAGTAGGAGCGATTCCGGCACTTGCTGGCGCAGCCGGATGCACAATTCAGTCTCCTCGCAGCCGAGCGGGCGCCGGTCATCGGAGCGTCCCAGTCCGCTGCGGAATCCGCCCACGAGGTCGAAGATGTCCCGGCGGAATGACGCGGCGCTGCCCATCAGGTTGCGGACGGGGGCCCGGGTCCGCGGCATGCCCGCGTATGTGCACCCGACGACCCAGTCGAACTCCTCCGCGAACCACGACGGGCGCTGTCTTTCCCAGCGGGGGAGGACGAGGCCGCCGACACCGGCCACGGCAGGATCAGCGAAGGAGTCGGCGAAAAATTTCAGCCAGTCAGGCTCGGCGGCCGCGTCGTCGTCAAGGAAGGCGATGATGTCGCCCCGGGCCTGGGAGATGCCGGTGTTCCTGGCCCCTGACAATCCGCGCACTTCGCCGTTCTGCACGACCTTTACGCCCGGCAAGGTGGCGGTCAAGCGATCATGCAGGCCCCGGTTATGGTCCACCACCAGGATGATCTCTTCGCAGGGCAGGCTCTGCGCCATGACCGATTCGACGGCCTGGAGAACCTGATCCCAACGTCGTTCGGTGTAAGCGCAGATCACCACCGAGATGCGCGGGCCCGTCATGGACGGTCCCGGCGGGCAGCCACGGCGGGTCCGGCGCTACCCCGAACCAAGGTCCCGGGCGGGTCGGCGACAGCAGGCGGTGACGATGCTGGGTTTCGGGACACGGTCAGATCCGTCCTTCGGTCGGTCTGGTCTTCCACCACGGGGTCAGTTCGGTTCCCCAGGCCGGTGAACACCAACGCGGGCGGCATCACCGCTTCCGCGACATACATAAGCAAGACGCCTGAAATCCCGTCCAGGTTTACCTGAGTGGCCGGACAACCCGGGGTGAATGACCGGTAAACCGATTGCGCCTGCCTGTCGTCTGACAAGTGTGCATATCAAGCCAGATACCACATCCGCCAGGGGAGTTACCGGTTGGTCCGCATCCGCGCCGGTATTTGTCGGAGATCTTTATCTTGACGCCCGCCTGCCAGATCTGAACACTGACGGCAGGTACCGAGCCGCTCGCCTGCTGACCTGGCTGCATGGCCAGCCCTTAGGCGAGGTTTGCGTGCGGCTGGAGCCGGGGGTGCCGCTCCCCGCCGCCCGGCTCGCGACGCTGGTGTGGCCGCTGATTGCTGACCAGGTCGCCGCTCATTGCGAAGAAGACGGCACCCCCCTCCCTGGCCAACTGCCGCCGGACGGTATCGCTGGGCATGAGCGGCCGAGATGCTCATGGCCCGGGCCGTCGGCGGACGGGTTGACGATCACGGTGGTGATTGCCACCCGCGACCGGACCGAGAGCCTGCTGCGCTGCCTCACCGCCCTGGCCAAATCGAGCTACACGGCGTTTGATGTTGTCGTTGTCGACAGTGCGCCCCGCAGCGACCAGACCGAGCGCGCCCTAACCGGGCATCCGAGGTGGCCTTTCGCGCTGCGCTACGTGCACGAACCGCGGCCAGGTCTGGCCCTGGCCCACAACGCGGCCCTGCCCGCGGTCACCGGGGAGATCGTCGCTATTACCGACGACGATGTCGAACCCGACCGTGACTGGCTCGCGGCCCTGGCCGGGGCGTTCGCCGAATCCGGCGCCACCTGCGTGACCGGCTTGATCCTTCCTGCGGAGCTCGAAACCGGGGCTCAGTTGCTGGTGGAGGAGTCGGGCGGGTTCGGGCGGGGATTCACCCGGCGCGTTTTCACCCGCGACATGCCGGAACCCGGCCCCCTGTTCCCGTTCGCCGCGGGCAGGTTCGGCTCGGGAGCGAACATGGCGTTCCGGGCCGGCTGGCTCAAGGTCGGGGGCGGCTTCGACCCGGCCACCGGCGCGGGCAGCCCGGCCTGGGGCGGGGATGACCTGACGGCGTTCCTGCGGGTCATCCTCGACGGGAGGACGCTGGTGTACGAGCCGCGGGCGGTCGTGCGGCACTGGCATCGGCGTGAGTACGAGGGGATGCGCCGGCAGGCCTTCCATTACGGGATGGGTCTCGGCGCCTATCTGACCGCGTCGGTGTGGGACCGGCCGGCCCTGCTGGGCGCGATGCTGCGCCGGGCCCTGCCCGCCGCCCGGCATCTGCTGAGCCCGGCATCGCCCAAGAACGCCGATCACAGTGCCCGGTACCCCCGTGAGCTTGTCTGGCGTGAGCGGGCGGGGGTTCTCGTCGGCCCGATGGCATATGTGAAGAGCCGGTGGCGCTACCGCGATTGCTTCCCGGACCACGCGGGCAGGTCGGCATGACAGCGGCCTATGTGGCCACGGCGCAGCGGCGGCTGGCCGGCCTGTCGCAGCGATCCCGGCATCGGGCGGCCACGGTGGATGCGACCGTGGTGCAGGCCGCGCTGACGGCCGGGGACTGGCTTCCCGAGCGCTGCCTGCGCACGGTCACCGATGTCGCGGTTTACACGGTCCGCGGGCCACGGGGCGAAACCGGCGTGCTCAAGGTGTCGGCGACTGGGGGCCGACCCACGCCGCCCTGCTCACCTACCGGCCCGGGTGGCCATTCCTCCACTGGGAGCGAGCCAGGCTGCAGGCCATTGAACGAGCCGGCGGACTGGTACTCGTCGTGGATGACCCACCCGGATCGGGCACATCGCTGGCTACGGCGGCACGGGCGCTGACCCGGGCGGGCGTTTCCGGTACCCGCGTCGTCTTCCTGCTGTCCCTGTTCGGTTCCGGGGAGCAGCTACCCGGCGTCCTGCGCGAGTGGGCCGCTGTGATCCAGCCGTGGGATGACTGGAGTGTGCACCGCCGGCTCACGGTCCAGCCGGTCAGCCGGGCGCTGGCCAGCCTGGCCGGCCCGGGCACCGAGGTCTGCGATGTGCAGCCACAGGGGACGCCGGAGCCGGCCGGAGACCGCGGGCACCTGCGGGGGCAGTTCGCTGTCCGGTTCCTTGACCGGCGGAGCGGGACGCAGGCGCGCCGGCGCAGGCAAGCCGGTCTACCTTTACTCGGCCCATTTCTTTTGTTGGCCCTTCTGTTCGAGTCTGAGATATCAGAACTGATATTTCGTATTTCCCGACGGTTCCGGTTGGTGGCCGTTATTTTCCGGCGTGATTAGCGGATACATCGATGCGTACCTGAACAGTTACATAGAGTAAGAAGAAGCCGAGCTTTTCAGTAACTTTTAGCTACGCCCAGTTGACGGAAAGCTAAATAAAGCGATCCGGAAGATTCTTTCAAATTGCGTTCATGTGACTACTCTAAGTATCTATACCGCGATTTTCCTGCGGTTACGCTAGAGAGGCGGTCGCGAGCGTCCAGTACGGCGGCGGCGCTGCCAATCCAAAGAGAACTCAGGGTAAACCCCACGTGTCGGCTGTGCGTCGTCTTCATATGAGGGCATACCCTGCCGCTCAGAGACCTGGGGGGGCCGATGTGGTTAGCCGCAAGCATATATATATAACGGATCTGTTGTCCAGATGGACTGGAATGCCAATCAGCCCGAAAACGTCTAGAGTCAATTAAGAATCGTATGTTAGACGGTTTAACTCGGCCTTCCTGTCGTGGGAAACATCTATGGCGAAGGTGAGGACACCAGTATTCCGGATCTCGGTTAACGAAATCTCAATTGGGGAGCGGGTCCCTAGTTAGGTTTGGTATTCATGGTGCTTTCGAATGCGCGGGAAACGCAGGACGATCGCCCGGGCCAGCTGAATGGGAAGGCAGAAAATTCGGCCGAGGTCCGCACGATTCCGCCCTATCGGTCTATTACACCAGCGCTCGCAATCGCTTCGACGGTAAGTGTCATAATCCCGGCCAGGAATGAGGCCGCGAACCTTCCGCATGTCTTCAGGACGTTGCCGCCGTGGCTGGACGAGATCATCTTGGTAGACGGGCACTCCGTCGACGAGACCGTGGCCGTCACCCGCGCTCTGTGCCCAACCGCCAAAGTAATCGCGCAATCAGGCCGGGGCAAAGGAGACGCCCTGCTGGCCGGTTTCGCGGCTGCCACTGGTGACATCATCGTCACGATCGACGCAGACGGATCGACCGACGGTGCGGAGATGGTCCGCTTCGTTGGTGCACTGGTAGCCGGTGCCGATTTCGCCAAGGGATCGCGGTTTTCCGGCAGTGGGGGCAGTGATGACATCACTGGTGTGCGCCGCTACGGGAACCGGTTGCTAAGTATCATGGTCAACCGCATGTTCGGCACTCAGTTCACCGATCTATGCTACGGTTACAACGCCTTCTGGGCCTGTCACCTGGACGCACTGAAGGTCAGATGCGACGGCTTTGAAGTCGAGACACTGATGAATATCCGTGCAGCCAAGGTCGGCCTGAAGATCTACGAGGTCCCGAGCTATGAGCGCTCGCGCCTATTCGGGGAAAGTAATCTCAGTGCCGTTCGGGACGGATGGCGGATACTCAAGGTGATCCTGCGAGAGAAATTCGGCGGCATTGGATCGGCTGTAGACGGGTGCCTTGACACGCCGCCGGTTCATTTCCTTGAGTCCGCTGCGGCAGATGCCGGGATACGTCCGGAGGCGGAATCACTGTAACGGAGCCCGAAATGATCGGGCGCGCCGCCGTGGTACGGACGATGTTTCCACTGCACGGGTAAGTGCTGCACCGAGGAGATATGCCTTGCAGACGGCGGTGCCTCCCCAGGAACGACGGGGAGTTGAGCAGGGTAACGTGCCGGTGAAACGCTGGACAATCGCGGTTCTGACCACCCTGATCGCAATCGCCGCAGCGGGGCTTTGGGGACTGTGGGGCATAGGCGGCGGCCAGGAGTCGCCCTGGCAGAAACCCAGCGCCAAGCCTGTCCCGGTGGCATCTTCGGTCCCACCGGGTATGAACCCGGCATGGCGGCTGGCTTTCACCGGGGACTTCTCCGGATCCCACCTCAGCACCTCACTGTGGGCAACGTGCTATCCGTGGCAGGATCAGTCTTCCGGCTGTACTAACTTCGGTAATCGCGAGTATGAGTGGTACCTTCCGTCTCAAGTCCGGCTATCTGGAGGCGCACTGCAACTTGTGGCCCAGCGTGTTAGCACGCAGGGTCAGACTGTTGATGGTGCTGCCAAGAAGTACGCGTGCCGCTCCGGGATGGTCACGACCTATCCCGGTTTCCGTTTTGAATACGGCTACGTCCAGGTGGTAGCGCGGATTCCCAATGGGCCGGGACTGTGGCCCGCCCTTTGGCTAGCGGCGGCGAACCTCAAATGGCCACCCGAGATAGACATCCTTGAGCACTGGTCGAGCAAGCCGCTGGTCCGGGTCAGCCTTCACCCGTCCGGGGCTGCCGACAACTTTTCCTACTTCTCACGGCCAGAAACCGCAAACCTTGCTGTCGGCTGGCATACTTTCGGGCTGTCGTGGACTGCCGCGAGCCTGACCTGGTTTATTGACGGGCGAGCGGTGATGTCCTTGACCAAGGACGTGCCCCACCAGTCGATGTACCTCATCGCCAATCTGGCTCAGTCGTCCCCTCCGCAGTCAGCCGGCAATCAATGCTCCGGCACTATGCTGATACGGTCTGTCAACGTCTGGCGACCCTGAGATGCTGGTGGGCGCGGGAATGGGCACCGATTTCTACACCTTCTGCCTCCAGGCCCGGGTTCAGCATGGCTTCCTGGCCTCCCTGGCCACCTCGGTCACTGCGGCCGCCGAACAGATAACGGCAAGGACCGCAAGCACCACGACGGGTTGCAGAATGTGCCTGATGTCGGCCGCCTCCGCGATCAGCAGGGCCATGCTCATCCCGAGCGCAAGTGTGAGGACGGCCCGTTCGAGAAGATCCCGGATCGGCAGCAGGCGAACCACCGCAAGACCGGGACCGACCAGGACGAAGGCGAAGACGGCGATGGGCCGGACAATGGTGTGCGCTCCGGCCGCGGTGATCGCCACGACCAGCCATCCTGAGATGGCGAGTGCGAGCGGGATTGCATGCCGGCGCAGGTTGAACGATGACATCAGTACTTCCCCGGGGCCGTCCGGGCCGAGGCCTGCCTGGGTGCCTCGACGAGCTGGAAGATGAGGGCGTCGGAGTTTCGGTAGGCGATCCGGAACGTACGCGAGGTGAGCACATCCTTGGTGAGACGGTTGTACGTGCTGGCTGGCCACGTTCCCGTCATGGTTATCTCCGTGGCCTGGCTTCTGGTCAGGATCAGGTAAGCGGCTGGCGGGGACTTGTGCTTCATGACGCTGACCACGGTGCCCACGGGATCCCGGAGCACGCCGGTGGTGGAAATGCCGGGCGTGGAGTCGAGGAAGGTGTAGGAGTACCAGTCATAATGCACGAAGGCCCATGGGAAGTTGCTGTCGGCTCCGACGATCACCGCCCCGCGGGGTGCGGTCTGGTACAGCCATTCCGAGGCGGCGACCTCCTGTGGGGAGAAATAGTTCACTGACTCCTGGCCAAAGTTGCCGAGGCTGAAACCGGTTAGCAGCAGCATGAAGGTGACGGCGAGGACCAGGGCTGTCCAGATCGACCGGCCCCGCAGCAAATGCGGGAAAAAGGCGGCCGCGGCGGCGATCGCCATGAAAGGGATGGCGAAGAGATAGACGCGAAAGATGATCTCGCCGCCGTAATTGTTGGCGGCTAGGGCGGGGATGGCTGCAACAGCCAGGAGGGCGACACGGAACCAGGCTCTGCGGACCCGTGGGTCGTCATGATGACGCCGGTAACGCCAGAAGCCGATGATGGCCAGGACACCCACGGCCCCGCTGAGAGAACGGGCGGCCCAGTCAATGAGGATCTGATCGGAGGGGACCGCCCCCTGCCCGACGAGATGGGCCGACGCGTTGGCCCACGGCAGGCCGAAGCCCTGAAGCAACTGGGAGTAATTTGCCGCGAGCCAGTCGCGGGCGCCGTACGCAAGCCAGCCCAGCGAGATGACCGTCATCGCGACCGGCAGCAGCACACGGGGCTGGAGCTGGTTGAACACCGCGAGGACGCCCAGCGCCGTGATCAGCATGAATGGGGTGAGCTGATGGGTCGATGCGACAGCCACCATCAGCGGCAGCAGGCAGAGGGTCAGGGTGTACCGGCTGGGCCTGGCCGACCCGGGAAGGTCTTCGGGCGACGTGGACTGAGGCTCCCGCAGCCAGCGGACGCAAATAGCGACCACGGTCAGGTACAGAAAGTACGCGAAGGCCTGCGGCGAGAAGTAGTCCTGGCCGATCCAATTACCCAGCGTGAAGATCCAGGCGGCAGTCCAGATCAGCCGCTTGTCGGAGGAGAAGGCCCGGGCGATGAGGAGGACGGGGCCCAGCCATATCAGGTCGTTGAAGGGGAGGACCCACGAGGCGTAACTGAGCGAGGAGTTGAGGCCGGAGGCCGAGGTGAGGAAGGAATTGAGGGAGAAGAACCCGGGCCAGCCCTGGTACGGCCCGAGGATGCCGCCGAGGTTGAAGACGACCCCATTGTGCGAGATGAAGTCGACGATGCCGATGTGTTTCCAGGCCCATGAGTACCGCAACGTGCCGTAGAGAATGGCGGGGGTGGCGTGCAGGACTGTGACCAGCGCGACCGTATGTGCGGCCAGTACCGGCCACCGGCTCGATCTGCGTGTTACCGTCCAGCAGAAGCTCACCATCAGCAGGCCGACCGCGGCCCAGAAGGTAACCGGCAGCACGGAGACAAGGCCCAGTCCGGCCGTCGCCACGCCGGCGACATTCACGCTGTTGAGCGCGACCAGCCAGAGGATCATGCAGAGGGTAAGGCTAACCCAGGGGAACAGAGCCCAACTGAGCACGGGGGGTGTCCGCCGTGCGGCCGGGAAAGCGGCCATCTGGCTGCGAGAGGAGTCCGTCTCCGCTGCGACGTAGGTGCAGACCGGCAGCGGCATCGTCGCGTTATCAGTCGGCGTCAGACCGTCCTGTGCGGCATTTCCCGTCCCCGGCTGGCCCGGGAACGACGGCGGCCAATCCGGCAGGTCCCGTGATCTTCTGGTGTGCTCGTACAGCTCGTCTGACATCCAGGTCGTCTCTGCCATGCGGGTGGTCACCTGGCCGTCGACCACCGCGCTATTGAGTCTGGAAGGTAGAAGGCCTGGCCTTGCGGGGGTCTTCCAGTCACTTGCCAAGCTATCCGCCCCCACGTGCAGTTCCCACTCCCAGCCCTCGCCGTCTGCCTGATCGGCCGCGAACATCCGCGAGAAGAAGCTGCGCCCGCTATTGTAATCCGAATGCCACGCCGCGTCATCGGCGCTGCTTTCCCTCTGGCAGCGGGAGCCGCCCGGGAAGTGAGCCAGCCGCCTAGCCGGCCGTCGTAGCGGCTAGGCCGGTGAGGATCGCTCCCGCCCGTCCCAGCCCCGTTGGGTCACCGCGCAGCAAATCGGACAGGCCCCGGGCGATGCCCCTCGGCAGGATTTCGCGGGTGTACTCGCGCTCGGCCGACAGTCCGTCATCCGTACCAACATGGGCTTGGGTAGGTCTGGTCCACGACAGTCGAGGCTCGCTGAGCCCCAGGCCGGTTGCGCGCATCATCGCTGGTCAGTACGGCCGGTTCCATACCATGCGTAAGCAAGACGCCTCGGCTGCCAGCAAGGTTTACGTACGGATCGCGACAATCGCGGGTGAATGCCCGGTAAACCAAAAGGGGCACTATGCCGTCTGACATGTGTGCTAAGTACCCCAAATATCACACCAGCCAGCGGGCCAGCCAGGTGGTCTGCGGCCGCGCCGGTACTCGTCGGGGACCTGTGCCTTGAGGCGCGCCTGCCGGATCTGAACACCGAGGGCAGGTACCGGGCGGCGCGTCTGCTGACATGGCTGCATGGACGCCCGATAGGCGAGGTTTTTGTTCCGTTGGAACAGGGCCGAGTTCCCGCCGACCGGCTCGCGGCGCTGGTGTGGCCACTGGTCGCTGAGCACGTCGCTGCCCATTGCACAGACGACGGAGTCCCAGTGCCGGACCATCTTCCGGCTGACGGCTTCGTCCGCGCTGAGCAGCCACGCTGTGCGGGCCTCGGACGGGATGCGGACGTGACGATCACGGTGGTGATCGCCACCCGGGACCGGACCGAAAGCCTGCTGCGCTGCCTCACCGCGCTGGCCAAGTCGAGCTTCTCGGCGTTCGACGTCGTCGTCGTGGACAGTGCGCCACGCAGCGATAGCACCGAGCGGGCCCTGGCCGAACATCCCGGATGGCCGTTTCCGCTGCGGTACGTGTACGAATCCCGGCCAGGTCTGGCGCTCGCCCACAATGCGGCCCTGCCGGCGGTCACCGGGGAGGTCGTCGCGATCACCGACGACGATGTGGAGGTCGACCGTGACTGGCTCAGGACCCTCGCGGAGGCGTTCTGTGAGACCAGTGCCACCTGCGTGACCGGCCTGATTCTCCCCGCCGAACTCGAGACCAGAGCCCAACTGCTCGTTGAGGAGTCCGGTGGGTTCGGGCGCGGATTCACCCGGCGCGTTTTCGTCCGGGACATGCCGGAAGCCGGCCCATTGTTTCCTTTCACCGCGGGCCGGTTCGGGTCGGGAGCGAACATGGCGTTTCGCGCCGAGTGGCTGGTGGCCGGGGGCGGGTTCGACCCGGCCACCGGCGCGGGCAGCCCGGCGTGGGGCGGAGATGACCTGACGGCGTTCCTGCGGGTCATCGTCGATGGCGGGACGCTGGTGTATGAGCCGCGGGCCGTTGTGCGGCACTGGCACCGGCGTGAGTACGAGGGGATGCGGCGGCAGGCGTTCCGTTACGGGATGGGGCTGGGCGCCTACCTGGCCGCGTCGGTGTGGGACCGGCCCGCCCTGCTGGAGGCGATGACACGCCGGGCCGTTCCGGCAGCCCGGCATCTGCTCAGCCCGGGATCGGCCAAGAACATCGGGCGCAGCACCGGGTATCCCCGTGAACTGGTCTGGCGTGAGCGGGCGGGGATGCTCGCCGGCCCGTTCGCCTACATGGTGAGCAGATGGCGCTATCGCGATTGCTTCCCGGGGCGGAGGGACGTGTCCGTATGACGGTAGCCGCGTACGTGGCAACGGCGCAGCGGCGCCTGGCCGGATGTTCGCCGCGGTCCTGGCACCGGGCGGCCATGGTGGACGCGGCGGAGGTGAGGGCCGCGCTCGCCGGCGGGGATTGGCGCCGGGAGCAAGCCCTGCACACCGTTACGGACGTAGCGGTATTCACCGTTCGCGGACCGCGTGGCGAAGCCGGTGTGCTCAAGGTGTCGGCGACCGCGAGCGGCATGGCCGGCCTGCGCCGCGAGCGTGACGTATTGAGCGAACTCAGGTCGGACCCGCAGATGGGGGACTGGCGGTCTTTGCTCCCGGTTGTGCTGGATGCCGGGAACGCCGGCGACGGGGCCTTCCTACTCACCTCCCGGCTGCCCGGCCTGAACGGCCGGGAATTCCCGTTGGCGTCGGCGAGCGGGCTGACGTCAGCCGCAATCGATGTGATCGCCCCGCTGCACCGGCGTAACCAGAGGGTCCGGAGGGTTGACGAGGAACTGCTGAGCCGGTGGGTAAATGAGCCCACTGATCAGATCCGGATGACGTTGCGCTCCGAATGGGGCATCGACCGCTTGGCCGAAGCGCTTCGCGCGGACCTGGCGGGCCGTACGCTGACCCTTGGCTGGACCCACGGCGACTATCACCGGGGCAACCTCCTGGCCAGCGCGGCTGGACAGGTGACGGGGATCGTCGACTGGGGCGAGGCAGGCGATCAGGATTTGCCCATCCTCGACGTCGCTTTCTGGCTGCTGGCCACGCCCGGCCCCGGTCAGCCGCGTGAGTTCGGCCGGCGGGTGGCCGCGAGGCTCGCCAGCGGCCAATTCTGGACACCCGCAGAGCGTCATCTGCTGAGCGGTATGACGGACGCTGACATGGCGTTCGGTCCGACGTTGCTGCTGCTGGTATGGCTGCGCCACGTGGCGAGCAACCTGGCCAAGTCCGAGCGCTACGCGGGCAGCCCACTGTGGCTGCGCTGGAACGTCCTTTCTGTACTGCGCCAGGTGTCCCGTGGGTGAGCCGGTGCTGGTGACCGACCTCCTGTGCGACACGGACACCCTGGCGAAGCGGTTGCGCGACGCGCTCCAGGACGAGCAATGGCTGGATGCCTATCTCTTTGCCGTCGGGCTGAGCCAGCTGGTCGATGACCGGTTGCACCCGGACCCGTTCCTGTTCCACCGCGCAGCCAGCTACCTGCGCGGCTTGCCGTCACGCCCGGCCCGTCTCGCTGGGGCCGTGGCGGCCGGACTCGGCACGGCGACGCGTGCGGACGCGAGACCCGCAGGCCGTCGGCTCATCCGGGCCCGGCGGCCGCTCGCCGAGCTGATCTCGCGCCTGGCGGCCCAGGTGCTCGCGCCGCAGCATGTCGGCAACCTGGAGCCGCTGCTGGAGGCCAGTCTCGAGGCGGTTTCACCGGTCGCTGGTGATCGGCTGCGGATGCCCGCCTGTTTTCACAGTTTCGATCAGCATCCTGACGACGTGCGCTGGCTGGTGCGTGCCTTCCGCACGAAGTATCCCGCCCGTGACAGGCCGCTGTGCGTGGTGGGTGTACGGACCTCCGGCAGCTATCTCGCCCCGTTGCATGCTGCCGCTCTGCGGGCCGACGGCCAGGCCCGCGTCGATTTGCTCACCTACCGGCCCGGCCGGCCATTCCTGGGCTGGGAGCGCGCCGTGCTCAGGTCCATCGCCCGGGCGGGCGGACTGGTGCTCATCGTGGATGACCCGCCAGGATCGGGCACGTCGCTGGCCAAGGCGGCGCGGGCGCTGGCCCGGGCGGGCGTTCCCGATTCCCGCATCGTCTTTCTGCTATCCCTGTTCGGTTCCCGCGAGCAACTGCCTGGCGTGTTGCACGACTGGGCCGCTGTCAGTCAGCCGTGGGATGACTGGAGTGTGCACCGCCGGCTCACGGCGCAGCCAGTCAGCCAGGCGCTGGCCAGCCTGGTCGGTCCCGGTGTCGAGGTCCGCGAGGTGCAGCCGCTGGGAACGCCGCGCCCGGCCGGTGACCGCGGGCACTTGCGCGGCCGCTTCGCCGTCCGGCTCCTTGATCGTCAGAGCGGGACGGAGATACACAGGCAGATTATGGTCGAGGGCGCTGGCCTCGGTTATCTCGGGCGGCAAGGTATCGCGGTGGCGCAGGCCCTGCCGGACTATGTGCCGCACGTCTATGGCTTCGCCGATGGACTGCTGTACCGCGACTGGCTGCCGCCCGCCGGGGAAGCTCCCTCCGGGCCCACTGTGGCCGGCACCGTCGCCGCGTACGTGGACGCGCGCCGACGTGCGCTACCGGCCCCGTTGGCCTCCGTGGCCGGGCTCGCTGGCCGCGATCCGGTCTGGGAAGTTGCCGCAAAGGTGGTGTCCGGCCAGTTCGGGCGGTTGCTCTCGGTGCCAGCCCGGCCCCTGCTGCTTGAACCTCTCATGCGGCGGCTGCTCACCAGCGACCACCCGACCGTACTCGACAGTAAGACCGACTTGCGGCACTGGCTGCCCGATCCTGCCTGTGCGGGAAAGCTGCGCAAAGTTGACTTCTACCAGCGTTCGTTCGGCCACCTCGACCTGGCGTGCTACGACCCGGTCTTTGATCTGGCCGGTGCGGCGGCCGACCCGCCAACTGCCTTCTTTGAGGAGGAGTTGCGCCAGTCCTACCAGCACATGAGCGGCGAGCAGGTCGACGGCGAACGCTGGCTGCTGTACCGGCTCGCCCAGCTTTGGCGGTTCGGCCGGGCCGGCGATCTCGCCCGTCACGATGTCCTCCGACGTTCCACGGCCGCCGTACACGATTACCTGGCCGGGCTGTACCTTCATGGCCTGCCGTCGGCCACCGGTCCGCTCTGCGCGATCGACCTAGATGGTGTGCTGGAGTGCGATTCGCTCGGGTTCTCGGCCACCTCACCGACCGGCATGCTGGCCATGCGGGCCCTGATCGCTCACGGCTACCGGCCGGTGCTGGCCACCGGCCGCTCGATACCCGAGGTTCGTGACCGGTGCCTGGCCTTCGGCCTGGCGGGGGGTGTGGCCGAGTACGGGGCAGCTCTTTATCATGACGGCGAGTCCGTCGATCTGCGGCCCCCGGAGGGCGGCGCACTGCTCGACCGGATCCGCAAGGAACTGTCCGGCCGTCCTGGCATCTGGGTGGATCCTTACTACCGCTATGCGGTTCGCGCCAGATCCGGCTCCGGCCCTTTGCGGGCCGAGCAGATAGCGGAGATTTCGGCGCTCGGCGAGCCAGAGGTGCGGATCGTTCACGGTGACGGCCAGACCGACGTCACGGTCGCAGGGATCGACAAGGGAACCGGCCTGGCGGCCCTGGCCGCTCGGCTGTCGGATCCCGGCTGCGTCTTCGCTATCGGGGACACAGAGCCTGACCTCCCCATGCTTGCCCGTGCGGCGCTGGCCCGCGCCCCCAGCAATGCGCACTTCGCAAGCGCTGAGGGCGTTATCCGGCGAACCAGGCGTAGCTACCAGGCGGGCTTGTCCGAAGCCTGCGCCGATCTGCTCGGCCACCGTCCGGGCCGCTGTGCGGTGTGCAGGCTCCCGGCCTTCACGCCGCGTACGAGGACAGTGCTGGCCATCCTCGACCTCCGGGCCAATGGGCTGGCCACTCTCCCGGCTGGCACAGCGGCGCTTGCCGCGATGGCCGTTACCCGATCTTTAGCAGATGGCAATGGCGGTCAACCTGCCGGGGACGCTGCGCGTCTGTCAAATAGGACGATTGCCGATCAACGGGCCCGAGGATGACGCTAATTGAACGCAGATGCTCGTCCATAGCCAGGGGAAGAGGATCCTGAGTTTGGGCGGGGGGCTCCTGGCACATGTTAAGCATTCCCCCTCTCGCCAGGCGACTGCCCCGCTGGGCACGTCGGCCCCTGGCGGCCCGTACGCAATTGAGCCGCAGAACCTCACGGCAACAGGTGCGGCCGGGTTCCCTGTCCCCCCTACTCTGCCGCTGCCGGTCGTGCAGCGGCCGGGGATCCTGCCGCTCTGGATGCGGAGCCGGCTCCTGCGCCCGGTCGTCGCCACCTTGCACGACCCCATGCTCCGCAATGGCCACGCCCTGATCTTGAGTTCCAGCCTCACGCAATTCATCGGGGTTTTCTACTGGGTCGTCGCGGCGCGCGTCTACCCAGTGGCAGTGGTGGGCCGCAATTCAGTCGCCCTTAACCTCATGTTGTTTCTCGCCGCCGTGGCGGAACTGAACCTCATGACCACCCTGATCCGGTTCCTGCCCACAAGCGGATCCAGGAGCAGGCGGCTCATTCTCACGATCTATGCGGCCAGCGCGGCGATCGCCGCCGTGATCGGTCTTGGCTTCCTGTTCCTCATTCCGCGGATCGAGCCGCAGCTCGGGTTTCTGCGCAGCAGTCCGTTCCTCACCATGTGGTTTGTGGTCTCAGTCGTCACCGGCGCCATCTTCGTGCTCCAAGACGCCGCCCTCACTGGTGTGCGGGCGGCGCCTTTCGTATCCATCGAGAATGCCACGTTCTCGGTTCTTAAGCTTGGCCTGCTGGTGCCGCTCGCGCGGCTCATGCCGGCCTCCGGGATCTTCGTGTCCTGGACCATCGGGATCGTCATCATCGTCATCCCGACCAACGGCTTCCTTTTCCTCCGTGCCATCCCGAGGCACCTGCGCAGCCATCCGGTGGATACCGCGCCGCCGATGTTCAGGGATATGCGCTCCTACGTCATTCCCGATTCCATGGCCGGCATGTTCATCCTGGCGTGTACCTACCTGCTCCCGCTCCTGGTCATCGACCGCCTGGGACCACGCGCCGCAGGTCACTATACGCTCGCGTGGACCATCGGCTACGCCCTCTACTCGGTCAGCCTGAATATGGGATCCTCCCTCGTTGTCGAGACGGCGGCCGATCAATCTGTGCTCCGGGACCGCAGCTTCCAGTCCATCATTCACCTGGCCAGGCTCCTCGCCCCCGTCGTCGCCCTGATCGTCGTGGCCGCCCCGTACATTCTGCTGGCCTTCGGCAGCGGCTACGTCGACGCCGACGTCACCGTGCTCCGCCTTCTCGCCCTGTCGGCGCTCCCCGCAATCATCACCAACACCGCGGTCAGTGTGACCCGCTCTCAGCGGCGAATGCGGATGGTCGTAGGGGTACAGATGGGCGTCTTCGTGCTCGTATGGGGGGTGAGCATCGCACTCGTGGGTTCGCTGGGAATCACGGCAATCGGAGTCGCATGGCTGATCGCCGAAACCGCCGTGGCGGCGGTCCTGATTATCTGGCCCGGGCTGTGGCTGCCCCGCAGACGGGAACCGCGTCAAGCGGTCATCAGGCAGTCTTGACGGCGGAGCCAGCCGGGAGCGTCCACCTGCCCTGTGCCGTGTCATGGTCTGCAGGTCGGCCGTGCCTTTCCTCGGTGTCCGGTCAGCCCCCATTCGTGCCAAGCGGTAGGTCACCTGAGCTGCGGCTGGCGGCAGCGCCGAGATAGCTGAGCCCGTACGCGTTTTCTACCGCCCGCAGGATTCCGGCGGAATCAACGTAACCGGTGTAGGGCGTGTCACCTTTCGTCCTGGCCGAGATGACAACGGTCAGCACGTGCCCGCCATTGTCGCCGTAGCTGCCAGACGTATCACTCGCCGCCCCCTCATCCCACGTGAGAATGATCGTTCCGCCGTCCCGGTACCATGATGTCGCCATGATCGCCGGGATGCGTTGTTTGAGGAATTGGTCACCGTTGGCAATCGTCGAGCACGGAGCGTCGTTGCCGCCATCGTCGCAGATGCTTGGCGAATAGAAGACGAAGGCGGGCATTGCCGAGCTGTTGAGTGCCGTCAGCAAGCCCGCCGCCGGTACGTCGTTCCTGCACGCTGGCTCCGTCCTTCCCTGCGGGAAGTAAACGAAAGGGTTATGCCGGACGCCGTAGCCGCCGCTGCCGTTGGCGTCGCTGGTGGCGCAATCCGACGGCATCGATCCCATGAACGCCTTCCACCTGATCCCGGCGGCTTGCAGCTGGTCGGCGATGTCGGTGCCGGTGATCGGCCCGCAACTCGACGGCGTGCAGTCGTTGCTTGTCCCGCTCGCCTCATAGGCATGGCCGGAGATCATTTCCAGGTAGTTCGGCAAGCTGTCGTGTCCACGGGCATAAGAATCCGTCGCCCGCAGATACGTACTGGCCAAGGTGTTGGCGCAGGGGGCAGCGCTGTTGCCGATGATCTGGCCGTACCCTTCGTTTTCCATCATGAGGATCATGATGTGCGGTGCCGCCGCAGGCATGTGCGTTGTGCCTGGCGCAGGCGACGCTTTAGCTGTGGTGCGACAGGTCGCTGTCGCTATCGGGGAGGAGGCCTGCGTGGGGGAAGCGCCCGAGGCCGAGCATGCACCGAGCAGGAGGGCACTCGATGCCACGCCGGAAAGGCCTACCAGGAGGCGCCGCGACCACGTGATTGGCCCCTGTGGGAAGTGCCGGGTTCGCCCGGAGGAGAGTTCGCGCGTCACGGTGGCCAGGGTATGCACTGCCGCGGCTTTCGACTGTCGGTCGGCCTAGGCCGGCGCGCGACTATGCCGGTCGTGGCGCGGTGACGGGCATCGTCATCATGGGCGACGGCCGGGTGCGTCGGAGATTACAGGTTCCTGCCGCGGGCTGCCCGCGGAGCTCGCGGTGTGGCTCCGTCTGTGGCTTGATCGCGAGGCCGAACAGGCGCGGCTTGCAGCGGACAGGCAGGTGATCATCTGGTTACTCGGGCGCGGCCGGGCGAAGATGGGGAGCCGTTATGGGTGCTGATGTCGTCCCATCTCTGAACGCGGGAAACGCGCAGAATGGCGGTTATCCGGCCAGGATTCGGTCGCGGATGGCGGCCCAGTCCAGGGAGTGACGGATGCCCTCCGCGATCGAGTACCGCGGTTTCCAGCCCAGGCAGCGCAGCGCTCGGTCGCTGCGGGTG
>Ga0187879_10000563_pt1 | contig 24835 bp, 21 predicted proteins | sample June2016WEW_19_1_FD_132423 | JGI IMG/M metagenome (GOLD analysis project Ga0187879, IMG submission 132423) | Peatland microbial communities from SPRUCE experiment site at the Marcell Experimental Forest, Minnesota, USA - June2016WEW_19_10 | ecosystem: Environmental > Terrestrial > Soil >... | reverse complement strand
CGCAAACAGCATCACTGCGAATGGAATAGAGATCGCGATCGTGGTCACGCTGAACGGCTCCGCCAACACCGGATTCATCCCGCTTACGAACATATGGTGAGCCCAAACCGTGAAGCTGAGGATGCCGGCCACAATCACCGACCAGACAATCATGCGGTAACCGAAAATTGGCTTGCGGGCGAACACCGGAAGAATCTCCTGCACAATTCCGAGGCCAGGCATCGCCACTACGTACACCTCCGGATGGCCGAAGAACCAGAACAGGTGCTGCCAAAGCAGAGGGTCGGCGCCCTTTTCCGGCAGGAAGAAGCCCGTACCCACCATCCGATCGAACAGCAGCATCACCACGCCGGCGATGAGCGGTCCGACACTCAGCATGAACAACACGCTCGCCACCAGTTCCTGCCAGACCAGCAGCGGCATTCGCCAGATGGTCATCCCCGGCGCGCGCATCGCGATCGCCGTGGTGAGGAAATTGATGCCACCCATCAGGACCGAAGCGAAGTCGATTGCCAAGGCGATCAGCCAAAGGTTTCCGCCCCAGTAATTTCCTGGCAGGTACTTCGACGCATCGGACAATGGAACGTAGTTGGTCCAGCCCGCGTGCGACGCGCCGCCGGGCACGAAAAACGAAGCAAGCAGGAGGACCGAGCCCACGAAAATGGTCCAGAACGAGGCCATGTTGAGCCGCGGGAAGGCCATGTCCCGCGCCCCGACCATAAGTGGGATGAGGAAATTGCCGAACGCGCCGAGCAGGACCGGCATCGCCACGAAGAAGACCATTATCGTTCCGTGCATCGTGACGAATTCGTAATACTGTGGCGCCGTCACCTTTCCCCAAATCGGCACCGCAGTGCCGGGCCAGGCAAGCTGCCAGCGGAAGATGAACGACAGGCCCACGCCTATGAAGCCCATGAACAAGCCTAGAAACAGGTACTGCTTGCCGATGACCTTGTGGTCGACAGAAAATAAGTATTGTCGCCAAAAGCCCATCTTCTCGTGAGCATCGGTGGACGGCGCCGCCTGCGGCTTGGTCTCGGCCATGGCCTATCCCTCCGTTCCGCTTGCCGACGATCGCGCACTTGATGCGCTCTTGCCTGTCCCAGCGCCGGACTTGGGCCAGTGCTGGCTGACCCACTGCTGATACTCCTCGGGCGTGAGAACGCGCAGGATACCTTTCATCGCGAAGTGCGAGTTCCCGCAAAGCTGGGAGCATGCGATTTCATATTTGCCGGGCTTTGTTACCTCGAACCATGCGGGGATCTCCCGACCTGGAATGATGTCCTGTCTAAGCCGCAACTGCGGCACGTAGAAACTGTGGATCACGTCCTTCGACGTCATGAGCAAGCGAATCACCTGGCCCGCGGGAACTGTCAAAAACGTAGTTTGGACCAAGTCGTTGGGCGTGCCGAACTTGCCGTCGGGGCCCGGATAAGTGAATTCCCACCCGAACTGGAGCGCTGCCAACTTTACGGTCAATGCCGGGGCAGGACTTTCTTCCTTGACCAGATCCCAGACGCCCTTTGCCCGAACGTCGATCGCCACATCAAGGAAGGCGACGATAACTACCGGGATCAGCACCCATGCGAGCTGGCGCAGCGAGTCGCCTGGCACAAAGGCCGCCCGTCCGCCCTCTCGGCGACGGTACAAGATGACGAACACCAAAAGTGTACCCTCGGCCAAGACGAATGCCGTGCCGACCACGTAGATGATCAGCTTTAGCAGCGAGTCGATGCTCGGGCCGAAGGTTGATACATCTTGAGGAAGCCAGCTTAAGATCATAATGGTTATTCAACCCGCCCCAAGCCCTCTGGTTTAACAGGGGCGACTCTGAGCCCTGAGCACTCTCCTATTCAGCAACAATGTCGCGGGCGCAACTGCCGAGAATCCGCATAATCCGCCACCTCCGCCGGCTTCGGTCGGTTCGGGTCAAACCTCACCTTCTAGTTTCGTCCGCTGTATTAACGATTGCGAAAATAAATGTCAAACGACTTATCCTGCTCTGTCGTTCATCAAACTTGATCCGCGCTGAATATCGCCGCCGATCTTCGCAAATGCGCGCGTCACCCTATGAGGCCTGCGTTAGATCGATCAGCTTTGAAGCGGAAGCGAGTTGATCCGCATTGAGGGCCGCACTTGCCAGCGCATCGGCATCGCGGCGGCCGAGAATCGGAGCGGTCAGCGCCATGAATTTGCGCGTCAATTTCTCCCGCTGCGCAAGCAGGTCGGATGCCGGCTGGCCCGAGTCCGATTCGATCTCAAAAATCCGTCCGTTGCTTTTGACGACGACCGTCGCGCGCGTGGACGGAGTCTTTTCGTCGCGCACGATACGGATCCGATCCCGCAAGGACACCACGCGCGCTTCGGTCACCTTCGCATCGGTGAAGGTCTCGAGATTGCTGGTATCCTCCCCGAGCAGCGCCATCGCGGTCGTCGCGCGCAAGCTGAATTTCCCCTCGAGGCCGGTCTTCGGCTCCTGGATATTGCACACGCCGAAAAGCGCGGGATGAACGCGCACCTCCACTTCATCGATGGATTTCGGATCGACGCGATGCTCGGCGCGAATCTGTTGCGCCGCATTAATCGGCGCGTGCGTGAGATAGCAGGAGGCGTGGTACTTGAAGAGCGTCTCGCGAATCAGGAAACGTCCAGCGAATCGATCGAGCACTTCGCGCGATGGTTTTGCGCCGGCGTGGGTAGCGGCGAATCCCTGCGCGGTCTCGATGATTTCGGGATTGGAAGTATAGCCGCCGCGCGCGGCGAGTGCGCTGAACAATCCATTGGATGCGGCGCGCCCCGCATGCAGCGGCTTCGCCATCGTTCCGAAGCCCGACTTGAGCCCCGCCGCTTGCGTACCCGCCAGCCCCAGTGCGCGCAGCCATCCATCCTCGTCGAGCCGCAACAGATGCGCGCACGCGGCAGCGGCGCCGAAAGTTCCAACGGTGCCGGTGGAGTGAAATCCGATCGCGTAATGCTGTGCGCCGATCAATGCGCCCAGCCGGCATTCCAGTTCGATGCCGATTAGCAGCGCTTCGAGCACCTCGCGCCCGCTCAATCCGGCGCTGTCCGCCAGCGCGAGCACCGCAGGTATCACCGGGACCGACGGATGACCGCCCATCGCCGTGTGAGTGTCATCGAAATCGAGCGCATGAGCCGCCGCTCCATTTACCAGCGCCGCCGACAGCCGCGACGCGCGCTGCATCCTCCCGATGAGTCCGGCTTGGGACGATCCTTCAGGCTTGACGATCTCATTGACGAGGATCTCCGTCAGCGGTTCACGCGATCCGGCAACTGCGACGCCGAGGAAATCGAGGATGCAGTGGCGTGCGACCTCGCGCGCATCCTCCGGCGCCTGTTCCCATCGCATGGCGCGAACCGCGCGGACCAAACCGAGTGTGGCGGCGAAAGCGAAATTTTCCTGCGTTTCTGAAGTACTCATGCAGCCAAGCTCCATCGAATCGCCCAGGCGTTGGACCCTTTCATGCCTGCAAAATCTACCACACATTTTACGGCTTGCCCGCTGCCGCAAGGGTGGGTTATCGTCCACGCCAAGCGAGCATAGCCCGCCCATCAATAAGGAGATCGCTCTCATGCGCGAAGTATCAGTAGTCGGCGCCGGCATGGTGAAGTTCGGCAAGTACCTGGACACCAGTATGAAAGTTATCGCGCGTGATGCGGTAAACGGCGCGCTTTCGAGCGCCGGGATCGAGCAAAAGCAGATCGAGGCTGCCGTAGTCGGAAACGCAGCCGCGGGCCTCATCACCGGCCAGGAATGCATCCGCGGACAAGTCGTGCTACGCGAGATGGGCATCGGCGGCATCCCGATCGTCAACTGCGAGAATGCCTGTGCCAGCTCCTCGACGGCGTTTCATCTCGCGGCGCTGTATGTCGCCTCGGGCATGTACGACGTGGTGCTCGCGCTGGGCATGGAGAAGCTTTACCACGCGGATAAGAAACGTACCTTCGCTGCCTTCGGAGGGGCCGTCGATATCGAATTGATGCAGCAGCTCGTCGCCGACATGAACGCGCAACAGGCCCGGCTCAGGGCCGAGCGCGAAGCTCGCGGCGAGGCGCCCAAGAAGGCGGAGGGCGCGGGAGAATCGCGCTCGATGTTCATGGACTTTTACGCGGCGGGCGCCCGCGCGCACATGATGCGCTACGGCACCACCCGCGAGCAGTTCGGACGCATCGCGGTCAAGAACCATCGCAACGGCAGTCTCAATCCGCACGCGCAATATCAAGAGGTCTACAGCCTGGAGGACGTTTTGAGCTCTCCGATGGTGGCTGAGCCGCTCACGCGGCTGATGTGTTCGCCCATCGGCGACGGCGCCGCAGCGACTATTCTGTGCGCTTCATCGGTCGCGCATCGATATACGAACAAGCCGGTTAAGGTTCTAGCTTCGCTGTTGTCGTCGGGGAGCGATCATGGCGCCGACCAGCCAGGCGTGGTGCCTCGCGTCGCGAGGCAGGCCTATGAGAAGGCGGGTGTCGGACCCGAAGACCTAAGCGTGATCGAACTGCATGATGCGTCGGCGCCGGCCGAGTTGATCACCTACGAGGAACTCGGCCTGTGCAAGCCCGGCGAGGGCGGGAAGATGATCGACGAGGGCGTCACCGAAATTTCCGGCCGCATGCCGGTGAATACGTCGGGCGGGCTGCTCGCGAAAGGTCATCCGGTTGGCGCGACGGGAGTGGCGCAAATCTGCGAAATCTTCTGGCAGCTCCGCGGCGAAGCCGGAAAGCGCCAAGTCTCAAATCCGAAGGTCGGCCTTACCGAGAATGGAGGAGGCATGGTTCGCGGCGAAGCGGCCGCCGTGTCGATTCACGTTTTCGGAATCTGAGCTCCGCAAAATACGGCCTCGCCCAATCTATTCGCACGCGTCTTGGTGCAGGAAGTGTCGGTCTGATAGTGTCCAGCCGACGTTGCCCTCGGCATCTTTCACCTTAACCCACCAATCTTCCTTGGGTGGATGAGGCATGTGCATAAATTGATAAAACACATCCGTAGTTTCACCATGTAGCCAGACCTTCCAGTTGCCTTCTCCTTCGTAGTGCAAGACGTAGAACGTATCGCCTGTTCTAATTGGTGTCTCTGGGATGTCGCGGTCCGCTTTGACCGCAAGCGGTTTGGAAATAACTTCACCAGTCAGTCCTTGGACCACTTTACCTTCTCGCAAGATTCCTACGACCGCGTTGCCGTCGGGTTCACTCCAGAGCGTAGTTGCCTCATTTACAGTCCACATACGGTAAGTGCAACATTCGAATGGACAAGCCCCAACGTCCACATAAATAGGCGGCGGTTTATCTTCTGAGACCGCTACTCCAGCCGATAGCAGAACGACAATCAGAGCCATCGAGAAGTGACACAACATGTCGGTCATTTCGCTGCCGAGGGTACTCATAGTGAACCTGCGTTGACGTGACGAATCCGTCATTCAGCGGGCGCGGCCGAAATGAACTAGGGCGCGGCGAATCGGTACTTCCCATCCTTGAACTCGATCCATCGCCCGCGGTCCGTGACCTGACCTCCCACGTCGATTTGCGTGCGCAAAATCATGAGTTCCTCTTCGGTCGGCACTTCGAGAATCTCGAGCTTGGGCGCGATCGCTGGCTTGAAACTCATTTCCTCGAGCAGCTGTTCGAGCGTGACGAAGGGCGCGATTCCTTGCAGCATGAGCTGGCAATCGGGCCCGTACCCGAACATCGCCCATGGCGTATAAACCCGCCATGGTCCGGTCCCGGGTGGAAGGCCGTGGCGCTCGCGGGCGCCCGGACCATCGAGAAAACCCGGCGACGAAATGAAGTCCACTCGATCCACGAATTTGCGCTTCTGCTGATCGGTGACCAGGATTGTGCGCCATGCGAGCGCTGCGATGCTGTCGGCGCCGCCGGGGCCCCCGAAGCGCCGTCCCTCGCCGCCTTCATATTTGCCGACCACGGTGGAATTAATGTTCCCGTAGCGATCGACCTGAAGAGTCGCGAGGATGCCGTAATCGACGTAGCCGAGTTGCGCGAGGTCGGCCGCGTAATTCATCGTCCCCCACTGAAGTGCGCGATAATTGGCGGGCGAGCTGATCATCGTCATCAGCGGATCGAACGGCACCCGAGCCTCGGGCCCGACTACGCCATCCTCAGTCAGGTACTGAAGGTTGGGCGCACTCATTCGCTTGGCGAGCAGCACCGAGTTCATCGGCTCGCCGCCGCCGCCAACCCAGTAGATGTACTTGTCGTCGACCAGCCGCGAGATCTGACAGATGACGAATTCGCGCTCATTGAAGTCGGTAGCTGGAGTGCTCACGAGGCATAGCCCTCCCGGATGGTTTCGCGCCGGCGGATCTCGGCTAGTTTTTCGGTTCCCACCACTTTCTGCAGGTACTCATCGTGCGATTGCACCGAGTACACGTGTTTCTCTAGGTACTCGGTAAAATCGCCGCGGAACATCGCGCCCATCGCTTCGATGACTCCCGCCGGATCCGACGCGTAATATCCCTGCACCGTTCCCGGGTAGGCGCCGAACGGGGCGTGCACGACCGCGTCCACGGTGAAGTGCGCGATCGAGGTGCGAGCCGGATCGCGCCGGAATTCGTCCGTCGCGACGATCTCTTCCGCCGACACGATCACTCGCTTCGACGCGAGCGCGCATTCCGCGTGCGCGACGCCGGTTCCGAAGACGCGCGCGTTGCCGAACTCATCCGCCTGATGAACGTGGATGATTGAAACATCGGGATTGAGCGCCGGGACCAGGAGGACTGGCTTTTGGCTGAAGGGGTCTTCGACGATTTTGCAGCCCGAATGCTGAAATCCGTCGGTCCCGCCGAAGCTGCGCGTCGGCATGAAGGGTATCCCCATCGCACCGGCCTTCAGGCGCAGCGTCATCAGCGCATTGGAGTACTCGTAGATGGTGCACTTCTTTTCGCGCACCGCGCGCGAGATCCACGGGCCGAAGCCGATGAACCCGATGTCGATCCGATCGGCGCATCCTGCTTCAACCAGCAGCGCGCATGCGACATAGGTGAACTTGCCGCACAGCCATAGATTCTTTTTGCGCTGGCGGATGATCTCGCGAATCAGCGACGACGGTCCTCGCTGAAAGTAGTTGCAGTCGTATGCGAGGTAGTCGCCGTCGCGTACGAAGCGCTCGACCGCCTCTTTGTGGGTCATCATCTTCGAGACCATCTGATGCGGTTTATGGTCCCGCACGCTCGCCCGGTAACCGTCGGGATCGACTTTCAGATAGTCGGCTTTGCCTTCTTCCAGAATCCGCATTTGCTGAATTCTCCCGAACCTGTCGAGTTGGCGGCAGCGCTGCGATTCAAATTTGAATGCCGGACTGCAGCAGGATGCCGTTGTGAATCAGGAAACTTCGGATGGTGTTGCCGCGCGTGGCCCGCTCACGACCTGCGGCGCCGCCTCCCGCCTGAAAATCGGTTATACGTTCCGCCATCGAGCGCCTGCCCTTGATGCTGATTTTGGTTTCTTTACCCTCTTTCTTCAGGAGGCAAGCGGCGACGACCTCATCCGGGTCGAGTTCGAGCGTGACGCAGAACTCTCTCAGCAGTTCGAGCCTCGATTTATCATCGTTCGGCTCCACGCCCGATTGCTCGCGCAGTCCTCGGTACCAGGTCTTGACCGAGTCGTACTCTTCGAGCGGTTTATTTATTGACGCCATCGTTATTTTCGAGCGGTGCGTGGTTCTATCGGTCGATTGTGCGGTTCGACTTGAGCTTACTCGGGAAGACCGAACATCCGCGCGAGCGCTTTGATTTCCTCTTTTCGCCACGGCAGCGGCGCCGGCGCCTGGATCATCTTCGCCGCCTTCATCTGCTCGGTCACCTTGGGATCGCCCTTGAATGGGTTTCCGTATTCGCCCTCGAAGAAGATCTCCTCCAGCGGCGGACGCGGACGCTGTCCACCTGCTTCCCACGACTCCGCCGGATAACCGACCAGCAGCACCCATAGCGGCATCCAGTCCTTGGGCGCCTTCACGACCTTGTTGATCGCGTCGTGCTGAAAGGCAGACAGGCAGACGCCAAGTCCCTCGTCAACCGCAGCGAGCATAGCCTGGCAAATCGCGATGCCGGCGTCCGATGCCGCGGCGGCCGCCACCGATGGCTGGTTCGCGCCGTCGGCCAGCGGCTTCAGAATGTTCGGCCAAACGAATTCATCGACGAACTTATGGCTCCATCCGTGGGTGGCGTTCAACGCGCCGACATCGACCAGCTTCTTCAGCCGCGCCTGAGCTCCCTTGTACGCCCCCATATCGGCGTAAGTGTAGATGTGCACCGGGGCGAGCTCGATGTTGAGTCCGGAGACCGGAGTCTTGAGCGACTCGAGCGTTTCACGAGGGATATTGTCCCGGATCACGACGATCGCTTTCAGAAAAGTCGCGTTGACCGCGCATGACGCGAGCCGCGCCGCCTCCAACATAATCTGGATCTTCTCGCGTTCGACGTTCCGCCACGATTGGAAGTAACGGATCGTTCGGCGCCGCCCTACCACTTCTTTGAATTCCATCGACTATTCCTCCAGCTAAAAGACGTCGCTCCGGCCGGGGAGACCCACCGCATCAGATTCGGTTTGCCGCAATTTCACTCACCCGATGGCGCTGTCCGGCGGAAGCTTACGCCGGCCACGGTCGCGCCGACAAGCGCTACGATCTCGATCAGATGTTGAAAAGCGCAGCCGCCGGCAGAATGGCTCTCCCGGCGCTCCGTCCATTTGCAAACGTCCGCGGATAGATGAGACAAAACGATTCAACTCCGAGCAGCCTGATTCGACAAATGGAGCCGACGGGGAAAAATGAGACAACTGATCGATCTGCATGGAAGGCGTGCACTGGTAACGGGCGGCGGGCGCGGGATTGGTCGCTCGATGGCGCTTGCGCTCGCCGACGCGGGCGCCGAGGTCGCGGTTGCCTCCCGCTCGCAGGGCGAACTGGACGCGGTCGCAAAAGAGATAGAGGAGCGTGGGCCGCGCGGCTTCGCGGTCATCATCGACGTGATGAGCTGCGAGCAGATTACCGCCGGCGTCGACGAGGCTGCCCGCAAACTCGGTGGTCTCGACATTCTGATCAACAACGCGGGCGGCGTGATCGCGGAGAACCCGCTTCACCTCGATCCGCTCAATCATGACCCGCGCGCGTTCGAGGACAACCTGTTCTTGAACCTGACCCAGGCATTCTATGCGACTCACGCCGCGCTCCCCTACATGATCAAACAGAAGTGGGGCCGCATCATCAGCATCGGTTCCGGCTATGCAAAAAACGGCGGCGGCCCGCTGGCCTATTCGGCCGCGAAGCACGGCATCATCGGTTTCACGCGCTCGCTTGCTTATGCCGCCGCCCCGCACGGCATCAATGTGAACGTACTATGTCCAGGATGGACCAATACCAGAATGGTGGACTGGAACATGCTGGGCGCGATGACGGGGGTAAGTGCGGCCGAGGCCAAACGATTGGCCGAGAGCCAGAACATCCAGAAGCGAATCGTCGAGCCCGATGAATTGGGCGCGATGGCGGCGCTGCTTGCATCCGACGCCGCCAGCGCGGTCACCGGACAGGTCATCAGCGTTGACGGCGGATTCATGATTTAGCGGGGTTGGATAGCCCCCGCTCTATTCGAGATGATCGATCACCTTTCCGAAGCCGAGCGTCATGTCGCTGAGCATGTAGCTTGCCCCAATCACCCGCTTGACCGGCAGCCGGTTCCACGGGTCGAGCCGCGAGCTTTCCGCGAAAGCGATCGAGCCGACGCCGGTCCATGCCTCGATTACCCTGACCTCGGCGAGCGTCTCGATGATCTCGGCGCATGACGGACGCCCGTTCTCTTCGGCCGAAGGAATCAGGCGCATGCTGACCGGCGGCGGCGCGGCGGAATGCCCATTGTCGGCCGGCCGTTCCGGGCGAACGATCGCGCTGGCGAGGCGCATCCCGGCCGGACGTTCGAGCGTCCCATAGATCATGTCGCGATCGTTTTTGAATTCAATTTGGGCGAGCTTCTTCGGAAAACCCCAGATTTCGCGCCCGGCCAGCATCGGCGGCTCGGTCGTCACCGCGATGTGCATGATGTAGTTCATCGGGCGGCCCTTGTGCTCGACCAGGATCGAAAGAATCGCTTCGTTGTAAGGACCGAACGTGGTCCACGGATATTCGTAGAACGAAAGTATCGCGGTGGCCGGCTCGCTCAGCGCCAGCGGCGCCGGCAATGCTTCCAACGCGGCTTCGAGGTCAGTTTCGAACGCGACCGCGATCGAGCGAGTGTTGCGATAGTAGAACGGCGGGCGCTGATACGCGGCGGCGTCCGCCGGCATCGAGTATCCTGCATTGCTGAGGTTGAGACGTCCGTGTTTGGCCATACTGCGATTCTCCTGGAGCGGGATTTTCATAGTTGTGGCACTCGTTTGAATATTGAACAAGCTCTCGAGTCGGTCTGAAGAGAATACGAACTAGCGGCCCGAATTTTTCAACGGCTTCCTAAGCAGGCGGGTGCAGGCGCACGCGCCCGCGGTTAATCGACAAGTGCACTTCCAGCACCAGGTTTCTCAGTTCGTCATTCACTCCGCCGCGAAGCGCCCTGGCAGCCTCGCAGGCGAGATCGTCGAGCGATAGCAACCCGACCAACGCTCCGTCCCGATCGATCACCGGAAGCCGGCGCGTGCGGTTCTGCCGCATCAGCTGCGCTGCGGAGCTCAGATCGTCCTCAGCTGTGCAGGACACGACCTTGTGGGCCATGGCTATCTCAACGCGCATCTCCTCCAGCGGCCTGCCCTGGGTATAGGCGGCCATACAGATGTCGCGGTCGGTCAGAAAGCCGATCGGTCTGCGCAGGTCATCGACGACCGGAACAGCTCCGCAAGGCTCTTCCCACATTATTCGCGCTGCCTTGTTCAGCGAATCTTGCGGACGGCAGGTTTTGACGTCACGATTCATGATCTGCTCAACTTTCATCGCTGTCTCTCCGTAAAAGCCGACGAGGATGGAAACTCGCGCGTGCGATCATTTGTCGCGTGCCCGCATAGCTCTCCTTTAAGGTGAGGTGCGTCCTTTGCGATGGCGGAGCTCTTGCACGGTCACGATCCGGACTCCATTGGCGGACAACTCACGACGAAGCAGATCGTCGCCTTTAGGCTCGAGCGACCGGCAAAGATCCCAGATCACGTTGACCCGAAACCCTTCCTGGAGAGCGTCTTCGGCTGTCCACCGGACGCAAAAGTCGCGAGCGAGGCCGCAGATAAAAATTTGCTCAGCCCCGCGATTTTTCAAATACCCTGCCAGTCCGGTCGGCGGCCGATTGCCTTTTGGATCCCAATTGTTGCGAAGTGCGCTATAGGAATCGATCGCCGCGTTGGTCGCCTTTCTAATGATGGCAACCGCTCGTGCCCACGGGATCCCAGGGTGCAAGTTGGCGCCGGCTGTCCCTTGCACACAGTGATCAGGCCAAAGGATCTGTTCATGGCCGTACAGCTCGATCCTCTCAAAGGCTTTGCGCCCCGGGTGGTTGCTTGCAAATGAGACGTGTTCAGGCGGATGCCAATCCTGAGCTGCGACAATCAGCTCGAAGAGGCCGGCTTCCATCAAGTCCGCAATAGGTGACACGATCTCATCCCCACCGCCAACAGGTAACGCACCACCTGGCAGGAAGTCCGACTGGACGTCGACTACCAGCAAAGCCGATCGCTCCTTGTCCAAGGTTATCGCCATGTCACTAATGGACGGCAAGGACCTTGAAGCCGTACTCCTTCAACGCGTGTGCCGCGCGTTGCGCGCTGGCCGAAGGAACCAGCACGTATAGAATCTCACGTTCCGGCTGATTTTGCTTTCGCTGGTACGTCCCGACACCGAGGACAGGACAAATCGCCCGGACGAGGCTGGTTGCGGCCTCTATCTCTCCGGAGCCTTCCAGATCCAGATCGATTCTGGAACTGCCCTCGGAAGCATATCCGAGTACCGCCTCCAGCGCCCGCAGCATATCGGTGGCGGTTATGATGCCGACCAGCTTACCGTCTTCGACCACCGGAAGACTGCCGATCTTGTTTGTTATAAGCAGGTGAGCGGCTTTCTCGACCGGCGTGGAAGGACGGACCGAAAATGGATGGGCGCTCATGACCGCATCGACCCGTGTGTTAGCCAGCTGCCCGATGTGCTGGCGTGTGTCACGGTCGGTGAGAATACCGACCAGTCTTTCCTCATCCACCACCGGAACCTGTCGGAACCGGCCGGCTTCCATCCTCTCATGTGCGGCTTCCAGCGTGTCACTCGGCGCGACAGTCACAGGCTTTGGGGTCATCAGCTCGGCAACTATCATTGGCGCTCCTTTGAGCGAGTCGCTCTCACCTCTGCGCCGCCTGCGCGGAAAAGATCAGGTTGCGAAGCAGGCGCGCATTGAGCGGAGGATTCGCGCCGACTGCGTTCTCTACTGCGTCGGATCGATGCGATCGCGTGGACACCGGCGCAAACGCCACAAATGCGCTGCCTGAAGACCTACATATAAAGCGTCCTCCGGCGAAGGCAAAGGCCAGTGAGTCCGCGGCGTCCGGCAAATCGACGCGAATCAGGTTCGACCGGCCAGTAAAAGGATTCCCACGTCCTCTTGAGGCACAGAATGTGCCAGCCCGACGCCCGCATCGCGCCCCCGCCTGCAGCATCCTCGCCTTTGTGCGCATCCGCTCTCACCTGCGAGTGATCGTCGGACTTCTCTAAAAACTTCGCAAGCGTACGATCCGGTTGGGTCGGCCATTGCGTCAATCATCTGTCTCCATCGGCACCGCCAAAATTGGAGAATGTATCGAAGCGCACCAGCAAATCGGCGCCGGAACTCGTTTCAATCGACGAGGCCTTTGCAGGAATTCCGCGCTGCTTGAAGTTCTTGTGCGCCTGGTTTGAGCTGGCACGCGTGATGCGTTAATCAATACGGCAGGGCTACAGCCAATCCATCGGTTCGGTTTCCTTCGGATGGTAGCTCGACTGCGCCCGGCGGTGTCCTCCCTGACCGCCGGGCGCGGTCGGTTTTCGGGGATGACCATCCGGTGGGGGCGCGATCGAATGGCTCGGGCGCGCGCAGGTGACATCGCGCGGATGAGGGGTTAACTTCTGATCATGCGGCTTGGCGCGATCGATGTCGGATCCAATTCCGTGCACATGATCGTCGCCGATGTCGGACGCGATGGCCACGTCGAGGTGGTCGATCGGGTCAAGGAGACGGTGCGGCTGGGCCGGCGCGCATTCATGACCGGTCATCTGATGCCGGAGTCGATGGACCTGGCGGTGCGCGCGCTGGTCAATTTCAATCGCATCCTGCGCATCCGCAAGGTCGCCAAGGTGCGCGCGGTGGCGACCAGCGCGGTGCGCGAGTCGAAAAACCGCGCCTCGTTCATCCAGCGCATCCGGCGCGAGACCGGTCTCAACGTACAGATCATTTCCGGCGCCGAGGAGGCGCGGCTCATCTTTCTTGCCGCGCGCCACGCGCTCGGACTCGACGGCGGACCGCATCTGCTGATCGACGTCGGCGGCGGCAGCGTGGAGCTGGTGCTGGTTCGCGACGGTCAGCCGCTGTGGATGAAGAGCGTGAAGCTGGGCGCGGCGCGTCTGGCCGAGCGCTACCTTACCGACGACCCGCCCAGCCGCGCGCAGCTCAAGCGGCTCGAACGCCATCTCAACGACGAGATCGGCGCGCTGCTGAAGAAGGCGCGCAAGGCGGGCGTGGTGCGCGCAATCGGAACCTCGGGCACTATCAATACCCTGGTCGCGATGGCGCGCGCCGCGCGCGGCGATGAACTGGAGCGGCTGCACGGCGCGAGTGCGACGGCCGCGGAGATCAGCAAGCTGGCGGGCGACCTGGTCTCGGCAAACTCGGCGCTGCGTTCGGAGCTGCCCGGCATCGACGCGAAGCGGATTGACCTGATGCCGGCTGCGGCCGAGCTGGTGGACTTTGTGCTCAAGCGCTCGGCGGCGCCGGTGCTGGTCGCATGCACGTGGGCGCTGCGCGAGGGCCTGCTCCTGAGCCTCGCGAGCGCGACCATTCGCGGCGGCGGCGAGGACGTGCGCCGGCTCTCGGTAAATGCGCTTGCGACCCGCTTCGTCGGCGTGAACAAGCATGGGCGCCAGGTCGCGAAGCTGGCGCTGAAGCTCTTCGATGCGACCGCTCCGGTGCTCGCGCTGCCCAAGAGCGCGCGCGAGCTGCTGGAATATGCGGCGTTGCTCCACGACATCGGCCACGCGATCGATCACGACCGCCACAATCGCCACTCGTATTATCTGATCAAGAACGCGGAGCTGTTCGGTTTCGATCCGGGCGAAGTCGAGGTAATCGCGCAGGCGGCGCGCGGCCATCGCAAGCAGGCGCCGAAGCTGGACTCGCCCGAAATGAACGGCCTGGCGCCCTCGAAACGGCGTGTGGTCCGCGGTCTCGCCGCCATCCTGCGCGTCGCCGACGCGCTGGACCGAAGCCACTTCAGTGTGGTCAAGAATATCGAAGTTCGCTACTCTCCCGGTCGACTCATCATCGGAGTCGATTCCAACAACGAGAAGGCCGATCTCGAATTGTGGACGTGCGAGAGAAGGTCGGACCTGCTCTCAAGGTTGCTCGACCGGCAGGTGACGCTGGAGCGTTAGCCGGAAGAGCCCGGCGGAGAAACGGGCGGGGAGTCAATGGGCAAAATGGCAAATCGGCGCGTAGTGGTGGTGGGAGCGGGTATCGCGGGACTCAGCGCCGCGCTGCGCCTGCGCCAGGCGGGCGCCGAGGTCACGGTATTCGAATCGAGCGATCGCGTCGGCGGCCGGACGAGTTCAGAGACCCAGGACGGCTACCTATACGAGCGCGGGACGCAATTCTTTACCTCCACCTATCGCAACGCATTGGGGCTTATCAAGGAGATGGGACTCCAGGCCGAGCTGAGACCGACCAGTCCGTGGATAACGGTGTTCAACAATGGGCGGCCGCATCGGATGCCGTCTGGAATGCTGTTTGCGGTGTATGCGTTGACGAGCGGACTGCTCAGGGTGCGGGACCTGGTCCGATTCACCTGGCATACCACCAGCTTGCGATGGCCGGCGCTCGATAACTACTCGGCATGGGCGGAGTACGACGACCAGGATGCCGCGAGTTGGAGCGCGCCGCGCTTGGGCCGGGGCGCGGAGTACCTGCTCGAGCCGGTACTTGCGGGCGGCATGATGCAGCGGATCGAGGAGACCTCGCGCGCGTGCGCGCTGGCAGTGCTGGCGATGACCGCCAATGGCCGGAGCAAGGATCTGACGCTGGCGCGCGGCAACGACTCGCTGCCGCGGGCGATGGCGGCACGGGTCGAGCTTAAACTCGAGGCGCCCGTGCAGGCGGTCGAAGCCACGCCCGACGGCGTGACGGTGCGGCTGCCCTCAGAGACGGTTCGCGCTGACGCGGTGGTGCTGGCAACTACGGCTTCGGCGGCGGCCAGAATTTATCGCGCTGGAGACAGGATCGAACGCGAGCTCATGGCGACGCCCTATGGGTCGGTGATCAAAGTCGGTCTGGCGACGAAGCGCGACTGGTCGGACGATCCGGGGCTGCGCAATGTGTGGGCGATGATGATACCGCGCGGCGAGCGCCGACAAATTGTTTCCGTCACGATAGAATCAGCCAAGGACCCTGAGCGGGTGCTCAAGGGCGGCGAAATGCTCAACTTGTTCGTTACGCCGGATAACGCGGAGCGAATGATGGATTGGCCGGATGGACAGGTGGTGAGCGCGGTTGCGGCGGATGTCGAGCGGCTGTTCCCCGGAGCGCTTGCCGCGAAGCAGTTCACGCGGGTAGTTCGTTGGCGCGAGGGGATGCCGAAATCGCCGGTCGGGCGCGCACGGGCGCTAGCCGAGTACCGCCGCACACGGCCGCGGGACGCCAGAGTGTGGTTAGCGGGCGACTACATGGGGATGCCGTGGCTCGAATCGGCGATCGAAACCGGCACTTGGGCGGCGAGCCGTATCGTGGAAGGCTGAGCGCCAGACGAGCGGCGCCACGCCGGCTGCGCGGGCTGGAGAATGACGGCAGCGAATGCTTGCCAACGATCCTCGCCTCAAACCAAATCAGGGCAATCGAAAAAAAAGGCACGCGTCGGCTTCACCATGAGGGCATGTGGCCAAGCGTGCCTTCGGCTCTTGAGGGTGCGGGGAGCCGACGAACATTATTTACTATACACCCGCAGTTAACGCCATCGGCGGCGCGTCCCGACGGGAACCATTTTGAACGTTTGCATCGCTCACCGCATATTGAGCCAGCACCCATCGTCCGCATGAACGAACGTAGTCCGCCTTCCGGCCTCATCGGTGTGCGTAAGATTTGTCTCTGCGCCAGGTGATGCGCCCGCTAGCGACTGTGGAGGCGGCGGACTACATACCGAAGATCCAGTTCAGGAAAAGACCGAGTACGAACAGCGCGCCGGCGCGCCGCGTATGCACGAAGGCCGCCGACACATACCACAGCGGCCATACCGGATATCCTGGCGGCGGCGAACTCGGCTTGGGCTCCGAATAGACGTTGAGCGCCTGAAAGAGCATCGGCAGGCCGCCGAGCACGAGCAGAGCGCCGAACCCGAGCGTGCCCGTCATGACCATCGCTGCGACAACTAAGTAGAACGAAATCATCAGCGCCTGGTTGAGCCGGAGCGCCCCCTTCTCGCCGAGGATCACCGGCAGCGTGTGCACGCCCTTTGCGGAATCGTAGGGAAGTTTGTCGATGTGCTTGCCGATAAGTACGCTCGTCACGAGGATCGCGTAGGGAAGCGCCGCAACCCAGACCCAGGCGGGTAATTCGCCGGTCGTGACGAAATACGTGCCACCGACCATCAGCGGTCCCCATACGATGAACACCCCGGGCTCGCCCAGTCCGAGATGCTTTAAACGCACGGGCGGTGCAACGTAAAACACGCTGATGAACAGTCCAGCCAATGCGAACAGGACCACTGCGCATCCGCGCACGGAGAAGAGGAAAACCAAAATTGCCGCGTCGATCAGGTTGAGCACGACGATGGCGCGTATGAGCTCTGCCTTGGTAACCCAGCCCGCAAGCACGGGATGGGGCGCATACAAGGCACGCGGCGCTTCCGACGTGTCGATGCCGCCGGTCAGATCGAAGTAGTCGTTGATAAGATTGTTGCAGGCGTGCGCGACGCCCAGCCCGATCAGACTGAGCAGGAAATATGACCAGTCTGGATTGGCCGCGTGCGCAGCGAGCAGCCCGCCGATAAGTCCGGAGGTCAGCGTCATCGGGATAACGCCTGCGCGCGTGATGATGAGCCATCGCGAGACGCCGTCCATGCGCTCGTCGGGCAGGTTCATCGTGAGCAGCGCCTCGCGCCAGTTCTTGAGCCGCTCAGTCCAGTTGATGGGATGGGGCTTTACCAACTCTGCCATGATTCAACTTTTGGTTGAGCACACCGGCGTTCGTCGCGCTGCCGGGCAAAACAACCTGTTAGATCGGTTGCGGCATCACTGAACGTAGTAAGCATTCGTACCGGACCACCGATATGGTGTGTTTTTATCCGGAGGCGTATACGTCCCCTGTACGGCGGCGTTGTCATGCTGGGTGGTCGTGGTCGTGCTTGAATTCATGGCCGGCGCCAACACAGCCGGATTCGTAGTACTGGATTCGCTGGTCGTCGCGGTTTCCGTGACATGAGTACTAGGAGCACAGCCGGCTAGCCACACCATCGCAATACCAACACAAATAGCCACTGCGGAATTAGCTGTGTATTTCATTGTTCAGGCTCCTGTTTATTTTGTTCTCGACAAAATGCGATAGAAAACAAAAATCCGGCTCGAGACTACTTATCGGCCTAATGTTCTCATTGAAGGCCGAGCGTGCTTCCCGAGCAATTCTGGATCTTTACTCTCTTGCCGGTCGGGTGCAAGGCGCTTCCCACGGCGCCGGGGCGATTTTCTTCATCGCACCGCTTCGTGAAGGATGGGCGAAGCAACGATTCGTGAACACCCTCGCCCAATCATCGCGTTGAGCGCCTGCAGTTGCGGGAGCTGTGGCGGGCACACGGCCGCGCCTCCGGCGCGGATGCGGGTGCAGGCGCCCGATCCCTCCTCCCCTTGGTCCGCGACCCGCATCGGCGTAACTTTCTCTCTTGTCCGGGTGCCCCCTTAGCTCAGATGGATAGAGCACAGGATTCCTAATCCTGGGGTCGGCAGTTCGAATCTGCCAGGGGGCACCAAACACGTCCCGCGCACCTCGACGCGCCCAACTCTCGATTCCGTCATTCCGGCTCGTTCCGTCTTCCCGACCCCTTCGACTTCGCTCAGGGCAGGCTCCGCGCAGCGACCCCGGATCTTTTTGCGTCTCAGTCCGAACTCAGATCGCCTCCGTCATTGCGACGCCCCCCGCGGCGAAATCGAAGTGGCCGAAGCCTTTCGAACTCTTTCTGTCCGCCGTTTGTCGGTCGCGCGACTCTCTGTTAAACCATTTCGACAATGGGCGCCGGATTCCGACGATGACCCTCCGTCACGAGGCCCCAGGGGGGCGGGTTTTCTGGCAGGCGACACCTGCCCCAAGGAGGGTCTATTGATGGGCCGCTCTTTGGACTATGCGTAAAATACTTGGGCTGACCGTCCTTCTATGCTGTGTACTTATAAGACCAGTCCTGGCTCAGACTAGCTACCCGACGCCAACCCCGCTGAGTGGTGCCAAGGATGCTTGCACGCTCGCATCAAATATATGGACATGCAGTCCCACTGGATTCAGTATCGGAAGGATCACGCTGACAGGCAGTCAGAAGATCAGGATGGGATCGGGTGCTTTAGCCGGCCAATACTTCACACTTCGATTAACACAAGATTCTATAGGGGGCCACGTTCCGACTTGGAGCAGTATATTCCTGTTCCAAAACTCAAGCACTAACTCTGCGAATACTTTAGTTCCTCTTTCTTTCCCGAATGCGGCTGAAAACATTGTATTTCAGTATGACGATGTCCTGTCGAAATGGATATATTTGTCTCGCTCAGGTATCCAGCAGATTGCCCCTACAATTCAGGGCGCCGGCACCAACATAGGCGATCATCCGGGTAATGGGGGTTCGGTACAAGCCCTTTTTCTTCCAGCCAATTCTGAGACCGGAGTCTTTGGTGATAATGGAGGTTTTTTTGGGCCGGAAGGCAACGGCGTTGTCAGCTATTATGAAATCCAGTCGGGCGTCATCCAGTTCTGTAACTTCGACGCGATTACCACGCTGGCGACCTTTCGTTGTAACACGGTGGGGGACTGGCCCTCGGCCATCGCGCAGACCGCTCCTGCTCAAGTTCCAGCGGGAGGGTGTACTGAATTTCAGGTACAGATGATTGCCTGGAGTGATCCCGCATTGCGCGTGTTTACTGGTCATGTGTGCTTCATAAATCCGGGCAACTCGGCAGCCGCCTACGCAACGTGGAACAGTGTCTATAATGAGGAGATTCCTATCAACTAGTGAAAGCACGAATATTGGCGGGAATCCTTCTAGTGCTCGCGTTGCGTTCCACATCGGCACAGGCACAATTTATCGGCGGCCCATCCTTCAATGGAACAGATTCTCTCGTTGCGACTTGGTCCGGCAATGGGAGTGCTGCTTCGGTAGGCTTTGCTGCGCTGGCAAATGACCTACACAAACCGTATGTGAATCCACCGGCGTTGCAAAACCTGGGCGGCGTGGTTCAGCTTGTTCTGGGAAGCTCATCCGCTTGTGGTTGGGTCATGGCGGACTACCGCTGGACAATCATCTCGAATACGGAGACCGAGGCAGACGGGCTTTGCCAGGTGCTCTTTTACCGCACCTTTCAGGCGGGTGAACACCAACCGTACAGGTTTCGTTGGTTTGTTCCCGTACCTTATGACATCAGGACCTACGTAATCTCGAATGTATCGGGGGTGGACGCGGCCTCCAGCAGCCATGGGAACGGCACGACGCTGACGGCGTATGGAGTCACGACGACTAAGGTGGGCGACTACTTGATGGCGTTCTATGCGATCCTTGGGTCGGGAACTTGGACACAACCCTCGAACATGGGGATCGCCGTTGAGAATGATTACGGCTATGGCGGTCCGGCGACCTTTCGGAACCTTGCGACGCAGGCATGGGCCTATCCAGCAGGAGGGACCGGAAACAAGGTGGCTACTGTGTCGGGCAGTTCGGTGCAATGGGTCGCAGATCTGGCAGCCTTTAAGCCGCTCTATGGGATTGCGCCGCAGTCGGTAGGCGATATAAATCCCGGCCCGGTTTATAACGGATGCAAGGGTAACGTGACTCTATCCGGCGGCGCCGGGACGTTTAGGAACTCATGCATCAAGACGACAAGCTTTTGTCAGTGTCGCGATACCACTACAACCGCTAACTCATGCACAACGGCAAATCCTTCAACCGGCAGCGTTGGGCTGACGGGAACCGGGACTGATGTCGAACTTGTCAACTGCATCTAAGATGTGCAAATGAGATGTCTCTCTTTTTCCGTCATCGCGGCTCTCCTAATCCGTCATCCCGACCCCTTCGACATCGCTCAGGGCAGGTTCCGCCCGAGCGGCCCGGCTCTCAATCTTTGTGTCATCCCGAGCGAAGCCGAGGGACCCCGGATCTTTTTCCGTCTCGCTCCGAACTCAGATCGCTTGATTCCCACAACAGCGCCCCCCGTGCGAAATCCCGCCCCGCGGACCGCGCGCTATCGCAAGAACTCTTCGGCCAAGGCCGCACGAAGACGAGGCAGATCGGCCCGAAGGAAGGCCTGCCACCGACCTTCCAACTGCTCCATGATTTGTTCGCGGCTTTTTCCATCAAGATCTTCGCGAGTCACGAACCGCCTGGACCAAACTACTTTCCATCCGTCGCGTTCAAACAGATCTCGTGTTCCGAATGCCGCAGGTCGCCGTGCAAAGAGAGACAGCAGCCGGTCCTCGACATCTCGAGCATCAGGGTCCGGTCTCAGCAGAAGATCGACCGAATCATCTGAAAGGCGAAACCAGAAGATTATTCGAACCTTGTATCGGCCTTGCTTTCGGTTTGCCAACACCGCACAGCGGTTCCATTCAGTGAGCGAAAAAGAGACCTCCGACCTGTCTTCTCGCTCGATCTGTAGGTCGGGAACCCTCGCGATCAGCGTTGATAGCTTTTGGCCGAGAAGCTCACTCGGCCTGTTGTGCCGCACAAAGTCGAGAACTTCCCTGAATCGGAGATTGATTCTCCAAACCAGGTCTAAAGCTTGAGGATCCCCCATGAACTCCCTCCGAATTAAAGAAACATACTCTGCCAAATAGTTTCGCGTCCACACGGGCATCGCATTTCCTGACGTTCGAAGAAGCTTTTCTCCAGCCCTGCAGACAGTACTGTATGACACTCCCGCGTATCTTTGATCGGTAGGCTGAATTCCATATACCGAAAGCAGAATGCCTGCCCGATGGATTGACCATGAATACTTTCTCGCGACTGTCTCCCAATAGCGTTGAAGCTGATCGTCATGCTCTCCGGTCAGCGTCTTATTCTCTATGATTATTGCTAGTTCTTCGCGCGGGTTCAGGAGAAGAATGTCAATGTTGTCCGATTCGCGCTCGACGCGGGTGCCACTCAGATCGAGTTCGCAAATTTCAGCGATTCCGCTTGATCGAGGCTGTGACGCCTGATCGATTTCCTTGAGGAATCCCTTAAGGAACTGGTCGCCGAGAGAATGCCTCTCCAGAGGGTCAAGCAGAAAAGCCAAGAAATTCGAATGGTTGAGCTCTGACCACGTGACACCCAGTGCCTTTAAGAAGTTGGGGCGATGCCTATACCTATCCAGATTCCCAAGCTCTGTCTCCAAATTAAGCAGATTCTCCGAGTTAACCAGAATTTCCATTTTGAATCCTGATTCCGACTAGCACCGGCACTTGGCGGTTTGCAAGCTCGGAGTTCGAGCTCGGGTTCGAGTCCAAAGGTCTCACAGAGCACCGCAACCGGCGCGTTCTGCCGCGCGGTGGTACGGAAACACTGACGCTGTTCAATGCTTTGGCCACAAGTCGAATATGAACTTGGCGATGGCTATCGCAACACGAAGCCACTCTCTGATCTCGCGCGAACGGCCTTCGCGGTCATTCGGATTGCGCCTGCGACTCAGACGCGCTACAAACTTGAAGCGCGTGGGGTTGTGATTGGTTTTCAACGCCGCTCATCCTCCTCATGTAGTCGCCGCCGCCCAAGGTCGCTCCCCGCAAAGGTCGCCTTGGGCGCGGCTCTTTTATCAGTGTTATTGGGCTATTAGCGTGATGGTCAAGCACGAAAAAAATTTTGACGCTATGCGCGCGGATCAAAAAGGAAATTTCTCTCGCAGACGATCGCGCGCCGCGCGCACGAAATTTCGCGCCGATCACGCGATCGCGCAAGGCCCCTCTGGAAGCTATCGCGCGCGATCTCAATTTTTCGCGTCGCGGCGCAATTCGGTCTCATTATTACGCGCGCAATCGAATTTTTCTTCGCGATCGAAAAAGAGTTTGCTGAGCGCGCCGAATTTTTCGGGAAATTTGCGTCATCACGCAAAAACTCGAATGAATTCTTCAACCGCGCGATGAAGGCTCGACCAAGTTGCACGAGTAGGTCTTGATCACCAGCCATACTTCCTTCCCGGATTCAATTCGCAACGCATCGATCGCCCCCGGCGTCAGATGCACCTCGAAGGTCGCGCCCCCCGCATCGATCATCACGATCACCGTCACGCCCTCCCGGCGCATCGATAGGACTCGTCCCGGAAAAGAGTTGCGCGCACTTAGACCATGCGGCCGCTCACCCGCAACAATGATATCGCCGGCGCGAATCGCGATTCGCACCCGCGCCCCCGTTTCCGCGCGGCCGAGCGGCACTTCCAGTCGAGTCGCGCTCCCGTCCAACTGACAAAGCATCGTGCCCTGAGTCTCCGCGATCGATCCCACCGTCGCGTCGAAAACATTTTCGAAGCCGACGACCTGCGCGATCGTTTCATGGCGCGGGGTCGCGAGCACGTCTTGCGGCATCCCCTGGGCGAGGATTCGTCCCGATTCGAGCACCAACACCCGCTCGCCGAGCGCGAATGCCTCCTCGGGCGAATGCGTGACGTACAGGATTGGAATTTCGTGGGCCGCATTCCACGCGCGCAGGTCGTCCAGAATCTTCGACCGCGTCGCGTTGTCGAGCGCGACCAGCGGCTCGTCGAGCAGGATCGCCGCCGGATTCGTCACCAGCGATCGCGCGAGCGCCGCGCGTTGGCGCTCGCCGCCGGAAATCTCGCCGGGCTTGCGCGCGATCAGATGCGCGATTCGAAACGACTCCAGCAATCTCATCATTCGCGCGCGGCGCTCCGCGGCCGGCACCTTCGAGATTCCGTATTGAACGTTCTGCTCGACTGTCAGATGGGGAAACAGCGCGAGATTCTGAAACACGCATCCCAATCGACGCTCCGCCACCGGCATGTCGATGCGCTCATCCGAATCGAACAGCACTCGCGCACCGAGAGCTATCCGGCCGGCATCCGGCCGCGCCAGTCCCGCAATGCAATTCAGGATGGTCGTCTTTCCGCCGCCCGACGGCCCCAGGATCATCGTGAAGCCGGCCGACGCCTCGAACTCGGCCTCGAGCGCGAAGCTGTTCGAGGTCCGATACGCGATGCGGACCGACAGACGCCCGCCGCGTGTCGCACTGTTGCTGGATGCCATCGTTTCGCAACCGCCCGCTAGCGATGCATCGGCCATACTGCCCAGACTCGGCGGTTGAGCGAATACGTGATCGACAGCGTGACGAACGAAAACGCCATCAGCAGCATCGCCATGCGATTGGCGCCGGCGTAGTCGAGCGCCTGCACATGATCGTAAATCGCGATCGAGACCGTGCGCGTCACGCCCGGGATGTTGCCGCCCACCATCAGCACCACGCCGAACTCGCCGAGCGTGTGCGCGAAGCTCAGCACGAAGCCGGTGACCACGCCGCTTATCGAAAGCGGGAGCACGACCCGAATGAAAGTGCGAATCCGCGAGGCGCCCAGTATCGACGACGCGTTGATCAAGTTGCGATCCACCTGCGAGAACGCCGCCGCCATCGGCTGAACCGCAAAGGGCAGGCTGTAGATGACCGACGCGATCGCCAGACCTTCGAATGTGAACGGCAATCCGTGGCCCGTTAAAGATTGATACCAGCGGCCGATGGGGCTGTTCGAACCCATCGCGACCAGCACATAAAAACCGAGCACGGTCGGCGGCAGCACCAGAGGCAGCGCGACGATAGATTCGACGAAAAATTTCCATCGCCAGCCGGTGAAGCTGAGCCACCATGCGATCGGCGTCCCGATCACGAGCAAGATCGCGCAAACGAGCAACGCGAGCCGGATGGTCAGGAAGATCGCGCTCCAATCCATCGTAGGTTAGTGCGGCGCGGACATTGCGCCGCGATCCGCGGCGGAGTCCTTGGGAATCGAGAAACCGTATCTCGCCATCAGCGCTATAGTAGCGGGCTGCTTGAGAAATTTCAGGAACTGGGTTGCCAGTTCCTTGTTGCGCGATGATTTCAGAATCACGGCGGCTTGGATGATCGGCGGATAATCCGCGGCCGGGATTTCGACGTATCGTCCGGCGTTCTTCATCGCCGGCGCGAGCGCCAGCGAGAGCGCGAGGATGCCGGCGTCGGCGTTGCCGGATTGAACAAATTGGGCGGTCTGCGAGATATTTTCGCCGAGCACGAGCTTGCTTTTGATCTTGTCATAGACCGCCGCGTGGCGCATCGCCGCAACCGCCGCGATTCCGTACGGCGCATGTTGCGGGTTGGCGATCGCGATCTTACGGATACCCGGATCCAGCAGCGTCGCAAGACCGCGGCTTAAGTCGAGCTTCGACGCGTTGGGAACCCACATCACGAT